>Ga0114976_10002448_pt1 | contig 11653 bp, 6 predicted proteins | sample S_130805_EF_Meta_FD_87319 | JGI IMG/M metagenome (GOLD analysis project Ga0114976, IMG submission 87319) | Freshwater microbial communities from Lake Simoncouche, Canada to study carbon cycling - S_130805_EF_MetaG | ecosystem: Environmental > Aquatic > Freshwater > Lake | place: Lake...
CCAGACCACCCGCCCCGTGGCGTCGTACTCGCGGACCACGCCGTCTTTCTCGTGGGCCACGAGATAGGTGCCGGCGGCCGTCTTACGGGCGTTTCGCGTGTCGGAGTGGGCTGACGGCGACTTCACCGTCAGCGGAACCTCGCGGGTGATCACGCCGGCCCGATCGACTTCGAGGATCCGCGCGGGGCCCGACTCGACGATCATCGTGGTGTCGTTCGCGACCCGCTGGAACGCGTGCACTTCGGCGGGCCGGTTGGCGTTGCCGTTGCCCTTCGCGTCGTATGTCCAGACGGGCCGACGGTCGGCGTCGAGTTCCACGATCGTCGTCCAGCCGTCCTGGTAGAGCAGGTGGCCGTTGGGCAGCAGGTGCAGGTCGTGAATCGCGCCACAGGGGAGCTTCCATTCGACGCGGCCGTCGGGGCTGATCGCGGCGAGCGTCTTGGTGGATGAGTCGGCGGCAATCACTCGCCGGGGCGGTCCCGTCTGCACGGCCGATGGCGGAGCTTCGCTCCGGGCAGGGGCGACGACCGCGGCGAGGGCGAGGGCGACCAGCGCGGACCGCGGCCGCGGGGCATTCCTGGAGCGCATCAGGCGATGATCTCCCGGATCGGCTCGACGTGTTCGACACCGACGAGCTTCTGGTCGAGGCCGCCGAAGAAGTAGGAGAGCCGGTTGGGGTCGAGGCCCAGCTGATTCAGCACCGTGGCGTGCAGGCTCTTCACGTGGAAGCCGGTGCGGCCGTCATGCACCGGTGAGATCGCCGCGGCGCCGAGCTCGTCGGTCTCACCCACGCTCACGCCCCCCTTGATGCCGCCGCCGGCCATCCACATCGTGAAGCCATACGAGTTGTGGTCGCGGCCCGTGCCCTCGGCGTATTCCGCCGTCGGCTGCCGGCCGAACTCGCCCCCCCAGATCACGAGCGTCGAATCGAGGAGCCCCGACCGCTTGAGGTCGGTGAGCAACGCCGCCACCGGCTGGTCGGTGTTGCCCGCGTGGAAGGTGTGGTTCTTCTCGAGGTCGCCGTGGGCGTCCCAGTTGTCGTCGTTGTGGGCGCCGCCCGAGTAGAGCTGCACGAATCGGACACCCCGCTCCACGAGCCGCCGGGCCAGCAGGCAGCGCCGGCCGAAGTCGGCCGTCCGGGGGTTGTCGAGGCCGTAGAGTGCCTGCGTCTCCTCCGTCTCGCCGGCCAGATCGACCGCCCCCGGCGCGTGCTCCTGCATGTTCCAGGCGAGCTCGTAGGAGGCGATCCGCGCCGCCAGTTCGCTGTTGTCGCCACGGGGCAGCAGGTGGGCGGTGTTGGCCTCGCGGAGGGCGTCGAGCATCGCCCGCTGAGCCTCCAGCGGCATGTCGTCGGGGGGCGCGAGGTCGAGGATCGGTGGCCCCTTGCTCCGCAGGAGCGTGCCCTGGTAGGTGGCGGGCATGAAGCCGCTCGACCAGTTCTTGGCGCCCGAGATCGGCCCGCCGGTGGGATCGAGCATCACCACGAACCCGGGAAGATCCTCGTTCACGCTGCCGAGGCCGTAGTTGACCCATGAGCCCAGGCAGGGTGCCCCCGACTGGATCTTGCCGGAGTTCATCTGCAGCATCGCCGAGCCGTGGATCGGCGAGTCGGCCGTCATCGAGTGGAGAAAGGCCATGTCGTCGACGTGGCGGGCCATGTGCGGAAACAGGTCGCTCACCCACTTGCCGCACTGGCCGTATTGCTTGAACTTCCACTTCGGCCCCACCACGCGGCCCTCGCTCCGCTCGCCGCCGCGGCCCTTGGTCTTCACGGGCACCGTCTTGCCGTCGAGCGGATAGAGCGCGGGCTTGTAGTCGAAGGTGTCGACGTGGCTCGGGCCGCCGTACATGAACAGGAAGATCACGCTCTTTGCCTTCGGGGCGAACATCGGCGGCTTGGCCGCGAGCGGATTCCGGAAGGGGGTGCCGTCGGCGGCGCGGGTCTGGCGGGCGAAGAACCCCTGGTCGAGCAGGCCGGCCAGGGCGAGCCCCGTGAAAGACGCACCGGCCTCCCAGAAAAACTCCCGGCGGGTGCGGCGGCAGAACGGGCCCGAGACGGGTTGCGGCTGGCGGGACATGGGGTGGCTTCCGGAGGCGTCAGTCGAGGTAGCAGAACTCGTTGAGGTTCAGAACCATCAGGCAGTAGAGCTCGAAGGCCCGGCTGGGCGGCACTCCGTCGGTCTCCTCCAGGCGATCGACGAGGGCCACGCCCCTGGCCACCTCGGTGTCGGTCGCGGGCCGCACGAGCGCGAGCTCGAGCGCGCGCCGGACGAGGGCCGCGGTGTCGTCGTCGGCAACGGGAGCCGGCCGCTGCGGAGCGACCTCGCGACGGACGCGGTCGGCGAACACCTTCGCCTGCCGCTGCAGGAACTCCCCGTTCATCATCCCGAGGGCCTGCGTGGGCTGCGTGGTCACGAACCGCACCGGGCAGGTGGTGTCGGTGTCGGCCACGTCGAAGTCGGCGAGGATCGGCGTGACCAGCGACCGCTTCAGATGGGCGTAGATGCTGCGGCGGGCCTGCTCGCGCGGGGGCGAGTCGCCCCAGCCGTCGCCGGGCCGCGACTGCCCTGCCATCACCCCCTTGGGGATCGCCGGATAGACGCCGGGGCCGAACATGGCCGGGTTGAACTCGCCGCTCGTCATGTGGATCGAATCGCGGAGTTCCTCGGCCGCGAGCCGCCGCATGTCGAATCGCCAGAGCGTGTCATTGAGCGGGTCCTGGGCGAGGCCTGCAGGCATGCCGGTGCTGGCCGCCCGGTAAGCCTCCGACATCAGGATCAGCTTGTGGAGTCGCTTCAGCCGCCAGCCGCCGGCGACGAGTTCGCTCGCCAGCCAGTCGAGAAGCTCCGGATGGGTCGGCGGGTCGCCCATCAGTCCGAAGTTGCTCGTGCTCCTGACGAGCCCGCGGCCGAAGTGGTGCTGCCAGACGCGGTTCGCGATCACCCGGGCCGTGAGCGGGTTGGTCGGTGCGGTGATCCAGCGGGCGAGGGCGGTGCGGCGGCCGCTGGAGCGGCTTCCGGCGGCCGGCACGATCTCCGGAGCGGCGGTCTTGAACACCGCAGGAAACGCCGGCTCGACTCGCTGCTCCGGCTTGGTGTCGGCCCGGGGATTGCCGCGGAAGAAGACGAAGGTCTCGGGCGCCTCGGGGCCGGGCTCGCTGACGACGAGCGCCTTGTCGACCGGCACCTGCTCCTTGGCGAGCTTCTGGAGGGCCTGCTTCTTCGCGGCGTAGTCCCGCATGGCGTCGGCGCCCAGGATCCGCTCGCCATCCGCGCGAAGCGCCGCGGCGAGGTCGAAGCCCGCGTCTGCCCGCGACCCCTTCCCCTTGCTCTTCGGCAGGGCCGAGAGCCGCCGCGACGCGAAGCCCGGCCCCGTCCACGACACGGTGAGGCCGCGGCCGAACACGCCCTGGAAATAGTCGAGCCGGATCGGCAGGCGGCCCGCGGGCAGGTGGACCGTCGCCGACTTCGGGCTCCCTTCGCCGTGGATGCCGTCGTAGAGGAGCACCTCGCGGCCGTCCACCGCGAGCCTCGAGCCGTCGTCGGAATCGAGCGTGAACGTGTAGTCGCCCTCCGCCGGCACCTTGAGAAAACCGCTGAACACGTAGCCGAAGTTGTCGGGCCGCAGCGACGGGGCCACGGTGATGTCGAAGAGGTTGCCGGTCACGAAGCCCGTGTCCTCCGCCTTGAGCTCGTCGAAGGCCGGCAGCCGCTGCCAGGCGTCGCGGTAGAAGCGGAACTCGAGGTCGTCGAGATCGCCGCCGACGACGGTCGTCTCCGTTTCCGCCTCCCACGCCGCTCGGAACCGCTCCTCGATCGCGGTCACGGCGAGCTGGGCGTCGCGGCGGCGGGCGTCGAGATCGGCGACGGCCGCCTCGTACCGCCGGCGGGCCTCGGCGTCGGCGAACAGCGGCCGTTCGATGTTTTCAGTGGCCATCGTCCGGCCACCCATCGGCGTGATGTTGTGGACGAACGAGAGCAGGGCGTAGTAGTCGCGCTGCGTGATCGGATCGATCTTGTGGTCGTGGCAGCGACCGCAGCCGATGGTGAGGCCCAGGAACGTCTGGCCCGTGGTCGAGACGATGTCGTCGAGCCAGTCGTACCGCGCCTGCAGGGCGTCGGCCGGCTCGTCGTCCCAGATGCCGAGCCGGTAGTAGCCCGTGGCGATCAGGTCGTCGGCCGCGGGGGCTGCGGCTTCGTCGCCGGCAAGCTGCTCGAACACGAAGCGGTCGTACGGCTTGTCGTCGTTGAAGGCGCGGATCACGTAATCGCGATACCGCCAGGCGTGCGGCTTGTCGCCGTCGCGCTCGAAGGAGTTGGTGTCGGCGTAGCGGACGAGATCGAGCCAGTGACGGGCCCAGTGCTCGCCGTGGTGCGGCGAGGCGAGCAGTCGGTCCACGACCTGCTCCCAGGCGTCGGGTGATTCGTCGGCGAGAAACTCCCGCATCTCCTGCTCGGTGGGCGGCAGGCCGGTGACGCCGTAGGTGGCCCGCCGGAGAAGGGTTCGGCGGTCGGCGGCGGCGGGCAGAGGGAGGCCCGTGCCGCGGAGGCCGGCCCGCACGAAGGCGTCGATGGGATTCGTGCCGGCCGGGGCCTCCGGCGGCTCCGTCCGCAGGACCGGACGGAAGGCCCAGTGCTCGCGATACTCCGCCCCTGCCGCGATCCAGGTGCGGACCGCCTCGACCTGCACCGCCGAGAGCCTGGCGCCCTCGGGGGGCATGCGGAGGTCGGGATCCTCGGTCGTGATCCGGGCGAGGATCTCGCTCGCGGCCACGTCGCCGGGGGCGATCGCCCGCGCCCCGCTGTCGAGTTCGCGCGTCGCCGCCTCAACGAGGTCGAGCCGCAGGCCGGCTTCCTGCGTGTCGGGGCCGTGGCAGGCGAAGCATCGCTTGGCCAGGACCGGCTGGATGTCGCGCGAGAAATCGACCGGCGCGGCCGCGCCGCCCGCGCTGGCGGCGGCCGCGACGAGGCCAGTCCACGCCGCGGTCCACCAGAGGCGGACGCAGGGCGACAGTCTGGCGACGCGAACGCGGCTCTGCGGCATGGGCTGGTCCGACCCCCGATCCTGGCGACGGGACTGCGACGTCCCGATGACCTCCTTCTATGGTATCGTCCAGCGAACGTCGGCGACACACGCCACCGCCGGCCGCTCTCATCGCGGGGAATCGCCATGGCCGTCGGATCCAGTTCGCCCTTCTCGCTCGCCGGCCGCGTGGCGCTCGTGACCGGCTCCTCCACCGGGCTCGGCAAGGCCACGGCGCGGTGCCTTGGCCGCGCCGGGGCGAAGGTGGCGGTGAACTACGCCAACGCCGCCGGCCGCGCCGAGGAGGCGGTCGCCGACCTGCGGGCGGAGGGGGTGGAGGCCGGCCTGTTTCAGGCCGACGTCACGAGCGCGGCGGAGATCGATCGCATGGTCGCGGCGATCGAAGGATCGCTGGGGCCGGTTGACATCGTGGTGGTGAACGCCACGCCCGCCCAGCCGCTGAAGCCGATCGAGGACTACGACTGGGACTTCTACCAGCAGATGCTCGACTTCTTCGTGAAGAGCCCCTACCTGCTCGCCCGCCGCGTGCTGCCCGGGATGAAGGCGCGGCGGCACGGCCGGCTGATCAACATCACCAGTGAGGTCTTCCACCTCGGCGTGGCGCCGTTCTCGGCCTACGTGGCGGCCAAGGGGGGGCAGACGGGCTGGTCGCGGAGCATGTGCCACGAGCTCGCGCCCTTCGGGATCACCGTCAACATGATAGCCCCCGGCTGGATCCCCGTGGAGCGGCACGAGAACGACCCTCAGGCCGACAAGGACGCCTACCTCGCCAGCGTCCCGCTGGGCCGCTGGGGCCAGCCCGAGGAGGTGGGCTGGGCGGCGGTGTACCTCGCCAGCACCGAGGCGGCCTTCGTGACCGGGCAGACGATCGCCGTCAACGGCGGCAAGACGTGCTGGTAGCCCGCCGGTCGTGCTCTCGCCGGAGGCGGCGGTCGAGGGCGGTGATCAGCCGCACGAGACGGCGGCGGTAGGAGAAGTGCTCGACCTCGAGGGTATGCCGCGGGGAATCGACGTAGCGGATGCGCGGCTGCGGCTCAGGGCGTTGTCGAGCGCGATAGAGCCAGGCGGCGGCACGGGGCGATGACCTCGCGGCCGCCGCCATCCGGGCCACGACCGCGGCCTGCAGATCGGTGATCCCCCACTGGCCGCTGTCGGGCTGAATCAGGCCGACGACGGCGATGTCGTCGCGATCCCGCGGCAGGAGATTCATGAACAGCCTCGGGGTGGCATCGGCCGCGTCGCCGCCGAGCAGTCGGGCGTCGAGAAACGGATGACTGACCCGGTAGCCGGTCGCGCAGATCACCGCGTCGAAGGCTTCGCGGGTGCCGTCGCGAAACACCACCTCGTGGCCGGCGAAGGCGGCGACGTCGCCGGCGGGCATGATTCGTCCCTCGTCGATCAGGCCGAGCAGGTCGGAGTTGATCACCGGGTGCGTTTCATAGAGCCGATGGTCCGGCTGCGGCAGGCCGTGCCGCCAGGGGAGGCCGATCGAGCGGTCGATCATGCCCAGGCCGACGAGCCGCCGCAGCCAGAGCGGCGCCTCCATCTTGAGCAGTCGCTCGCCGCGGAGGTCGGCCGGCCGACCCTCGATCATCCGAGGCACCACGTAGTAGCCGCGGCGGGTCGAGTGGACCGTGTGCGCGGCGTGCCCCGCGCACTCCACGGCGATGTCGCAGGCTGAGTTGCCGCCGCCGATCACCAGCACGCGGCGACCGGCCAGCGGCACCGGGTGCAGGGGCGACTTGTATTCGGCGGCATGGAGGAGGTCGCCCGAGAAGGTGCCCGGAATCTCGGGCCAGCGGGGCACGTGGTTGTGGCCGCTGGCGATCACGACACCGGCATACGACCGCGGTGGACCCGCGGCGAGCGACACGCTCCAGCCCCCGCCCGCCGCGCCGCGGGGCTCGATCCGCTCCACTGTCGCACCGAGCTGGATGTGCGGAGCGAGGCCGTGCCGGTCGGCGTAGGACCGCAGGTAGTCGAGGCACTGCCGGTGGTCTGGATATGCCGGATAGTGCCGCGGCATCGGGAAGTCGGCGAACTCGGTGAGCGACTTGGAGCTGATCAGCCGTGTCGAGGCGAACACCCGCGAGGTTGCCGCCCCGAACAGCCAGTTGCCCCCGATGCCCCCCTCCCGCTCGAGGCACTCGGTGGCGATGCCCAGCTCGCGGAGCCGCTTGAGCGCGGCGAGCCCCGACGGCCCGGCGCCGATCACGCACCAGGGCAGGCGGTCAGTGATGGCAGGCGATGATGGCATCGGCAAGAGCGGCGAGGTCGGAATCGGCATGCAGCCAGGAGAGGCTCGCCCGCACGAGGCTGCGGCCAGGGGGCACGCTCGGCGGCCGGATCGCCGGCACGAAGAAGCCGCCCTCGGCGAGCGCCGCCGAGAGGGCGACGGCCGCGGCGGGCGGGCCGGCGACGATCGGGACGATCTGCGCCGCCGCCCCGCCGAGATCGAGGCCTGCGGCGGCGAGTCGGTCGCGGAACGCGGCGGCCCGCGTGCGGAGTTCGCCGCGGCGCCGCGGCTCCTCGGCGAGAAGTTCGATCGCCTGGGTGGCGGCGGCGGCGACGGCCGGCGGATGAGCCGTGGAGAACACCCAGCCCCGCGCCGCGTGCCGCAGCCAGCGGATGAGATCGGCATGGCCCGCCACGAAGCCGCCGGCGGCGCCCAGCGCCTTGGAGAGCGTGCCGGTGCGGATGTGCACGCCGTCGGCGCAGCCCGCCTCCTCGACCAGGCCGCTGCCGCGGACGCCAAACACCCCCGTGGCGTGCGCCTCGTCCACCATCAGCATCGCCCCGTGGCGGTCGGCCACATCGCAGAGATCCGCGAGCGGTGCGAGCGTGCCGTCCATCGAGAACAGCGTGTCGGTCACGATCAGCCGGCGCCGGTGCCCCGCGGCGTCGGTCGCCAGCAGGGCGTCGAGCGCGGCGACGTCGCGATGCGGATAGACGCGCACCCGCGCCCGTGACAGCCGGCAGCCGTCGATGATGCTCGCGTGGTTGCGCTCGTCGCTGGCGATCAGGTCGCCGGGGCCGACGAGGGCGGCGATCGTGGCGGCGTTGGCGGCGAAGCCGCTCGAGAACGTGACCGCCGCCGGCACGTCGAGCAACTCGGCGAGCGCCTGCTCCAACCGCTCGTGGGCCCGCGAGTGGCCGCTGACCAGCGGACTCGCCCCGGCCCCGAACCCCTCGGCGCAGGCAGCCCTCGAGGCGGCCTTCGTGAGCCGCACATCGCCGGCGTAGCCGAGGTAGTCGTTGGAGCCGACGTTCACGAGCGGGCAGCCGTCGAGGACGACCGTGCCCCCCTGCCGGCCGTCGCGGACCCGCTGCGGCCGCTCGAGCCCCTCGGCCGCGAGTCGCTCGAGGCCGGCCGTGAGCCAACCGAGCGCCGCGGGCAGCGGTGCGGCGGGAGGTGGCGGGCGGGAAGCGTCGGGCGCGAGGCGGCAGGGCATGCCGGCATTATGGCCGCTTGGACGAGCCCTTGGAGGCGAGCACTTGAATCGTGCGGAACTGGGCCGGCGTCACGGGCTGGACCGACAGCCGGCTGCCGCGGCGGAGCAGTTCCATGCCGGCGAGCGCCTTCACGCCCCGCAGTTCATCGAGCGGGATCTCCCGCGGAAAGATCTCGACGAGTTTCACGTCCACCAGGGACCAGAGCGGGTTATCGGGCGACGCCTTGGGGTCGTGGTAGTCGCTCGCGGCGTCCCAGGCGGTCGCGTCGGGATAGGCCTCGCGGGCAACCTCGACCACGCCGGCCACCGCCGAGGGCGCGGCATTGGAGTGGTAGAAGAGGGCCAGGTCGCCCTGCTTCATGGCCCGGAGGAAGTTGCGGGCCTGGTAGTTGCGGACGCCTTCCCAGCGGGTCGTCTGCTTCCTCGCCTTTGCGAGGTCGTGGATCGAGAACACCTCGGGCTCGCTCTTGATCAGCCAGTGGTTCATGGGGGAGTTCCTGCCACCGGCGAGCATAAGCGGGTGACTACGCCGCCCGCCGGCGGCGGAGCGCGAGGCCCACCACGCCGACGGCCATCAGCGCGGCCGGCACGACCGCTGGCTCCGGCACCGCGGCGATGCCGCCGGCACTTCCCGGCGGCGGGTTATAGGCGCCCGCGTCGAACAGGCCAGTCGAGAGGAAGTCGGCCGCGTCGAGGATATCGACGAATCCGTCGTAGCCGAAGTCGCCTTCGTTCCACGAAGCCGGCAGTCCGCTGTCGAACTTCCCCCCTGCGAGGAAGTTGGCCGCGTCGAGGATGTCGACGCTCCAGTCGAGGTTCGTGTCGCCGGCGGCGGCGAAGGCGAAGGTCACGCTGCCGTCGCCGTTGTCGAGCCAGCCGACCGTGCGGGGGATGCTCACTGCGATGTCTGCGGCCGCCTGGCTCGACGTGATCCCGCTCGTGCCGTTCCACGAGCCGTCTCCGCGGCCGGTCAGCAGCGCCGTGACCATGTCGTTGGCGGAGAGCCCGGCGGCCACCGTCATCAAGCCGCTGCCCACGTCGGTCAGACCGCCGGCATTCGGGGCGAGGCCGCCCACGGTGGCCAGCAGGTAGGGGGTGATCGCCAGCGTGCCACCGGCAAGCGGCGTGATGGAGCTCGAGGCCAGCGCTCCGCCGTCGGCGAGGCGGAGCATGCCGCCTTGGACCGTCGTGTTTCCGGAGAGCGATCCGGCCCCGGCGAGCACGAGCGTGCCTGTGCCGGTCTTCACAAGTTGGCCGGAGCCGTTCACGGCCCCCGCCAGCGAGCCGCTCGCCATCGCCAGCACGCCCGCGTCGATCTGGGTCGAGCCGCCGTAGGAGGCGTTCCCGTCGAGCGTCACCGTGCCCGGGCCCGCCTTGACGAGCGACCCTGCCCCGCTGATCGGTGAGCCGGCGGTCACCGTGATCGTGTTCGTGCCCGAGGCGTTGAACGTGCCGGTGCCCGAGGCGAGCGCGATCGGCACCGTGTCGATCGTCAGGTCGGAGCCAGCGAGGTTGCCGATCGTGCCGCCGGTCCAGCTGATGCCGGCCGAGACCGAGTCGGCGTTGCCGGTCTGAGCCCCGCGGGCGATCGACCCGGCCTGCAGCGTGCCGGCCGAGAGGTTCACCGTGCCGGCGACCGCCTTCACCGAGCCGGTGGTGCCGGTGCCGAGGATCGTGTTCTCGGCGAGCGTGAGGCTCGTCACCCGGACGAGGGCGCCAGGGTTGGCGATCGTCAGCGTGCCGTTGGCAGCGTAGGTGCCGGTGCCCACGGATCCGGCCAGAGCGCCGGTGATTCGCCCCACGACGATGCTCGCGGCATCGAGCGTTCCCGAACCCATCGTGAAGACCGAGGTCTGAACGCCGGAGCGGCCGGTCTGCGAGCCCGTGTTGGCCTGTGCGATCGTGAGCGTGGTCACCGTGGCGTCGAGCGTGCCGGCGGAGAAGTCGGCCGTCGAGAGGAACGACGCCCGGGCTCCCGAGAAGGTGGCCACGTTGCCGATCGTCCACGAGCCGACCGGGCTCGACCCATCGGTGCCGCGGAGCACGAGCACGGGGTTCGTCAGCCCGGTGTTGAACCGGACCGCGCTGTCCGACCGGCCGCCCGACGACTGGTTGAAGGCGCCGATGTTGAAGGCATTCGACTGCCCGAGGACCAGCACGCCGCCGCCGCCGTCACTGTTGGCCGAGACGTCGGCGACCGCGACGGCCGCTGCGGTGATCGTGTTGACGTTCGCCAGCGTGAGACTCGACGTGCCGGGGGCGCCCGAGTTGCTCGACGACACCTTGAGGCCCACGCGGAGCGTGCCCGCGGGGTTTGAGAAGGTGAACGTGCCGAGGTTTGCCAGCGAGAGCACATCGCGCTGGCCGGCCGTCACGTTGCCGTTGCCCACGCCGCCGGGGCCGACTTCGAAGCTACCCGGGCCGGTGAGCAGGAGCGCCCCGGCCGAGCCGCTGATCGCCATGCCGTCGTAGGACCCACCAAAGGGCGTGGTCACATTCGCGAACGTCTGGGTCGTCGAGCCGATGTCGAAGGTGGCGTTGCTGCCGGTGAAGGCGAGCGTGCTCGAGGTCACGAACTGGTTGTTGGAAACGACCCGCAAGGTGCCACCGCCGACGCCGGTGGGCCCGGTGTAGGTCTGGGTGGTGGAAAGGATCATGGTGCCGGTGCCGCTCTTCGTCAGGCCACCGGCACCCGTGATCACGCCGTCGTAGGTCGTGCTCTGGCCGTTGCCGCCGACGGCGAGCGTGTTGGCGCCCACGTCGATGCCGCGGGAGCCGGTCAGGGCCCCGACGTTGTAGGTCGTGACGGTGCCGGTGAACTGCAGCGCCCCGACATCGGCGGCGTTCATGTCGAGCGTGGAGCCGGCGAGGGCATTGGTGGCCCCGAGGCCCAGCGTGCCATCGACGATCCGCGTGAAGCCCGTGAAAGAGGTGCTGCCGGTGAGCGAGAGCGTGGCCCCGGCGCCGATCCGGAGGTTGACCTTCCGCGTGCCGCCGAACACCGAATCGGCGATGCTGCCCAGGTAGGCGCCGGTGCCACCGACGATCGTGAGCGTCGAGTCGCTCGTGGTCGAGCTGTTTGCCACGACGGCGGCGACGGTGGAGCTGGTGAGCGCCGCGAGCGTCTGGTCGTAGCCGGCGAGGTTGTAGGTGGCGGC
>Ga0114976_10002450_pt1 | contig 11649 bp, 9 predicted proteins | sample S_130805_EF_Meta_FD_87319 | JGI IMG/M metagenome (GOLD analysis project Ga0114976, IMG submission 87319) | Freshwater microbial communities from Lake Simoncouche, Canada to study carbon cycling - S_130805_EF_MetaG | ecosystem: Environmental > Aquatic > Freshwater > Lake | place: Lake...
CTCAATTGAGTTATAATACGAGATGAGCTTAGTCCAGAATTGGAGCTTGGCATCAACATCAGCGATAGCCTTTTCCTCTATCTCATACTTTACCCAGGGAATGTAGCCGATAATCTTGCTTGCTTCCTCTTTTGCCAGGGCAACCTTCTCCTCCTTCATCTTCAGGCGGAGTGCATCAAGAGCCTCCTGAGAAATCTCGTTAAATCTCTCATATTGCAGCTCAGTTGCCTTTCTCTCAGCAATCGCACGGTCACGTTGCTGCTCGGCACGCCATGCTTTCTGCTTCCAGAAGCGAATCTCAAAAGCCATGACCATTCTCTCATCAGCCAGCTGCTGAGGTGTCAGATTGGTCTTCTCAGCATCGAGTTCATCCATTTGCTGCTGTGACATCCTGTGGCTTCAGTATAGCCACAAGTTTAAGTCAATTTTACTAAAAAATGGTTTAGTATATGCGTCTCTTCATATGAGTTAGAGCTCAATCGACTCGCGGCGGTAATAGACCTTCAGCCTGGGATAGCCGTCTGGCTTGAGGTCAAGACCCAACTGGGCGAATGTCTTAGCCGTGGTCGACTTGAACCACTTACCCATCTCATCCAGCTCACGGGGACCCGCTAGCCCAAGCAGACCGAGCTGAGGGCTGCTAGTAAGTTCAACCTCCCTGCCACCCACAAAGCCCATGATTCGCTGGCGGTAGTTGTTTCTAAACAAGATGGACTGCACACTGGCGCTTTCTGGCGACTGGAGAATTGCATCGTGAGTTGTGGTGACCTTTGATGCTAGGCGTGCAATGATATTCCCATGGATGGCCAGCCTATACATTGCATACCAGATATTGGCAGGGGATGCAGTGTATATGCTGGTTACAGTAGGAGACTCCAGAAATCCCTTGATACAATGAAGCTGGGACTTCATCTTTGCAATCAAGTTCTCACGCTGCTGCACTGGAGTTGAGCCCTTGTAAATGCCAGAATGAACGGCATAGCGGTTCTTCAAGGCTTCAATGTAAGCAACGTCGGTCTCTGCCACGATTGGCTTTATGGCCTTGCGCTTGATGCTAGGCAGGGAGAAGTTCTCTGTAGGCGTGGAGATAGTGATGACACCGCCGGCGGGCAGGGTTGCCTTCCAGTCAGCCAGCGAGGAGAAGAACTTCTGAGAACAGTAGTGTGTGGTGGTTTTTGATATTGTGCCGTCAATCACCTCCTTCACCTGTAGAATACCGTTCTTCACAACGATGGCAGTGCGCGAGTTAGGCGAATACCACGTTGAGCTAGAAGCACCCTCACTCTGCTTCCAGCTCAGCTTGGTCCCGATGGCATGGGTCTCTGGCTCAGGCTCAGCTACAGGCTCAGCAACAGGAACCTCCGTCATGGCCAGAGCCTCCTCCACGTTTAAGGCGCCATACTTTTGCAGCAGGGCATTCAACTCCAGCAGGGCGGAAGAGGAGCCAGACTGGGCACTGTCGCTGAGGTCCATCAGGTAACCTCGCCCACTCTCAGGGATTGCGTAGGTATTGGCGGGCCGAGGCAGGTTACGTGGTAGCAGCGCTAGTAGCGGGTTAGGCGGGAGCGGGATGTAGTCAGTCTGAATCTCCTCTCCAAGTGACCGAGCAAGGATGCGCCAGTCAGCCAGGCTCATGATGTCGCGACGGGTCACGGGGTGGCCTGCAAATGTCTTGGTAGCCACCTTGTCCTCTGTAAGGACAATGACCTGCTCTAGCGTGCGGTCGACGCCAATGGAGAGAATCGTGCCAGGTGTGTAAGACTGAGACATTTTGAAATAAGAAAGGGGTAATAAAAAAAATAGGGTGACAAAAAGTCAATTTTGGGATTTGTGATTACGCTGGCTTCACACGTGTCCATTTAGATGGATGCGGCAGACAGGAGAAACAGGTTAACCATACCATATGCATGAAGAAACCCTGGAGCATATTGACTATGGAAATACACCTTTCTTTACATGGAAAAATGGTTTGTTTTTGTCTTTGTTTTTTCCTTTCTTCCTTTCTAACACGTTACTCTGTAATGACTCTACTCATCCTTCACCTTGGGCGGCGAGGGAGCGCGGCTACCCTCTGCAGATGCGGGGTCGCTAGTAGACTTCTCCGCCTTCTTAGCTGCGCGCTTGGCCTTTGCGGCCGCCAGCTCCTCAGGGGTCATGTCGGCCATCTTCTTGGGGCCGCGCTTCTTTGCTGCAGTAGCCTCGCCCGCAGGGACTGCCGCAGGAGCGGCAGTGGCGCCGCCGCCACCCACTGCGCCAGTAGCTGCGCCAGTAGCTGCGCCAGTATCATCCACCACGGTAGCTGCGTCGTCACTGTTGTCTCCGCTAGCGCTAGCACCCTTCGGGTGCTTAAGCTCCCAGGCAGCCTTGAACTCTGCCTGCTCCTGCGGGTGCTGCTCACCCCACCAGGCGACGAAGGCCATGTGCGCACCCACCGCAGCCTCCTTGGCATCCATTGCGTCACCCACCTGCTTCTTGCCAGCCTTGACCTTGGCCATCTCCTTGTTGTAGAGCATCTCGCCGCGCTCTGCAGAGGCAATGCGTGCAGCCATGAACTCCTTCTGCTCGGTAGAGTCCTTGGGGAAGCGGTCAAGCACGTGCTTAGTCCAGGCACCGTGGCAGCTGGGCTTGCCGGCATTGGCGCGGGGCTTCTTGGCAACAGCTGCAGCGGTTGCAGCAATAGGTGCAGCAGGCGCGTCCATGGCAAATGCCGCGAAGACAGCCTCGCGCTCAGCCGCGCTCATGTCCTTGATGCTCTTGATGATAAACTGAATGGCAGACATTTGTGCTGGTTGAATAATGCTAGTAATTCAAGGGGGGTGCTTACTATCGGGGCAGCAGCCAATTCAATTTTTATTTTCGGGAATTAGGGGTTCAGGCCAATCCATAGATTTCTCTTGAAGACATCTTCTGGCTTCTTCTTCAAGGGACCTTGCTAATTCAATTGCATAGGGAAAAAATATCCAGCCTTCTGAACAATAGGTAAAAACTCTTTCAGAAAATAATTCAGTTGCCCTTTGCCAATGCTCGTCCATTGATTTCTCTGGATATAGATGTATATTATACATAACACATCTAGCCACGACATATCCTTCAAGAAGGTCCGCGTGGCGTGCAACATGATAGGCACGCTGCCACTTCCCGTGGTTTGGATATTCTATTTGCCCAGAAGACACTGACTTCTTTAGTTTAGAATAACTCATACTCGTGACAATATTAATGAGTGCATCGATATGCTCAGGAGACCAAAATTCAGAACGTAAAAAATATCCTATTTCCTTGGCGGCCTCATTAACCGGTGTGTATTTACTGTCGCAGGTATCGTGAATTGCCGCAGCGTAAAGAGTCATTCTACGCTCTTCCTCGGTCACTTCACTGAGTGTTAAAAGAATCTCATTGGCTCTCATTAAGGTCCCCTTGGCGTGCTTGAGCCCGTGGCTTTCATCTATGCCGTATTTTTCGCACTGCCGTCCTATGAAGTTAAAGAGCGAGTCCATCTTTATTAAGATTGGGCTCGCTCTTTAAGGGTTTCTCAGCTCCAGTGATTGAGCCAGGGTTCTCTACAATTACTTCCCTTGGAGGCTGTGACTTGAGTGGGGGTTGAGAGGGGCAGCAGAGAATACAGCATAGAAGTGTGTAGAAGCAAAGGCAAAGTTCCCCTTCCATAACAGCTTACTGAAGTTCATGCAGCCGATTTTTAGCCTACCTGTAAGCGTAGGTATTCTCGGGGAAGATAGCATTCGTTATCTTGATGATATTCTCGGCCATGGGGGCGGGCATTGGCTTGAGATTTTCATTGGGCTGAGAGCTCAAGAGGCTAACTGAGGTCTCGTTAAGCTGTAGTTTAACGCTGTAGCAGCGCTTCTCTAGCTTCCAGGGCTTTGCCAGTCTTTGGCAGGCGGGGCAAGCTACGCAGCCTCGTGGCATTTCTGCACCCTCCTGTAGCCATTCTCCTGTTGTGATATCCTCACAGATGCAGGAGCCGCCAAGTCCAAGGTCGTCCTCGTGAATGCAGAGGCAGTCTGCATCTTCAGTGCCTGAGTTCACTACGTAGGTGGTTGTCTCTAGCAGAAGGATGTCCTCCGAAACTATAGTGGGCACAATGAATAGGCCATCGCGGCGCAAAAACGTAAAGCCCAGTTGTAGCGACTCTAGGATTGACATTGTGGATACTTCATTAATCACTAATATTTATTCAATTTTTATATTATTAATTACTTATCTCATTTAACTCATTAACAATAAAAAAAGTGTTTATATTTTCTCTTATTGAATTCCGATTGAATGCCGATTCAGTAGCGGACGGGCTCTGCAAGGGGCTCCAGATAGAGCTTGGCCTCCTCCTCAGTAATGAACTGGTTGCGAAGTGGCGCGCTCACCAGTATCTGGCAGAGGTGAATGATGATGGCCTTTGGGCAGCCGCTGTCAAAGAGCCGCCTCACTCGGTTGGCATCGTGCTCTGAAACAGCCTGTAGGTCCATCAGGAGGCTGCCGAAGTTTTTGCCCGCTGGCATTGCAGCGAGGGCACCGTTCCTCTTACACCTCGTCATGGTGCTCTCCCTCTGCCTCATCAGAATCATCATTCCCGTGCTTGCTACGGGGTCCTCCAGGAGAGCCTTGGCGGCGGCCTGCCTCGCGGGCTCATCAGCAGCATAGGCTGCCTCTAGCCTCTTGCCCTCGTCAACTCCGCTAAAGCCCTTGGGAATTGTCCAGTCGCCGGCCTGAGCCCTCTGGAACTCCTCCTCATCAGAGTCCTCATTGGCCGCTGCCTTAAGCTGTGCAGCCTTTAGCTCTGCAGCTTTCACCTTATTGGCCTCCTTCTGCTCATAGCTCTCCAGGCTGTTCAGCAGCTCATCCAGGCGGAGCCACCAGGCCTCCCTGGCGGCCGTTGCCTCGGGTGTGTCACCGCTCAGGCGGGTGGGCCAGAAGGTGCGGCGCTCTGGGTCGGATACGCGCCAGCCGCAGGCGTGCTTCGCTGGCTCCTCAGAGTCGCCGTCAAAGACCATGTGGACGCGCCACGGGTGGGCGGGGTCTCCGAGAATACAGACCCTGCCAGTAGACATCACCCGATTAGAGGCGTTTGCCGCTGCCCACACAGCGCACGCAGCACCGTTTGCGCAGCTGTGCGCAGTGGTGGGGATGCGCCAGCCGCTTTGCTCAGAGCCGCTAGTGCGAATGACCGTGTAGTCCTCTGAGGTGAGCTCAGCGTAGATTGCAGCGGGCAGGTCCCTCAGCTCAACGCAGGCAGACAGACTGAGGTCGTTTCCCATGGTTGCTTATAGAAGGGGGGGTGCCTTAGTATGATGAGGTCCTTTAGTCAATTTTTAAAAAAGTGAAACCCCCTCTTTAAGATGCACTCATCTATGTAGAGAACGGGTAGATAGGACTCATCGTGGTGCCCCAGGGGAAGGTGACCTTATTGTCTTTAAAGAGGCTGAACTTATCAAAGTCAATGAGAGCGATGCGTCCGTCTGCTTGGCGGTATAGCTCATAGTCACAGGGGAAGATACCAGTGGACTGAGCCTTCTCATAGAAGAGCTTGAGCTCAGCCATCTCTGAATCGCAAAGGGTTGACGGGTTGAGCTCAGCCAGGCAGTCTATCTTCTGCATGAGATACTCGCGAGACATTTTCTCAGGCTCAGCGGGCAGCCACGCCTTGGGCGTATAGAGAACTGAGAAGCCATTAGCTGGCGTTAGGAGGTCAGAGGCCCACTGCTGCATGGCGCACTGGCCTCGCGCTCCGAGGCACTTTGAGCGCATCCTTTCAAGGCGGGGCCGGTGCATACGCTTAATGACTACGTCGCTGTCGTCAGTCTCGAGTATCTTCCCGCAGGCTCCCTCTAGCGCTTGAGAGTCTTTAGCTAGCCAGTGGGTCATTTTACTCTATCACTCTTAAGGGTAAGGTTAGTTAAGCCGGTGAATTCAGCTCAATTTTGCCTTATACGATAGTACGTAAAAAAAGAGGATAAGCCGAAGCTCCCTCTGCCGCTACCACCGGCTGCTGTGCACCTACCTCGCACAGCTGGGCTTTCCATTAAAGGATAGGATGAAAATCCCGCCCACGTCGTGTTCACCGGTGCCCGCGCACCACTGACCTTCCCTAGCAGAGCCCAGGCTCTCTGCTTCAGTCTGACACGTCCGCCCACTTCACCCTTCTGTAAACAGAGGGTCCCTCGCAGTTCTCTTGCCCTAGCTGCACGCAGCTGTCCACAGAGCGCCTCCTACGCTCCTATCCACTCAACCTCTGTGTGCCTGGTTGGGTTACACAGAAGGTGTGGTGAGTGCCCCTCCATTCGCACCCACCCGTCGGGCCCTACCGACCAGGTGCAACCTGGTCTTCGTAGCGTATAGTGGCCCGTCCGTTAGCTCGTCACCAGCAAAGCTTCGCTGGGAGTAGCCCCTCTCCTCCTCTCTGAACGACCGACCCGCTCTCTAACCGCGAGAGCGGGAATGGTGTGTGCCTCCGCCTCCTCTGCATGTCATTGGCGCTGATGGAACGGCCTCTGACTCAATCGCACACACCCGTGATGCCCCAGCCGCTTGAAATCAAGCTAAGATGGCACCCCCGCTTCTCTGTCTCGGTTGAGACAGAGGTTGTATGTCCAGCCCACGTAGATTCGAAACTGCCCCTCCTTCGCAGCTCACAGTCGTTATTCACAACTGCCTGGCTCTCCTAAGAACCAGCGTCGCGCCCTCCAATGGCACGTCCGTATGGGGCACTCTGGCCCAGGGTCTCACACCGCCCACAGGATATACCCGTGTCGCCGCCGCGCTATCCTTACCCCTGGCCTCCAGTTCAATTTTATTTTCCGTCTGGCTCCAGCTACGGCTTCTGCAAAATTGATTTTTTTCCAACTGCCATCCAGATGGAGGGCGGCAAAAAAAAGAGGACCATCCTCTGGTTGACCGGTGCCCCTCCATCGCACCGGCCCGTCGGACCCTACCAAGGCTGCGCCCAGTAAAACCGGGCATATGCTGTGTATATTGGTCCGTCCGTTCTGCGGTAGTCTTTTGGCTAGTGAGCGTAGCAGGGAGGTGACGCAAGCACCATGGTTCCTCTCTGCCGCGCCAGCCTGGCATTTCCGCAGCCTTTCCGTCTATAACCGTTGATGTAGTGCTTCTGCCGGCCCTGTTTACACAGCACGCCGGCAGTTGGGGGAGGGTTGCCATTTCCCTAGAGCTTGCGCTCCTATCCCCCGACACATGCCCCTACCTCTGCGCATGTATCAGTCGTCAGCTCCGGAATCCCAGACTCTATAACGCTCACCGGTTGGTGTGCGCCTAGTTATCCGAGCGATTAAGGACACGGCCCGCTTGCGCAGGATATGCCCAACGAACCTCCCGTTGGAAGAAGCTCGTTCCTGATGTCACCCTCACGTGGCGTCTGACGTCCCTAGTGCAAGGAGATGAATCTCCCTACAATCGGAGTAAGCGGCCGGTTGGCTACCCCTCCTATGCCTGCCAAAGTCGGCCCGCTACAGCGGCGGACTCCCAGTGGCCACAGCACTGCCCTTTTCAGGGCGGCTATGCAGGCACCAGCGGCCAAAGGCCTCTTGTGTCTGCACCCCTTACCATCCACCATGGCTCGGGTGACTATTATTGGTCTGGCGGTCAATTCAATTTTATCGAGAGCGGGGCCTTCTGGCCAGGGGTCTGAAAAATTGAATTTGGGGCCCTGGGCCACGGCCCTCTTAATTCAATTCAATTTCGGCCTATATTCCTTATATACGCTCTTGATTCAATTCAATTTCGGCCTATAAGCCCTCTATATGCTCTTATTTCAATTCAATTTCGGCCTATATAGCCAGAATTACTCTGAAATTGAATTGAATCAAGGGCATATAGAGAGCTTATAGAGAGCCTATAGGCCGAAATTGAATTGAAGAGCTAGGGCCTAGGGGCCTCTATAGGCCGAAATTGAATTGAAGAGCCTATGGCCTAGGGGCCTCTATAGGCCGAAATTGAATTGAAGAGCCTCCGTACGTGAAAAAACGCCCTGCCCCTGCAGCGACGCCTTCCCTCCTCCTCTTTGTTTCTTTGCGTAAAATTGAATACCTTTCCTCTGTAACTCTTTAATCCATCTCGGGCTCGTCCTCCAGCACCTCGGGGCTGGCATCGATGCTGCCGTCAGGCTTCAGCACGCCGGCGTAGGCACCCTTGCTGCCATTGGGCGTCTGCAGCCAGATGTCCCCACCGTCGTGCCAGATGGGCACGCTGTTCTCGTCGCGGTAGCCAAACCGCATATACCGGACCTTCTTGTGGATGAAGGGTATAAGCCTGTTCATCGACTCCTCACCCTCCTCGCCCTCCTCGTCCTCTGCGTCGGTCTCTGCAGCTGCCTCTGCCGCTGGTGCGGCCGGCGCAGCCTCGGCACCGCCGCCGCCGATGGCGGCCTTGGGCACCTGCTTTGCGCTGACCGTAGCCACCGGGCTGGCCGGCTCCATCACCGAGCTCTGGCGCTCAGCAGCCTCAGTGGCAGCCTTTGCAGCAGCCTTCGCGGCGGCCTTTGCAGCGCGCTTGGCCTTGGCGGCGGCCAGCTCCTCGGGCTCCATGTCTGCATAGGCCTTGGCGCCGCGCTTCTTGGGCTGCGTGCCGTCGCTCTCTGCAGCGGAGCCAGCCTCAGAGCTGTCGTCTGCCACGCTGGTGGCGCGCGAGCCCTTGGGGTTGGCTGCCTCCCACTCTGCCTTGAAGGTGGCGTGCTCCTCGGGGTGCAGCTGCTTGTAGTGGCCCACGAAGGGGATGTGCGCACCGACGCGAGCCTCTGCCTCGTCCATCGGGTCGCCAATCTTCTTCTCACCCGACTTGACGCGGAACTGCGACTTGTCCTTGTAGAGAAGCTCACCAGCCTGTGCAGCAGCGATGCGTGCTGCCAGGAAGGCCTGGTAGACCTCCGAGCCAACCTTGGGGTGCAGCGCGTCCTTGCCAGTGCCGTGGTTGTGCAGCACGTGCTTGGTCCATGCGCCGTGCAGGGTTGACTGCCCAGCGTTGGCACGCGGAGCCTTCTCTGCCTTTGGAGCCTTCTCTGCCTTTGGCGCCTTGCCCTTGGACTTGCCGGCCACTGCCACTGGTGCGTGCTCTACCATCTCCTGCAGCTTGGCGAGGATGGCGGACTGCTCGCCGTCAGCGCAGCTCCAGAGGTCATTCAATGCCGTGCGCACGGCCGTGAGCTTCTCAAAGAACATAGCGGAAGACATTTTGAGTGCACTACAGACAGAAGGTGTGTGTAGGGCGGGTGCCAATCAATCGGCCCGCTTCCAATTCAATTTTATCGGGCTCTAACCCCCCCAGAGGTGGGGCGGAAAAAATTGATTTCTCTGGTAGCCAGAGAAATCAATTTTTCCCGCTTTGCCCCTTGGCCCGTGGGCGCGAAAAAAAATTGAATGGGCTCTGGCCCAGTTTGTAAGTCCCCCCCCGTCTGATACCGCCTATCAGACACAACACCTTTCATACTCTCAAACGCTCAAAATGACCTCCTTTTGGGACGACGCACCAGCTGTGGCGCCTTGGGCGCCGCGGTCTCTGGCTGCGTTCGAGGCTGGCCCGTGCCAGCAGGGCTGCAGGCACGAGGAGTGCCTGGGCAACGGTGGCGAGTGGATGGCCAACGGCGGCTACTACGTGCCCTGGGACTGCCCGCACGGGTGCTGGCTCATGGAGGCAGACGCGCCCGCCGGCTGGTCCACTTACGGCGAGGGCTACGCTGTGCGCGTGGAGTGGGACGCCAAGGAGACGGCGGCCGCCTGCGTCCGCTGGCTAGAGCACCGCGGTGAGGCCTCCTTCGGCGACATCGTCTTCCTTGAGGACATGCGCTACTACGCTGCAGAGACGCCAGAGCAGCGCGCCAGCAGGAAGGAGGCACTGGCGCTCCGCGACGCCGCGGACGAGGCCAAGGTCATTGGCTGCAAGGTGGCGGCCAAGGAGGAGAAGTGGACCAACAAGGGCTCCATGAAGTTCCGCGTGCCACGGCCCTGCCGCTATGCCAGCCTATTCGAGCAGCGCATCTGCGCTGGCTGCTCCGCAAAGCTGCCCGCCGGCCAGAGCACCTGCTCCGCAATCGTGGTCAGGGTGGAGGAGCAGGAGCGCCGCCACGACGGCCGCATGGCCGGCACTGGCAAGATGGTCTCTCGCCTGGCCAAGCCCGGTGACCTGGGCGCACGCCCCTGCGGCGAGCTTCTGGCCGGCTGCTGGAACCACGAGCAGCACCGCACGTGCATCTACGTGCACCCAGACGAGCCGCAGTGGGCAGCAGCCTGTGCTGGCACCCTGCGCGTCAAGGCAGACAATCGCCTGGTGTTTTGCATGGCCGGCGAGGAGGGTGGCGCTGCTGCAGCTGTCGCTGCCTCCCACAACTTCTGCAACCGCTTTCAGGCGCTTATGGGCGGCGGTGGCCAGAAGCAGGGCTCGGGTGGCGGTGGCAATGGCGCTGGCCAGCACGCGCTGAATGCCAAGTGGGGCCAGCACCAGCGCGCTATGAATAGCCGCGCCGCCCCGCCGCCGGCGCCCGCGCCCGCGCCCAGCAAGAAGCCCTGGACTATGCTAGCTGACGGCAGCATTCAGTATCAGACTGGCGCTTGGGCTGCGGCTGGTGGCGGTGGTGCAGCGGCAGCCGGTGGCGGCGGTGGCAGCCAGAGGGCCAATGACCGCGCATGGGCGCGTGCCCAGGGCTCAGCGGACGGCTACGGTAAGCCGGCCATTCAGGAGCAGCGTGGGTGGTATCAATAAGGGACCAGCAGGAGTCTGGCAAGCAAAGCACAAAAAGTCGCAATGAAGCGCATGTGAACTAGAGCAAGAAGGCACCAAAAGTTACCACCGCCCCTGGGAAGGCGGCAGAGTATGGGTATAGACCGGTCATAGGCCTGCGGGCACATGAGACCTTAAAGGAGAGCTCTAGTAAGCATGCGTGGATAGCGCATAAAACGAGGAAGAGGTGGCTAGGCCACCCTTTTTCACGTACGTTGCCTCTGGCTGGCGCAGCCCCTTTGGCAGTTGGCGCAGCCCCTTTGGCAGTTGGGAAAAAATCAATTTCCCCAGGGCCCACCAGCTGGGCCAGAGGCAAAATAAAATTGAACGGCTGCAGGCACGGAAGGTAAGTCCCCCCCCGTCTGATACTGCCTATCAGACACAACACCTTTCAACATCCTACAAAATGCCAAAGAAGCCCAACATGAAGAAGGCCGCTGCGGCGGCCACCCAGAACTGGGCTGCTATTCAGGCGGCCAAGGTCTCTGGCGGTCTCTTTGGCGCGGTGACCAAGCAGCTCGGCAACGGCGGCTTTCAGGTGACGCTGCGCGCCGCTGCCACCAAGGGCCAGCGCACCACCGTGCAGGCCACGCCGCGCGGGCTTTTCGGCAAGGGCGTCATGCGCATTGCCGTTGGGCACGTGGTGCTGCTGGCTGGGGAGCTAGCGCCCGCGGGCTTGGTCCAGAGGCCCCTGGAGATTGTAGGCTGCCTGGACAGCCGGTCGGAAATCAAGGAGCTCATCACGCTGGGCTACCTGCCGGCCGACATTCTGGGAGTCGCCGAGACCGCCGGCGCCGTGGAGACTGCAGCGCGCGAGGCGGTGGCCAAGGAGGACCTCTTTGGCGTCAACGAGGGCGAGGAGGAGGAGGACGACTTCTGGGTCAAGGGCCTGGCGGACGTCAAGGGCGGCCTCAA
>Ga0114976_10002451_pt1 | contig 11648 bp, 7 predicted proteins | sample S_130805_EF_Meta_FD_87319 | JGI IMG/M metagenome (GOLD analysis project Ga0114976, IMG submission 87319) | Freshwater microbial communities from Lake Simoncouche, Canada to study carbon cycling - S_130805_EF_MetaG | ecosystem: Environmental > Aquatic > Freshwater > Lake | place: Lake...
CCGGCTGTTGCAGCTATCGTCACAATGTACATCGCGATAGGCAATCCAGCGCCTTCAAAAGCAGAAGCCACCGGTGCTTTTAAATCCAAGGTATCATATTTAACCATACCCGTTAATACCAATGAAACCAAAATATACAATAAAGTACAAATCAATAAAGAGGCAATAATCGCGAAGGGAACATCCTTAGTAGGATTAATGGCTTCTCCTGCCTGAGTAGACACGGCATCAAAACCAATATAAGCAAAGAAAATGATCGAGGCAGCGGTCACTACACCATCAAAGCCAAAGTGCGTAGCACCTTTAGCATCCACAACAGGATCAGGAATGAAGGGATGCCAATTAGCTGTGTCCACATAAAAAGCACCCACAACAATCACAAAAATCACCGCGGCCACTTTCATAATCACGATGAGGTTATTCGTGCTTGCCGCTTCTTTGATTCCTTTCACCAAAACCCAAGTAACCAACCAAACAATGATAAATGCAGGTAAATTAAACGCAAAGGCAAAATCAGGAACTGCCTGACCCGCTGCACGTAGTTTCTCCACCTTTTCAGCAGCCGTCACCGGATCGTTCGTCAAATAAAGGGGCAAGTTTATATTGAAAAGATGTAAAAGTTTTTCAAAATATCCGCTCCATGCTACGGCTACCGTTGTGGCGCCCATCATGTATTCTAGAATTAAATTCCAACCAATAAACCAGGCGAAAAATTCTCCCACTGTACCATAGGAATAGGCATAAGCACTTCCCTCAACAGGTAAAATGGATGCAAATTCAGCGTAACAAAGCGCGGCAAATGTACACGCAGTACCCGCCAAAACAAAGGCTAAAGCTAAGGCAGGACCCGCCCAATCATGCGCGGCAATTCCAGTCAATGTGAAAATTCCTCCGCCAATAACCGCTCCAATTCCTAAAGATGTCAGAGCCCATCTACCCAAAACGCGCTTGAGTTGGCTGTTCTTAACATCTGCAGCATAGGCCTCTAAAGGCTTTTTTCTCCAAATACTATTGTTCATATAAATTAAATTAGGTTGATGTGTTTACTGGCAATCCTTTCAGATTGCCAGTATCATTTATTTTTTAGGTTTTGATGAGGTTCCTAGGTCAATCACGATTGGAGCCGCTACAAAAATAGAAGAATACGCTCCAAAAACAACGCCTATAAACATCGCGAAAGAGAATCCTCTTAATACATCTCCTCCAAATATTAACAAGACGGTCACCACCAAAAATACGGTGGTCGCAGTCATCACCGTACGAGACATCGTATGGTTAATGGATTCATTAATTGTTTTGATCATCAAGGCTTTATTTCCTAAATCAGGATTCACGCCAATCTCCTCACGGATACGGTCAAATACAACCACCGTATCATTAATTGAATAACCAATAACCGTCAAAATCGCGGCGATAAATACTTGGTCTATCTCCAATTCAAATCCAAATAGACGAGCAATACCCACCATGCCTAGCACAACTAATGCATCATGCACCAAGGCCACAATTCCACCCAATGAATATTGCCATTTACGGAAACGAATCAAAATGTAAATAAAGATCGCCACCAATGCATATAAAATGGAAAGGAAAGATTGTGTTAAAATATCATCGGCTACCGTTGCGCCAACTTTAGCCTCAGAAACAATGACAGGTGAATTAGCCGCGAAATCTTTTAAGCCAGTTTCCAAAGCAGTTTTTACCGTATTGTTCGCGGTAATAGATTCATCCTCAACTAAATACGAGGTCGTTACTTTTAATTTACTAGCTCCATTGAAGGTTTTCACCTCGACTCCTTTTCCACCAAAATTATCCGACAAGGCTTCTTTCACTTTGCCTGCGTCAACTGGCTGCGCAAATTCAACTACATACGAACGTCCACCTTTAAAGTCCACGCCTAGATTAAATCCTCCTTGAATAAATAATACAATAGCGCCTGTGGCAATTAATCCCCATGAGAACCAATACGAATATTTACGTTTGCCAATGAAATCAAAATTCATCCCTTTGAACAAATCACGAGAAATAAAGGTCTCAAACGTCATATTCTTCTCTCTACCCGCCTTAATTGCTCGGTTAGCCATCCATAAAATTAAGATGTGAGAAATATAAACCGCCGTAAATACCGAAGTAATCAAACCAATACAAAGCGTCACGCCAAAACCTTTAACGGATCCTGAACCGAAAATAATCAAGATCACCCCGATCAATACCGTCGTGATGTTACCATCCAAAATCGCACTTAATGCCTTCTCGTAACCCACATTTATCGCATCCAATAATCCTTTCCCTTTGTGTAATTCCTCACGAATACGCTCATTGATTAATACGTTGGCATCCACAGCCATACCTAAGGTTAACACAATACCAGCGATACCTGGTAAAGTCAGCGCTGCTTGGATTTGTACCAACACACCCGCAATGAAAAATACGTTGAAAAATAAAGCCAAATTAGCCATCCAACCAGGATTTCCATAATATCCAATCATGAATACGATCACTAATAGCAAGCCTAAAAGCATCGACATATATCCTTGGTTAATGGACTCAACTCCTAAAGAAGGACCAATAAAAGCATCCTCAACAATACGTGTTGGCGCTGGTAATTTACCCGCCTTCAACACATTCGCTAAATCTTTGGCTTCTTCCACCGTAAAACTGCCCGAGATCGAAGAACGACCCCCTGCAATTTCTCCATTAATCACCGGTGCAGAATATACGTAGCCATCTAATACAATGGCAATTCGGCGCCCTACATTAGCCCCCGTTAAATTCTTCCAAATTCTAGCACCCGTTCCGTTCATTGACATAGTCACTTCAGCACGACCCGTTTGATCAAAATCCTGAGCGGCATCTGTAATCACATCTCCTTCTAATGGGGCCGATTGGCCTTCCGCCTTTTTCAACGCTTCTAATGTTAATATTTCATCCCCATTCTTTGCCGGAATTCCCTTCGCAGCCCATGCAAATGTCAGGTTAGCTGGAAAAAATCCTCGGACATCTGCCCGGCGAAATAAAGCATTGACACGCGCGGTATCTTTGCGATAAACCCCAATTCCATTGCCCATAGGCAAGAATAATTTAGTCAACGCACTTCCGGCGCTTGTATCTGTCTTTGCTTTTCCTGAATCCTTAACAGCCGGCTTAGATAATTGGGAAGCCAACGCATTATTCATGGACGTATCCTTTGCAGCTGGAGTAGCCGCCGACGCAGCTACAACGGGTTGCTTAGACTCCTGGTCTAATAAAGCTCCTAACGCATTTAAACCAGATCCATATTCATTCACTTCATAACACTCGATAAACTCCAATTTGGCGGCACCCGATAATAGTTTACGTGCACGCTCTGGGTTATCCACACCCGGTAATTCTACTTGGATTCTATTGGAACCCGGAAGTCTTTGTATGTTTGGATTCGCTACACCAAATTTATCAATACGCGCTTGAATAATTTTGTAAACACGGTCAACAGCTCCGTCAATTTCCGCGTCGATCACCTTTTTAACTTCTGAGTCAGAGGAAGAAGAACTTATTTTTCCTCGGTTAACCGAATTAGCAAAAACGGATGCTAATGTTTGATTCGGCGCTACTTTAGCAAAAGCATCATAAAACAACTCATTAAATGACTTGGATGAATTTGCTTGTGCCGAATTTGCCTCAACTAAGGCTTTTTCAAAATTGGGGTCATTGCTTTTTCCAGAAAGAGCACGAAGAATTTCCACAGGAGAAACCTCTAATACCGCATGTAATCCACCTTCTAAATCCAATCCTTTGTGAAGGGCATATTGGGTAACTTCTTGGAATGTATATCCAATATATACGGGCTGCTTCCATAAAGAATCAATAAAATGAAGTCTTTTTGCCGGGTCAAATTTCCCATCTTTTGAGGTCGCATAAGTATTTGCTTGATCTCTTAATTGGCCCGCTTTCCATGTAAATGAAAGGAAGAAAATACATAAAGCTGAAATAATAGTTGACAGCCAAATAATAGCACTTTTGTAACGCATGATATAAAAATTAAAAATTTGTAAATTAAAAATTAAATGAATCTCTTATATGAGCTTCGTCAAGGAGCCAGAGTGGCAATAAATTGAGTTAATAAAATTCGCATAAATTGCATCCGATGGATAACCGTAGGCAGCTTAAAATCATTGAGTGGTTGTATGCTGAAAAATTCTAATGGCGAAACAAAATTCCAATCCGAAGGAAAATCAAATTGAAGGTTTGCAGCAGCTTGATATACATGCTGAACGGCATAGACTTGGCTTTGCTTCGAATCAGCGGATCGTTTTGAATGTACGCTTTTATTGGTCTTGCAATCAACCTTATCCGCCGAACTTAAGGAAATCGGCTTTGCCACGAGCCAAAAAAGCACGGGGATGAATAGGATCAATTGAAATATTTTGACTTTATTTTGCATACTAAGAAGCAAAAATAGGATATTTTTTTTAGAATTCAATTTCTGACGCCTGTAAGATTATAATTCGTAAATTTGTCGCTACAAAAATGGCAACATGTTCGAATATCAAGCACCTGAGCACATTCAGCACTTTATACAAGAAGCCTTAAAGGAGGATTTAGGGGATGGAGATCATACCTCTTTAGCGACTGTACCTGCCTCCGCCACGGGTTCGGCTAACTTACTAGTCAAAGATTCAGGGGTTTTGGCCGGTGTGGAATTAGCCAAAGCCATTTTCAATTATGTTGACCCCAACCTAAAAATCACATTTTTCAAACAAGATGGCGACTGGATCGAACCAGGTATGATTGTCTTGGAAGTGGTCGGCCTTTCTCAATCCATTCTGAAAGCGGAACGATTGGTTTTAAATTGCATGCAACGCATGTCTGGAATTGCCACGTATACTAGGTCATTAGTCCAAATCATTCAAGGTACCCAAGCAAAAATACTCGACACGAGAAAAACAACGCCCAATTTCCGATTAGCAGAAAAATGGGCCTGTAAAATAGGAGGTGCCACCAACCATCGTTTTGGCTTATTTGACATGATCCTGATTAAGGACAATCATGTGGATTTTGCAGGTGGAATACAAGCCGCTTTGGAAAAAGCATTTGCCTACAATATACTTCAGGAAAAGCCGCTATCTGTCGAAATCGAGGTAAGAAACGAAAAGGAATTGGATGAGGTGCTGGAAATCGGAGGAGTCCAACGAATTATGTTGGACAATTTTAGCCCAGACCGACTCAGAGATGCCATCAGAAAAATTGACGGTCGCTTCATCACCGAAGCATCAGGAGGAATTAATGAATTAACCCTACGAGCCTATGCCGAAACGGGAGTTGATTTTATCTCAGTGGGTGCATTGACACATCACATTAAAAGTCTAGACTTAAGTTTAAAAGCAAAATGAATTTAATTGACGAAGCAAATCAAGTAGGTTACATCGCGCGGTCGACCCCAAAAGGTCCCGACCTCATTGACGCGATTAAAGCATTAAAAAAGGAAAAAAATGCCGTCATTCTAGCTCATTACTACGTGGATGGGGAAATTCAAGAATTGGCTGATTACGTGGGTGATTCCTTGGGCCTTTCTCAAGCCGCTGAAAATACAGAGGCTGATTTGATTATATTTTGTGGCGTTCATTTCATGGGAGAAACGGCCAAGATACTGAACCCATTAAAAAAAGTTATTGTACCCGATTTTAATGCCGGTTGCTCATTAGCCGACTCCGTTCCCGTAGCGGAATTTGCTGCCTTAAAAGCAGCAAATCCAAAGGCAGTGGTCGTTTCATATATCAATTGCTCAGCGGATATCAAAGCGATGACCGATATCATTTGTACATCATCTAATGCGGTCCAAATCGTCGAATCTATTCCTGCAGATAAAGAAATTATTTTTGCTCCCGATGCTAACTTAGGTCGATATGTAGCCCACAAAACAGGTCGTGAATTAATTCTTTGGGAAGGCGCTTGCATGGTGCACATCGATATATCCTTAGAAAAATTAGCTAAATTAAAAATAGAATTTCCAGATGCTTTGTTGATTGCTCACCCTGAATGCAAAGAAGTCATTTTAAAAGAAGCCGATTTTGTAGGGTCGACAACTGCCTTGTTGAAATTCGTGGAAACCTCCCCTAATTCCACTTTTATTGTGGCCACCGAAGCGGGGATTTTGCATAAAATGAAACAAGCAGTTCCCTTGAAGCACTTGATCCCCGCGCCGGCCAACGAGCAAAATACTTGTGCATGTGCGGAATGTCCATATATGAAAATGAACACGTTGGAGAAATTGTATAATGCACTTTATTATGAATTGCCTGAAATTCACCTGTCAGAAAAAGTGAGGATTCCTGCTTATAAAGCATTAAAAGCTATGTTGGACTTGTCAAAATAGTTAATACCTAATTTTCTTAGGCTAATTCAAAAATCACTTCAATCTCCACAGGGATGTTGCCAGGTAGAGTGCCCATGCCAACCGCCGAGCGAACGCCAATTCCATTTTCTTCCCCCCAAACTTTTGCAAATAACTCGGAGCAGCCATTAATCACATAGGGATGCCTCTCAAAATCGGCCGTGCAATTGACCATGCCCAATACTTTAATGACCCGTTTGATTTTATCTAAGCTGCCTAATTGGGATTTCAAGGTGGACAATATCGTCAGGCCAACTTGTTGGGCCGCAACCTTCCCTTCCTCCATGTCCATCGCATCGCCTACTCGGCCCACAATTAAAGAACCATCATTTAGTACAGGACCATGCCCCGAAACATAATAGAAATGATCCACTTTTAATCCAGGTTTGTACACGCCCATGGGTTTGGGAGCTGGAGGTAACTCAAGGCCTAAAGCAGTGAAATTTTCTTCAGGTGTACCCATCAATTCGTTTTTATTTTCCATCACATTAACTCATTTTTTTGATTAAATTTTCCATTTCTACCCAAAAATCTGCTACTATTTTTGATATAATTGCCTTATAATTTCTGAAATTAAACCGGTCCAACCCGTTTGATGACTCGCCCCTAATCCCTTTCCTGTGTCACCGTCAAAGTACTCAAAAAATAAATGATTATCCTTGAAATTGGGATCAGATTGCATTTTTTCATACTCCCCATACATCGGAATTTTACCATCTTTCCCAGGCGTAAACATAGCTAATAATCGTTTTGATACTCCAAATGCAGCTTCTTTTATATTCATCATTTGGCCTGAATTAGTTGGATATTCCACCTCATAATCACTTCCATAATAATCCGAAAACTTAGACAAAGAATCCAAAATTAAATAATTCATAGGAAACCAAATGGGTCCACGCCAATTTGAATTCCCGCCAAACATATCACCCGTGGATTCTGCCGGCGTATAATCAACCTGCATAGAACCCCCGTCAAAAGCAAACTTGTATGGATGCTCCTGATGGTATTTGGACAAGGACCTAATCCCAAAATCTGATAAAAACTCCGATTCGTCAAACATCCGCTTCAAAATCATTTTCATTCGATGCCCTCTCAAAATCGAAAGTAAGCGACTTTCCCCCTTTCCCGGTTCATACCAACGAGAAATCAAGGAGGCCAAATCCGGACGATTGTTTAATACCCACTCAACCCGGCGTTTAAAAGCAGGTAATTTATCTAGCATATCTGAAGTCAAAACTTCCACGGCAAATAATGGAATTAAACCTACCATGGATCGAACTTTTAAAAGCATCGCACTTCCATCTTCTTTAAGCAACATGTCGTAATAAAACTGATCATCCTCGTCCCATAAATTCAATTTCTCCCCACCGATGGATTGCATGGCTCCCGCGATATGAAGAAAATGTTCGAAAAACTTAGACGCCATATCTTGATATACCGGATTTTCAATCGCAATTTCACAAGCAATCCGCAACATATTTAAACTATACATCGCCATCCAACCCGTTCCATCCGCTTGCTCTAAATGCCCGCCTGTTGGCAATGTAGAAGATCGGTCAAAAACCCCAATATTATCCATTCCCAAAAACCCACCCCCAAAAATATTATCTCCACCCGCATCTTTTAAGTTGACCCACCACGTAAAATTCAACAATAACTTATGAAATATGCGCTCCAAGAAAACAATATCGCCCTTTCCGCCATTCATCTCCTTGTCGATTTCATACACTTTCCAGGTAGCCCAAGCATGAACCGGCGGATTCACATCCGAAAACGACCACTCATATGCCGGAATTTGGCCGTTGGGATGCATGTAATATTCACGTAGGATCACGGCCAACTGTCTTTTGGCAAAATCAGGATCAAGTCTTGCCAAAGGAATCGTGTGAAACGCCAAATCCCAAGCCGCAAACCATGGATATTCCCACTTGTCGGGCATAGACAAAATATTTGCAGTATATAAATGCCGCCATGAATTATTTCGACCAAACTTACGATTGGCATCCGGCCTCGGCATTGCAGGATCCCCCTTAATCCACTCAAAAACATTGTAATAATACCATTGCTTAGTCCACAACATTCCGGCATAGGATTGTCGCTGCAACAACTTTAAGGCAGCTTCATCGACCCCTATTTGAATCGAATTATAAAATTCGTCGGCCTCCTTGATTCTAGTCTCAAAAATAGCATCAAAATCCTCAAAAGGATTTTTTAGCGTGTGATCGACTAGTCTCAACCTAAATACTTTCTTCCCCCCAGCAGGAATTTTATCGGTATATCGAACCGCGGCTTTGGTCCCTATGTGATTTTGATTGATTGAATTTTTACTCTTATTAACGATATAATCATTGATCCCATCCTTGGTAAAATGCGACAAATTAGGGGACTGATGTAGGCGCTCAAAATTCGTTTCATTATCACAAAACAGAAACTCATCTGCCTCCTCCGCATATAATTTAAATCGGCCTACCAATCGATGATCCACCTCTATAAATGAATTTCCAACACCCGTTAAAAGTGGTTTGTATTTGTAATTTTCATATCCCCAGCACCAGGTATTTCGATACCAAATAGTAGGTAAAACTGTAATAGGTGCCGCAACTTTAGACCTGTTTTCAACCGTCACTTTAATCAAAATATCTTGCTCATCCCCTTTGGCGTACTCCATTGAAATATCAAAATATTCATTTTTATCAAAAATGCCTGTATCCAAAAGCTCATACTCAGGCTCCAAGCGACTGCGTTTTTTACTCTCAACAATTAGCTTTTCATACGGAAATGTTTGTTGGGGATACTTATACAACATCTTCTGATAGGAATGTGTCGGGGTAGCATCTTGGTAATAATACAATTCCTTGACGTCCTCTCCATGATTTGATTCCGCTCCCGTCAAGCCAAAAAAACGCTCCTTGATAATATGATCTCGATGATTCCAAAAAGAAAAAGCAAAACAAACATGTTGTTTATTATCTGAAATACCTCCAATTCCTTCTTCGCCCCAGCGATATGCTTTGGAGCGTGCCATGTCATGTGTAGTACTTCCCCAAGCATCTCCATGCGCACTATAATCCTCGCGAACAGTTCCCCACTGACGCTCAGTCAGGTAAGGACCCCACTTTTTCCAGCCTTTATTATCGTTCCTTAATGAAAGTCGTAAGCGCTCGGCTCCAATTTCCGACATATGAATTTGATTAAAAATTGATCTATAGATGCTAGATACAAATATATTGAATTTGTCCAAATATGAACATGAAGGCCTTTTTAATTACACAGATTCCTCAAATTTTGCTAATTTTACCTAGAAGCCATAAATTGCATGCAGGAATAAATTTCCTACATCAATGATTGCATTTAAATCCACTTTCTATTATTTAACAAACGCAATCTCAGGCCAACAAATAAACCCATTCATCAAATGAAAAAACTAATTCTATTCATCAGCTTCATTTCATTTTTCGCATGTCAAAAAGAGAAAAGTTCGACGCAAAAAAATCCACAACTTGATAAAATTATTTCGGAATATTATGAGGACCAATTAAAACTAAGTCCTCTTTCTGCCACATTTAATGGGGATAATCGCTACAATGATTTATTAAATATTGACTTTACCGATAGCCACCGAGCTTTAGTTAAAAGCACCTTAGAAAAATATCAAAAATCCATACTAGCCATCGATCGTGAAGGTTTAAATACAAATGACCAACTCACGTATGATTTAATTCAAAGAGATGTCAATTTAGGACTAGAGGGACTTAGCTTCCCAGAAAACCTGATTCCATTAAATCAATTTTATGGCTTTCACTTAACATTTGCCCAGTTGGGAAGTGGCTCTGTCATTCAACCTTTTGCCACCGTTAAAGATTATGAAAACTGGTCAAAAAGAATGGTTAAAGGGGCTGCATATTTAGATAGCTCCCTGGTTTATTTTAGAAAAGGAATCGCCGCTGGACATGTTTTGCCTAAAACATTGATTGTAAAAATCATCCCCCAATTAGACGCATTTAATGTGAAAGACGTCAAAGAAAGCACCTTTTATGGACCCATTAAAAATTTCCCGAAAGGTTTTAGCGAAGCAGATAAAAAACGATTTACTGACTTATATGTCAACCACATCCAACAAATTATTCTTCCCGCTTATAGCCGATTGGCCACTTTCATGAAGGAAGAATACTTGCCAAAAGGTAGACTGAGTACGGGAATCAGCGACATTCCTAATGGCCAAGCGTATTATCAATATTTAATTCGCACCATGACCACGACGGATAAATCAGCCGATGAAATTTATAAAACAGGCCTAGCTGAGGTCAAGCGAATTAAAACAGAAATGGAGAAAACGAAGGACGCGGTAGGATTCAAGGGGGACTTGAAAGCATTTTTTGAATACATGCGTACTGACCCTAAATTTACCCCTTTTAAAAATCCGGCGGAAGTGCTTGCTGCCTTTGAAACGATTCACAAAAAAATGGAGCCCGCGCTGAAGACGATGTTTGGACGCGTTCCTAAATCACCTTTTGAGATTCGCCAAACGGAAGCTTTTCGGGCTGCCTCAGCCTCAGCTGAATATTTTGCGGGTTCTGAGGATGGAAAAAGACCTGGTATTTTTTATGTTCCGATTACCAATGCAAAGACATTTAACCTGACGAGTGGCATGGAAAGTCTTTTTTTACATGAAGCCATTCCGGGACATCATTATCAGATTAGCTTGCAACAAGAAAACGGAGATTTGCCTAAATTTAGGCGTTTTGGCGGAAATTCAGCCTATGCAGAAGGCTGGGCTTTATATACAGAAAGCTTAGGGAAAGAATTGGGTTTATATACAGATCCATACCAATATATGGGCGCTTTGGGAGATGAGATGCATCGTGCCATTCGCTTAGTAGTAGATGCAGGTATGCATTCCAAAAGTATGTCGAGGGAAGAAGCCATCAAGTTTATGATGGACAATGAGCCGTTAAGCGAAGAAGGCACCATCGCCGAAATAGAAAGATATATGGCCATCCCGGCCCAAGCCTTAAGCTATAAAATAGGTGCGTTGAAAATCAAAGAAATTAGAGAACGTCTAACAAAGCAATTAGGGGCCAAGTTTAAACTCTCTGACTTCCATGATGAATTGCTAAAAGATGGAAATATGCCATTAGAAGTTTTGGAGAAGAAAATGGACCAATGGGCCAAAGGTTTGTAATTAAGATTCGAGGTATCGTTTCACCATAAAAAATAACGCTTGAAACTCAGCACTAATTTTCCTATTCCCATCTCAAACTTTACCCTTGGGCCCAAG
>Ga0114976_10002452_pt1 | contig 11643 bp, 5 predicted proteins | sample S_130805_EF_Meta_FD_87319 | JGI IMG/M metagenome (GOLD analysis project Ga0114976, IMG submission 87319) | Freshwater microbial communities from Lake Simoncouche, Canada to study carbon cycling - S_130805_EF_MetaG | ecosystem: Environmental > Aquatic > Freshwater > Lake | place: Lake...
ATTCGTACGACCCAACTGATTAAGCATGAAAGCATGCCTCTAACAACATCGTTGACGAATGCCATTGGAGGACATTCAAGCACCTGTAGGTATACCTGCGTGCCTATCGCGATGGCTGGGCGGCTGAAATCAGCTAGTCCGCTTCTTGCAGATGTGTTGCTATGTAAGACTTTAACGAACCTATGGAGGCAGGTCTCCTAATGAAAACTACATTCAGAACGAATACCTTTTCTCCCATCTGGTGTTAATAATCTCAGGGATCAAGGCTGATCAATAAGAAGAACTTACCTCAGCCCCTGCATTGGCTGTTTTGGTGGCGAACCTAGATAAATTGCATGTGATTCTTTTTAAGCTTTTGCCGTCTGCTTCAACCTTGGCAACGACAGTGCAGAAATCAGTCGTACTGAGTGGAAGCTTTTCAAGCTCCACTCAGTGATTGCTTGGCATCTCCCAGATACGCGACGGCCCGAAGGAAATTGTGCACCACTCCTATTTTGCCACTTCGCTTGAGGCGCCAACTACGCTATGTTAATATTGATTGATCGCTTCAAATGACATGTTTAGTATTGACTTCTTGGATTCAGCGTGTAATTTGCAGGGGCACACCCAAGGATATTATGAAGTTAATAACGTTATTGTATCTACAAAGGCCGGCCCGCATTGCTCGCTTCCCCTATTGACAGATCAGCAAGGCAACTTAATAGCAGAAACTTTAGACGAACAGCTATACTGGCATCCATCTCCGCTGAATTTATCGGCCCCCAAAGAAGATATTGAAAAAACCATCCTACTTCGCAATAATCTCTTTAATTCATACCTCAGTCATTATGAAGCAAGTTCAAAGAATAGGCTTGAGATTGATGGCCAATGTATTTGGCTTGGCCATAGCCACGGATGGTACCCTTATGGCCACCTTCATGATTCCCTTAGTCGACTTTATAGAATTCGTGACAGATTAGATAAAAATAATCTTACTTTTTTGTGCTCTAACTGGGATAGGGTAACCGATTTTCATGACCATCTTAATGCCTGCGTCGGGAGAACTGTCAATAGAGAATCAATTATATGCATAAACGACTATGATACGATTGAATGTTCTGAAATGCTTTTTTCTCTGCCTTCCGCGCCGGTAACAACTTTTACCAAGGAATGCCATAAATGGCTTCACTCTTCCTACTTGGCTTATTTCAATATTGACTATAATCCTTCTTCTCGGAAGCCGATTTATTTGTCAAGAAACCATATTGTTCCAGGAAAACGTGGAGTTGTTAATGAATCAGACATACTGGAATACCTTACCTCTTTTGACACTATCATTCTCACGGGGGCAGAACCGCTTCGTGAAATCGTGAACGCATTCCACCATGCTTCCGCTGTTATAGGGCCCCATGGCAGCTTATTTGCTAATCTTCTTTTTAGTAAAGAAGACTGCTTGATTGTGGAATACTGCTCAAGTAACCGTGTAGATAAGTCATTTCTGCTGAAGCAAAAATATGCAAAAGACTATCACCAAATCATCGTTGATGCTGATGAAAACTTCAATATTCATATTGACATTGGGAGGCTTAAAGAATTATTAAACGGATGAGGACTACGGCATAGTCTCCAGACATTAAGTGGCTAGTATAATTAAAACGCCTAGAAACGATTTAAAAGTTTATTAAATATGGAATGTATTTTTAATGCAACAAAAACTAGCTGAGCCCTCTGGATCAGCGATGTTTGGAGTTATTAAAACATTGGATGGGTACTTATATATCTTCCAACTTTTTTAGTATACTAGAATCTTGCTCTAAGTGGATTTAAATCAACAGGCTTCAAGGGACAGATCCCAAACGGACAATGAATGCAACATATAATAATGGTTGTTATGCTTGATTAGGTTTCATTCATCCGGCGTTTTGTGCAAGAACCAATGTCCTGGAATTTTTCTTGACTCCAACAGAAAATGAACTAATCTAAATTTTGCAGACGATTTCTCCCCTAAGTGAGCTATCAGCCATCCCATTGAAGGCCTGGATATCAAGTCGATGGGGCCTTGTCGTTAAGATTATTCACTGTGCAGTCACTACTGGTATTTATGCCGGGAGTTCCAAGTTATACATTGATCAAATATAGATATATCAAATAGCCTATGGCTTTTGCTTTCACACTTGCCTGTACTTTTGATTCTATTGCGCCTCGCGACAAATAGGCTTGACTCGCTTAGATACGAGCTTAAAAATATCCGATCTTGAAGATTAAATTGAGGAAAACCATATTATCTGGCAAGTATTGTTGAAAAATGACAAAAACATAAATGCAAACAAGAAAGTTATAGTAGGTGTGGGAAACTGTGGGAAAGTTAAGGGACCTATATGAAACTAATTCGATACGAGCTTGTAGTTCCGTTTAATCGATCAGGCATGACCTGCTATTGGTTGACTCTAGAAATAGGTATTTGCTTTTGTTGACTTGGTCCGAAAAATCATAATTATACATATTTAGGTCCGTTAAAATACAATTGTACGAGTGCTATAAAGATCAATCTTGGGCCAAAAAAAGAACAGGCTTAAGTGACGTATCTTGCGGGTTATTCATAGCATTAAGAAGCGGTTCATGCCACTTTTTTAAGGCCCAATCAGCAGTTGGATCAAACGTTGCGGACTTATGATACGCATCGATCGCGACATTGTAGTCAATTGGCTTGTCTATTGTCTTGATGGTAATTGTCGAGTTAAAGCCAATATCAGGAAGAGTAAGGTAGTGAAGTCTTGGCATAAATGAATAGTGGTCAAAAAGGCATATATCAATACATTCTCCGCGATCGGTAACCAGTTGCATCCACCCTGATGATGGGTCATTAAGGAAGAAAAAGCCTACCAGAGAACCAGGCCTTGAGCTGCCAACAATAACCTCTTCTCCTCTCTTAATCACATCATAGCGGAAGCTAAGCAACGAGTTGCTGAATTCATATGCTTTTCCTGTTAGCAATGTCATAAGCTGTACGGATTTAACTAAATCAGGTAAGAGGGTCTTTGTGGTTATAAATCGTGAATTATGCTTAGTTCTCAGTGATGAAATGTCATCGAAGATGATTGAGGCAACTAAGGAAGAGCCAGCTTCAGTAAGGTGAACATCATCAAGAACTAGAGACGAGACCTCATTAGAATCAAGACTGGTGATAACTTTTTCGGCTACATTTACATGGAGAATGCAATTACTTGAAGCCACTTGATCGTATAATGGTATTAGATACGACAGATGATCTATGACTTTTGAGTCTGACACTAGTGCGGGTTTGACATACATTGAAATAAGCATAACAACGCAATCTTCGTTTGTGAAATGTAAAACTAATGAGTTTAGGAATTTCTCTGTCCTAGACAAAGAATCAGATATTTGAGAGCTTGTCATATTTTGATAGTGGTAAAGCCTGTCATTGGGTGTCTTTTCAATGATGCAAACCGTCGGATTAAAATCAACGATATTGCATCCAAGATTTGCGTGCACATAGCAATATGTGGCTTCGCTAGGTGTTCCGCCAAGAGAAGCATTTAAATATTCATGACTTTCACCGCATATGCTATCTAACTTATGCTGAAGAAGTGGGAGATATCCATTCTTTTGAATTGAAATCGATGAACCAAGAATTAAAATACGTTGCTTAGTCGAAAACAGTAAAGGCTCTAAGCTCGAAAAATCACACAGAGTTTCGTTGATATTAGGGCTTGATGTAATAGATGTATCACTGATATCTCCCTGTCCCTGGCTTGAATCCATTGTACTGTGTGACACTTTCTGGGGATGTGAATTAATTTCATTTTAGCAGAAAAAAGCTCCTTTTCAGCCGCCAGCCAGAGGCCTTGAAAGTTTTCTGTTACTCATTAATTATGGCGATTGCCTTCTATGATTGAGCCAATACAAGTGTTTTCATTGTGGTTGATGATAGATGCAAAGCATGCTAAGAGCTTATGTGTGAGAGGCGCTACTCGAGTTGTTTTTCCCAAATAATATTGTTTATCTCCTTTTCGCTCATTTCTGTTAAATCCTTTGCTCTGATATACCATGACCCCACAATCTGCATCGCTTCTTGAATATGCCGATCATTTGTCTCCTCAGGTACTTGATGGGAAAGCTCAAATCGAACGAACCGTTGATCACTGCTTACATCAATAAGTTTAAATGTGGCAAGATCAGATTGGGATGTCCAAAGTCGGCTATAGGTGGCCATTAATCGATTGGCATAGGTTGCAACCATTGGATGGATGCCATGGGAACCTTGAGCCCTAACCTTCTGATCATGCTCTTGATGATGCATTAGATCGTAATTAAAAACTTTCTTTGTCAAGCCGGATAAAACGAGCCGATCTGTGAAGTTCGTATCATCGTGACCATAAGATTTAATTCTTTCATCGTATCCACCGATGCGGATGAAATCTTCAAGCCAATAATAGACTTCGCCATGCAAATGTCTTTCGTTATTATTTCTGGCCTGCTGCCATTCCCCTACCCAGAACTCGGCTGGCTCAAGTGGGTGAGCCCCAAAGAAATCGCCATAAAACTCAACATCAGAATCGCATTTAAAAATCTTTCGATTTCTGGACATCCTACTGGCAAGATTCTGCGCGAGGGTTCGAATGAACTTGGATTGATTCTCTACACGGATGATCCGAACCCGCGGATCATCCCAGATGCCTGGGAGATGCGTCATGCCACCATCCGTGCTCCAATCCAACAGAATCAACTCATCAAAACTTAGCTTGAGCCAATTCGGCAAATTCTTGATGACGTTTTCATTTCGATTCATCAGATGAACATACATGCTGATCCCGTTGCCAACCGCTTCGCCGATTAGATTATGGGTTTGATTGGGAATGTCTTGGAATAAATGTTTGTGTTCGAAATCAGCTGTGATTCCAGTTCCAACGGACTTAACTGCTTCGATGAAGTTGGCATTGGCTATATTTGTTGTAAGGAACGTTTGATCTAGCCTTTTGGGATTTGAGGCAGAAGCAAAACTCAATAAGCCTTGATTGTTGAGATTGCGCATTTCCTTTGGAAAAGCATCTGCGGTTACTTCAAATCCTAGTTTAATCTCAATTGCTGTATCGGCAAAATCGCTAGAAGCGCTATGTAATGATATTCTCATGCCAAGTGCCCAAGAGCCCCCGTTTGGTATCTTAATAAGATGCTTTGCAGAGCCTGCCAGCTCGTTGTGAGGGAAGTGACTTCGCGTGAGTTCTTCAAAGCTATTGTATTTATTGTATCGCTCGGTAATTACATTGAATCCTGTTGTAGTTGATGATTCAATCTCAATTCCAGTGACGAATTGAACTTGATCAAAGTGTATGACTTTCCCTGTCTTCTCTTCGCCTTTTTTTAAGATCAACTTGAGGGGCTTGCGGGTGTCTTTTCCAACAAAAGTTGGGATAGTCTCGCCGATGACATTATGGATCTGCTGTGGTTTGAAGAGACGAATTGTGCTTTTGGCTCCACCAATAAAGTGTTTGTGGTTGCCAGTCTGTTCATCAAATGCTGGTTCCGAGGGATTAGCAATGTAAGAAGAGATCTTGGGGATCACTGTATTGGCTAGATTTTCAAAACACGTTGTTCTTGAAATAATCTCTGAAACCTTGATGCAAGCTGTTGTTCTGCGTTCAATTTCTTCAAGGCTGATTGATCTAAGGCGCTTCTCAAGGCTGTCAATTTCTCCTTCCGGATGAAAAAGAACAATATTTTGCCAGCTCTGGTACTCATTATCAATCCACTCTTGACCAATTTCGGGCATAACCATCGAGTCGCTCAGGATCACGGGGATGCTTCCCGTGGCTAGAGACTCCCATAGCCGCAGTGAATTCGGCCCAGCGCCGGCGGGGCACAGGCTAAATCTTGAATCGCTCAAAACTTGATTGTACGACTTCACCTTTTCATCGATAGAATAGGAATTGACATCCCGGGTTTTGAGGATATAGTTGTTTTCGACTTGTTGGCCATAGACAATTGTGTTAAAATGCCATTCCTCGTTGAGGCGTACGAACCAGTCGTCGAGGTCTTTGAATTGGAGCAGCTTTGGCCGCACCTCTGTGATGTAGTGGTCCATATGCGCGCCGATGAATGAAGCCAAATATCTCTTGCTGCTTGGCGGCTTAATTGAAAGCCCGCCACCCCGATCTGGCTCCCTAGCATTCACGGCATACAGATGCCACGGCTTGAGTTCCACGCCCTCACACTGATCTTCAGCTATGGGCTTGTGTGAGAGCCAGAGGCAATTCACGCCAGCAGCTTTGACCATGTGCAGATGATCACGCCAGAAAATATGCTGACACACACTATGGACCTTCAGGGCTATGCCGAGGCGCTGAAGCTCCAGCCGTAATTTTTGCAATCGATCTGAAGTGGCCCTCATTGTGCTTGTGGGCCATGCCTCGCGATCAATCCAGGTGGCCCATGGAAGGCCAAGGTAGAGTTGGAGAACACCATCTTTGATTTGAGGCCCTGCCAAACTTTTGTGCACAGCAAAGGCATCGCCTTCGGTGCGGCAGGGGTACTGCCAGAAATTCACATCATCGCCAAAACGCTTGGTGTCAGCAATGAACCCCGGCCGGAGTTCCAAGGTGGGTTGACCAAAGCCCCACAGCAAGAGGCCAAGGGCATCATGTAGACCGCAGGGTACCGATTCAATCGGACTAACGCCGATCGATGGCCAAAAACTATCTTCAAACAACAACTCTTCACCGCTTTGTAGCACCCGGAAGCGGTTCCCATACACGTGTAGCTCAACAGCAATTGCCAACTCTGCCTGGTAATCACCACGTCGCCGCCAGCTGTAAGCCTCTTGATTGTTTTGACTCGATGTTGGTTTGAGCTCAGCGCCAGGCGTGTGACCAGGTTGGTTGCCGTTCTCAACATCATCGGTCTGGCTGATCAGTCCACCCTTCAGGATTTCAGCTTCCCCCGTGAAGAGCGTTCCTGTTGTTGTTGAAGGAGCGTAGGTTTCAAACCAAACTGATGGTGCATGTAGACAGCTCAAGGGCCCATGGAACATGCAGCTGATACTGCACCGATACCAGCCATTAGGCAGCGATTCAATCCTGCTGCTGGCATCCGTTGCTGAGCCACCGTTTATGGCCTGGCCTTCTTTGATGCCACGGGCCAGATCAAAGGTTTGGCGAGCGTCGTTGATTCCGGTCTGATCGTTTATACGCAACACAATCTTGGTTTGGGTTGCAGGCTTGAGGAGCACCGACGCGGTGTATGCACCTCCTTCGTTGGTTGAGTAGGCGTTGAATGCGTACTTCAACGCATTGGTTTCAGTGCTGCTGCTCAGTGCATCGCCGGCTTGACTGCCTTCTATTGCATCGACGACGTTTTGGCAAGCATCAATATTTTCTCGCTCAATCACTCCATCGCCAGCAAATCGTATGCTGCGGAGCAGCTCCAGCTGCTCCGTAACCCCCTTTGTTTCAATATTGGCTATAGCTGTCTGATGCTGTTCTCCGATTATCCGCACGCTCTTCGCTTCGGCCATGGCGCCAGACTCTCCGAACAGGACAAGTTCCGCCCCTTCATCAGCCATCCAGCCTTGGCTCGGCTGGGGACCTGAAATTTTCAGGCGAAGTCCTCGCCAAGGCGTGTTCGTCTTTTCCGCTGGTTGCCAGAAGCGGCGTTCACCGCCGGGTTTCAACGCCAGAGCCCCCTCACCCTGAAGCACCTGCGGGCTCTCTTCGCCCTCACCATTGGCTTGAAGCTCCAGTTGGTACCCCTCTGTTGCCCGTTGCGGTAACCGCAACGTCAGGCCCTCCAGTCGGATGGGGCGATTCAGGACGAGCTCCACCCCTTCACCCAGCAGGGCCGCCATCGACAGGAAGATCGTGCCCTCACTGGCGAAGGGATGCAGATCCCCCTGCAGGTGGGCGGAGCCCACCGCCTCATGCACCCAGCTCAGCCCTGTGAACTGCTGCTGATCCAAGAAGCGTTGGGCCACCTTTTCCTCGGCGTGGCGCAGCTGGTGCACCCCCTGCTCAATCGCCTGCTGGTTGATCAGCACCCCTGACGGTCGCTGCTGCGAGCGGGTCCAGAGGGTGAACTCCATCTCGGCATCCTCATTAGGCGCCAGGCTCGGGTGCACGTAGCTCACCCCTCCGTAGAGACGATCGCCGGTTTTGTCATAGGCGCGGGCCGTGCTCGCCTGCAGATGCACGCTGCGCACGTGGTAGCAGGGGTTGCGCACGTCATAGCCGTGACTCCACAACACATAGGCAATGCGGTTGTCGCATCCCGGAAAGCCCAAGGGGAAACTGCTGGCATACAGCAGGCTCTCTGGGAGTTCCGCATCGGCGCGAACGCCCCACACGTCCTGGGTCCAGTGGGGGTAGTCGTTGAGATGGAATCCTGCGTGGCCCGGGTTGTAGCGCGTCAGCGCCATGAACACATCGGGGCGATCAAACGTGCTGGCCAGGTGATCCAGACCCTCATCAAGGTAGATGTCGGCATTCAGCAAGAGCCCGATGCCGGAGCCCTGCCGCCGCACCCAACGGAACCATTCGGCATAGGTGATGCGCTCATCGCTGATCACCACCTCCACCGGCACGGTGCCTTGAGGCACCGGCGGTGCATCGCTCTCGCAAAACAACACGATCCGGCTGATGCCCGGATGGTTCAGATTGCGACGCAGGCACTCATCAATCTCAACCTGCCGCTCCGGGGTGCGAGTGCGGTAGTACTGGCTGTAGACAACGAGCTCCATTCAATCCGTTTTAGCTTATGTGAGCAGAAGGGAAAAGGTTTTCTAATTCCATGGCCATTTGGAGGCCACCGGCTGTTTCCTGATGAATTGACCTGCCTGTCACGAATCCCTGGATGGATGTTGCACGGGATGTATTCGTCCTGTTGATGCACCGATGAAGCGATCTGCCTCATAATGAGACTAGATGATCCTCGCACCATCGGCTGAAATCGCCAACCAGGAGGTTGCGCCCGTAGGGACTCCACCTTGTCTTTGAATCCAGCGTCTTTAACTCCAGCCCTGCAGCGGCCCTGGCCAGGGCCGCCAGCCAGGGCCCTCCAGCCTCAGGATTCGTTCCAGCCGCTGGTTCCGGGCTCTGCCAGCTGAGGCCCAGCGCCCGTGCCTCCTGTGCCAGCCAGCCCCCCCCATGGCCGGCGGCGGCCGCTGGCCGCTCCAAGGCTGCCTGGGCAGCTGCCCACTGCCACAGCATGCCGCTGCTGCGTCTCCGGTAACGCTCGGGGTCGTAGGCCAGCAAAGCCAGTGGGCAGCGGGCCAGCCACTGGATCATGGCGGCGCTCGTCACCGCTTCCAAGAGCAGCACCAAGCCGATACCGGCCCCTTCAGCCCGCCGGAGCAATTCAAGCTCCGCCTCTGGGAGCGGTTGGTGGCCGTGCACGTGGAAGAGCCAGCCACAGCGGCGCAGCTCAGCCGGCACCGGCCCTTCCAGCAGGGCCTCGAGCACCCCCAGGGCTTCGGGGCGCCCCTTGCCGGGCTTCTGGTCTCCCCAGTGCAGCAGCACTAAGGGCTGTTCCCCTGCAGCCCGAACGTCGACCTGGCAACCTCCCCCCACCACGGCTGGATGCACCCCGGCGCTGGCCAGGCCGGTGGCCGCCAGCAGCGGCCCGTAGAGCTCCTCCTGCTGCTGGCTGGGAAAGGCCAGGGTGAGTTGGTGGTTTTGCTGCCTGCACGCCCTCGCCAAGGCCGCCAGGGCGATGCGGGTGTTGGCCGTGGCCTGCTCGCTCGCCTGCATCGGATCGAGTCCGTTCGCCCCCTCCAGGGTTTCGCCGGGCTCGAACATCAGGCTCAGCAGCACCTGCGCCGCTGGCCTCCCCGCCAGGTGCCTCGCCAGCCCGAGCAGCTGAAAAGGCAGCAGGCTGTGGCCAACCCAGGCGGCGACTGGTTCACCGGTATCACCGGCACCCATCAGGGCCAGCTGCTGCTCCAGCTTCCGCGCCAGCAGCACCATCCCGCCCAGTTCGCACCACAGCCGCGGATCCTCATAGCCGCAACCGCTGAACGCTCCAGTTAGCTCCTGTGGCGCATCCGCTTCCGCTTCCAGGGCCACATCCGCCCACAGCGCCACCCGCCAGCCCGCCTGGCCAAACCGGGCGAGCAACGGCCGGTTCACCTCGCCGTGGTGGCCCACCGTGCTGGCGTAGCCCGGGTCCACGATCACCAAGCGGGGTCTGCGCTGCTCCATGCCTGCACCTTTCAGGGGGATCCTCGCTCAGGGCGAAGGACAAGGGAGTGACAGCCGGTTCACAATGGCGTGAGTGCCGAGGCCCGCCATGCCGACTGACGCCCCATCCGGCCCGCCGATTGAAAGCGAGGGCCACGCTGGGACTTTGGCGAGCGACCTGCTTGCGCTGGGCCGTCGGGGTCACCACCAGGAGTTGCTTCGTCAGGGCCGGCTGGAGAGCACCTCAGACACCTGGACCGCGGTTCGCGCCCTCGAACTGGCCTTGGCCTGGTTATTAGCTGGTGATCGTCACCGGGCTGATCTTGCCCTGCTGGAGGCGGATCGTTGCGATCCATCCCTGCGCCTGGTGCCGGATGTGTGGGGGCTCTGGCCTGTTGCTGATGGGGCACCACCAACCAGTACGGCCGAGCAACAGCAGCAGGCTTTGGAGCTGGCGGAGCTGTTCCAGCACTGGCGGCGGCCCGATGCCCAGGCCCTCTGGCAGCAGGTGCTGCCCCAGCTCAAGGCCAACTGGCGCAACGCCCTTGAAGCACCCCTGGGCGATGCGCTGCTGATCCTGGGCCGTGCCTCAGCCCCCCCTGGCGCACCGGCCCTCGATCCCCCTTTGGAATCGGCCTTGGTGCAGCTCGTGGCCGATGCGGAGATCGCTGCGGAGCCCGCCGCCAGCGCCCGCTTCTGGCAAGTGCTGGCCACCATCCGACCCGATTGGGATCTCGCCCGCATCAGGGCCGCCGATCTGGCCCTGGGCCGTGGCGATCTCGAAACCAGCGCCCGTTTGCTGGCTGAGCCCCCTGAAGCGGCCCACAGCAACCCCTGGTTCCATGATGTGGCGGCCCGCCAGGCGTTGACCTGCGGTGATGTGGCCGCCTCCCTGCAGGCCTGGGCCGAAGCGATCCGTACGGCCCAGGCCCAGGCGGATACAGCGCCCCTGGTCTCGATTTTTGAGCAACGGCGCCGCGAGGCCCGGCGCGGCCCCGGCGTGCTGCAGGTGCGCAGCCTCGCCAGCCGCGGCGAGCAAGGGGAAGCGCTGGCCCTGCTGGAGCTCCTGCAGGCAGACGATCCCCAGTGGCAACCCTTCCGCAGCCTCCGGGAGCAACTCCAGTCCAGCAGCCGGCCGACTGTGGGCCCGGCCCGGTCCGAGGACGCTGCGGGCCCTCCGGCTGCTGGCCCTCCGAGCTGCCCTTCGCCTAGCGAGAGCGGATCCTTCCATTCGGTGCTGGAGCGAGCCAGCACCCTGCTCAAGGCCGCTGGCGTGGCGGTTCCTTCCCCAACACCCGAGCCTGCCGCCGACCTGCCAGCCCTCACCAAGGAATTGAAAGAGCTTGAGCTTCGCTTCAGCGACTACGAAGCGCGCTTTGGCTTGGCCTGATCGACATGCTTCCTTGCAGGGCGACCGCGCCAGCGATCAGCCCTGCTGCTCCACCCGCTCGAGGAGGGCCCGAATCAGGACTTCGGC
>Ga0114976_10002454_pt1 | contig 11641 bp, 12 predicted proteins | sample S_130805_EF_Meta_FD_87319 | JGI IMG/M metagenome (GOLD analysis project Ga0114976, IMG submission 87319) | Freshwater microbial communities from Lake Simoncouche, Canada to study carbon cycling - S_130805_EF_MetaG | ecosystem: Environmental > Aquatic > Freshwater > Lake | place: Lake...
CTTGGACACTATGGGCCCGTATATTTCAGGCAATCGGTCACCCCATTGGCCACATCTTATTCTATGCACATCCCTCAGGACGTTTCTTTAATTCCGGTAAATCAAGTAGACCCCTAGGTCCAGAAAATGTCAACGGGGGCTATACGAATCTCTGTAGCCAAGAACGCATTGTGATTTACCGCTATGAGGAAGCTACCCGTGTTCTTCTCCACGAACTCTTGCACACTGCTTGCTTTGATAAAGAAAAGAGTGTAGAAGATTTAGAGGCCCATACTGAAGCATGGACCGAGGTTCTTCTATGTGCAATCTTATCCAAGGGTAAGGGTGGATCCTTTAATAAGCTATGGGCTCAACAATGCCGATGGATTTATCATCAATGCCGTGAGTTGCACGATACGGTTAAAGGGCCAGCAGACTATGCATGGAGATATATTACGGGAAAGCGCGATGTTCTGAGGAATCTTGGATTCTTGGAGGACTGCAAGGAACCAATTAAGGTTGAATTAAGTCCGCGTTTCACGACGCCTGAATGGCCTATATAATCGGAGTGACCGTTATACAAAAATTGACCATTACCATATATTTATTGAGGCAATAAAATAGTAACCCATGGGTATTCGTAGCGTATGGTCGACCTTTAGAAAATTATTTAGTTCAATAGATCCCTTATGTATTGAACCAAAGAAAATTGGCATTGACATGTTTAGCTTGGTCTATACTCACAGAACAAACCTTGATGAACTCTTGGATCTCTTGAAATCATGGAACCAAAGGGGTCACAGTCTCACCTGTGTCTGGGATGGCACTGCACCAAAGGATAAGCAAGAAATCATTGGACAGCGGCGTGCTGCCCGTGAATCTGCGATCGATAATAAGGAAGGCCTAGAAGAATATCTGGAAAAATTCGGGGAACAATTAAATGAACATGATATTCGGCATTTGAAGACTGCGATTACATCTCTGTCATGGCAAGGCTGGCATTTGACAGGCTCTCTTAAACGAGAAATTCAGGCAAAGCTAGGAGCTGAGGTAAAGCACATCTATGCCCCAGGGGAAGCCGATGATATGCTTATAAAGATGGCGGATCAAGCTAATATAGATATTATACTAACATTGGATTCTGATTTATTCGCCATGGGTGGTGAGCAAATCTGGCGTCTCTTACGAATTCGCAAACAATGGATTCTGGAAGATATACGTGTTGAAGATGTTTGTAATAGGTCAGGAATAAGCTTGGGACTCTTACAAGATGCGTGCTTCCTGGCAGGCTGGGACCGCTGTCATCTTACAGGTGCTGCATACATGCCCTTTGAAACTGCCTTGAATCGAATGAAATATTATGGTTCATTGCCGGCGGTTATGGAAAAATTCCCAGTAGCAGATAAAGATTACGAGGAAGCCCTTGGTCGTCTGAAACATATTAAAAAGGAATCAAGAGAACGCTGGATACATATTTTAAACTCTAGAATAGATGAATCCGGTCCTCGTCTTTGATATGGATGAAACCCTTATTTCAAGCAAGAAAGAATATAATAAGGAAACTCGAAAATACAGTATTACAGAAATAAAATTTAATGATGCTCTTTTTAAAATTATTGAAAGGGCTATGGCATTAAGAGAAAGAGGAAAAGTTGATGCAATACTTCTTTTAACAAATAATACGAATGTTCGTTCTAGTTATATGGGAAACGATATAAAATTTATAGAATTAGTAAATTCACTATGCAAGGCTACCTATGAAAAGGGATTTGAAGAAATTTTTGATAACATATATACCGCTGAACGTAATAGTCCTAAAGGGAGGGTAGCTCGTAATTATAATTTTGTAGAACAAGACAAAAATCGCGAATCTAGTGCCTGGAGTGGCACAGAAAATGAAAAATATAGATATAGAGAAAAAAAAGATATTAAAACTATTGCAACAATGTTAAGTGAAATAGGTAAATCTACAGAAAATCTTCAAGATAGAATATATTTCTTTGATGATGAGAGAATACCTCATGCATTAAAGGAAGAATTAGAAGGCCATCGAGGTAAATATATTACAATAGAGCCTCCGTTTGGAAAGGGTGCTGATACTACCGATCTAACGCCAATATTAGAGAAATTATCTGAACTTGAACCTAAGGGCGGGACAAGAAAACGTAGACGCAATAAGCGAAATACACGGCGCAAATAATAAGGTGTGGTATCTTTTTTGAATGTGAAAATACGCATTTTTTATACTTTACTGAGTATAAAAAATGCGACCAGGCTGGGGGTTGAACCCAGGACTTTCCGGTTAACAGCCGAATGCTCTAACCAACTGAGCTACCCAGTCATACACTTTTTATAAAGCCTCGCTTATAAAAGTGTGCAAAAACTTTCTGGAGATCTCTTAACTTTTTGCTAGCTTTTTCCAAAAAGCTTAGGGGGATTCTGGGAATCGAACCCAGGACTTCAAAGACCCAAACTTTGAATCATACCACTAGACCAAATCCCCTAACTATTTTTCTTTCTAGATTGTATCTTGTATTTGTATTTTTTACTAACCTGAGCCACTAATGACCTTACGCGGAGGGCGCGGCAGCGGGCTTCAGGTAGTGGCGGTTCAGGTAGCGCTGCAGGTTGAAGTAGGTCAGCACGTCACCCTCAGCCACGCCCAGGAGAGCCTTCAGCTTGGCATCAGGCTTGATCGTGTGCTTCTCCTTCAGGTTCTTCTCCTTGACGTAGGTCGTAATGGCCTTGGTGATGTTGGAGCGGCTCTCCTTGGAGCCAGAGGCACGGCCAAGGAAGGAGCACAGCTCGTTGGAGAGAGGAGTGGGGAGCTCGAAGATGGAAGGCTTGCGGGGCTTGGCCTCCTCACCCTCCACAGGCTTCTTCACGCGGCGGCGGCGCTTGTCAGCCTCCTTCTGCAGGCGGGCCACGCGCTTGTCCACGCGCTTCAGCTCAGCCACTAGGGCCGCGGCCGTCTCGCGCAGAGTGTTAGCATGGGTTAGCATGGTCTTCACATCATCCTGGACGCTGGTCACGGCGGCATCAGCAGCCTCCACGGGGGTGGCCTCCACCACGTTCACAGCGGCTACCACGGGGGCGGCAACGGGGGCAGCGGGGGTAGATGCAGCCTTGGCGGCCTTGGGGGCCTTGGGGGCAGCAGCCTTGGGGGCAGCCACCTCCACAACGGGGGCGGCAACCTCAACGGGGGCGGCAGTCTTCTTGGAAACGGACTTCTTAGAAGCGGCGGTGGTAGGAGCACTCATTATACTGGTGGCCGTGGAAGAATTCATGGCGGGAATACGCATAGTAAAAAGGTCCTTGGAATCAATTTTTGGACCACTTTCCATTTTTGCCGGGGTCAAAAAAATTTTGCAGTAACTCGTCATTGAATGACTGCCGTTTCATAAAGGGGCTTAAAAACTACGAAAATTTAATTCTATAAAATCCAGCAGATAGTTTGGACGCGACCCCCATTTCTGGGACTAACTATCAGTGTTCTTAATGGATCTTCTAATAGTTTCTTTTTGCCTCCAGCCTCTAACTTTCCGTCCTGTCAGCAGTGATGCAAACTCCCAGTCAACATTGTATAAATATAAAGAGCAAGAAATTCCCAAAGGAACAATGTTCATACAAGGCGACAAATGGAAAGTTCTGCTCACGCCATTATAAAAAGCCAGTCTTATTTGAAATTCCGATAATTGCAAAAAATATTACAGCAATGGCTATACGAATACAGCGAGCATGGAAACTGAGGCATGGCCTTAGCACAGCAAGAGATCGAACATCTGCCTTCTTCATACGTTCACTCTGTCATAATGAAACTGAGTTAGCCTCATTTGAATCTCTGGATACAATACCACGTGACTATTTTTTCGTAATAAAAGATAAAACTAGACACTGGGGATTTGATATTCGCACACTGGTTGTGCAATATGAAGAAAGCGGGAAACTGGAAAATCCATATACCAAGGAACTCTGTGATTCGAGTATAGTCGAAGTGTTCAGAAAGCGCCTTGATACGTTGAAGCGGTGGAAACGGTCATTACATTACGATGAGATTTCTGGACTTTCTCAGAAACAAAGCTGGAATCTAAGAGTTCTCGATATGTGCCTACGCCTAGATATGCTAGGGTATCGAATTGCAACCCACTGGTTTACTGATCTTACAATCTCAGATCAAAAGGCACTATATTCTCAACTGTTTACCATATGGACGAATGAAAGTCTGACTGATGAACTAAGGGAAGCCATTGTTCCAGGATTTTCCATGGCACAAACAGCCCTATTCAAGTGGAGTCCAAACAAGATTGTAATGAAAACAGACATGGATAGTGTGCGCAGAACAAATCTGAATGTTATGGAGCGTCTTATCTCATCCGCTCCTCAACAGTCAGATCGAACCCTTGGTGCAATGTATAGTGTTATGGCACTATGCAATGTATCATATAGATGTAATCGGGCATATCCCTGGTTATTAGAAGCATGAGGCACAAGATATAGCGACTAAATAATTACCCAAGTGACTGGAGTATATGTATTTGGTGGTGGTGTTGTAATAATAGTAGAACCATCTTTCACCGATACTGTTGCTGAAGGAGAACGAGTATTTGTTAAATATGTTGCCGCAGACTCGACTAAGAGTCCTACTGCTACATATGGATTTAATATTGTATACATATTGCTTATTGAATTTACATATAGTGGCAGAGTTGGAACTTCTAATCTCCTTGGAATCGTGATCGTGTTATCTAGCCTTAATAGATACACTGCGAGAGCCTTTGTCCATCTGAAATTTGTCAAATGTCCATCGAAGCCTGTTGCAAGGGCAGAAGAACCAGAATCATATCGACCACCAATACTTGCGGTAGATTCTATACCAGATAGATAATTGGTTGTTCCCGAGCTACTAGGTATTCCTGCACCGACCCCCACTAATCCCATGTATACACCATTTTGAAAATAATGTATATTTGAACCATACCGCATAACTATAACATGATACCATTTTTCTGGTAAGAATTCTCCAAAACGCGCCGTTCCAGAAGTAGATACTGTAAGCTGGAATGTATATTTTGTATTAAATAATCCAACTGTGGTAGTGACTATTAAATCGCCCATTAACTTATATGTATCTGCAATAGCAGGTGCACCAATATAAAAGATAGACTGCGTGCTTGGACCAACCTTTGAAGGTCTAACAAAGAACTCAATAGTAAAATCATCTGGTCCACTTGTAAACACGGAGTTAATTGATGGATATTCAGTATCGGTTGAAACTTGTATAAATGCATTGCCCTCGAAATATAGTGCAGAAAATGGTCCTGGAAATTCGTATGCTCCAGGGTTTAAGAGAATATTGGATGTCTCATTATATGCACCAGAAGAACTAGCTGCAACCTGAGCCCAGTAAGCAGGTGTTAATCCTGCAGAGGCAGGAGGAGCACGTGGACCAGAAGGAAATGATACATTATTATTATAAGACGTTAGAATTGTATTGCAGGTGCTGGCATTCTGTAAATAGACAAATTGTGGTGCTGTAGAATAATCTGCATCACCGCAGATGGCTGCACCACCATGTTCATTCACAAGAGATTGATGTTGGGTTATATTATTTACACTCGCATACCCGTTTGTATAAGAATGATCTATTGGGCAAGAGCTTAAATCATAGAGTATAGGATTAACGGTTGGTGAGCCATTATAATAAGGCGCTGTCTTAAATCGAGCTGCACCTGCATATGCCGCTCTCTGTTGATTCTGCATGGTTAAAAGAGAAGAATCAACCGTCTTTGTTCTGGCAACAAATTGATTTGCCGCTTCCATTATAAGTCGTGTCCGTTGAGAGGAATCCATCTATACCCTTCTTATAATTTAACACTATAGTATATGACCCCGTTTTTTGGCGGCCCCAAAAATTGATTCGCCAGCGACACGTTTGGTAAGCATACCCGGAAATGAGTGTTCTACCATCCCAGTTTGACGTGTCTAAGCTTGCATTCGGTGAGATTAAGTCTCTGCAGAGTGGTGCAAAGTCTGTGAATATGAATTATGCAGGCGGCCCTCTGATTCTTCAGGTCAGCAATGTTGATCTGCCCTATGGCCTGAATGCAGATGACAAGTTTGGCCCTGTCAAGTATTCTGTGAATCTGTCTCTCAATGGCTATGACACCAAGCCTAAGATGAAGGAGATCTTTGATATGCTGGAGGCGATCGATGACCGCGTGACTGGCGAGTGCGTGGAGAAGAACTGGCTGAAGAAGCCTGGCATGACTCAGCAGATTCTCAAGCAGATGAAGCTGTATAAGCCGACGGTGAAGTTCAGTGAGGATTCTAACACTGGTGCTCGCAAGCCCTATCCTCCTACCGTGAAGGTGTCTCTGCGCCAGCGCAACGGCAAGTTCGAGACTAGCTTCTTCGATACGGACAAGAAGGAGATCAAGGATGTGCCTATCGAGGACCTGATTGTCAAGCGCATGAGTGTCAGTGCTCTCATTGAGTGCACGGGTGTATGGGTCTCCAGTGTAGGCTGCGGCCTCTCCTGGAAGCTGACTCAGCTGAAGGTTGTCTCTCGCCCTGACTCTCTGCGCGGCTATGGCTTCCAGGATGATGAGGATGCAGGTGCTTCTGCACCTTCTAAGAGCTCTGCCGCTAGTTCAAGTGCCGCAGCTCAGCCCAAGGCATCCTTTGCAGCAGCATTCGACGATGATGAGGAGGCAGAGGAGGCTGAGCTGAACGATGAGGAGCTGGTTGCCCCCGTGGTTGCGGCTCCTGCGGCTGCTCCTAAGAAGGTGATCCAGAAGAAGAAGGTGGTTGCAGGTGCCCACTAAATTGCAATAAAAGTGAAACATACGACTGCTTAAACGTCTCGTGATTAGAAAGAGTAGGTGGTGGATGGTGGTGCAAGCCCGCCAAAAACAGGGGATTGCATCCCTGTTAAAACAGGGATGACCGAGTGGTTAAGGTGGCAGGCTTAAGATCTGCTGGAGCAATCCGCGTGGGTTCGATCCCCACTCCCTGTAAACAGTTAGCCTTCTGTTCAAAAAGCCGCGCGCTAATAATTTAGTGGTAGAATTACAGGTTTCCAACCTGTCAACGTGGGTTCGATTCCCGCTTGGCGCAAATGCTCTCACCAGAGCAATGGTTTGCTAGTTTTCCTAAAACTAGCATTTCTCCGATATGGTCTAATGGTTAGGATAGAGGGTTTTCACTCCTTTGGTCCGGGTTCAATTCCCGGTATCGGAACTGAGTTATGGCATCTCCAAAAGCCTATTTTTTTAGTTTTTATAAAAATTGAATGTTTATTCGCCATTACTAAATGCATCACAATGCAGGAGATTCAAGATAGGCCTCTACCCAATGCCTACAAGTCTGACCATCCCAGTCTTACCCAGGAGAATCTCAAGGAAATCTACAAGCACCGTATTACTGAATACATGTATAATGAGAAAGGAGGCTTAAACTGTATGCAACGTTATCTTACCAGAGAGAAGTTAGACTCGAGCACGAAGTTTCTCTCTGGACTTATTAACTTTATTTGGGGATCCTATGCATATGACATGGGTAACATAAATTATTGGTGGAAGACCTCTCCACCCCCCCCACTCATGGCCCCAGTGTGGCTCGAGGAACATCTAAAACCAATCGTGTCTAGGTGGATAGATGAACAAATGGCCTTATCGTCCAGTGGTTAGGACCTCAGACTTTGAATCTGGTAACCCGAGTTCGAATCTCGGTGAGGCCTATAGGGCGAGAGCCCTTTAGGAGATAAAACTCCTTAGAGTCTTTTGGACTCTTGCAGCCTCTGTAGCTCAAATGGTAGAGCATCTGCTTTGTAAGCTGAAGGTACTGGGTTCGATACCCAGCGGAGGCAAACTATTGCCAGACCAGGCTTCGCCTGGAGGCATCATACTGCCAGGCCAGGCTTTGCCTGGAGGCATCATACTGCCAGGCCAGGCTTTGCCTGGAGGCATTTTTTGATTTTTAGTAAAAAATCAAAAAATACCAGAACTGGCTTCGCCTGGGGGCATCATACAGGGATATATGCGTTATTTATAAAATTCCAGTATCTCCCTGTAGATTCACTCTGATATAAGAAACTTGTTCCAGCCTGGGGGCTTACAGTAGAAAATGTTGTGCCACAGACATTCTGAAAGGTCGTTCCGTCAGTAATATCATAGGGTGAATTCTTTGTCGGATCAATAACCGCACCATTTGAATCAATTGAATTTCCACTTGCATCACGACCAGAGGGATATGTAACGGAAGCAGTATTTGAATATCCAGGACTTGGCGTTGAAGAAATAACGGACACTTCTACCCACTGTCTATTATTACCACTCAGCTCACGGATTAATCGTATCTGATACTTACCTTGTGCAAAATTAGATGTATCAGTATAATAATCTGTGAAATATGCAACTATAACTAAAACACTAAATAGATTTCCAGGAGAAAAGTAAGAAGAATGATATAATGCAGAGCACATTCTGTCATAGTTTCCAATGAGGATAGCTGGAACTGAATTTTTACTTATACTCACAATATGAGGATTACTCATTGGACTAAAGGTCAAGGCATTATTAGAATTCCAATAAATATTATTTGCTGCACCATAATTTGTTCCAAAAAAGAAAAAATCTCTACCACCCGTGGGAATCTGGATTGACCCATCATCAATAATGCGCTTACCATTAAAAGTAAAAGGATTACCAGAAGCATCATTTAGTGGCGCCCCGTCATCAAATATCGTATAAGTGCCAGAAGCATCTCTTTCACCTAGATTTATCTCATTCATATTATATATTGCAAAGATAACTGGATTTGAACCATACTTAATACTCAATGGTATATATGTATCGTATGTAAAATTAATTATATTTCCAAATTCAATATTTTTTAAATACTCATAATCATTGCCACCCTTCTGCCCATCAATACGGATTGCCTTGCCAGATTCAAATTCATGTCTCTTTAAAACTGAATTAATATACAGTGTCTCACCGCGATTGCGAATTGTGACATCTGACGCATACATCTATTGTAAGAATTACTTATATTTTTCTTTAAAAAAGAAACATATGAGTAATAGTGTATAGAACCGGAACCTAGAAATTAACTTGTGTGCCCTGGGATAGACCATTAAACTGATAAGGATTTGCTAGGGCATCAGTTGAACACTTGCATCCTCCCTGATTACGATTCACTACAATATCAAGAGTCTGTCTACTTGTCTGCTCCCTAAGGACAGAGCCGCCTCCATTTACCACAATATCATTATTTGCCTTCCAGGCATATAGGGTCTTCTGCTTCTGCTTTAATGTTATCTGGGAAGCATCAAAGTTAGTTAGCGTCATTCTACCTAAGTGTTTGGATAAATATTACATTCAAGTGAAGAAGGTAACGATTTTCCTGCCATATTTGCCGATGGAGCCAAGGGGGGGCATGGAACAGGGACCTGAAATCTCTGATAGTGAGCAAATCGTGAACCAGGATCAGGCAAGCTAGCACATACTCGTTTCGCAATGTCCTGTGTTCGAACCGATGAGGGAATCGCGATCTTAGGATATAAGGCAAAATCTGCCGGAGTTGGTTCTGGACATTTTTTTGACTGGAGATGTAATGATGATCTAGTTGCTACAGGGCCATTTGCATAGTTGCCGGAATTACAACATGGATCCGAATAAGCAATAGATACGCTCTTTGTAATTCCACTATATATAGCTTTGTCTGTTAATTGACTGGTATATCCAGAAGAAAGATTTCCTCCTAGAGACATCTATCTCCTCTAAGTAAGAAGATGAAGCTGCGTGATAAAGTTATTGTCGGCATTCTTATTTTACTTCTAATCTTGCTTCACCGCTATCTCTTTGAGGCAAAAGAGGGGTTCTTTGACAACAGTTCTGATTACACTAAACTAAAACAGCGACTGCTTACAGATCTTGGACCTTATTGCAAAATTTCAGAGTTTGTAAGAAATCAATTAACCACCATGGTTGCATCATCACCTGATACTTCTATAAATAAAATATACACCGATGTATATTCTTGCAGCGATCCAGATGCAAGATCCCGGCTAAGTTGCTCTCCATTCGGGATTGGTCCAAATAGACGAATGATATATGTATCTTGTGATGCCTATACAAAGTTGCCAGATTGGTCTAATGACGGAAGATCAACTATAGCATTAATGAAAATAACAAGTGATCTGCCCGAACGAATTGTCAGAGAAGCCGAATGGTTTTCTATGATTATTAAAAAACTACAAGATGCACTAGAAACCGGAGCAAATCCTCCTACGGTATCACCTGTTGGAACAACAGGTAGTATAGAAGGCTTTAATGGAACATGTTCCGCTGATGCGGCCAGAATTCAACTTGATAAACAATCTGCCGCGTCGGCAGAGGAAGAATCTAAATCGTGCAAAATTCCAAGTGCTAGTTCAGAAATTGCACGTGTAAATGCACTACTCGATAGCTCTCAATTGAAACAAGCAGTTTCTAAAATGAATGGGTTATTAGCAGCAATGGTAAAACTCCAGTCTGATCTTGAAAAGGCCAAGAATGGAACCTTATATGAATGGCAGAAAGATCCTCCTAAGAAATCTTATCCACAATTTAAGGGTGGTGATAGAAGTGCCTCATTTACATTTTCAATGAAACAAAATCTATAGGGCGCTTTTTAAAAAAAAGCGCGCAAAAATTACTAGATGCTTTTTAAAAAAGCGCGCAAAAAATACTAGATGCCTTTTAAAAAGCGCGCAAAAGTCGCCAGATGCTTATTTGTATATCTTTCTAGTTTGCCTTGATCCACTGTTAAGAAAATGCTTTGCAGACCTTCTAGCTCTAGTCATTGGGGCCCGTCGTCCACTACTTAATTTCTGACGCTCTGCCTGAATTCGCGCAGCCTTTGCTCTCAGAAGACTGGCAAAACTTGTCTGATATCCCGAACATTCAAGGGAAAATGCAGGAAATAGCTTCGTAGGCTTTGCCTTATAACGATTTGATAAATCAATATATTCACGTATCCAACATAAGATAGAATCCTTACTCAATAAAAATGGATCTGGCCTGTAATACAAGCCAATAAAAAATGTCAGAAGAGTATCTAGGGAAGCAATTCGTAAATAGCGCCCCTTGGTAAGTGGTATAGTAATAGTTGAATGACAGGCTTCTTCTTGGACAATTACACAGACAACGGTATCATTCTTAGTTAATACAATCATAGCCGGAAGAATATTTTGAAAGCCAAGGATTTCCTGTTTAACAGATGCAGTCAGGTCTGAAATTTCATTCGCATCTTCATCAGCATTTGGACTAAAAAAGACTACTGGAGCTCTTCCATGCAATAAGAAGTCTGCCCTAGCCTTTCTAGACTTAGCCTTACCAGACGCAGAATAGATGGAAAAAATATCAGCACCCATAAACACACGATTATGGCTTATCATATATCGAATAATAAGTGGACGAGCAAGCTCTGCCTCCCGTGATTCCATAATCCTAGGGACCGTCTCCTTGCATTTTGGTAAAGGGTATGCTGCATCTAAAAGCTTCAGACGATCAAACACCTTATCCCATCGTTCCACTTGCCCACGCGGCCTCGAAAGTTCAAGGAACATGAGCATTCTTAAGAAAAGGGGATCCGCATAATGAATCCCATTTACTACAGC
>Ga0114976_10002455_pt1 | contig 11640 bp, 15 predicted proteins | sample S_130805_EF_Meta_FD_87319 | JGI IMG/M metagenome (GOLD analysis project Ga0114976, IMG submission 87319) | Freshwater microbial communities from Lake Simoncouche, Canada to study carbon cycling - S_130805_EF_MetaG | ecosystem: Environmental > Aquatic > Freshwater > Lake | place: Lake...
AAAGGAACCTATGCATTTCTTTTTACTTAGGAACTTGGGGAGAAGCACATGACCAGAGAAGACATCATCCGCATGGCGCAGGAGGCGGGATTTATGGCGGCTGGTCACCCGATGAACCCTTGGAGCGCCGATACAGATCAAATTGAAGCCTTCGCCTCCCTTGTTGCCGCGCATGAGCGGGAGGCTTGCGCCAAGTGGGCTGACCTTGTGGCGCGGGAGATCGACAACACGAACAACACCGCTACTTATATTGCATCCGGCATCCGCGCAAGGGGGACAAATGAAGTACGGAATCCTTGATGACGAAGAGAATGTAGTGCGGTGGGTCTGGGAAAAGCCTGACTACCCGCACATCGTTTGGCGTAAACCTAAGTTTGATCCGTCTGGTTATCCAGATGCTTTGTTTTGAGGAGATGACATGACATACGAAGAATTTTTAAGTTTTGTACCAGCTAATTGTATGTACGAAACCATTTACGATGACAGTGATGGCCGAAGTATTCTTGTGATCAGATTGCTTGATGCGTATGGCATGGTTAATAAAGCACGGCGTCCGTGGGTCGGGTTAACGGAAATTGAAATTGTAGATATTGAAGCTGAAGAATTGACATCCGCAAGTAGCGAAACTTTTTCTTTCGCCCGAGCCATTGAATACAAACTTAAGGAGAAGAACACATGACCGACCGCGAACTTATGCACCAAGCGCTGGATGCGTTGGAAGTTATGCGCCCCGCTTGTTTTGCAGAGAACACTTTAAAAACCGCTGATACCGCTATTACTGCCCTGCGCGAGAGGCTGGCGCAGCCAGAGCAGGAGCCTGTGATGTTTTTAAACAATCAGCCCCTTTACACCACCCCACCACAGCGCCAGTGGGTCGGGCTGACACCGGAGGAAGTTAAAGAAATCAGCTTTGCAAACCGTCCTTATGTAGTGGATATGGTGGTTGCACTTGAAGATAAGTTAAAGGAGAAGAACGGTGGATGAAATTTTAAAAGTAATACCAAATAAGAACGGCATGGTACGGTGGTATTTGATTGGTAGGGAGGAGGGAGTATATGCGCATCTTGGTTGGTATGACATGAGTAACTGGCATGAGGGTTGGGAAAAAGTATGGGCCGATGCCAAAGAGTTAATGAGTAAAATGTTTTTTGGCGACGTAGAGTTTGACGTTCTACGTCATGATCAGTTAGAAGATTTGTCAACTAACGTGCAGTCAGCTTTGTTTGAAGCTATGGAAAATCCCGATAAAAACAAACTCAAGGAAGAGAACACATGAGCGGATTAGCAAAGGCTTTGACGGAAGATCAAGTGTTGGTTCGTGTGATGGAAAAACTCCACGAACAAATATATTCACAGGATGAAACTATTAAATTCCTGATGGACAAACGCCTAGAACAACGCAAATGGGTCGGGCTGACAATGTTGGAAATGTCCGAATTACGTCAAGGTGGATTCCACAACATTACCGACGAACGCTTCCGGGCTATCGAAGCCAAACTCAAGGAGAAGAACACATGAACTATTCAGTCGAAGAAATGCCCCCACCAATGAGCAAAGGACAGGCTTGGTCCGAGTGGTGGTTTAAAACCCGAGGTCAGTTTATGTCTGTTGGTACTGCGCACCCAATGGAGCACGCACTTTACGATGCGTTTATGGCGGGGTGGACTATGAGAGATAACCAATGGCGCGAGCGCCCAACGAAGGATTGACTATGCTAGTTAAAGGTAAGTTTATTAAAGACTGGGACAAGTCGAAGATGTGTACAGCGTACTTCACGACGCAAAAGTTCCAAGTCATTTCATACGACATGGAGAAACTGCAAGACGCGTTGCTGTGGAACAAGCCATTGGCGCGTACCTTAATAGAGAAACTAAAGATGGCGGTGCGTCAACAATGAGCGAAACAGAAGAGCTTGTCCCGCTGAATGTGATCGCAGACATGTGGCTGTTTCATTTTGGAGATGACTGGGTAGATGAGGAGAGGGTCAAGGATGACGAGTTCTTCCACGACTATTTGCACCAGTTGTTCTCAAAAGGTTTCTTAGATAAACAGATACTGTTCAAAAGGTTTTTAGAGACTGATGTCTACAGGATAAAACCACATGCACATAGTAGATAACAAAGCGCTGGTGTTCCGCACACGGAACCCAGACAAGTACTCAATAATCCCCAAGCACAAAGTGTTTGATCCAGACAGCGATGGCATACACGAGGTAGCTGTGTATTGGGGGTTAGATGAAGCGCGGGTGTTGAGGAACTTGGGCGTAAAGAATGTGCCGTCGCCAATCACGGCGCGGTACAAGTGGCCCGGACGTTTCAAACCCATGCAGCATCAGATAGATACAGCGTCATTCTTGACGCTGCATAGGCGCGCCTTTTGTTTCAACGATCCCGGCACAGGCAAAACCCTGTCCGCATTGTGGGCCGCCGACTATCTCATCGAGCGCGGGTACGTGCGCCGGGTGTTGGTGCTGTGTCCGCTGTCGATCATGCAGTCGGCGTGGATGCAGGACATTAACAACTCGATCATGCACCGCAGCGCTGTGGTTGCGCATCACTCTCAGTCTGCGCGCCGCATAGAAATGATTCAGCAGGACTACGAGTTTGTAATTACAAACTACGACGGACTTAACCTGATTGCCAGCGAGATCCGAAACGATGGCCGGTTCGATCTGATCATTGTTGATGAAGCAAACGCATACAAGAACCCAACAACAAACAGGTGGAAATCTTTGGCGGCAATCATTAGGCCGGACACCTACCTGTGGATGATGACTGGTACACCTGCGTCGCAGTCACCCGTGGATGCGTACGGTCTAGCTAAGCTGGTTAATCCTGCGGGCATACCCAAGTTCGCTACCGCTTGGCGTGAAAAAGTGATGAACAAAGTCACCATGTTCAAGTGGGCACCCAAGCCTGACGCCGCTGAGCAAGTGCACAAGGTACTGCAACCCGCCATACGCTTTACCAAAGCGCAGTGCTTGGACCTGCCGCCAGTGATCACGGTAACCCGCGAGGTAGCCATGACGCCGCAACAGGCCAAGTACTACAAGATCCTCAAAGAGCAGATGATGATCACGGCAGCGGGCGAGATGATCAGCGCAGTCAACGCTGGCGTAGCGGTAAGCAAGTTGCTTCAGATCAGTTGCGGCGCAGCGTACACGGACGACAAAGAAGTTGTGGTCTTCGATGCAAGCCCGCGCTTGAATGTGCTGGACGAGATCATGCAGGAGACACAGCGCAAGGTAATCATCTTCGCGCTGTTCCGCACAAGCATGGACAGCATCTCTGACTTCTTAAAAAGGAAAGGATATGCCAACGCACAGATCAACGGAGATGTAAGCGCTAGCAAACGCAGCAGGATAATCCACGACTTCCAAACCACGAATAATTTGCAGGTGTTGGTGATGCAGCCACAAGCTGCGGCGCATGGGTTGACGCTGACTGCCGCCGACACGGTGGTGTTCTTTGGCCCACTCATGTCTGTGGAAATGTATACACAATGTATAGCCAGAGCAGATCGCAAAGGACAGAACTCAGACAAGGTGACGGTTGTGCACATACAAAGCAGCCCCATCGAAAAGGAACTGTTCAGCGCGATGAAGACTAAGGTAGGTGATCACGCCATGTTGGTAAGCCTGTTCAACAAGGCGCTCGAAATTTGAAGATTGCACTTGCAGTCGTCAATAGTGTGTGTCAAACTGTCAAACATTAGACGAGTAGGAGGATAGTATGCAAGACGAAGACAGCTCGCTGTCGCTTGTTCCTATGGACAAACTTGCGAAGGTGTATCGCAAAATGTCCGTTAAGATTCAGGCACTTACCGCTGATTACGAGAATGCCGTCGAGGCTATCAAGCAGCAGCAAGAGCAAATTAAGATTGCGTTGAAGGATCAGATGCTTGCGCTTGGCGTGGCGTCTGTTCGTACAAACGAAGGTACTGTGGTGCTGTCCACAAAGACACGCTACACAACGCAGGACTGGGACTCGTTCAAGAAGTTCATTGTGGAAAACGATGCCGTCGATCTTCTGGAGAAGCGCATCCATCAAACCAACATGGCTACTTTTCTTGGCGAGCACCCCGGTGCTGTACCCCCCGGACTGAACTCTATGGAAGAGTACTCAGTCTCTGTTCGCAAACCAACCAAGTGAGTTTTATATGTCCAACGTGACACTATTCAATCCCGGTAAAGCCCCTGCATTTGTCCGCGCTCGTTCTGAACTGTCCCCTATGGCTAAGGCTTTGGCTGGCGGTGGTGGCGGTGGTGGCGGCAAGCGCATTTCTATCAAGGGCGGCGTGTTCCGTCTGATGGTCAACGGCAAAGAAGTCACCGCCATCGACGAGCGCTATCTTGATGTGGTGATGGTCAATGCCGCGCCTAATATCAGCCGCGTGTTCTACGCAAAGCCATACGATGGTGACGCCGTGTCGGCACCTGACTGCTGGTCGGCTGACGGTAAGACGCCTAGTCCTGATGCTGCTAACAAGCAGAGCGGCGCTTGCGAAGGTTGCCCAAAGAACATTGCCGGGTCTGGGCAGGGTAACTCCCGCGCTTGCCGGTATCAGCAGCGGCTTGCTGTCGTGTTGGCTAATGATGTGGGCGGGGATGTTCTCCAGCTTACGCTGCCAGCTACGTCTATCTTTGGCAAGGCAGTTGGTGACGACCGTCCGCTGCAAGAGTATGCTCGCTACCTCACGGCACAAAACGTGGACCCAAGCGAGGTTGTTACGCGCATGAAGTTTGACACCAAGTCCGAGTCACCCAAGCTGACCTTCAAGGCTACGCGCTGGATCGACGAGGAAGAGCATGCGCTGGTTAAGCAAGCGTCTGAATCGGATGACGCCAAGCGCGCCATCACCATGACCGTTGCCAAGATGGACGGTGTGGTTGCTCCCCCTGCACCAGCGTTGCCGCCTCGTGAGGTCAAGGCTAAGACCAAGCCAGAGGATCTGGTTGCAGACAGCGAAGAAGAACCAGTTGTCCGCAAGGAAGAGAAGAAGCCTAGCGCTGTGCCTGCTAAAAAGAGTAGTCTTGCAGCTATGGTTGACGACTGGGACGACGAAGCTTAAAGGAGCGGGGGGTAACACCCCCCTTTATTACATGCCATATTCACAGAAAACTATTGATCTTGTCGCCCACTCGCCAAAGAATCTAGGCAATAGACTTGGGCGCTGGGCGATCTACCGTGACTTCTCGGTTGTTAGAATTGCGCAGGTGACTGGGGCGTCGAGGCAGTCTGTATACAACTGGTTTGAAGGCGGGGAGGTGTTCGTTGCGTACAAACCTATTGTCGAAGCACTCATACGTATCCTTCAGGCGCATGAAAGCGCAGATGAAGCGTACTCAAAAGCATGCGAAGCATTCAAGATAGCCGCTTAAACTGGACCGTACATGACACCGCTACAATTTTTAGCGGAGGTTCTGCCGTCACCGGGAAGCGGGTACTACTGCGCGGCTGAGCTTTCGAGTAAGAAAGAACACTTCTTCACCGATAAGGTTGAAGATTTACAACCAAAGATTGAGGAGTGGAACAGCGGACATAACGATGTGTACTTTGCGCTTGCTACTTTCAAAGAGCATGGTCAGCGCAAAGCAACCAATGCGCAGTACATCAAGTCACTGTTCATTGATATGGATGGGTACGCGTCCAAGAAAGACGCAGCCCTTGCGCTTGGTGAGTTCCTTGATAAGACAGAGCTGGATTCTTTTGGCTTGCCGTGGATTGTTGCGTCCGGTGGTGGGCTGCATTGCTACTGGCCTTTCACGGAACAGGTAGACATAACTGCGTGGAAACCTATCGCAGAAAACTTCAAGCGCCTGTGCAAACAGGAAGGCTTGCTGATCGACTGGACTGTCACCGCTGACGCTGCGCGTGTCTTGCGCATACCCGGCACGTGGAACCATAAGAAGAAGTACCCCGCCCCACGCGAGGTCAAGCTGCTGTCAGAGGGCGGCACGTTTTCTTTTGATGATTTCAGCGCAGCTATTCTTGGCAAGTTACAGAATCCTATAACCGTACAGCCGACACTAGATCTGCCGGGTAAGCGCCCAGTAAAAGACGCGACCGCTGTATCACTCAAGCTGGTGGCTAACAGCACGACCGTCTTCAGGATAATGGAAGAGAAGGGGTGCGGCCAGATCCAGTACTACAGGGACAACGCTACGCAAGATGGCATGGAGCCAGTCTGGCGTGGGCTTCTGTCTTGGGCCAAGGTTTGCGAGGACGGTGATGAAGTCGCAAAAGAACTTACCGCGCTGCATCCTTACGGCGAGGACCGGATGGCGGCCAAGCTCGCGGAAATCAAAGGTCCGTATCCATGCGCGAAGATGGACAGCGAGAACCCCGGTGTGTGTACAAAGTGTGTACATTGGGGCGTGGTCACCAACCCTCTGGTTAACGGGCGCAAGATCAAGACCGACAACACCGAGAAGGAAATCACTCTGACTCCCGAGCAGATACTGCAAGAGGAAGATGAGGATGACGCGCCAGTTGTTAGTCCAGCGGTGATGGTCAGACCAGAACCGCCAAGGGGTTTTAGCTACGGGGAAAGCGGCGGTATCTATTGCGAGCGTGAGGAAAAAGATCCGCAGACAAAGAAGAAAGTCATCAAGCAGTTTGAGGTGTTGCCGTACGACTTGTTTGTTGTCTACATCCTAAAGCTGGGCGACGACCACATCGTGCACATGATTGCTAACCGACCTGATGGGGCGATAGCAATTAACCTTCCGCAGAAAGCTGTGGTCAGCAAAGACGAGACTGTTAAGTGTCTGGCTAATCAGAACGTGCTTGCGTCCTATGGGCAGGGCAACGACAAGAACCTGTTCGACTATGTGCGCGCTAGTGTTGAAGCGGCTTCGCTAACAAAGAAGGTACTTGCCGTACCCAAACAGTTTGGCTGGCAGGAAGATAACTCCTTTGTTTACAACGGACGCGTCTTTTATAAGAACGGTAAAGAAGTAAGCATGCCCATGCCGGGGCTAGAAAATCTTTGCCGCAACACTAACAGCAAGGGGACGATTGAAGGTTGGCGGCAGGCGTGGACTACGATCTTTATCAAACGCAAACTGTATGACTTGCTGACTTGCGCAATAGATAGTTTTGGATCTGCGCTATTGCAGTTCACGCAGTTCGAGGGTTTCGTTTGGCACCTCGGAGGCAACAAGTCAGGTACCGGGAAGTCCTTAACGCTTAGCGCCAAGGCTGGTGTGTGGGGGCATCCTGTCCGTTACCGCACAGGCAAGGGCACTTCGCCTGTGGCAATGCAGAACCGCGCTGGCTTGGCGAACAGCATGCCGCTGTTGATTGATGAGATCACCGACGCCCATCGAGGCAACATGGAGTGGGCACCGCAGTTTATTTTCAACCACACGGAGGGACAGGGCAAAGAGCGCATGGAGTCTAGCGCCAACAAGGAGCGGCTCAACGACACCAACTGGCACTCGACAGTAACGATGACATCCAACGAGGTGTTGACAGATTACATGGCAGGCGCGCGCAAGTTTACATCCAATGGTGAGTTGCGCAGGTTCTTGGAGTGGGTTCCTAGCGTAGCGCTGCAATGGGATCAAGAAGAGCTTGAAGCAATCCGCGCCTTAAAGACGAACTACGGTGTAGCTGGTGAAGCGTGGGTCAGGTGGCTGGTATGCAATCAGGCTACGGCGCGGCGCGTTGTAGAGGAAACATACATCCAGCTAAAAGAGGAGATGTCTTTCTCTGGCGATGAGCGGTACTGGAACGCTGGCTGTGCTGAGACTGTGGCGGCAGCCATCATGTTAGGCAAGCAGTACGCAAACATCATAGATGTTCCGGTTCTGCAAATTATAGAGTCACTGAAGAAACTGGTAGAGCGCGCAAGAGCAGCGGTTAGAAACAGCGTTCGCACAGCAGACGATGTGCTTAACGCATACACACGGGATAACTATGGCAGCTTTATTATTTTCAGGAAGCAAGCGGATGGCAGCACAACTTCGTCATGGGGGGATGGAGCATCCATAACTGGGCCGGTCACTAGGACCAAGGTACTTGGGCGCATCGAGTTTGAGGTGCACAAGGATGGCTATGTCGATTACTTCATCGAGTCCCAACTAATGAAGCAACACTGCGTGAGCATGAGCTACAGCTACGAAGACTTCAAGTTTGAGTTGAGCAAGAACTACCTTGTAACAACCATCAAGAAGGACATGCTTGCGCGGACTAACGGCCCCTTGATGCGAGTCAATGCCCTACATATCTGCCGTAAGAAATCAGATGAAAATGCAGATCCGATACCCGTGGGAAAAGCTCAGGATAAATAAGGCGTTCTTTGTACCGGGGCTTGATATTGACAAGGTAAGGGAGATGGGGCTACGCGCAAGCGTAGCCCAACGTATGCGGCTACTAGCCACCCCCGGTATCAAAGACGGTCTTATTGGCGTGCTGTTCGTTCGTAAGCGCTGAGCATATTCTGCGCCAATCTGTTCTGCGCAGCTACGATGTTCTTTATCTGCGCGTCCTTTTGTTCGGTAGTCAGGTTGGGCCGCGCCTCAATACTACGGCGCAGCTCAGACAGCTTACCGATCCTGTTCTCAACAGCACCAGCCATCTGAGACAAGTTAATGTCGGACCTATGTGAAGCCAAGTACTCTTGCGCTTCTTGGGTGCGCCCTTCGCCCAGCATCTTCTTGTATGTTTTGCGCGCCATATCAATCTCTTGCATGCGGCGGTACGCTTCGTCGATAACTCCACGCCCTTCTGCTGGCTGGAACAACGAGCCGATAACACGCATCTCACTCAAGCCCTTGGTGCGCTCTTGGATTTCTTGTCCTCTGCCAAACGGAAGGACAGCGGCAAGGTCAGAGATGAGCATGCCCAGCGCACCGAAATGCCCACGGATCAGATGGTCTATCTGTACTGGCGACAGCATGTTGGCTTTGCCCAGTAGCTCAGCCCCAGCAGAAGTGCCGGGACGGATGCGCTCACTCTTATCAACTCCGAGTTCACGCGCAGATTCAATAGGCCCACCAAACAAGGACGTACCCAGATAGACCTCAAGCCCCGGTTTAAATGCAGCAGGAACTGGCGTGAACGGGTTCGACTGTTCAAGCAATTTGAGGATTCCGCGCGACGCATTTTCGGCGGTGTCATTGCCCTTAATAAGCACGTTATATAGCGCTTCCGGCACCGCCTTGAAGATAAGCCCGATCTCAAACGGGATCGGCACACGGATCAGATCGCCTTCTCGATCAAACGGATTAACCACAAACCAGTTGCCGTAACGCTCTTCTGGTTTGGCTTTCTTATACCGATCATCGTCGCCCATTAGTGCAGCGTAGGCGATTGTGCTGGCTGACATCAACAAACCGCGCTGGAAGAACTTGGAGCGGACACGCATCTCTTGCTCAAAAGGCATCTTGCCCCGTGAGCTGCGGTACAAAACATCAAGACCTTGAAGCTGTGCGTTAAGGAAGGGAATGACCGCCGCCGCCATTTGCAAACTTGAGCTGGTACCCCGGCGCGTAAAGTTCTGTGACTCCAGAGTACGAAGCAGAGCTTCTTGCTCTGTCATCCCCTTCCTGATGGAGTCTTCGTAGATTGTGATCCGGGTTGTGGCGTCGCCTGCCAGAGACAATGCATCTAGCTTACCAACGAGCTTGGTCCAGCCGCTCTTGCCGGTGGCGATCTGTTCAACCAAACGCTGAGCGTCCTCTTTGCCTCCAGTAAAGACAAGGTTACTGATGGCACCGGACTCCATGAGTTGCTGTGCTTTTAAGTTTTTGCCCGTCGCTAGAGACACGCCTTGTTTTAAGGCACTGAGTACTGGAGTGCTGTCTATGCCCGTGGTGAAGAAGGAGTTCATCGAGTCGCGCACAACTTGGCGCAAAGCATAGACTGGGTTGCGTGTTACGAATTTGCGCAGCACATCAGCCGGGAACCCCATCGCCCTGACAATTGAAGGGATCATTGTCTTGATACCTTCCATACCCTCGACAATCAGCTTTGCTGGTATGCCAAACTGATCAGTGTCGATGACAACAACGTGGTCTTCGCCGTTCACCTTGAACCGGACGACATCTTTGCCAGACAAGTTCTTCTTAGCTTTGCCAATGTAGCTAGCCATACCAAGCTTGTTCAGCACAAACGCTGACTCTTTGATTGCTTGGTTACGTAGCGCCATGTCCGTCAGCAAGAACGTGTTCTGTACGGCGCTGTCAAAAATGCCCATGATCTTCTGCTCACCGCCAACCAGTTCCTGTAGGCGTGGCTCATCCTTGATGTTGCCGATACGCACAGGCTTAACTGACTTGTCCAGATCAAGCAGGAGGTCGCCGCTCTTGTTGTCCACACGGTAGTACGGAACGTAGGGTTTGCTATTCAGTTCTTGAGCAAGAGCTTTGGTAATAGTGCCGGTCTGCACCAAGAAGTTAACCAGACCCTTGTTGTACTCAGTATAGATAGCCTCGGCATTTTTGAACGCGGTCAACGCCTTGGGATTAGCGTTGACGATCTGCATTACGTTGTTGTAGTACGCCTTGGCTTGCGCTGGATTGCCTACATTAACTTTGTCCCAGCCAACAAACTTGGCGCGCTGCCCGACCATATAGGTCGTGAAGTAATCTTCAAGCTTGTCGGCTTTGATTCCAGACTTGTTGAGTTCTTTAGCTACGTCTTGCAGGTTTGCACCCTTGACGCTGCGGTAGATGTACTGCACACCCTTGGCGGTAACGTCTTTGATTAGTTGCAACGGACCATTGGTTAGCGCCATACCCGCAAAGTGGTTGCGCTGCTGCCCCATACGCAAAGCAAACTGCACATTGCCCGCTTCGGTTGAGTCAATGATGCCCTGCTCAAACCCTTTCTTCAGCGCTTCGTCCATGCTGGCGTAGCTATCCAATGTCTTCTGTCTAGCAGCAAGACTAGCCGTGTCTTTAAACGTGTTGCGCAGCGCTTGTACGTTTGATGTTTTGCCAGCGACAAATGATTGGTTGGTGGGGGCGGCAATGTTTGCGTAGTTGTAGTTGCCGTCCGACAGCATGGCGGGAGAAACAAAGCTTCCGTCCCCACTAATGACTGCATCAAGCCCACGATAAAGCGGAGACTCTGAGCGCAACCCAAAAAATCCTTTAGCTCTCTCCAACATTTCGCGCAACCAGTTACGTGCGCGCTCTATCCAACGTGTGTCTCTATCACTGTTAACGGCGCGGCGATACAAAATATCCGACGCCTTGACCGCCCAGAATTCGCTGGCGTTATACAAGTGGTAGTACTCAGAAGCCTTTAACAGCCCAAGACCGAAAGCCCGCATCACTTGTTGTTGCGCTGCCTGATCTCCAGTCTGGGCTACACCCATTCGCTCCAACATGTGCACGTTAATAAAAGCCTTGGCAACATTGAGCGGTATCGAAAAATCGCCAGCCCTATTCAAGAACTCATCAATGTTGTTATCCGAAAGGCTGTCTACAAAATCCGCCATTTCTTCGGCGTTCAACGTGCCGTTTTTAACTGCTGCCTGTGAAAGTTTAATAGCCGTCTTGATATCTTCGGATAGTTTTTTTGCATATGCCCTGTTGTACGCTTCGCGGATACCTGCTTGCACTTCGGGCGGCATCATGCGTTCTGCGTGGTGCAGGATTTCATGAACAGCAGTTGTTGCATCTTGCGG
>Ga0114976_10002456_pt1 | contig 11638 bp, 7 predicted proteins | sample S_130805_EF_Meta_FD_87319 | JGI IMG/M metagenome (GOLD analysis project Ga0114976, IMG submission 87319) | Freshwater microbial communities from Lake Simoncouche, Canada to study carbon cycling - S_130805_EF_MetaG | ecosystem: Environmental > Aquatic > Freshwater > Lake | place: Lake...
GCCGGCAGCGCCGACCTGACCGGCGACGGCCGCGCCGACATCCTCTGGCGCAACACCGCCAGCGGCGAGACCGTGCTCTGGCAGATGAACGGCACCGCGGTGACCACAAGCTTCGGCCTCGGCGCGGTGCCGCTCGCCTGGCAGATCGACGCCCTGGCGGCCTTGGATGGCGCCGGCGCCGGCGAGATCGTCTGGCGCCACACCGACGGCTCGGTGGTGATCTGGACCCTGCAGGGCGGCGTGTCGACCGGCAGCGCCTTCCTCGGCGCACCCGATCCGAGCTGGGCGATCGTCGGCACCGGCGACTTCTTCGGCGACGGCAACACCAGCCTGCTCTGGCGCAACGCGGTCAGCGGCGAGGCGGTGATCTGGCGGATGAGCGGCGCGTCGCAGGTCGGCAGCGTCTCGCTCGGCGCTGTCGATGCCAGCTGGACGGTCGCGGGCGTCGCGGATTTCCAGGGCGACGGCCATGCCGACATCCTTTGGCGCAACGCCAATGGCGGCACGGTGATCTGGCTGATGAATGCCGGCCAGGTCACGGGCAGCCTCGACTTCGGCGTCATCGACCCGGACTGGCGCATCGCCGCGACCGGCGACTACGACGGCAATGGCAGCGCCGACCTGCTCTGGCGCCACACCGACGGCGCGATGAAGCTCTGGTCGACGGGCGGTGGCACGATCGTTGCGCGCGAGGATGCCGCCACCGTCTCCACCGACTGGCACATCAACGTCTGACGGCGCTCAGGCGAGCCCCACCCCGGGCAGGTAGGCCGCCGCCCAGAGCGCGAAATGCCCGTCGCGCACCACCCGCACGGACGGGAAGCCGGCGGCGAGCAGGGCAGTCTCCAGGCTGCGCGCGGTGAAGCCGGTATGGTGCGCCATGAAGCCGTTGCCCTGCGCCATGGCGCCGCGATGGCCATACAGGATGTCGAGCGGCGCGATCGGGCCGGCCGGCGACTGGTAGGCCGCCTCCTCGAGCCGGTCCTGCGCGACCAGCTCGGCGACCTGCTGCAGGTCGGGCAGCGTGATCATGAGGCAGCCGCCGGGCCGCAGCACCCGGCGGAATTCCGCCAGCGCCACCGGCACCTCGTGCGGGTGGAGGTGCTCGAGGTTGTGGGCCGACCAGACCGCGTCGACCGAGGCGTCCGCCACCGCCTGCCGCATGTCGGTGATGGAGGCGACGAGGTCGGGCGCGACGGCAGGGTCAATGTCGAGCCGGATCTCCCGCCATGCGCCCGGCTCGAAGAATTGCGCCGGCAGCTTGCGCGGGTCGGGCGCGCCGCAGCCGACATGCAGCACGGTGCGGAGCGCGGTGGGTGCGTCGAGAACGGCGGTGTCGGTCACGGGGCGAATCCCTTCCTGGGAGGACGCCACGCTGCGCCCGCAGGGGTTAAGGCTTGGCTGACCGAGGCGCGTTCATCCCTTCTTGACCGATCGCTGCTCAGATGGCCGTGGGAGCTGCCCGAGGAGCGGGCCAGCGTGCCACGGAGCAACCAGATGGCCTTCCTCTCCTCCGGCGAATCCGACCCGGCGGCGCGCCTGGTCCAGGCGGTGCGGCACGCGCTGCGGGACGCGGTCCTGGCCGAGTTCGAGCGCGACCGCGGCATCTACGCGATCGACGGCATGTCGGGCGCGCGCTACCGCCATTTCATCAACGGGCTGCTGCGCCGGCTCGGGCCGACCTCCTATCTCGAGGTCGGCAGCTGGATGGGCTCGACCCTCTGCTCGGCGATCCACGGCAATGCGGTGCGCGCGCTGGCGATCGACAATTGGAGCCAGTTCGGCGGCCCGCGCGACAGCTTCGTCGCCAATGTCCACGCCTTCCGCCCGGAGGCCAGCAGCGTCGACATGATCGAGGGCGACTTCCGCGCCGTCGACTATGCCAGCCTGCCGCAGCGCTGGCCGGCCTTCGAGGTCTACCTGTTCGACGGCCCGCATGCCGAGGCCGACCAGTATGACGGCCTGGCGCTCGCCCTGCCCGCGCTCGCCGACAGCTTTGTCTTCATCTGCGACGACTGGAACTGGCAGCCGGTGCGGGCCGGCACGGCGCGCGCGGTCGCCGATGCCGGGCTCGAGATCCTGGCCTGGCACGAGATCCGCACCAGCCTCGACGAGAGCCACGGCCAGCCGGTCGGCAAGGCGAGCGACTGGCACAATGGCTACTGCATCAGCGTGCTGCGCAAGCCCGCGCTGCCGCAGGCGGCGCCGATCGACCTGGCCTCGCTGCGGCTGCAGGCCGAGAACGCGGCGCTGCGCGGCGAGCTGGCGACGCTGCGGCTGCGCGACCAGGCGCTGCGTCACCAGCGGCGCGACGCCGCGTGAGAGGGGGCCGGCAATGAAGCGCGCACGCACCCGTGTCCTGGTCACCGGCGGCGCCGGGTTCCTCGGCTCCCACCTCTGCGAAAGGCTGCTGGCCGATGGCGCGGAGGTGCTCTGCGTCGATAATTTCTTCACCGGCGCGCGGGACAACATCACCCACCTGCTCGGGCATCCGCGCTTCGAGGTGATGCGCCATGACGTGACCTTCCCGCTCTATGTCGAGATCGACCAGATCTACAACCTGGCCTGCCCGGCCTCGCCGGTGCACTACCAGCACAACCCGGCGCAGACGGTGAAGACCTCGGTGCATGGCGCGATCAACATGCTGGGGCTGGCCAAGCGCACCGGCGCGCGCATCCTGCAGGCCTCGACCTCCGAGATCTATGGCGACCCGGAGGTGCATCCGCAGCCCGAGGAATACCGCGGCTGCGTCAACCCGATCGGCCCGCGCGCCTGCTACGACGAGGGCAAGCGCTGCGCCGAGACGCTGTTCTTCGACTATCACCGCCAGCACGGCGTCGCGATCCGGGTCGCCCGCATCTTCAACACCTATGGCCCGCGCATGCACCCGAATGACGGCCGGGTGGTATCGAACTTCATCGTCCAGGCGCTCGAGGGCCGCGACATCACGCTCTACGGCGACGGCAGCCAGACCCGCTCCTTCTGCTTCGTCGAGGACCTGATCGAGGGCCTGGTGCGGCTGATGGCGGCCGGCGACCAGGCCAGCGTGCCGGTGAACCTCGGCAATCCGCACGAGGTCACCATCCGCGAGCTCGCCGAGCGGGTGCTGGCGCTGACCGGCAGCGCCTCCCGCCTCGTCTTCCAGCCACTGCCGGCCGATGACCCGAAGCAGCGCTGCCCCGATATCGGCCGGGCGCGCCGCCTGCTCGGCTGGCAGCCCGGCGTGCCGCTCGAGGACGGGCTGCGCCGCACCGTTGCCTGGTTCGCCGGCGAAGCGGGGACGGTGCTGCCGATCCCGCCCCTGCGCGTGAAAACGCTTGCGGCCTGACCGGGCTTTACGCGACCGCAAGCCTGGTGCGCGTAGCCTCACGTCATGACGTTCATCGACCAGGTCCTGCCGCCGCAGCTGACAGCGATCCGGTGCCTGTTCCTGGTCGCCATGCATCATGGCCTCCGGCTGTTGCCCGACGAGCTGCCGGTGCTGACCGGCGACGACATGCTCGCCTCGGTGCTGCGCGCGATGAAGGGCGTCGGGCTGAAGGGCCGCGCCCTGCACCGCTGCACCTGGCAGACCGTCGGCGCTCTCGGCCAGGCCTATCCGGCGATGGCGGTCCGGCAGGACGGCAGCTGGTTCATCCTGGTGCACGTCATCCCCGGGCCCGACGGCACGCCGCACGCCGCCATCCTCGACCCGGCGCGCGAGGCGCAGGGCGTGCAGCTGCTGTCGCGCGAGCGCTTCGAGGCCGGCTGGAACGGCACCCTGTTGCTCTGCAAGCGGCAGCGCCCGCTGCCGGACCAGCCCGGGGGCTTCGGCTTCCGCTGGTTCCTGCCGGAGATCGCCCGGCATGCCGGGCTGCTGCGCGGCGTCGCGACGGCGGCGCTGCTGTCGAGCCTCGCGACCTTCGCCGTGCCGCTGCTGTTCCAGGTGCTGATCGACAAGGTGATCGCGCACAAGGCCGAGCACACGCTGCTGGCCGTGGTGCTCGCCTTCATGCTGATCATCGCCTTCGATGCGGTGTTCGGCTTCGTCCGCCAGCGGCTGATGCAGATCGCCTGCAACAAGATCGACGCGCGGCTCGCCTCCCGCACCTTCCGCCACCTGCTCGGCCTGCCGCTGACCTTCTTCGAGCAGCATCCGGCCGGCGTGCTGGCCCGCCACCTGCAGCAGACCGAGAAGCTGCGCCACTTCCTGACGGGGCGGCTGTTCCAGACCCTGCTCGATACCGTCTTCCTGCCGCTGCTGGTGGTGCTGCTGGCCTATTACAGCCTCATGCTGACGCTGGTGGTCGCCGGCTTCTCGGTGGCGATCGCCGTCGTGATCGCCGCCATGGTGCCGGCCTATCGGCACCGGCTGAACGGCCTGTATGAGGCCGAGGGCGCGCGCCAGGCGCACCTGGTCGAGACGCTGCACAATATCCGCGCCATCAAGTCGCTGGTGCTCGAGCCGATGCGCCAGCGCGACTGGGACGACCGGCTGGCCCAGTCGCTCCGCCAGCACGACGCGGTCGGCCGGATCGGCGCCGCCGGCAGCGTGCTGACCGCCGCGCTCGAGAAGCTGATGCAGGTCTCGGTGATGGGCCTCGGCGCGCTGCTGGTCTTCGAGGGCAGGCTCAGCATCGGTGCGCTGGTCGCCTTCACCATGCTGTCGAACCGCGTCACCGGCCCGCTGGTGCAGATCGTGGCACTCATCAGCGAATACCAGGAGGCCGCGCTCTCGCTCCGCATGCTCGGCACGGTGATGAACGCGACGCCCGAGCGCGCCGGCGGCGCGCGCCCGGCGCGGCCGGCGGTCAGCGGCGCGCTCGAGTTCGACGATGTCCGGTTCAGCTATCCCGGCGCGGCAATGCCGGCGCTCGACGGCGTCTCCTTCCGGGTCGAGCCGGGCCAGGTGATCGGCATCGTCGGCCGGTCCGGGTCGGGCAAGACCACGATCACCCGGCTGATCCAGTCGATCCACCTGCCGCAGGCCGGCCTCGTTCGGCTCGACGGCGTCGACATCCGCCACATCGACCTCGACCATTTGCGCCGCCATGTCGGGGTGGTGCTGCAGGACAATCTGCTGCTGCGCGGCACGATCCGCGAGAACATCGCCGCCGCCCGCCCCGATGCGCCGATCGAGGAAGTGATCGATGCCGCGCGCATGGCCGGCGCCGAGGAGTTCATCGACCGCCTGCCGCTGTCCTACGACACCCCGGTCGAGGAAGGCGCCTCGAATTTCTCGGGCGGCCAGCGCCAGCGCCTGGCGATCGCGCGGGCGCTGCTGATGCGCCCGCCGCTGCTCATTCTCGATGAGGCGACCAGCGCGCTCGACCCCGACAGCGAGGCGATCATCCAGGGCAACCTCGCCAAGATCGCCCGCGGCCGCACCCTGCTGGTGGTCTCGCACCGGCTGTCCAGCCTGGTGCAGGCCGACGGCATCATCGTGCTGGAACGCGGCCGTCTCGTCGATTTCGCCCCGCATTCCGTCCTGCTCGACCGCTGCGACATCTATCGGCACCTATGGCAACAGCAGACCCAGCACGTCCGGTGACGCAGCAGCCGCCGACGCTGCCGGCGGTGCTGCGGCCGCCGCGCCGCCGCGAGCCCAGCCTGCTGCCCGAGGCGATCGCCTTCCAGGCCGACCTCGAGGAGCTGATCGCCCAGCCGCCGCCGCGGCTGCTGCGCGGCGTCCATGCCATGGCCGCCCTGCTGTTCCTCGCCGTGATCGGCCTCGCCTGCCTGGTGCAGGTCGATGTCGTGGTGCTGGGCCAGGGCCGGCTGGCGGCCGATGCGCCGCCGCTCGTGCTGCAGCCGCTGGAGCGCGCCGTGCTGCGCGAGGTCCGCGTCCGCGCCGGCCAGGCGGTCGCGCAGGGCGAGGTGCTCGCCCTGCTGGACCCGACCTTCAGCCAGGCCGACCGGGCCGCGCTGGAGGCGCAGCACCGGACCCTCGTCGCGCAGCTCACCCGCATCGCCGCCGAGCGCGACAGCCGCGACGCGCCGCCGCCCGACCTGCGCGACCTCGACGCCCTGTTGCAGGGCGCGCTGCATGCCCGCCGCCGGGCCGTGCTGGCGGCCAGGCTCCGCGCCATGGAGCAGGACATGCAAGCCGGCCGCAGCTCGCTCCGCGCGCTCGAGCAGACCGATGCCGCGCTCGCCGAGCAGGTGGCGATCGCACGCGACGTCGAGGGCATGCGCGGCGACCTGATGCAGCGCCAGATCGGCTCGCGGCTGAACTGGCTGGCCGCGCGCGCCCAGCGCCTGCAGGCCGAGCAGGAGCTCGAGCAGGCCCGCAGCCGCATGCGCGAGCTGCAGCACACGCTGCAGGCGAAGGCGGCCGAGCGCGCGGCCTTCCAGGACGACTGGAACCGCCAGCTGATCGAGGAGGAGGTCCGGCTGCGCGGCGAGCTCAGCCGCATCGAGGAGGCACTGGCCAAGGCACGCCGGATCGCCGCGCTGACCGAGATCGCCGCGCCGCAGGCCGGCGTGGTGCTCGAGGTGGCGAAGCGTTCGGCCGGCTCGGTGCTGCGCGAGGCCGAGCCGCTGATCGTGCTGGTGCCGGCCGGGGTGCCGCTGATCGCCGAAGTGACGCTCCGCTCGGCCGATATCGGCCTGGTGAAGGCCGGCGACCGGGTCGCGGTGAAGGTCGATGCCTTCCCCTTCCAGCGCCATGGCACGCTCGAGGGCGTGCTGCGGGCGGTGGTGCAGGATTCCCAGCCCGGCAGCATGGCCGAGCCCGGCCCGGCGGCGGGTGCCGGGCTGCACCGCGCGGTGATCGAGATCAGCCAGGCCGCGCTGCAGGCCCTGCCGGCGGGCGCCGGCCTGATCCCCGGCATGACCGTGACGGCCGAGATCGCCACGGGCACCCGCAGCGTGATCTCCTATGTCCTGCAGCCCCTGATCAAGGGCGCCCGGGAAAGCCTGCGGGAGCCCTGATCAGGCTGGCGGCTGCAGCCGGATCCGCCGGTAGGCGTCTTCCACGCGGCGCGCGAAGCCGGCGGTGTCGCCGAGCGTGCGCGACCAGGCCGCCTCCCCGACGCGGGCGCGCCAGGCGGCGTGCCGCGCTGGGTCGGTCGCCAGTGCGACCGCCGTCTCGGCATACTCGGCAGGCGTCGTGCAGATGCCCTCCGGCAGGCCGATCGCCCGCAACAGGCTGCCCGCCATGCGCGAGGCGAAGGACCGGCCCGAGAGGGTCAGCAGCGGCAGCCCCATGCGCAGCGCGTCGCTGGCGACCGTGCCGGAATTATAGGGCGTGGTGTCGAGGAACAGGTCGGCGAGTGCCAGCCGCGCCATGTAGCGCGCCGGCTCGACCCGCGGCGCGATGACCAGCCGCCCGGGCGCAACGCCCGCGGCGGCGGCGCGGTCGCGCAGCACCGCATGGCTGTCCTCGGTATCGGCGGCGAGCCAGAGCACGCTTGCCGGCACCCGCCGCAGGATGTCGAGCCAGGTGTCGTACATCGCCGGCGTGATCTTGTAGTGGTGCGCGAAGCAGCAGAAGACGAAGGCGTCCTCCGGCAGGCCTTCCTCGGCGCGGCCGACCGGCGGCAGCGCCAGTGGGCGGCCGTCATTCGGCTGGTAGTGCCCGGCGATCGGCAGCGGCGCCGGGGCGTAATCCGCAGCGAGTTCGGGCGGCACCGCATGGTCGTCGCAGAGGAAGTAGTCGAGCTCGGGCAGCGCGACCGGGCCGATGAAGCCGAGCCAGGTCGCCTGCACCGGCGCCGGCTTCCAGCGCAGGCAGCCGAGCCGCGCGCCGCGCGTCAGGCCGTTGAGGTCGACCAGAATGTCGATCTCGTCCTGCCGGATGCGGCGCGCCGCCGCTTCCTCATCCAGCGCCAGGATCGGCACGTGGTGGTCGAAGGCGGCGGTGACGCGGCGGCGGATCTCGCTGCCATCCTCGGTCGAGGAATCATAGCCATACACCTCGAAGCCGGCGCGGTCGTGCCGCTCCAGCAGCTCGACCACCAGGAAGCTCATCGCGTGGCGATGGAAGTCGGAAGAGAGGTAGCCGATCCGGATGCGGTCGTGGCGATAGCCCTCCCGCGGGCTCAGCCGTTCGGGCGCGGCCGGCACCTTGCGCGCCAGCCAGGCCGCGGTGACGCGGCGCTGCTGCGCGACGTCGTCGGTCAGCGCCAGCACGCCGAGCGGGCCGCAATGCAGGGCCATCGCCTCGCGCGTCAGCCCGCCGAGGCTTTCGGGATGCACCGGCCAGAGGCAGGCCTTCTGCCGCAGGTGGCTCCAGTGCTGGATCACGTCCGGCTGGTCGGGCTCGAGCAGCAGGCTGGCCCGCAGTTCCGCCTCGGCCGCGGCGAAGCGGTTCTGCTGCTCGAGCAGCCGGCCGCGCTGGTTGTGCAGCGCGGTGCGCGCCTCGACCGGCTGCAGCGCCGCGCCCCAGGCCGCCAGCGCCTGCTCCGGCAGGCCGAGCGCCTCGAGCGCCATGCCGAGATTGACCGCGGCCGGCGCGAAATCCGGCCGCAGCGCCAGGGCCTGGCGATGCGCCGCGACGGCGCCCGCCATGTCGCCCAGCCGGGCGCAGTCGACGCCCAGGTTGAAGCAGGCCGCGAAGGTCTGCGGCGAGCCGGGGTTGGCGGCGATCCAGGCGCGGTAGCCGGCGGGGATGGTGCGGGCCGCATCCGGCGCGCCCTCGAACAGGCTGACCAGCCGCTCGAGCGGCAGGCCTGCCATGCAGCGCGCGAGCCGGGCCTCGGCGGCCGGGGTCAGCGCCGGCCAGGTGCCGGCCGCGAGCAGTTGGCCGAGCCAGGCGAGATCGGCCTGGTCGGCCGGGAGGATGGGGGCGATCGCCATGGCGCCCGCCTCAGCCCGCGGCCGCTTTTCGCCACAGCCGACCATCGGGCGGCAGCGGCGACCAGTCATGCAACGCGGCAAGCCCGGCCGTGACACGGGCCTCGTAGTCGCCGAGCGCCGTGGTCTCGACCGCGTCGCTGTCGAGCCCGGCCGCGACCTCGAGATAGGCCTCGAGGTTGGCGAGGTCGGGCACCGGCAGGCGGCCGGCCTCGAACTCCTGCCACATGCCGCGGAACAGCCCCTCGAGCGCCCGCACCAGGCGCGGCGTGTCGAACAGCGGGGCGGTCGCGCGCTCCGCCGCCAGCCGCGCGCGCAACGCCTGCAGCCGGGCGCGATCCCGGCCGAGGTCGATGGCGGCCGCGACATAGGCCTCGGCGGTCTCGACCACGAGCTCCGGGATGCCGGCGGCGCTGACCAGGCTGGCGCAGACGCGGGAGGCGAAGCAGCGGCCCGGCTGGGTCAGCACCGGCACGCCCAGCCAGAGCGCATCCGATGCGGTGGTGTGTGCACCGTACGGGGTCGTGTCGAGGAAGAGGTCCGCCAGCGCGTAGCGCGCGAGATGCGCGGCATTGTCGGTGAAGGGCGCGAAGACCAGGCGATCGGGCGCCACGCCTGCCGCCGCGGCGGCCGCGCGCAGCCGGGCCTCGGCCTCCGGCCCGCTGCCCAGCAGCCACAGCACCGAGCCGGGCACGCCCCGCAGGATCGCCATCCAGCGTTCGAACAGGAAGCGCGTGATCTTCTGCGCGCCGTTGAAGCAGCAGAAGACGGTGCCGTCCTCCGGCAGGCCGCATGCCGCGCGGCTCGGCGGCTCGGCAGCGCGGCGCGTGGGGTCGTTCGGCTGGTAGCAGGGCAGCCGCCGCACCGCCTCGGAATAGTAGTGCTCATGCGTCGGCGGGATGATGGTGGCGTCGGCGATGATGTAGTGGTGCCAGGGCGTGCCCATGCTGCCGGGGAAGCCCAGCCAGTTGACGATCACCGGCGCCGGCCGGCGTGCCAGCAGCGCCGCGCGGCCGTCGCGGGTATGGCCGTTGACGTCGACCAGGATGTCGATGCCGTCCGCCAGCATGCGCGCCAGCGCCGCGTCGTCGTCCATGTGGCGGATGCTGCACCAGTGCTCGGCCTGGTCGCGGATGCGCAGCTTGATCGGATCATCCTGGTCGATGCCGGTGTAGTAGAGGAACACCTCGAAGCCGCTGCGGTCGTGGTGGCGGAACAGGTCGGCCATCAGCGAGCCGATCGCATGCGCCCTGAGGTCGGAGGAGAGGTAGCCGATGCGGAGGCGCCCATCGGCGGGTCGCGGCCGCGCGGCGAAGTCGGCGGTGGTGCGGCGATCCCGCGGCCGGCCGACCTCGGCGTGGGCCGTGCGCGCGGCGCCGGCGAGTTGCAGCAGCGGGTCGTCGCTGTGGCAGGCGAGCGAGAGCGGCGCCATGGTCTTCAGCAGCTCGGCGCGGTCGAGGCCCGCGACCGGCTCGATCGCCGGCCAGCGGCATTGCCGCTGCCGCAGGCTCACCCAGTGCTGGATGATGTCGCGCGGCTGCTGGCCGAGCTCGATCACCTGGCGCAGCGTCGCCTCGGCCGCGCCGAGCTTGCGTTGCGCTTCCTCGAGCCGGCCGATCTGCCGGAGGGCGGCGGATTTGTACTGGATCGCCTCGCCGGTGACGCCGGCGAGCGCGGCTGTGACATGGCCCCAATGCGCCAGCGCGACATCGGTGGCGCCGAGCCGGTCGTAGACCGAGCCGAGATTGACGAAGGCGGGCAGGAAGGCCGGGTTTCGCCGGATGGCGTCGCTCAGCGCCTGGGCGGCGGCCGGCAGCTCGTTCTGGTCGCTGAGCAGCACGCCGAGGTTGAACAGCGCGACATGCCCGTGCGGGTCGTCGGGGCGCTGCGCCACCCAGTCGCGATAGAGCGCGGCGGCGGCCTGGGGCCGGCCGCCTGCGACGAGTTCCTGCGCGGTGCCGAGAAGCTCCGCGATGCCGACCTGCTGCATGCTGCGGTCCTGCTGCTCCGATTTTGGGGCAATGGCCGGTGCGGCGGCGCCACACACAGGATTGGCCTACGACGCAGGGCCTTAACGTCGCGTGAACGCCGCGCCGAAGACGGTGGCAGTTCGCTGTCTTAACCGGACTGAAAGCCCTGTTCGCGCACTCTGCGCCACGATGGGTCGGAGACTGCATGCCGGCCTGGGTAGGCCGCGCCCCTGACCTTGCCGGGATGGATCGCGGCCCGCCCCGGACAACCTTTGCAGGCTGGAGCGCCAGATGTCGGTCATTTCCCTGCTCACGACGACCCAGATCCAGACCCTGACCCCGACGAGCATCGCGGCGCTCACCACGACCGACATCCAGACGCTGGCGACGACGCAGGTGGTGGCGCTGACCACCACGCAGATCGCCGCGTTGGCGACGACACAGCTGGCGGCACTGGCGACGACGCAGGCGGCGGCGCTCGAGACGACCGACCTGCAGGCGCTGGCCTCGACCCAGATGCTGGGGTTCACGACCACCAACCTGGCCGCGTTGACGACGACCCAGATCGTCGGCCTGGGGACCACCCAGGTCGCCGGACTGACCACTGCCCAGCTCGGCGCGCTCACCACCACCCAGGTGGCGGCGATGGAGACGACCGACCTCTCGGCGCTCGGCTCCGCCCAGCTGCGCGGGTTGACCACGGCGCAGATGGCCGCCCTGACCACCACCCAGCTGAACAACCTCACCACCAGCGGCGTTGCGGCGCTGATCGGCACCCAGGTCGGTGCGCTCACCACCACCCAGGTCGCCGCACTCACCACCACCCAGGTCAATGCGCTCTCGACCACCGGCATGGCGGCGCTCACCACCACCCAGGCGGTCGCACTCACCAC
>Ga0114976_10002457_pt1 | contig 11638 bp, 8 predicted proteins | sample S_130805_EF_Meta_FD_87319 | JGI IMG/M metagenome (GOLD analysis project Ga0114976, IMG submission 87319) | Freshwater microbial communities from Lake Simoncouche, Canada to study carbon cycling - S_130805_EF_MetaG | ecosystem: Environmental > Aquatic > Freshwater > Lake | place: Lake...
ACTTATTACTTAAGTCTGATTTCACTTACACTACATCCCTGAGGTACCATAGGAAATACATTGTTTTCTTTTCCTACATTAACCTCCAGTAAATACGAACCAGGATGATGATACATTTTAGTGAGCGCGTCGTTAAGCTGATCTCGCGATTCGATGGATGCACCAGCAATGCCATAGGCTTCTGCCAGCTTTACATAATTGGGACTGGCAATATCTACAAACGAATAGCGCTTATCATGAAACAATTGTTGCCATTGACGAACCATGCCCAGAAAATGGTTATTCAGAATTAATATTTTCACATTTACTTCTGTTTGTAAAATGGTACCCAGTTCCTGTAAAGTCATTTGCACTCCGCCATCGCCAATAACTGCAACCACGGTTCTTTCGGGGGCACCAAACTTCGCACCAATGGCAGCAGGCAGGGCAAAGCCCATGGTACCTAATCCACCAGAAGTGATATTACTATTCGATTGATTAAAACGTGCATATCGGCAAGTAACCATCTGGTGTTGACCAACATCGGTTACTATGATGGCATCGCCCCCGGAAATTTCATTCAGGTTCCGAATCACTTCGCCCATCGTCATCACAGGTGTATCTGGATGTAATTCAGGAAAAATTACTTCTTTGTTTTCTTCTGCATCATGGTCTTTAAAACGCTGAACCCAGGCAGTACGGTTTTTTGGTTCAATCAGTTTTGTAAGTAAGGGGAGGGTTTCTTTACAATCACCCCAAACGCCTACTGTTGCCTTCACATTTTTATCAATCTCCGATGGATCAATGTCGAGGTGTATCACTTTAGCCTGTTTTGCATACTTATCTAACCTACCAGTAACCCGGTCGTCGAATCGCATACCTACTGCAATTAATACATCACAGTCATTCGTTAATACATTAGGGCCATAATTACCATGCATACCCAGCATACCCATATTCAAAGGATGATCAGTTGGAAGAGCACTGAGCCCAAGAATCGTCCACGCAGCTGGCAGTCCTCCTTTTTCTATAAAGTTGGCAAATTCTTTTTCCGCTTTACCTAAAATCACTCCCTGCCCAAAAATCACAAAAGGTTTTTCAGCTGCATTTATCAAATTGGCTGCCTCCTCAATATATTCTTTACGAATTATCGGTTTAGGACGATAGCTTCTTATATGATTGCATTTCTGATATCCTGAATAAGCAAATAGTTGTAGTTGGGCATTCTTGGTAATGTCTATCAGCACAGGCCCTGGCCGACCACTTCGGGCTATATAAAATGCTTTCGCTAAAACGGATGGAATTTCGGAGGCATCCGTTACCTGATAATTCCATTTAGTTACGGGAGAAGTAATATTAATTACATCCGTTTCCTGAAAAGCATCGGTTCCCAACAAGTGGGCATACACCTGACCAGTAATGGCAACAACAGGTGTACTATCTATCATCGCATCTGCTAATCCGGTTACTAGGTTGGTTGCACCTGGACCGCTGGTGGCAAACACTACACCCACCTTACCCGAAGATCTTGCAAACCCTTGTGCCGCGTGAATTCCGCCCTGCTCATGGCGAACCAGAATATGCTTCAGCTGATCATGATAATCATACAAAGCATCATAGATAGGCATGATTGCTCCGCCCGGATAACCGAAAATCGTTTCTACTCCTTCTGCTATCATGGCTTCTAATACTGCCTTAGAGCCAGAGATATTTGCTACACCCGCTTGAACTAGCGGATTGCTTACCTGTGTTGCTGTTGCTATGGCCATACGTACTTTTTTTCTTATTTAAATTTCATCCGTTACACAACCCTGTGAAGCATCTTTCACTTGTAGGGCATACTTAAATAATAATCCTTGGGTAGCTTTTAATGCGGGTTGCTTCCAAGCAGCTCGTCGGGTTGCCAATTCATCATCCGAAATATGCACATTCATTTGCTTGGTAGCCACGTTTACTTCTATGATATCATCATCCTTTACCAAGGCAATGTTTCCTCCCAAATAGGCTTCCGGCATTACGTGACCAATTACAAAACCGTGGGTGCCCCCGCTAAATCTGCCATCTGTAATGAGCGCAACAGATTTTCCCAATCCCGCACCAATGATGGCAGAAGTAGGCTTTAACATTTCAGGCATACCGGGTCCGCCTTTAGGGCCTACATACCGAATTACTACTACATCCCCTGCACGAATTTTTCCGGTATTGATACCCTCAATCAATTCAAATTCGCCATCAAATACACGTGCCGGTCCGGTAAACAGTTCTCCTTCTTTACCGCTTATTTTTGCTACACTACCACCGGTTGCCAAATTGCCATATAAAATTTGTAAGTGACCAGTAGATTTAATGGGCTGACTCAGTGGGTAGATAATTTTTTGAATATCGAAATCAATATCCGGAACATCGGCCAGGTTTTCTGCAATGGTTTTTCCGGTTACGGTTAAACAATCACCATGCAGCATACCCTGTTTAAACAAATATTTCATTACGCCCGGTACTCCGCCAAAAGGATGTAAATCTTGCATCAAAAATTTTCCACTTGGCTTAAAATCGGCCAGAACAGGCGTTCGATCGCTAATCCGCTGGAAATCATCTTGCGAAAGAGACACACCCACACTTTTTGCCATAGCCAGCAGGTGCAATACCGCATTGGTACTTCCACCCAACACCATAATCAGGGTTATGGCATTTTCAAATGCCTTGCGCGTCATGATATCTTTTGGCTTAATGTCATTTTCCAGTAAAATCCGAATGGCTTTACCGGCATCTATACATTCTTTTCTTTTCTCTTCACTCAATGCTGGATTAGAAGATGAGAAGGGCAAACTCATTCCCATTGCTTCAATTGCAGCAGCCATCGTATTGGCAGTGTACATCCCACCACAAGCTCCAGCACCCGGACAAGCATGTTGAATGATTCCTTTAAAGTCGGCCTCATCTAGCTGACCTGCCAGCTTTTGTCCCAACGCCTCAAAAGCAGAAATGATATTTAAGTCCTGACCTTTATAATGCCCTGCTGCAATGGTACCTCCGTATACCATAATAGCCGGCCGATTTAATCTTCCCATGGCAATCACACAACCCGGCATATTTTTATCACATCCCGGCAGTGCAATCAGTCCATCATAATATTGAGCACCACAAACTGCTTCAATAGAATCTGCAATCACATCTCGGCTCACCAGAGAATAGCGCATACCATCGGTTCCATTGCTCATTCCATCACTCACACCGATGGTATTAAAAATCAATCCTACCAAGTCGCTTTCCCAAACCCCTTTTTTTACAATCTGTGCCAACTCATTCAAATGCATATTACAGGTATTCCCATCGTATCCCATACTGGCAATACCCACTTGTGCTTTTGCCAAATCTGCTTCTGATAAACCAATACCATACAGCATGGCTTGCGCAGCAGGCTGGGTTTCGTCCTGGGTAAGTACTTTACTATATTTATTCATTTCACTTTGCATACGATCCTTCTTTTATACTACTGCATTTGCGTTAACTTCAATAGGTTGGTTAATCACTAGATTCTTATAGGCCTGCTGAATTTTTCGGCTTACCGAATCATCCCATCGAAGATTCAATGGATGGTTATCGAGCGATTCAAATCCGATAACTTCAGCTGCGGTTCCACAGTAGAAAGCTGCATCTGCCTCGTAAATATCCTGTATAACAAAATGGGTTTCTTCAACCGGAATATCCATAGCCCGGGCAAGTTCCAATACAGTAGCACGGGTAATACCGGGAAGAATATGACCCGCAGGCGGAGTACATAACTTGCCATTTTTCTCGATAAAAATATTCGCTCCAGGTGCTTCAGCTACATTACCCTGCATATCTAATAACAGAGCTTCGTCAAACCCATTTGCCTTTGCCTCCTGACTAGCTAATATAGAATTTACATAATGTCCGGCCGCTTTTGCCTGCAAATGAAAAGCCCCAGGATTCGGACGCTGGAAAGAAGAGGTTCGAACGCGCAATAATTTCTCACCCAAAAATGGAGACATTTCCCAAGCCTGTATAATTAAAAAAGATTCTGTATTCACGCTGAAAGTCATATTAGCGGGCGCATATACTACCGGACGTATATAAGCATCTCCTAATTGATTCATCGCAAGTAATTCATCCGTAATCTGAATCAACTCATCGGTTTTCCAATGGTAGGGCATGTTGATAGTAGTTGCCGATTGCTCTAATCGGTTATAATGCTCAACGGGTTTGAAAATTTTTGTTGTTCCATCTACCGTTTTGTAAGAACGAATCCCTTCAAAAACTGAATACCCATAATGCAGCGACTGACTAAAAAAATCCATCTTAGCATCTGCTGCTTTTACAAAATGCCCATTTAAATAAACTAGGGTGTTTTGATTGAAATAATTTGCCATATTAAATATTTACTTTTATTTTTTTCATAAAAAACCCCGCTTCTAGGAGGCGGGGTTTATATCTTTTGTTAGTATTTGATACAACTCAACCTCTTTGGAACACGGGAATAATAATTGTAATCACAGTAATGATTACTGTGAAAAACCGAGACATCGTATTGATTCCTTGTATACCCATGGAGATGCTTACAACTAAATATACAAATGCCTGCCCAGAAAAAAAGAACTATTTAAAAACTATCTGCCCACTTCCAGTAAACTAGCATTGCAGTTTACTAAATAATAGTAGACTGATTAACTTGTTGATGAGCAGTCTTATTAACCTGATCTCCCTGTCGAGTAACATATCCCGCAACCAAATCGCCAATTGCACTCGTTGAATAACTATTCACAGGGTCAATATCTTTAGACACAAATCCACTTTCCAGCGTCCAGTTAACCGCTTCCCTTACCTGATGAGCCTCCTTTTGTAATCCTAAATGATCTAGCAACATGGACGTTGATAAGATGGATCCCAATGGGTTTGCAATATCTTTTCCGGCTGCTTGTGGGTACGATCCATGAATAGGCTCAAATAAAGCACTATGGTTGCCAACCGAGGCTGATGGCAATAAACCCAAAGATCCGCTTAATACACTGGCTTCGTCGCTCAGTATATCTCCAAACATATTTTCAGTAAGCACCACATCAAACTGAGAAGGATAAAGAATTATCTGCATGGCCGCATTATCAACAAACATATAATCTACCGTAACATCGGGATAGATAGGTGCCATGGCCTGAACTACCTTACGCCATAAACGAGACGACTCCAACACATTGGCCTTATCTACCAGCGTAAGTTTTTTTCTTCTCTTTTGGGCATAATGAAATGCCTGCTGCGCTACTCGTTCAATTTCAAAACGCTGATATGTGCAAGTATCAGATGCGGTATCCCCATCTTCACTCAACTCTTTTTTACCAAAATATATTCCTCCGGTGAGCTCGCGAAATATGATAAAATCAACCCCCTCTAAATGTTTGTTCTTTAAAGGAGAGAGATGCTGCAAAGCTGCATGCGTAGTAACCGGCCGAATATTGGCAAACAATTGTAACTCTTTTCTCAACTGCAACAAACCCTGCTCCGGACGAACTTTGGCAGATGGATCATTGTCATAACGAGGGTCGCCAATCGCACCAAACAAAATCGCATCCGACTGTAAACAGCTGTCCACCGTTTCCTTGGGAAGTGGACTGCCGGTTTTGTCAATCGCATCTGCCCCCATTAGCGCATAGTCGTAAGTAAAATGATGACCATAGGTATTGGCAACCGCCTGTAATACCTTAATAGATTGTGCGGTTACCTCTGGTCCAATGCCATCCCCGTTTATAACTGTAATCTTTTTTTCCATGATTTTATCCAAATTAATTTTTGTAGGCTGCTAGTGATTTACCAAGATTATTTTCTGGCAGCCTCATACTTTTCAATACTATCTTTAATACTAATCAGGTAGTCTATATCATCATACCCATTTAGTAAACAGGTTTTTTTATAGGGATTGATGTCAAAAGTTTCCTGCTCGCCGGTTAACAAGAGGGTAATGGTTTGTTGCGCTATGTTTATCTGTATTATTGCTTCGGCATCCTGTGAAAATATTTTTGCAAGAAATGCATCCGACACTCTAACAGGAATAACCCCATTATTGAGGGCATTGTTTTTAAAAATGTCGGCAAAAAAACTAGATACCACTGCCTTAAAGCCATAATCTTTCAATGCCCAGGCTGCATGTTCACGCGACGATCCACATCCAAAGTTTTTACCTGCTACCAAAATTTCACCGGAAAACCGTGGCTGATTCAACACAAAACTCTCAACCGGCTGCTGCTCATCATCCTGAACATATCGCCAATCGCGAAAAAGATTTTTACCAAACCCATCCCGGGTAGTTGCCTTTAAAAACCGGGCAGGAATAATCTGATCGGTATCAATATTTTCAATCGGTAGCGGAACAAATCGACTTTCTATTTCTTTCAATGGCTTCATACTCATTTTCTTTTCTGGTAGATAAATATTGTGCTCCGGTGGTTACAGTAGCGTTCTTACATCCGTAATTTTTCCGGTTAATGCTGCTGCTGCAGCGGTGAGTGGACTCGCCAATAATGTTCGAGCACCGGCCCCCTGGCGACCTTCGAAGTTTCGGTTGCTGGTACTAACACAATATTCACCGGCTGGCACTTTATCTTCATTCATACCTAAACAGGCACTACAACCAGCCTGTCGTAATTCAAATCCTGCATCCTGAAAAATACTATCCAAGCCTTCCCGCTTTGCCTGACGGGCTACTTCCTGAGAGCCCGGTACAATCAATATCTGCACATCTGGATGTTTCTTTTTGCCTTTAACCATAGCTGCTACCAAGCGCAGATCTTCTATGCGGGAATTGGTACAACTTCCAATAAATACATGTTGTACCGGCATGCCTAACAGAGACTGTCCTGCCTGCAAGCCCATATAAGTAAGTGCCTTTTTTAGATTTGCTTTTTCCGATTCGGCTTCTAACGACTCATAGGTGGGAATACTATCATTAATAGCCATGCCCATACCGGGGTTGGTTCCAAAGGTGATCATAGGTTGGATATGGGCAGCCTGAATATTTAATTCCATATCAAATGCCGCATCTGCATCTGAATATAACTCGCGCCATGCTGCTACCTTTTTTGTAAACGTATCGCCGGCGGGCGCAAATGGCCTGCCCTCTATGTAAGCAAACGTAGTTTCATCGGGCGCAATCAATCCCCCGCGGGCACCCATTTCTATGCTCATATTGCAGATGGTCATTCTGGCTTCCATCGATAATTTACGTATTGCCGAACCGGCATACTCCACAAAATAACCCGTGGCACCCCCTGCAGAAATTTGAGCAATAATATATAGGATAATATCCTTGGCTACCACACCGGGTAATAGTTCTCCTTCGATACTAATTCGCATTTGCTTGGGCTTGGTTTGCAGCAAACACTGAGCAGCAAATACCATTTCTACCTCACTAGTACCTATACCAAATGCAATAGTACCAAATGCTCCGTGGGTAGAAGTATGGCTGTCGCCACAAACAATCGTCATGCCAGGCTGGGTTACCCCTAATTCAGGTCCAATCACATGCACAATCCCTTGGTTGGGATGGCCTAACCCATACAATTCAACCCCATGTTTTGCACAATTTTCTATCAACTGTTGAACTTGCAAACGCGAGAGCTCATCTCGAATAGGAAGTTCCTGATGAAGGGTAGGTACATTATGATCGGCAGTAGCAACAATTTGCTTCGGCCGGAAAAGGGGTAACCCACGCTTTTCAATTCCGTTAAATGCTTGCGGACTGGTAACTTCATGAATAAAGTGCCGGTCGATGTAGAGTACGGAAGGACCATCATTCACTTCCTGAACGATGTGTTGATTCCAGATTTTATCAAATAATGTAGCAGCCATAGTATGTAAATTGGCTTATTGCCAATTATGGTAATTAAATAATTTATTGAGCTTGAACGGTAGATTCTTTATACGCTTTCGCCATTTCATTGAGGTGTACTTCTTCTACTTCTTTTTGGCGGTCGGCCACCTGAAGAAAATTTTCATAAAGAATATCTATGTCGTCGCGGGTAAAATCATAGCCTAATTTTTGAAAACGATAGGCCAATGCGCTACGACCACTTCGAGCTGTTAGTACAATTTTACTTCCCTCAGCACCTACTTCCTCCGGACTAATGATTTCATAGGTTTGGGCGTTCTTCAGAAAGCCATCCTGGTGAATACCCGAAGAATGAGAAAATGCGTTGGCGCCAACTATTGCCTTATTCGGCTGAACAGGTACGCGCATGGTTTCTGATACCAATCGGCTGATCGGGTTTAGCAGTTGTGTTTGAATATTTGTATACAGTCCCAAATCTTTGTGTTGCTTTAATACCATTACCACTTCTTCCAAAGAAGTATTTCCGGCACGTTCACCGAGGCCATTGATGGTACACTCGATTTGACGCGCTCCGCTAATTACACCGGCAATTGAGTTTGCCGTAGCCATACCAAGGTCGTTATGACAATGGCAAGAAAGTATCGCCCGGTCTATATTACTTACATGCTGCATCAGGTAAGCCATTTTCTCACCATATTGAGAAGGTAAACAGTAACCCGTAGTGTCTGGTATATTAACCACAGTTGCACCCGCAGCAATTACCGCTTCTACTACCTGAGCCAGGTAATCATTGTCTGTTCTTCCGGCATCTTCCGCAAAAAATTCTACATCATCGGTATAATTTCTCGCCCATTTAACAGCCTGAACAGCCCTGCGAATAATTTCTTCCCGAGTAGTGTTGAATTTGCTTTTAATATGAAAATCAGATGTGCCAATTCCGGTATGAATCCGAGGCTTTTTAGCATATTTGAGGGCTTCCCCGGCAACTTCAATATCTTTTTGAACTGCCCGGGTTAATCCACAAACTGTTGCATTCCGAATTATTTTAGAGATTTCGGTAACGGATTCAAAATCGCCCGGACTGGAAATAGGAAAACCAGCTTCAATCACATCAACACCCAATTCTTCTAGCTGCAAGGCGAGTCGAAGTTTTTCTTTAGTATTCAACTTACATCCCGGTACCTGCTCGCCATCTCGTAGGGTAGTATCGAAAATAAAGATTTGCTTTTCCATAGTCATTGATTTTGAATATATGTTATATTTATTGCTAATATTTCTGATTCTCAAGAAGGAGAATAGAAAAATAAACACGAAATAGTCGAATTTAGTACTTAAAAAACCGATTCCGCAGGCAAAATATAGGCTATTTTACACCGGATAAACACAGATAAAAGTCCTGAAACCCTTGCTGTTATTGAGCTTTTATGCAATTAATATACGATGCCCAACCGATCTGCCGATACCCTATTTCAGCTGATTCAGTCCCTAGAAAGGTCTGAAAAACGGAATTTTAAGCTATACATTACCCGAAATTCGGGCAGTAGCGACTTAAAAGTGGTGCAGCTATTTGATGCCCTTGAGGGCATGAAGCAGTATGATGAGGAGCAACTATTGAAAAAAAATCCAGCCCTTCAAAAACAACAGCTATCGAATTTAAAAGCCCATTTATACCGGGAGATACTGGCCAGCCTTCGGATATTAAAGCAAGATGAGAACATAGATTTGCAAATTCATGAGCAATTAGATTTTGCCCGGCTTCTTTATAATAAAGGGCTCTATATGCAAAGTTTAAAATTGCTGGAAAAAGTAAAAGAACTTACCAAAAACAATAATCAGGTTACTTATTTACAACAGATTTTGTTTCTGGAGAAAAAAATAGAAACCCTGCACATTACTCGCAGTTTACAAAACCGCGCCGAGCAACTGAGTACCGAAGTAGCAGATGTAAATGAGCGAGTTCATCTGATTGGAGAGCTTTCTAATATTTCATTACAACTGTACAGTTGGTATATAAAAAATGGACATGCCCGAAATGAAGAAGACCGAGAAGCTGTTGATATGTTTTTACAAAATGAAAGCATCACGCAGGCCCAAACAGATAAAGGGTTTTATGAGCGGCTCTACTTATATCAGTGCTTTTGCTGGCATTCATTTATTACCCAAAATTTTCTTGTTTATTACCGCTACTGCCAGAAATGGGTTGATTTGTTTGCAGCAGATGAAAAAATGATTGGCATTGAAACAGCTTCTTATATTAAAGGGCTGCATAATTTGCTGGGTGCACATTTTGATTTGAGAAATCACCAAAAGTTCAATGAAACCATTCGAGTTTTGGAAGACTTGATGCAATCACCTGTTATCCACCAAAACAGAAACAATCAAATTCAAACTTTTATCTATTTATATACTTCCCGAATTAATAGTCATTTTATGACTGGCACTTTTACGGAAGGCTTAGAGTTGGTGCCATATATAGAAGAGAAACTAAAAGAATATGAGCTTTTTTTAGACAGACACCGAGTGCTTGTATTTTACTATAAAATTGCCTCATTGTATTTCGGGAGCGGGCAAAGTGAAAAGAGTATCGATTATTTGAATAAGATTATCAATTTAAAAGTTGACCTGCGAACCGACTTACAATGCTATGCCAGGTTACTTCACCTGATTGCACACTATGAAATTGGCAATTTCGAATTGCTGGAGTACCTACTCAAATCTGTTTATAGATTCATGTATAAACTGAATAACCTAAGTATTGTAGAAGAAAAAATCTTCGGATTCTTACAATCTGCTTTCCGCTTTTCGCCCAAGCAGTTACAACCGAAATTCGAATCCCTACTTTCCGATCTTAGGCCCTTGGAAAAGAGTAGTACGGGTAATCGGGCATTTATGTATCTCGATATCATTTCATGGCTGGAAAGTAAAATAGCCAATCAGCCAGTACAGGAGATAATTCGAAAGAAGTACCTGGCGGCAGTAGAAGCACCTATTGAAAAGTAAGCTACCTTAGGCAGATTGTAAGTCCTTAAAAGGAAAGCGTATCTGCATCCGACATCCATTTCCAGGAGAAGACTGAATATCTAACACTCCATTGTACACATCCGAACGGCTGGCTATATTATGCAATCCAATACCTTTTCGTGGAAGGTTCACATCAAATCCAACACCATTATCGGCAATGGTTAAAAGAATTTGTTGCTCATTACGCGCAAGTACAATACTTACTTCATCCGCTTTTGAATACTTGATAATATTATTCATCTGCTCCTGAACAATGCGAAAAGTATTGAGCTTGAATTCGTAGGAAATATTATCCTCATAAAAGGTTTCACAACGATAATCAATCTGAAAAGTATTCACAGCATTTATATCATCCAACAATCCCTCAATGGCCTTACTTAATCCAAAATGCTTAATTAATGGGGTAACTAATATTTGAGAAAGTTTACGAATTTCTTCAATTGCATTTAATACAAAAGTTTGCGATTGCTTCAGCAGGTCCGATTCTGTACCAAGTTGTTGCTGAGCAGAGGCAATATACATCATTGCCACTGTGAGTTGCTGATTTACATTATCATGCAGCTCGGTACTGATTTCGTAACGTTCCTTCTCCTGAACCTTAATGATGGCTTCATTCAGTTCTTTCTGCTTAAGATTTTTTTCTTCTTCCAGTTTTTCCTGCAGGTGAATGGTTTCAGTTATATCGTTTTGTATGGCTAAAATAGAAAGGTTCCCCTTGTACTCGATTTTGTGGGAAGAGATATCCATTATCATAAAGTCCTGGGCCTTATTCAGGTGAGTCCACAGGGCGGTTTCCTTCAT
>Ga0114976_10002458_pt1 | contig 11638 bp, 11 predicted proteins | sample S_130805_EF_Meta_FD_87319 | JGI IMG/M metagenome (GOLD analysis project Ga0114976, IMG submission 87319) | Freshwater microbial communities from Lake Simoncouche, Canada to study carbon cycling - S_130805_EF_MetaG | ecosystem: Environmental > Aquatic > Freshwater > Lake | place: Lake...
AAAATGACAACTCATTGCTAACTCGCATCCACCACCTAATGCAAATCCATTCACACAAGCAATTACTGGCTTAGGCGAATTTTCTATTTTAAAAAACACATCCTGTCCTCTTTTAGCCATGGCGGTTGCTTCGGCCTTTGATAATGCTTCAAATTCTTTGATATCTGCACCAGCCACAAAACTCTTTAGTCCCGCACCTGTAATGACTACCGATTTGATTTCTGGAAATTTATACACTCGATCAAATACAGCGTCTAAGTCTTGCATGACTTGTTGGTTCAATGCATTTAATTTCTCTGGTCGATTGATGGTAATGATCAAAGTATGATCTTCCATTTTAGTAAACAAAGTTTGAAAAGACATAGACGTTAATTTTTTATGAACAAAATTGTAAATAATTAAAATAAATAATAAAAAAGAGCCTTAGAACTTTCTGTTTTCAGCAACCCATTTTTTAATATAGGCTGCAATATCCGTTGTGTTGGTACCTGGTGCAAACAAATGACCGATCCCCATATCTTGTAATACTTTATTGTCTTCTTCAGGAATGATACCGCCACCTGTAAGTAGTACGTCTTTCAATCCTTTCTCTACCATCAATTGATATACTTTAGGAAACACAGTCATATGGGCGCCAGATAAAATACTAATACCAATCGCATCTACATCTTCCTGTAAAGCAGCTTGAACGACCATTTCGGGGCTCTGTCTTAGTCCAGTATAAATCACTTCCATGCCTGCATCTCTTAGTGCAGTCGCAATTACTTTTGCGCCACGATCATGACCATCCAAGCCAACTTTAGCGACTAAAACTCTTATGGGTCTTTCTGTTTGCATCTACTACAATTTACATTAATTTTTTGACAACAAATCCAAACAGTATTGGATACGTTTTGCTGCATCTTGGGTTTCAATATTGGCTACGATATCAAAAACGCCTGGGCCAAATTTACCGCCAACTAGCATGATCCTGAATGGCAACATTAAATCACCAGGTTTAAGGCCTTGTTCGGTTGCCAATGTTTTAAAATGCGTTTCCAATAAAGTTGTGTCATTGGGTATCGCCTGATTTCTATATGCATCCATTACCGATGTAAAAAATGCTGTTTTTGCTGGATCCCATTTTGGCAGGATGGATGCCGTATCTATTTCGGTTGGTGCAGCAAAGAAAAAGGATGATTGAGGAATGAAGTCTGATAATAACTGACAACGTTCTTTCACGAGTCCTATCACTTTTACCAAATAACTTGGTTCATGGATTTCAATTTTTGCAGCTTCAAAATAAGGCGCTACTAAATTTGCTAAATAGGCATTGTCAGATTGTTTGAGCCACTCTTGGTTAAACCATTTCGCTTTTTCGTAATCAAATTTAGCACCTCCTTTGTGCACTCTATCTAAACTAAATTTTTCAATCAAACTGTCTAATGAAAATAGTTCTTGGTCTGTTCCGTCATTCCATCCCAACATGGCTAATAAGTTCACAAATGCTGCTGGTAAGAATCCTCTTTCTTTAAATCCAATCGTGGTTTCATTGGTATTTGAATCTTTCCAATCCATTGCGAACACCGGAAAACCTAATCGGTCCCCATCACGCTTACTTAATTTACCATTGCCATCTGGTTTTAAAATCAAGGGTAGATGTGCCCATTGAGGCATCTTATCTAGGCCAAATAAATTTTTCCAAACTAAAATATGAACAGGCGCACTAGGCAACCATTCTTCACCTCTAAAGGCATGGGTAATTTTCATTAAAAAATCATCCACCACCACCGCTAAATGATAAGTGGGCATTTCATCCGCTTTCAATAAGACTTTATCATCCACCATGCTGGTGTCAAATTTCACTTCGCCACGAATCAAGTCTTCAAAAACTAGTTCTTCTGAATCTGGCATATTAATGCGCACTACATTAGGGATATTTTCATTGAGTAAACGCGTCACTTCTGCCGCAGGCAAACTCAAAGAATTTTTCATGCCCATTCTTGTGGCACGATTGTATTGAAAATTTGGAATCTCTTTTCTTTTTGCATCCAATTCTTCGGCCGTATCAAAAGCAAAATAGGCATTACCTTGTTCAATCAATTGATTGGCATATTGTTTATACATTGGTTTGCGCTCACTTTGTCTATAAGGACCATAAGCGCCACCATGAATAGGACTTTCGTCTGGCGTCATTCCACACCAAGCAAGGGTATCTAAAATATATTGTTCAGCACCTGGAACAAAACGAGACTGATCGGTATCTTCAATTCTTAATATAAATTGCCCCTTGTATTTTTTTGCAAATAAATAATTGAATAAAACTGTACGAACGCCACCTAAGTGTAAACCACCGGTGGGAGAGGGGGCGAACCTAACTCTTACCATTTGATCAGCCGAATTTTCCATGTGCAATTTATTTTTACAAAGATAAGTTGCAAACGGGCAAAAGAACCATTTATCTTTGGGTATGTATTTCATTAAAACACCCTTTTGGATAAGGCTTATTTATAGGTCTTGTATTTGGCGAAAGCCCAATCAAGATAGGGTGCTTTATTTAAGTTTTGACGATGGCCCTCATCCCGAAGCCACGCCATTTGTACTGGAACAATTATCAAATTTCAATGCTAAAGCAAGTTTTTTTTGCATTGGTAAAAACGTGCAATTGTATCCCGAAATTTATGATGTAATACTTGCAGCAGGCCATGTGGTTGGGAATCATACACAAAACCATATGAATGGTTGGAAAAATAATACCGAAAATTATATCGCCGATATTCGAGAAGCAACAAAGGTTATAAATTCCAATTTATTTAGACCGCCTTATGGTAGGATTTCTTTTTCGCAAATAAAAGCCTTGCGTTTAGATCCTGCTTTACCGCAGCAAATTATGATGTGGGATGTGTTGAGTGGAGATTTTGATACCACCATTACGGGTGAACAATCTGCGCAAAATGTGATTCAACATGCGGGACCGGGATCCATTGTTGTTTTTCATGATAGTGCAAAAGCGATGGATCGATTGCGTATTGCATTGCCTAAAGTTTTGGCACATTTTTCCAAACTAGGGTATCAATTTAAAGCTTTATAATTGCCATAAAACGCTTTTAACAAAAAAGCCAGGGTAGAAACCCCGGCTGTATAATCCGTACCCTATAAAAAACAAAGTTTACATCCAATAAAGGGATGGGTTAGTAATTTCATTTATAAACGCATAAATAATGTCTTTTAGTATGTGGTTCATTAAAAAAGTCCTTTTTTTGTGCTTTAAACCAGTTGATTATGCATTTTATTGATACACACGCACATGTTTATGCGGAGGAGTTAACTTCAGATTTAAATGTAGTTATAAAAAACGCTGTTTCAGTTGGTGTCGATAAAATTCTAATGCCCGCAATTGACAGCACCACATTGGATGCGATGTTGAAAGTGGAAGCAGATTTTCCAGCACATTGTATTGCCATGATGGGCTTGCATCCATGTTATGTAAAGGAAAATTATAAAGAAGAATTAAAGTTAGTGGAAGATTGGATTGGAAAAAGAAAATTCATTGCCATTGGAGAAATTGGTTTTGATTTTTATTGGGATAAAACTTTTGTAAAAGAGCAACAATTTGTTTTTGAAACACAAATGCAGTGGGCAGTAGATTTGCAATTGCCAATTGCGATTCATACAAGAAATGCCATGGGGGAAACAATAGAAGCGGTAAAGCCTTTTGCAAAAAAAGGATTGCGCGGCGTCTTTCATTGTTTTAGCGGTAGCAAGGAATCTGCAGAACAAATTATTGGTATGGGATTTCATTTAGGTTTAGGTGGTGTATTGACTTACAAGAACGCTGGAGTAGCTGAAGCAATAAAAGATATCCCTATGGAATACTTAGTACTAGAAACCGATGCACCTTATTTAGCCCCAGTGCCTTATCGAGGTAAAACCAATGAGCCAGCTTATATGCTAGAAGTAGCCAAGAAATTAGCTGAAATAAAGTCACTGCCTTTACATGAGATTGCAGCTATCACAACAAGCAATGCGGAAAAGCTATTTGGATTGAGTAATCTCTAAAAAACCAATTATTTATTTTACATTTGCAATCCTCAAAGAGAGGTGTCCGAGTGGTTTAAGGAGCACGCTTGGAAAGCGTGTATGCGGCAACGTATCGGGGGTTCGAATCCCTTCCTCTCTGCAAAGCCTGTCACGAAAGTGACAGGCTTTTTTGTTTCGAGGCGGTGTCGAAAGCTCGCTTTCGTAAACCGATGAGAAGCAAAAAAGCCAAAAGAATGCGAAGCATTTTTTTGAAAGGCTTTGGTAAAAGAGCACATTAGGATGACGGCGAAGTGCAACGCAGCCGTCAATCCGGGTTTCGCTAAAGTTTTATTCTTAAGAATGACATATGATTAGAAAAAGTCGACTTTATTTGCCGAAGTTTTGATTTTAGGAAATTTTCTAATCCACTGTCAAAATGTAAATTTTCATATAACCCTCTTTTTTGATTAAAATTCACTAGAGTGGATGCTTAAATAAAAAACTAATTGTATAGTTATTATATTGTATTTAAATAATATATTTATAAAAATATTAAATATGTATTCTTTATTAGGTAACGGGCTACTTGAGTTTATTAATTCAAGCAAAAGTAAAGAGTTAAATAAAAGATTATTTATTCAAGAGTGTAGATATAATCTATCGTTATTAAATATTACGGATTGGGAAGGAAGCAGTAGGGAGTTTAAAATATATATTATAAAACAATTAAAGACAGAAATTGCTGTAATTATGCTTTGTAATTACAAAAATGAGATTATTTCACTAGCTGAAATAGAGATAAGAAAAATATTTGTGAAAGATGGTAAAGGTGATGAGCCTAATTCAAATAATTTATTTACACAAATTGTGAATAAAATTAATTTGCTAAAAGTTATTGCTAATATTCCGGATAATTTAAAAGAATTTGATAAATCTAATATTGATATCAGGATATCAAATCTTAATAAAGCATTAATAACAATCATTAAATTGCTTGAAGCTTAATTTATTTAATCTAAAAAAGTCTCATTATGCTAAATCAGCTAATTACTGCATCTGCAAGATCATTTTTGAATAAAATCTGTTCGGGTCTAGGTAAAATTATTGTACTTGAAATTTCTAAAGAGAATTTGAATAAAGTTTTAAACGACATAAATTACTTAGAAAAAAATGATGAATTATTATTTGTAGAATGCTTTTTTAATAATGTTGATTCTAATTCTTGGCAATTAATTAGCGATTATATAGAAACCTCGAAAGTTAAAGAATTAAAATCTTTATGTGCAAAGAATACTTTTTCTAGTTTAATTATAATTCATTGTGAAAATATTTGCGTTTTAGATTTATTTATAAATGAAGACACACTTAGTTTAGAATCTAAGCATGATACTAATAAATTCTGCTACAATATATTTGTTGGGGAAACTTTAAATTCTGGTATTCAGCTAACTACGGGAAAAGTTGATGAAAAAAGACAAAAAATTATGAATAAATTCTCTTCAATTGAAGATTGTTTTGCTAACATTAAAATTAAAAAAGGAGAATTTGAAGTAAATGGAGATAATTATAAATTATTGGAACAGCTCAAGGTTGATATAAATGTTTTGAGAGCGCTAGATCAATCTTTTTTTTATTTTGTTAAAAAAAATAATTCAAATGAATTAATTTTTTCTTTTGAAGATGTTATCCAACACAGATCAAAAGTTTCAGGTCCTAGAATCTTAATCTCAAATATATTTTTTAGCAAAACTGAAACAGATTATTTTTTCGAATATTATATAAAGCCAAAATTTAGCAACGAAAGATATTATACTACATTTGAAACAACTAAAAACATACATTTTTATTTGCCTTTTAATCCATAAAAAATCATAATTCACTTTTGTATATTTAATTGGGAATTATTATTAATAAATTTGTTTATTCATTTCAAGTTACTTTTCAAACAAACCTACTAAATTCTATGATTCCCTCAATTCCTTCCAGTTAAAGGATGACGGCGAAGTGCAACGCAGCCGGCAATCCTAAAGGCTTTGGTAAAAGAGAAATTTGCAGGATGACGGCGAAGCCATCAATCCTGCTTTTTCAGAATTGCTAGAACGAATTGAGGGCGGGGCTAAGTATATATTTTTTTGTATATTTAAATTATATACTATATATTCATATTCTATTTCCCCCAAAAAATAGTGGTAGTTTTTAGGACAAAATTGCCCAATGGAGACCAGCAACCATTCAAACGGGGTGTATCTGAAAAACCAAAGAGTAAGGGAAAACAAAATGAAAAAAATATTATTATTCGTAATGCTTTTGGCAACTGTTGCCATGACTTCTTGTAGCAAAGATTCAGCTAAACCTACTTTAGTTGGTAAATGGAAATTTGTTAGTGTTGTTTATAAATCTGCTAATTTTTCAGAAACTATTAATGGATCAACTGGGGATTATATGGATTTTAAAAAAGATGGGAAACTTGAATTTAGATTCCAAGGCGAAACTGAAACTATTGACTATACAATAAGTGGTTCAAAGGTACTATTTGATGGCTCAACTTATTCAATTACTAACTTGACTTCAAGTGCTGCAAGTTTGTATAACACAGAAGGCTCTGGTAGCGATAAATTTGAGCAAACTGTTAATTTAAAAAAGTAATTTTTCCTTAAACATAAAGAGGTATTTTATATCTCTTTATGTTTTTCATCCATTCTTTCATTGTATTGCAATGGCTCATTTTTCCAATGCTTATTATAAGATACAAACCAGCCTAACCAAATAGAACGAGATAGGCGCATTAAAATAGGTTGTATAAGGATCAATAAAAAAATAGTCGTGCCTAACCAATAAAACATTCTGTTGTCATCTAATTCCCAAGTCATCCCAATCAATACTTTCCATGCAACAAACATGGAAACAAAATAGGCAACTGTCAATGCATAACTTACATAACCTGTGCCATAATAAAACCCCACTTCAATTTCTGTTTGCTGTCCACAAACGGGACAGTGGTCATGCATTTTTAGGATATTGGATAGATCGTAGGGATTGGTCGTTGTGAATAGAGCTCCTTCTCTACATCTAGGACATTTATTCGTCAAAGTGCTGTATAGGTGGCTTTTTTTCATGCCACGAAGGTACCGAAAATTAAGGAGCAATCAATTGCTCCATCTGAATACCTCTAGAACCCTTAATGAGTATGGTATGGCCGCTAAATTGTTTTGATTTAAACCAGGTTTTAGCATCTTGTACTGTATCAAAAAAATGATAATTATGATCGCAACTTTTAAATTCTAATCCAACTGATAATACCTCGCTCCAATTATTTTGCTTCAATTGATCAATCAGCATTTGATGTTCCATTAAAGTATCAGCACCCAGTTCTCTCATACCACCTAAGCAAACTACTTTATTGGCTTTATTTAATTTTGCAAAATTCTCTACCGCTAATTTCATACTCGAAGGATTTGCATTGTAAGCATCTAAAATCACTTCGTTGTTATTCCACTGCACCAATTGGGAACGACTATTGGTTGGGATATAATTTTCAATTGCAGCTTTAATTTTTTCATTAGGCACTTTAAAGTATTGACCAATTGTGATGGCAGCTAGTACATTGGGTAAATTATAATTACCTACTAAATGTGTAGCTATAGTATCTAAGGCAATGCCCTTGTTTATTTTGACTGTCAACATGCCATCCGCATCCATTGCTTCACCTTGAATTTGTCCACTGTGTTGTCCATATCCAATCAAATGAGGAATGCCTTGAGACATCGTTTGTAAATAGTCATAATCCTCCATGATAAATGCTGTGCCATTGTGTGCGCGTATAAAATCATACAATTCACCTTTGCCTTTTTTGACGCCTTCTTCAGAACCAAATCCTTCTAAATGTGCTTTACCACAATTGGTAATCATGCCATGCGTTGGTAAAGTATAAGCGCAATAACTTTCAATTTCTTTCTGGTGATTAGCACCCATTTCGATGACAGCCATATCAGCATTTTTTGGAATACTGAGCAGGGTCAATGGCACACCTATATGGTTGTTTAAATTTCCTTGAGTTGTAAAAGTGTTGAAATGACTTGCTAAAACAGTGTATACCAATTCTTTTGTAGTCGTCTTTCCATTGCTGCCAGTGATGGCGATAAAAGGGATGTCAAATTGTTGACGATGGTATTTTGCTAATTGCTGCAGGGTCGTTAAAACATCTTCAACAAAAATAATACGTCCATGGAATTTGTCACTGTCTGCAATCGATTCATCCACAATCGCATAAGCTGCGCCTGCTTCTAATGCAGCAAGGGCAAAATGATTACCATTGAAACTGGGGCCTTTTAATGCAAAATATATATCTCCTGCTTTAAGTTTTCTTGTGTCTGTTACAACAGATGGATGTGCAGTGTAAATGGAATATAACGCTTCGATTGATCCAAGCTTCATAGCAATTAATTTAGCTTTTTGCCATCAATAAACAAGTTGCTGTGGCAACTAGTCCTTCTTCTCTACCTGTAAAGCCCATGGTTTCTGTAGTGGTTGCTTTGATAGAAATATCTTTATTACCAATATGTAAAATGGAAGCGATGCATTCCTGCATAGCCATCACATAAGGTTTAATTTTTGGTGCTTCTAAACAAAGTGTTGCATCTATATTGACAATTTGATAGCCTTCTGCAGTAATTAAATCGTAAGTTCTTTGTAATAAAATTTTACTATCAATATTTTTAAATGCATTGTCGGTGTCTGGGAAATGTGTGCCAATATCGCCTAAACTTAATGCCCCTAAAAGCGAATCGCAAATAGCATGTAATAAAACATCTGCGTCACTATGGCCTAAAGCACCTTTGTGGTGGGGAATAAGAATCCCTCCAATCCATAAATCTCTACCAGTTACCAATTGATGAAAATCTATGCCTGAACCTATGCGTAGTTTCATTAAAATTTATTTTTGATTCTCTGCCATAAATTATTCTTAGGCTTATCCTCTTTGGTATCTGGTGTATCCATTCCAAAAGCAGAAACAGCGCATCTGAAACCAATAGTGCTGCTAGATTTATCTTGCTCTAAATATCTTCTAGTTCCTGGACTTAACCAATAAGGACGATCTTTCCAGCTTCCTCCTTTGTAGACTCTTGATTTATTAGAGATCATTGTATTCGTTCCAGTTTCATAACTAGAAGTATTTGTATCGTCACCATCCAAAACGTTATTACCTCTATATGGATTAAAATCATCCATATCAATGCTATTCATTGGTCGATAGATATCTGCCACCCATTCGTTGACGTTACCACTTAAATTGTATAAGCCTAAAGGGTTTTGTAGAAAACTATTAATCTTACTTGGGAAACCAGCACCATCATTTGCATATCCTACCATACCCATATAATCGCCACTTCCATTTTTGAAATTAGCCATGAACATGCCACGATTTTCATTCTCCTTTTTACTAGTTTTTCCAGTTGGATTACTTCTTAATCCGTCATTTCCATTGGAGCTCCATGGGTAAGGGGAGTTAGATGCAACAATACTAGCATTGGGTGTACCGGAATTAGAACCCGCTTTTGGGTTGTTAAAATTAGAGATGTAGTTCTTGCCACTAGACACTTTTGCAGCATATTCCCATTCTGCTTCCGTAGGTAGTCTAAAGTCAGGTATTAAAACATAATCTCCTAAATTTTTGTTCTTTGGTTTACCTTTTGATGGAGTTGGGGCAGTTTTTTTACTCGTATCAACAATACTATTATTGGTCTCCAACTTTCCTATGTAAGGTTTTTTTGGATCAATTAAGCCATATTTGATTAATGTCTTCTCATTTGCTCTATCTGTTCTCCATCTGCAATAAGCATTGGCTTGCTCCCAACTTACACCAACTACAGGATAATCATTAAATGCCCTATTTCTGAAATAACCTTCCACCATTGGTTCATTGTAAGAAAGATCAGTCCTCCAAACTAAAGTGTCTGGAAGTGCTGCTTTCACCATTGAATCTTTCTTCATTGGAATAAAAACACTTTCAAGCCATTTGATATAGGTTCTATACTGTCTGTTGCTCACCTCGTATTGATCGATTCTAAAAGAACTCACAGTCACTCTGCGCAAATTATTATTCCAATCGCCCATAATATTTTCCTGGTTCATACCCATAGCGAATGTACCACCTCTAATCAAAACGGTGCTATCATACGGGTCATCTTTGGATGCAAATGCAACTTTATTGCTTTGATTGCTTTCGAATTGAGCGATCATTTTTGGGCCTAAAAAAAGTACCGCAAAAAATAATAATATACTATTGATAAAATTCATCTGTTTTATTTAATCAGTGCTGTTAAAAATCTTATGCGAATATACTTGCTTTTTTACTCATTTATACAAAAGCAAGTAGATTCTTATGTTAGTAAAACCCTAATTTTAGGGTATGAAACTTGCCGTTTTAACATTTTTTTTATTTGGATGCTGCATTTCCCTTTCTGGATTGGGACAGGTAGGCATGCTCTCTAAAGGAAATTGGGTTAAAATAGCCGTTCCAAACGAAGGGGTTTATCAGCTTACTGGGGCACAATTTAAAGCCATGGGTTTTACAGGTAAAGTGAACGCCAATGAAGTCCAATTGTATGGCATGGATTTATCTATTTTAAGTGAAAAAGTGCCCAACGGCTTACCAGATAGTTTAACAGAAATGGCCATTGAAATGCAAGATGGGGGAGATGGGATTTTAGATGACCAAGATCAATTTTTGTTTTATGCACAAGGGCATTATCAATGGGTCAACTCCAATTTGAATGAAGCCCCTATTCGTCAAAAAATCACAAGCAATGATTCCTTGTATTTTTTTATTCGTATTGGAACAATGGGAAAAAGAATAAATAATTTTAATAAAACGGGGTCTGCAACAAAATTAGTACAAACTTATCCTGCCAAATGGAGGGTCGAAAAAGATACAATTAATATTTTAAGTAGTGGTAAAATATGGCTTGGGGATCCTATGGGCATTGGGACAGGTAAAAAAACAACAATGTCATTCCCACTCAATATGGAGGGTTTGCAATTCAACACCCCAATTGTTTTTCAAAGTCAATTGGCGGCATCCACTTATCAAACAGATGCCAAATTTACTATAAAGTTGAATGATCAATTGATGTCTAGTTCATCTTTGGGTGCAATTTCTGGGAATCTATTTGACGATGCTTATAAAATTCGTTTCGATAGTAGTACAATTTGGTTAGATAAAAACACATTACTAAAAGCAGGACAAAGTTTAACAGCCATGAACCTGCAAGTTGAATTTACAGCACCAGCCACCTCAACAGGTTGGATTGATTATATGGTATTACATGGGCAAAGAACAATTGGATATTGGGGCAATACAGGCTTTGGCTTTGACTATCAAACGAGTCAACCTAAAGCGCAATTGATTGAATTTGAAATTCAAAATGCTACCCCTCAAACAAGGGTTTGGGATCTAAGTCATTACTACCAGCCCATTTTATTGAATCCTCAATTGGGTCAAAATGCCATTGCTACATTTAAAGCCGCTGATAGTATCCGTAAATATTTTTATGTCTTTGAAGCAAATAAAATCAGTGCAGCACAGTTTTCAAGTTCCATAAGTAACGATAGTAGTTTTACGACTAGCCCATTAGATTAC
>Ga0114976_10002460_pt1 | contig 11633 bp, 9 predicted proteins | sample S_130805_EF_Meta_FD_87319 | JGI IMG/M metagenome (GOLD analysis project Ga0114976, IMG submission 87319) | Freshwater microbial communities from Lake Simoncouche, Canada to study carbon cycling - S_130805_EF_MetaG | ecosystem: Environmental > Aquatic > Freshwater > Lake | place: Lake...
CTGATGGTTTCGCCAACCACCACCGGGTGAATGTGCGCCTTCTTGCAAGCCTTCCAAGCGCCCGAGCGCTTGAGCATGTCGAAGCGGGCAACATCCATGAGGGTTAGGTAGATGCCATTGTTCATGTGCCTAAAGATGTCGATGTCGGTAGGCCAAACGTGAAACTGCCTTACGCCAACCTGGTGCAACTTAATCGGCCCGCGACGTCGCCACGATGAAAGCGCCAAACCAGGCGCAACCAAAGCTTCAAGCTGCTACCAGATGCTCACGCGGTCGGCTGGCTCTAGCCACATGCCGTCGCCCGGCTTGGTGCCGTAGGTGTCGTGGAATACATCGAAGTTCTTAGCAATCTGGTTGCAACGGAACTCGGCAGGCGAGTGAGGGTCGGTTGCCAAACGCTGGATGGCGATTGCCTCGCGGCTCTTGCCACGCCAGATTTGACCCCACGAAAGCAGGAAGCGCTCAGCGCCAGTGCGACCATCGATAACCTCAGGCTCCTTGCCTTCAAGGCTGAGCAGGTAGGCCTTCCAAGCGATCATGATTCCGCCGAGGTCGCCGATGTTTTCACCGATGGTGAGCGCACCGTTCACGTGGTACTCGTCGCTTAGGCCCGCAGGGGTTAGCGCTTCGTACTGAGCGATTAGCGACTTGGTTAGGTTCTCGAAAGCCTCACGGTCGGCGTCGGTCCACCATGAAATCAGTGCGCCATCGCCGTCGTACTTCGAGCCCTGGTCGTCGAATCCGTGACCAATCTCGTGCCCAATAACGCCACCGATGCCACCGAAGTTGATGGCGTCGTCGGCCTCAAGGCTGAAGAACGGAGGCTGCAGAATCGATGCTGGGAACACGATCTCGTTGAAGCCTGGGTTGTAGTACGCGTTGACGGTCTGAGGGGTCATGAACCACTCGTCGCGGTCTAGTGGAGCGCCAATCTTGGCCGACTCCTTGTCGGTGCCCCAAGCGTTTGAACGGCGCACGTTGCCAACCAGATCGTTGCGATCGATGGTTAGCGCCGAGTAGTCCTTCCACTTGTTTGGGTAACCAATCTTTGGGTTGAACTTCTGCAACTTCACGAGTGCCTTGGCCTTGGTTTCGTCGGTCATCCAAGACAACTCTTCGATGCTCACGCGGTAAGCCTCGATTAGCCACTTGACCAGTTCATCCATGCGTGCCTTGGCTGCTGGAGGAAAGTGCTTCTCGACATAGATCTTGCCTACGGCCTCGCCTAGCGAACCTTCAACCAACTGCACGCCGCGCTTCCAGCGAGCACGAAGTTCTGGCTGACCGGTTAGCTTGGTGCCGTAGAAGTCGAAGCGCGTGTTGATGAAATCGTCGCTCAGGTATGGAGCCATCGAGTTGATGACCTGCCACTGAAGCCAAAGCTTTACTTCGTTGATGCGAGCCTCGGTGTACAAGTTGGCAAGACCCTCGAAGAACGAAGGGGTCATAACGACCGATTCGAACAGCACGTCGGCAGAAACTAGGCTGCCTTCCAGCCAAGCCGCCCAGTCGATGGTCGGGGTCAGCTTCTTGAGCTCTTCAAACGAGAACAGGTTGTAGGTCTTCTCGGCGTCGCGGGTGGCCACAACATCCCAGTGGTGGGTTGAGAGTTCGGTTTCAAACGCCATGATGCTGGCGGCGTCGGTGTCGGCCTGAGCTGCAGACCAACCGGCGTGCTGCAGCATCTGTGAGATGTAAGGCACGTAGGCGTCGCGGAACTCCGCGTACTTTTCGTCGTGGTAGTAAGACTCGTCTGGCAAGCCAAGGCCCGACTGGAACATGTTGATCAGGTAGCGCTCTGGGTTGCCTGGGTCGTTGTTGACATACATGCCAAAGAAGCCCGAGATGCCCTCGCGCGAGAACTTGCCCATGAGGTGGCTCAGTTCGCTAAAGCTTGCGGCACTAATGCGCTCAAGGTCGGCGGCGATTGGTGCAACGCCGAGTTCGTTGGCTCGTGCTTCGTCGAGGAACGAACCGTACATGTCGCCGATCTGCTGGCTAACTCCTGGCTTCGGGTTGGCCTGTGCCTCCTCGAGAATCTGCTTTACAGCCTCTTCGGATGCATCGCGCAACAGGTAGAACGAACCGTGCACTGCCTGGTCGGCAGGAATCTCGTAGGTGTCGAGCCAGTGGCCGTTGGTGTATCTAAACAGGTCATCTTGGGGGCGAGTGTTTAGGTCGAAGTTTTCGGTGTCTAGTCCAGGCTTTAGAGGCATGGGTCAATCCTAAGCAAAAGCGGGCAGGTCTGCACTTACCGAATCGGCAGCGAAAACTTCTTCGGCGCGGCTTTTGCGCGGCGGTTAGAATTGCGGCGTGGAACTACAAAAAATCATTCTTTACTACGGCTTCACGCCGATTGCCGAGCCAGAGGTTGTTCGCCTGTGGCAGCGCACCCTCTGTGAGTCGCTGGGCCTCAAGGGTCGCATCATCATTTCGAAGCACGGCATCAACGGCACCCTCGGTGGCGACATCAGCGCTCTTCGCAAATACGTGCGTGCAACCAAGGAATTCGCGGGCTTCAAGAAGATCGATTTCAAGTGGTCCGATGGCACCGGCCAAGACTTTCCTCGCCTTCGCGTGCGCGTGCGCCCAGAGCTGGTTGCCTTCGACGCGCCAGACCAGGTGAAGGTGGATGCCAAAGGCATCGTTGGTGGCGGCAAGCACCTAAAGCCTGCTCAGGTTGACGCCCTAGTTGCCGAGCGCGGCGATGACGTTGTCTTCTTCGATGGTCGCAACGCCTTCGAGGCCAAGATTGGCAAGTTCAAGAACGCCATCATCCCCGATGTGCAAACATCGCACGACTTCATTGCCGACATCGAGAGCGGCAAGTACGACAACATCAAAGACAAGCCGATCGTCACCTACTGCACCGGCGGCGTGCGCTGCGAAATTCTGAGCGCCATCATGATCGACCGCGGCTTCAAAGAGGTTTACCAAATCGACGGCGGCATCGTGCGCTACGGCGAGAGCCAGGGCGACAAGTCGCTGTGGGAAGGCTCGCTCTACGTTTTTGACGACCGCATGAACGTCAACTTCACCAAGGATGCCAAGACCATCGGTGAGTGCGAAAAGTGTGGCGGCGCAACATCGTCGTTTAGAAACTGCCGCAACCTAGGCTGCAAAGATTTGGTTCTGCTTTGCGACCACTGCGCCGAAGACGGCACCAACATGGATTGCGCACCGCACCACACCCGTGGCAAGCGCCGCCAATCGGTTGGCTAATGCGCATCGCCACCTGGAACGTAAACTCCATTCGAACGCGCGTTGACCGCGTGGTGGATTACCTCAAGCGCGCCGACATCGATGTGCTGGCCATGCAAGAGATCAAGTGCAAGCCCGAGCAGTTTCCGATGCAACCGTTTATCGACGCCGGCTACCACGTTGAGCTGCACGGCCTAAACCAGTGGAACGGCGTTGCGTTTGCATCCAAGATGCCGGCCACAGACGTTGAGATTGGCTTTCCTGAGATGCCATCTTTCAAGGATGTCTTCGAGGCCCGCGCGCTTGGTGCCACCTTCGATGGCGTTCGCCTGTGGAGTCTTTACGTGCCAAACGGTCGCACGCTCGAAGACCCGCACTACACCTACAAACTTGAGTGGCTCGATCGACTAGCCGCCGTGGCATCTGAGTGGGTTGAAAGCGGCGAGCCGATTGCGCTCATGGGCGACTTCAACATTGCGCCTCTCGACACGGATGTCTGGGACATCGACGACTTCATCGGAGCCACCCACGTTTCGGCACCCGAGCGCCAGGCTTTCGAGGCGTTCGAGCAGATCGGCTACATCGACTCGGTTCGCGAGCGCATTCCAACCGGCTACACCTACTGGGATTACCAGCAACTTCGTTTTCCGAAGAACGAGGGCATGCGAATCGACTTCATTCTTGGCACGGATGCTTTCGCAGAACGCGTGACCGACGCCGAGATCGTGCGAGATGAGCGCAAGGGCGAAGGCCCGAGCGACCACGTGCCGGTGGTTGTCACCCTCGCCTAGGTTTTAGCGCGCCATCCAACGCGCACGCTCGGCCGGCTCGAGTTTCTCGATGGCATAGCGCAGCATGGTGCGAGGCATCTTGGTGTGGTACTTGGCCAAAAACCCGCGCAGCACTTCGATGTCGCGGTTTCCAATTTCGCGCAGCATCCAACCGACCGCCTTGTGAATCAGGTCGCGTTCGTCGTTCAGCAAAATCATCGCGATGTGCTGAGGCACGCCAAAATCGTGCGCACGGATATTGGCAAATGTAAACATCATGGCCAGGCGGCGCTCCCACAGCACCTCGCTTCGAGCCAAGTTGAGAATCATGGTCTTACGCGGGTGCTTGACCAGATACTCGCCAAACGTTGGGGCGGTCACATCCACGAGATCCCAGTTGTTCACGCGGCCGCGCAGCGCAGCATCCAAGTAGAAATCGAACAACTCACCTCTAAGGCGGTCGGTCTTGGCACGCTTGTATCGCTCGGTCAGAATCACGAGGCCGGCCAGCCGATGCTCGTGAATCTCGGACTCTAGCAACTCGTAAATCTCTTCAAGCGGCAGTTCTCGATAGTGCTTAGCAACGCGGCGGGTGTCGGGCACGCGCACACCGATGAACACGTCGCCCTCGCCGTATTGCCCAGGGCCAGTCTTGAAGAATCCGCTCAGAAACTTGGAATCGTCGCGAGATGCGACAGCGGCCAGTTCCTCCTGGACACTGGCCGCCGTCAACAACACGTTTGATTACTCCACGTCGCCGATAACGATGAGGCCATCGCCAGCAGCAGGAGTGAACTCGTCGTTCTTGTTTGGGTTCAAGCGAACACCGGTCGAGGCGTCGTCGCGCGAAGCGGCCGCTACGCGGTAACCGATTGCCGACTCACTGTGCGCTGCCGAAGCAATCGCAACCAGTTCGCCGTAGCTGATCGATTTGCCAAGTGGCACGTAGTGCTCGATTGGCTTCACATTGATGGCGGCTCCCGCTGCATCGAAGAGGTCGTCGAAGACCGGAGCCAACGATGGGTTCTCCGAAATCTGAGCGATCAGCAGCGCGGCCAAGTTGTCGCTGACCACTAGGTCGTCAACAGCGGCAACGCGAGCGAGCTCGGCCTTGCGCGAGTCGAGAATCTCAGCAACCAAACGAGTTGGCTCAACGCCGTTTCCGTCTTGCTCGAATAGCTGGTTCATCTGAAGCATGGTCAACATGGTCTGCGCATCTGCTTCAGACTCACTGATGGCCTCGCGGTAGCCGAGCACGATCACTTCGTCGTAGCGCTTGGCCGATGCAGCAGCAATGAGCTCATCGATGTCTCCTGAAACCGAAGCGTGAGTAACCTTTACGGCACCAAACTTCAGGTTTTTCAATTCATCAGCAGCAACAAATCGGCTCTGTGCAACGATGTGCACAGATGAACCCTTAGGCAGGTAAGAAGCCAACTCGGTTAGAACTGAGCGACCCATTGACGACCAACCGATAACCAATAAGTTCTCAGGCTTGCGTGTGATTGCCTTGCGTGCCGCTACCTTGCGGGCGGCGGCCTTGTCGGTGATGCCAGTGAACACAACCTTGTCGTCGTCTTCGGCGATGGCGATCACCTTTGAACCGGCCTTGAGCTTGGTGGCCGGCGATGGATTCATGCTTGTCTTGCCATCTGGCCCAACCAAACCAATCACCGAAGCAGTGTTGAACGAGGACACGGCTTCCTTGTAGGTCTTGCCATCAAGGGCGGGCACCTGCTGGAAGTAGATTTCGTCGCCATCGAAGTCGAGAAGGTCAAGCGCAACAGCGGCAAGACCTGGCTGACGGCTGGCCTGAGCGGTAACTCTTGCAATCACATCGTGCGAACGAACTGCGATTACCTGACCCTGAGTTGCGTTGACTAGTGCTTCGGCAGTGTTGGCGTCGTCTAGTTCAGCAATAACGCGAAGCAGTGCGTTGGTGTTTACCGACTTCACTGCAAGCACGGTGGAAACAACAGTTGCATCGCCGGACTCGTCTGCATCGAGAATGATTACCGACTTGGAGCTAGAAACGTTGACGCGCTTTAGGTCTGCCGGGTTGGTTGGGTCGCCAGTGCGCGTGACAACCTTTAGTTTGCCCAGGTCACCCGCGCGTGACTCAATTTCGTCTTCCATGAACTCACGCTCGTGCTGCGAGAAAATCACAACGGTGGCACGACGCACGTTTGCGTTCGCGATAGCGAGTTCCTTCAGGATTGGAAAGACTCGGTTAGACCAACCCAGGATGAGCGTGTGACCGTTGTCGATGATTGGGCTCTTGCCTTTGCGAAGGCGATCAATGCCGCGGTTAAGTGCCGCAACAACGAACGCGGTAACGGTTGCAGCAATGCTGATTGTGACTGCCCAGTTGAACACCGACACGATACGGTCTGCCCACGTTGGCTGCACACCGGCACCGGTTAGTGCGGAGAAGCGATCCCAGAAGGTTTCGAAACCGAGTGGGGGCAGCGGGACGGTCTCAGCGGGAAGCAAGAACGGCAGTGTGTAAAGCGCGTACTTGATTACAACCAGTAGCACCGAAAAGACGAGCAAAGCGAAAACCAAATAGAAGACAAATGCTCCAGGCTTAGCAATCGAGTTATCGAAGCTGTATCGAAGTTTGGTCCAAAAGCTAACTTTTGACTGCTGGCGAGGAGTTACCTCGCCCTGAGCACCCTGACCGTATGAACGTGAATCTGAATTGTTATTAGGCATGAAAAAAGTTTAGACCTGAGCGGCAATGTTTTGCCCGTAGGTGTTCGCTTTATGAACGATTTTTCAGACTAGCGAGCCCGCCAAAGCACCATGGATGTTCGCTTCGCTGGACGCTGCCCAACCGAGAGACTTTCCACTCCCTGATCGCCGGCAGCAAACACGCGACTGCCTGGTCTGGTCATCAGTTCGTTGGCCAAGGTAGCTTCGAGGTCGCGCACGCGTTGCTTGAGCGCAGCATTCTGGTTTTCGAGCTCGATCACTCTACGGATGCCTTCCAGGCTCACGCCCTCAGACGAAAGCTTGGCAATTTCGCGAAGCTGAGCCACGTTGCGCATGGTGTAGCGACGGCCGCCTCCACCGGTGCGAGTTGGAACAACCAGACCCATGCGGTCGTATTGGCGAAGCGTTTGCGGATGCATCACAGCCAGCTCGGCGGCAACGGAAATCACAAACATAGGGGTGTTCTCGTCAAACTCTTCCATGATTCTCCTTTCTGTTGCCAGCCAACTGTTGGCTTGAGGTGATGTTAGAGCAGGCCTGCCCTGGTGAGCAAGTCCTGGCGAGGGTCTTCGTCGGGTAGGTGAGATTCAAACTCTTCGAGAGCTTTTTTGGCTTTGTCGCTCACGTGCGAAGGCACTGCGATATCGACGGTGGCAAGCAGATCGCCCTCGCCTTTTGCCGACTGCACGCCCTTGCCCTTTACGCGCAAGACGCGACCGTTTGGAGTGCCAGGGGCAACCTTGAGCTTGACTGGTTCGCCACCGAGAGTTGGCACCTGGATGGTTGCACCAAGCACTGCCTCGGCAAACGTGACCGGCACAACAACGCGAAGGTTGTTGCCATCGCGAGTGAACACCGGGTGCGGCTTCACGGTGACGGTAATAATGAGGTCGCCCGACTCTCCGCCGTTTGGCGATGCCTGACCCTTGCCGCGAAGCTTGACCTTTTGACCATCTTGGATGCCCGCCGGGATCTTGACGCTCGTGGGTTCGCCAGCGCCCAGACGCACCTTGATGGTTGCACCGTGGATGCTGTCGATAAAGTCCACCGTGGTTGGCATGGTGAGGTCGGCGCCGCGCTGAGGCCCAAAGCCGCCGCGGCCTCGACCGCCACCGCCGAATAGGTCGGCGAAGACATCCTCGAAGCCACCAGCGCCTGCTCCAGAAAAGCCGCCCGGAAAGCCGCCGCCCTGAAAACCGCCAGCACCACCTGGGCCACCGGTGAAACGTGCACCGGAACCCATGGCTCTAACCTGGTCGTACTCTTTGCGCTGTTCTTTGTCGCTGAGCACACTGAAGGCTTCGCTGATTTCTTTGAACTTTGCCTCGGCCTTGGCATCGCCCTGATTTGAGTCGGGGTGATACTGACGGGCGAGTTTGCGATAGACCTTCTTTAGCTCGGCGTCAGAGACATCTTTGGCGACACCGAGAATCTTGTAAAAGTCTTTCTCGAACCAGTCCTGACTTGCCACTGCTAACCCTCCGCAGGAATGAAGACCGCAACCTTCGCTGGGCGAAGAAGGCGATCGCCAACCATGTAGCCACTTTCGACAACATCGGCGACGGTGTTTTCGGTCACGTCGGCCGAAGGTGTCTGAATAAGTGCGTCGTGCAGCTCTGGGTCAAACTTGTCGCCCTTGGCACCGAATGCCTTGAGCCCAAACTTGTCGCCAGATGCTCGCAACTTGGCAATCACTGCGGCAAACGGTGAACCTTCAAGGTCGCCGTGTGCCTCGGCACGAGATAGGTCGTCGAGGGCTGGCAAGAATGCTCGCAACACCTCGGCAATTGCAGCGTTGCGCGAAACATCGCGGTCGCGCTCAACGCGTGCCTTGTAGTTCACAAACTCGGCCTGCAGTCGCTGTAGGTCGGCCAGCAGTTCTGCCTCTTTGCTGATCGGCCCGGTTTCTTCAACCAGGTCGGCAAGTTCGGCGTCTAGTGGATCGACCGGTGCGTTGTCGGCAGACTCGGATGCGGCAGCAGCCGCGGCATCAGAGTTTTCACCCTGAGCCGCAGCTTCGCCGTTTTCAAACTCGTCAGACATTACTTCTTGTCGTCCTCGTCGTCTACCACTTCTGCGTCGACTACATCCTCGTCGGATGCGGTGTCTGCTGCAGGAGCCTCTTCGGTCTGCGCGTTGGCATAGATAGCCTCGCCCAGCTTGCTCTGAGACTCGTTCAACTTAGAGATCGCGGCCTTTACGGCTTCGATGTCGTCGCCGGCGAGCGCCGTCTTGAGTGCGTCAACGTCGGCCTGAACCTCGGTCTTCACATCTTCAGGAAGCTTCTCGTCGTTTTCCTTGATGAGCTTCTCGATCTGGTACACCAACTGCTCGCCGGTGTTGCGATCTTCTTGCTCTTCGCGACGCTTCTTGTCTTCGGCTGCGTGCTCTTCGGCTTCGCGAACCATTCGCTCGATGTCTTCCTTTGGCAGGCTCGAACCACCGGTGATGGTCATCGACTGCTCCTTGCCGGTGCCCTTGTCCTTTGCAGACACGTGCACAATGCCGTTGGCATCGATGTCGAAGGTGACTTCAACCTGTGGCACACCGCGTGGTGCTGGTGCGATGCCGGTTAGCTCGAAGTTTCCAAGCGACTTGTTGTCGCGAGTGAACTCACGCTCACCCTGGTAAACCTGGATGCTCACCGATGGCTGGTTGTCGTCGGCCGTGGTGAAGGTTTCTGAACGCTTGGTCGGAATCGCAGTGTTGCGCTCGATCAGCTTGGTCATGATGCCACCCTTGGTCTCGATACCGAGGCTAAGTGGGGTCACGTCGATTAGCAGAACGTCCTTGCGCTCACCCTTTAGAACACCGGCCTGAAGCGATGCACCAACTGCAACAACCTCGTCTGGGTTTACACCCTTGTTAGGCTCCTTGCCGCCGGTGAGGCTCTTGACCAGTTCGCTCACTGCAGGCATACGGGTTGAACCACCAACGAGCACAACGTGCGCGATGTCGGCAACCTTTACGCCAGCTTCTGCGATGACATCGTTGAAAGGCTTCTTGGTGCGAGCCAATAGGTCTTCGGTCATCTGCTCAAACTGTGCTCGGGTTAGGGTCTCATCCAAGTTGGCTGGGCCGTTCTCGGTGAGTGACAGGTAAGGAAGCTGAATGTTCGCGGTCATCGACTGCGATAGTTCCTTCTTGGCCTGCTCGGCTGCTTCCTTTAGACGCTGCAGTGCGATCTTGTCTTTCGACACGTCAACACCGGTGGTCTCCTTGAACTTCTTTACTAGGTGGTCAACGATGCGCTGGTCCCAGTCGTCGCCACCAAGACGGTTGTCACCGCTAGTTGCACGAACCTGAATGGTTGAGAAGTCGTCATCCTTGCCCACTTCGAGCAGCGAAACGTCGAAGGTTCCGCCACCGAGGTCGAATACCAGGATGAGCTCGTCTTCTTTACCCTTGTCGAGGCCGTAAGCCAGTGCAGCTGCGGTTGGTTCGTTGATGATGCGCAGCACGTTTAGGCCTGCGATCTCGCCGGCATCCTTGGTTGCCTGACGCTCGGCATCGTTGAAGTAAGCCGGAACGGTGATAACCGCGTCGGTTACTGCTTCGCCCAGGTAAGTTTCTGCGTCACGCTTTAGCTTTGCCAAGATGCGAGCCGAGATCTCTTGTGGGGTGTACTTCTTGTCATCAACCGCGAAGGTCCAGTCGGTGCCCATGTGGCGCTTTACCGATGCAATGGTGCGGTCTACGTTGGTGACGTTCTGGCGCTTGGCGGTTTCTCCAACCAGCACCTCGCCATCCTTGGTGAATGCAACTACCGACGGGGTAGTGCGAAATCCTTCTGCGTTAGCGATAACGGTGGGTTCTCCACCTTCCAGCACACTAACTGCGCTGTTGGTGGTGCCCAGGTCGATGCCTACTGCACGTGCCATGTTTGTTTCTCCTTTTATGTTCGACCCCTAGGCCTGCAACACTTATGTTTCTTGTTATTCGACTCACAGTTGAGCCGAGTTGACTCAAGTTTCACATATCCCACCGACACACGCAAGCATTTTTGCCCAAAGTTGAGTCATTCACACTCAACTCTCAGAAAACACAACATTTGCGTGAATTTGTAGGTTTCTACTAGTTGGCGGGCCCATCGCGGGTCTAATGTTTAGCCATGACTAACAAAGCGGTTAAGCCACAATCAAAGCACGCAACCTGGGCATGGATGCTCTGGGACTGGGCCGAGCAGCCTTACCCAACCATCATCCAGACCTTCATCTTTGCCACCTACATCACCAGCTCGTACTTTGGCCCAGACGAAAACCTGCTCGCCAGCCAGCTGGGTCTCGGCATTTCGGCCGCGGGCATCCTGGTTGCCATCATGGCGCCGGTGTTCGGTCGCCGCACCGATGCCTCCGGCCACCGCAAGCGCTGGCTATTGATCAACTCGGGGCTTCTCATTGCCCTGATGGTTGCCTCCTACTTTGTTGAGCCAACTCCGGCATTCTTCTTGCTTGGCGTAACCCTTTACGCAATCGGTTCGGTGGTGCAAGAGACCGCCTTCGTCAACTACTACGCCATGATGAAGCAGGTAACCACGCCTAGCAACGTTGGCCGCATCTCGGGTATGGCCTGGGGTCTTGGCTACGTCGGTGGCATTTTGCTGCTGCTTGTTTCGCTGTTCGGCTTTGTGCTGCCAGACCAGCCGCTGTTCGGTGTTTCAACCGACAACGCAGAGAACATTCGCATTCTGTTCTTGTTCTCGGCTGTTTGGATGACCGTATTCACCATTCCACTGATGCTCTTTGTGCCTGAGGTAAAGCCTCAGCCGGGTGCCGTAAAGGAATCGATCGCTGCCTCTTATAAGGCACTGTTCAAGCAGATCGCTCAGCTAAGCCGCAAGTCGCCAGACGCTCTCAAGTTCTTGATTGCATCAGCCGTCTACCGCGATGGTCTCGCCGGCGTTTTCACCTTCGGCGCCATCCTCGGTTCGGTTGCCTTCGGCTTCGA
>Ga0114976_10002461_pt1 | contig 11629 bp, 9 predicted proteins | sample S_130805_EF_Meta_FD_87319 | JGI IMG/M metagenome (GOLD analysis project Ga0114976, IMG submission 87319) | Freshwater microbial communities from Lake Simoncouche, Canada to study carbon cycling - S_130805_EF_MetaG | ecosystem: Environmental > Aquatic > Freshwater > Lake | place: Lake...
ACCAGTACAACGGCTGACCGAAGCCCCCGAAGCCCCACGCTACGCTAAGGTTGGCGTGGTCAAGGACAAGGACGGCAACAACTTCTTCCGCTCACGTACGGAGGCCACATCGTTTGGCAGTTCCTTTATTGCCAAAGAGACCAGCGCCAAGGACAAGTTCCTTGGTAACGTCATGGGCCTCACCGGGCGCGTGCAGTTTGTTGACCGGTTTGCTGCATTGTCTGAGGCTTTGAAGCAGGGCGTCAACGATAAAGTCCTTGGCAGCCTTGAGGCGCAGAACGCCGAGTACTTCCTGCGCTTTGGGCAAAACCGCAGCCAGCTTGCAGGCCAAGCGCTGACCAACGGGAACATCCGCATCCGCAAAGGTGAGGGCGGCGGGTATATCTACGAGAGCGTCAAGGGCCCGAACATGATGGACGTGGCCACCGCACTGGAGAAAGGTAAGTTTAAAAACGACACCGAGGCCGAGGCAATCCTGACGGCTTACGTAGCTGGGCTGCGTGCGGATGTTGTTGGTTGGGAGAAACTTAACTTTGAGAACACCGCCAAGGTAAAGCAAGAGCACGCCGAGATCATGGCTATGCTGCGGACCAACCCCGAGAAGATGGATGCGGTCAAGGAAGCTGCGCGTATATACAAAGAGTACAACGACGGCTTGGTAGATTTCGTTGCGCAGGCTGGCTACATTACCGAGAAACGCGCTGCTGAGCTCAAGAAGACGCCGTACATTCCTTTCTACCGCGTCAACAAGGCCAACAACAATGTCGAGTTGATGATCGACAAAGAGCACGCCATCCGCATTGGTAACTTGAAGGATGAGCCCCAGCTTCACGAGTTGATTGGCGACAACAAACACATCATGCCGATCTTTACCAGCGCGGTGCAAAACACCTTCATGCTGACAGACATGGCGCTGCGCAACAAATCCGTGCAGGAGTCTGCGTTCTTGCTACACAAGATGGGTATGGCCAGCGTTATCAGCCAAGGCGTTGGCCCGGCAAACGCCAGCACGGTTCGGTTCCACGTTAAAGGCGTGCCGCACTTTGTAACCATCGACAAGGATATGTACGGCATCCCCGCCGATCTGATCGTTAGGGGGCTGGAGGGCATTAAAACCACGCTGCCCGCAGCGGTGCAGATGCTGGGCATCCCGGCAAATCTGTTGCGTAACTTTATTGTGCGCAACCCGGCCTACGCCGTGCGCCAAGTTATCCGTGACCCAATGACCGCATGGCTGACTACCGGCACAGATGCTACGCCGATCCTTGCGTCTATGCGCGAACTGGCCACGATGGTGGCGGGACGCAACGAGACCGAGAACAAGCTGATGTCCACTGGCGCTATCAGCAGCAACGTCTTTACCGGTGACCAGCGGGATATGTCCAAGTTCCTCAAGGAAATAAGCACAGGCAAGTCAGGCTGGGCCAAGCTCATGGCCCGTGCCGATGCGCTGGCGCTCCAAGGCGATGCCGCAACCCGCGCTGTGGTTTATAAGGATTCGCTGGATAAGGGCATGTCTGAGCAAGCAGCCCTGCTGCGAACACTGGAGTCCATGAACTTTGGTCGCCGGGGCCTGTCGCCCAGCGTGCAGTGGCTCAACACCATGATCCCGTTCTTTAACGCACAGATTCAGGGCTTGGATGTTCTGTACCGGGCGTTCAAGGGCGACATGCCGTACAGCGAACAGTTAAAAATCCGCGAAAAGATGGTGGCCCGTGGGTTGATGCTGGCCGCAGGAACTTTGGCCTACGCCGCCATGATGCAGGACGACGAGGCGTACAAGCGTGCCAAACCAGAAGAGCGCTACGGCAACTGGTTTGTGTATGTCCCCGGCGTGGATGAGCCGCTCAAAATTCCCGTGCCGTTTGAATTGGGTTACCTGTTCAAGTCGTTGCCGGAGGCGGTATTCAATGTGGCCTTTGCTGATGAGAAAGCCAAGACCGCTATTGCCGGGATGCTTACGCTGCTTGACCAGTCCAACCCGTTCCAGTTGCCCGCAGCCATCAAGCCAGTCACCGAAGTGTATTTGGGCAAGTCGTTCTTTGGCGGTGACATCGAGTCTGCCCGCGAGAAGAAAATGCTTGCATCCGAACGTTACCGCGACACGACCACTGAGGTTGCCAAACTTTTAGGTAAAGCCACAGGCGGTCAGTGGATACACGACCTGACTGGACACGAAGGCTTGTCGGCCATCAGCATCGACCACTTGATTCGCGGGTACACCGGCGGTCTGGGCGTGGCGCTGGTGCAGCTTGCCAACCCACTGCTAAATTCTGAGCTGCCTGCCGAAGTAGCCAAGCCCAGCACCCCCATAAGCAAGCAGCCATTCATTGGCGGTTTGTTCCAGCCAGTACAGGGGCGCGGCACACTGGACGCAGCCTACGACCAGATGCTGTATATACAGCAGGTTAAGGGTACGTTTGACGACATGATTGCCAAGGGGCAGAAAGCCGAAGCCCGAGCGTTTATGCAACAGCACATGGCAGAGATGTCGCTAGTATCAATATCGGGAGCAGTCCAGAAACAGCTCGGTGAGCTTGCCAAACAAGAGCGCATGATTAAGGCATCGCCCAACCTGACCACCGAGCGCAAAGACGAATTGCTCAAACGCTTGGACCAGATGAAGCAGAAGATCGCTCGGGGTTCGATGGCGGTTTACGATAAAACCAAAGACCGATTCGACCGTTCTTGATGCAGGCAACGCACTGGGCGTTAAAGATCCTAGCCTCTAAAGCCTTGTCAAGGCCCTCCATGCGGAGGGCCTCTGCGTCCAAACAGGGGATGAAAAACCCCTGTCCTTTTTCAAGACGTTGCCAAGGCCAGCGGATGTCTAATTTCTTCATCTAGCTCATCTTCCGGTCGAGTTATCTTGATGACCGCCACCCGCATTGCCGGGCCGTTGGTCTTAGACAGCAAGTCCTTTTTGGGTAGGTAGGACACCACAAACTGCTTTTCAATCCTCGACTTGAATTCAGCATAACCAAAGCTGTGGCTGGAGCAGTACGCCTTGAGCAAGCGCTCCTCAATAAAGAAGTCCACGCATCCAATAGATACGCCGTGCTCAATGCGCCCCATAACCTCTGAGCGTGTGGTGTTCTTATCCACAGCGGTGCTGTCGCCCAGCCGCGCCATAGGCCCAGCCTTGTCGCCGTAATGCACGATGACAAACTTGCCAAAGTACTCCTGCACGAAGCCGTTGAGGATGTCCTCAGCGCTGCGCTTGCCCTTGGTCATAGCCTCGCGGATGGTGTTAATGGACTGTCGGTAACTCTCTAGCATGGGCTCGATAGGTACGTCAACAATGTTTGCGTACTTATTGCCGAAACACAGCGCTGCTGTCACTGCGCAGCCTATCCCAGCCATCCAAAAACGCTCGTCGTTGGGGGCAGCGAAGACCTTGTACATCTGCGTGACGGTCTTCTTGGTCATCTCCTTGATCTCATCAACATGGTCAACCATGTACTGTGCCCACACATCTCCGGCTACGCCGTAGTTTTCTTGGATGGACTTAATGACCTCGACCTCTTCGGGCGTCCAAGCCAGCTTCTGATCCATGATCCACTCCAACGTCCGGCGCAGCTCCCCTTCCGAGGAATGCTTGCGCGCCCCGGTCATGTAATCCACGGCGTGTGTGTTGGACGACAGGAGTGCAAAGGTTGCCCATGTGGACAGGTTCAAGCGCTCTTTGTTAGCGCCGGACTCCATGCGCTCCTTACCCCGCCCCTCGCTGACTGTCATACTAAACGCGGGGAACCACTCAAAGTCTTTATTATTCAGCGTGGTGATCTCGTCGCTGACAAACGGCAGGCTGTGTAGCATGCCCAAGCGCTGCTGCATCGCAACAGGCGATGTGCCCGAGCCTGTGCGGTAGTGCGTAGGGTGGCCCCAAATTGAAGCAGCCCCGTCCAAAGCCAGCGACTTACCTGTGCCAGATTCAGTCGAGCAGCAGTGTACGGTCAAACCGTACAGTCCGGTAAAGCGCATCAGCGGTGCGCCAGCACCTAGGAAAATGATGGCCAGTTGATCCCATAGCTTGCGCGAGACAAGCAGGTTTATAAACTTGACCCAGTTCTCCATCGTGCCGGTGATCTGCGTATTGGCCACGAGATTCTCCAGCCCCGGCAACGGTATCTTTACTGGCGCTTTGCCAGCCTCGTAGATCATGCCGCCGTGCAGGAATGTGTTGTCGGCTTGCCAGCCGTAGTGGTCAGGCACCTCAATTGGCGCTCTCTCGCTGCTAAGTTTTTCAACCGTAGCACGTACATAATCAAACAGGTTCTTGTCATTGCCAGAACCAAATGCCGCCACTATGTTTTGTGCAGCCAAATTTTTAAGTGTCTCGTCTTTACTCACAACAGCCCTTTGAGGTAATGTAACTTCCTGTGCCCAGCCTTTACGCACCGCCACCATGTGGATGGTGTGGTCACCCTTAATGTTAAGGATATCCAGCGGGAACAGATCAAATGGGAGCAACATGATTTGGCGCTTGGTCTTATTGCCATCAGCGTCTTCATCATCGCGCTCCATAAAAATCCCGCCGTGTTGCCCATAGGCATACCCACGCGGGGGCTCGGGCCGCAGAACCTTCTCTGCCTTCCCGTTTTCTTGCTCGATCTCAACGATCTTGGCTTCAGTACTTACTGCCGTTTCTCTACCCAGTGCCAAAGGGTTGGTAATCTTTCCCCAATGCCGACAGTTTGTACAAACGCCGGGGTTCTCTGAATCAAACTTGGTGCAGGGGTACGGCCCCTTGATCTCCGCTAACTTGGTACGCATCCGGTCTTCGTCATAGGGGTGCAACTTGCTCAGCCATATCACCGCCTTCTCGCCGTCCTCGCACTTTTGCGCAATGCTCAGGTGCGCCCGCCACAGCGGCTCCATGCCATCCTCAGACGCGTGCTCCGCGTAGTATCGAAGTTGATCGCAGCCCTTACCCTGCTTGGTCGCCTTGTAGATGTTGCCAAACTTGGTGACCGAGTTCTTAAACATCTCCAACATCGTGCCCGTTGGGGCTTGGGTCGGGCGTATGCCCGGCAACATCAGCGCATCTTCGCGTGGGGCCTTGACCTCATAAGCCGTACCCACCAAGTGCTTCTCTACCAGCGCCCGGATGTCATTGAAGTCAAAGTGGTCGCCAGCGTTTTTAAATTTGACCTGCGTGACCTCCCGAACTTTCTTCTTGCCCTTGACGCCAGTGTTGACCGTATCAAAAACGCGCAGCACCCTTGATGCGTCAGCCGTAATCGTTTGATCGATGTCCAGCTTCTTTTGAAAGCACAGACGCTTGAACCCCTCGGCCACAGGCTTCCACTCGTGGATGTCCACGGCCTCATGGAACGGCCAGTATGCGTGTACCCCGCCGCCCGAAGCCACCAGCCAAGGGTTGCCCAGCCCAGACAGTCCCACCTCGTCGGCAAACTGCATGATGGCTTGAGCCGCAAACTTGGCTGATGGGTATGCCTTGGGCTTTAACTCACCTGTGTCGGGGTCAGGTATGTCCTTGGGGTGATTGCAGTCCACGTCCACTGCGATGCAGCGAACCATTTGCACATTGGTTGCAACTCGGCTGTCCAAATCCCCAAACGTGCCAAGCGCAAAGTAAACGTCAAGCCCTTGCTTGTTCCATGCGTTTATCTTTGTCTGCGCCTGATCTAACGTGTCTACATAAATGTGCTCCTTACGCTTTGATAATTCAACAACACAGTACCTACCATTTCCCGGGGGCGGCAGTACCTCCGCTAGAAATTCAAGCGGTTCCATAGGAATCCTTGGGAAATAGTTAAGACAGGTCGAGTTCTAATTGGTCAGGGTTGTGTACAGGGTCGGTCTTCCAGTCTTTCTCAGTGCGGTGCAGGATTTCTGCTGCCCAGTTTGCTGGCAGTTTGTCGTAGCCTGTAATGTAGGCAAGACGCTCCAGTTCGCTGTTAGTTAGGGATTGAGGTTGTAGGCTGTGCATATTCTTCTCCATGCTTCGTCGGCAGTTTGTGATGTTGACATGATGCTGTTGAGTAAGTCCACGCGCTGTTGATACGCAACGAAGACTTCCTTACCAGCAAACCAGTTATAGACCGTCTGACGCGTTACGCCCAAGGCGTACGCAATCTTGGTCACGGGAAACTCAAGATGTACAGCCCAACGCCCAAGCGTATTGCCCGGTGTTCGCGGAGCCGTCCGTATCAAGTCTTTAGTTTTTTCTGAGTAGGCCATAGTTTAAAAATAATAGAGCGCTGGGACACGCAGGGCAGGAAACGCAGTCATAGGTATGTGAAGGGAGTTTCTGACGACATACCAAAAAATACGCCGACCCATGCAATGCAACCGCTGCCTGCGGCCCAGCGAAACTTAATTACTCGTCGTCCCAATCCGCAACAATGCCTTTCAAATCAGTTTTTACAGCGGGCACTGCGTTGGTCTTCGATGGGGTCTTGCGTACTTCGGGCTCGGCTTCTGCTTCAGCTTCCACAGGTGCGGGCTTGGCCTTGGCTTTGGGCGCTGGCGCTTCCTCAACAGCAAGGGGCTTGCCTTCCAGTTTCAGAGGGGCGGACTTTACACCATCGCTTTGGGCCACAGTCATCACAACTGCGCGCTTGGCTTCATCGGACTCACTTTGCGTCTTGACCACAGCATACTCGTCATCGGTCAGCCAGCGTACTGGGGCAAACACTAACTTGGGGCTCTCCACTTTGGTGTCGAACTTCATGCGGGTCACGATCTGCTCGGGGTTGATCGGCGGGTTTTGTACAGCCAAATAGCGCACAAATGCCTGCAACGGACGCTTATCGCCTTCTTCTTTGCCAAAAACAGACGTAGCTGGCAGCGTCAACTGGAGCACGTCACCTTCGGGGTTGTTGGCCAGCACCACAGCCAAGCGCTGTTGATAGCGGCAGGCACGGCTGTTACCTTGACCCGAACCGGCTACGTTCTGTGGGCAGGCCATGCAGGTCACGCTTTGCTTGTTGCCTGCGGCAACGTCCGGCTTCTCACCGTCATTGCTCCAGCAGTCAGGGGCTGCGGAGGCTGCGTCTTTGTCGTACGACCCCGCGTAGAACACGCGGCTGACTTTGGATGCGGCCTTGACCACGATGACGTCCAAGTGGCGCTCGTCGATGGATGCAACCTCCTTGCCCCCGGCCAGCAGACGGAACACACCGCCCTTGATCGAGATGCGCTTGGTGCTTACACCGGCTGCGCCGCCCATAAGGGCCTTGGCGGTTTCAGAAAGCTCGTTGTTGCGAGCGAATGCGGGGACGGCTGCGCCGCCAAAAATGGCTAAGTTGCTCATTTAATTTTCCTTGGTTAACGTGGTTTAGTTACAGTGATATCGTACTCAGTCGTTGAGTTGAGTCCGGGGGGAACGATGGTGGGGTTCTCTTCAAGAAAGTGCGCCATGTTGATCTGCGCAATGCGCTTCTCCAACAGGTCAACCATCTTGTGCTCAAGGACAAACTCCTTGAACGAGTCCCAGTCTTGGGTAGCGTAGCGGGTCTTGGTCGTGAGGGTGACCGTACCCATGTCGGTGCGGACGGATTTAACGCCCAGCGCCTTCATTTGATCTTTCATCGCAAACTTGATCTGGTCTTGCTGGGCCTTGAGCGATTCCACTTGCGTGTCGTACTCTTTGGTCAGCACACTGATCTTGTCCCGAATCTTGCGGTAGATCATAGCTAGTTTATCTAATGGGATTGCTTCTTCTGACATTAACTTCTCCTGTTTTGTTGTCTAAGGTTGGACAGTTTACACTGTTTTTTCGGTCATGCAACTCCTTTCATGATTTAATTTCTGTATCAAAAAGCTGGGTCAATAGTGCGTGGTCATCGACCTTGGCACTCAGCGCCTTGAACATTTTCTTCTCAATGGGCGAGCCTTGGATGTGCACCACCGTCACCTTGTCCGAGTCCTGCCCCTTGCGATCAGAGCGGGCTATGCACTGCACGTACTGCTCTACGCTCATCAAGGGGCCGTAGAACACTACGGTGTCGGCGGCGGTCAGCGTAATTCCGTGGGCGGTAGCCTGCGGTTGCATAACCAAGACGCGGGGGTTTTCCTCGTGCTGAAAGCGCCGGATGATATCAGCCCGCTTGGTTGGCGGGATGTCGCCGTGGATGCACTCGGCGGCAACCCCTTTCTTGGTCAGATGGTCTAGGATGGTGGAGATTGTGCTGCGAAACAGCGCAAAGATGATGACCTTACGGCTGGTCTCCTCCAGTATCTCCTCCAGCACAGCCAGCCGGGGCGCTGAGTCAAACTCAACCACTTCCTTGTCGTCGGTGTACGCTGCGCCGCATGAGATTTGCAGCAGCTTGGATACGCCAGCAGCAGCGTTGACCGCGCTAATTGTCTCTCCCGAAGCCTCGATGAGCATCTTATCCTTGAGCAGGTTGTAGTACTTGGCTTGCTGCGGCGTTAACGGCACATCGCGCACCATCGTCATCACTGGCGGTAGGTCAAGGCACTGCTCCTTGGTAAAGCGGATGGCAGGCTGGAGAGCCTCATGCACCATATCAATTGACCCGGCCTTGGGCGTCCACTTGTACATGGTGGCCTTGTACATCACCTTGTCGCGCCAGCCGGTAAAGAACAACGGCACGCCGGTAGGGTTAACCAACCTAGCCAGCCCATACGCATCAGCAGGGGACTGCGCAGCAGGTGTGCCTGTCATCATCCACAGGTTTGTCTCGGGTTTGAGGATTGCCTTGAGCGATTTCCAGCGCCGTGTGCTGACCGTCTTGTACGCGTTTGCCTCGTCCACAATCACCAAGTCAAAGCGCCCATCGGCAATGATCTCGTTGGCAATCAGGTTTAGCCCATCGTAGTTGGCAATCACAAACTCGTAATCTTCTTGCACCATCTCAATGCGCCGACTAGCCTGCGTATGGTGAGCGACAACGGCAGAGCGATGGATGATGCTGTTGTTCAAGTCTCCCAGCCACGCGGACTGCATAATCGACAGGGGGCACAGGATCAGTACACGGCGAATCTTGCCAAGACTCATCAGGTAGTCAGCGGCCCACAGTGCCGATAGCGTCTTGCCGGTACCCGGCTCAGAGAACACAAAGGCTTTGCGGTGCAGCGTAAGGAACGCAGCCGTCTCGATCTGGTGCGCCATAGGCTTGTACTTGCCGGGCCAGTTGTAGCGCTTGGTGATTGGCGATGGTACGTTCTTGACCCCGAGGTTGCGCAGCACGCGCACCTCGTCCAGCCCCCAGTAAACAGCAATCTCACACCCATCGTCGTACTCGGCGACGATCTTGTGCTTTGGAATGATGTTGTACTTTTCGGGGTTGCGGGTCTTAAATAATAGGGCTTTGTCTTCTACGATTTGCATGTGCTTCTCATGTTGTTATTTGTTGTCGCCTTGGTTGGCGCTCTTGCTTCGCAGTCTCAGGTTGCCCGGCGTTGACTTGCCGCCCTTGCGCAGCGGCTTGATGTGGTCAATGTCCTTGCCTGTTCTGTCGACGCCCAGCTTGTCGTACTTACGCCGCGCACGTTGGCGCTCATGCTGGTCAGACCCCGGCCCGGACTTGCCGGTCTTGAGGTCTTGTTGGTATTCCTTTTTGTAGTCACGGGTTGCCATCACATTTCCTTTCAGTGTTTAGGATGGTGTACACAAGTGGTGGCCGGACACCACGGACATAACGGCGAAGGCTTGGCGTTCCATACGCCGGTCTCATGGGCTTGCTCGATGCGTGCCGCACGCTCTCGGTAGTCCCACCAGTGCGCATCAGCTTGATCGTAAGTCATGCTGTGCTTGGTCATGCTGCCCTTGACGATAAACAAGAGTGCTGAGTTGACCTTGCGGATGTGCGGGTAGTGTGCGAACACCATGATCGACATGAGTTTGAGTTGGTCGCGGTCAGGGTACTTGTCCGAGCCGGTCTTCCAATCCACAACCCATGCCGTCATGTTGTCGTCGTCAATGATAAGCATGTCAGCAATGCCGCGCACCCACACATCGCTTGCTCTCCAGTCGCAGGGCTTGAGTTCTTTGGTCAGCGCCATCTGCTGCTCAGCGAGTTTGCGTCCGGGCTTCTTGAGTAGCTCATCGACCACGGGAACAAACTGCTGATAGGCTTTTGGCACTGGCGTGTTATCGCGGATGTACAACTCAAGGGCTTTGTGTACCTCGTTGCCGTAACGCGTGGCCTCGGTCTCTGTGAATGGGTAGTTCTTCAAGACCTTGACCTCTTGATACCGCTTGGGGCATCCCTCGTAATCCTTCAGAGCGCTGTGACTCCACGATATAACTTTCATCAGAACCTCGCTGTTTTGATAGCCTGCGCTAATCGGTCTGCAAACTCACCTACAAACGCCTCATTCTTGTACAGCTTGTTGTTCATGTCGTACAGAATAGCGTGTGTGATCTCGTGCCAGAACGTAGCTTGCATCTCGTGATCGGCAAAGGGGCGTCCCGAGACGTTGCTTGTGCGGGCGATCTTGATGCGCTGCGGTCCGTATGCAACCGAACCTTGCCAACTTTTCTCCAGCATGGCTTCAACAACCTCAATTGAGTATTTCTTTTGGCCGATGCGTACAAGTTTTGGTATTGGTGCTTTAACTTGCGTCATAGTTCTCCTTGCGTAGTAGTGCGAGTTCGTTTCTAATTTCTATTGCTTTACCTTTTAGCATCCGTACTAACTCGGGATCTTCTAAACTAATCTTGTCCATGACACGCTCAATCCACTCTGAGTCAATGCGGAAAGGGCGCTCAAGCGCTTCGTAAAGAATGCCGATGATGCGTGATGAATTTATCAATGTAACTTCTCCTAGTTTTTAGCTAACCCATAACGACGGTGAGCGCCACCGTCAGCGTTTAATGGAATCCCCGGCATATACCGTGGCTCCATAGTCATTTGCGCCAAGACCCAAGTCTTAGCGTCAGCTACCTCTGCATCGGGCACAACGGCAATAAGCTCATCGTGCACAGTACCCTTGATGGGATACCGCTTCGATACGCGCAGCATGCCGTCAGTCATCACGATACGCGCAGTACCCTGCACGATGTTATTCGTTATCTTGCCTGCATACAGTTTGGTAGCGTCTGGCCCGTATACCCACTGGCTCCTACCTTTGTCATCTTTAATCTGTCGTAGATCAGGATACAGCAACTTCATGCCGTTGGGCAACTCAATCTCGCCCTTCCTGAACACAACGCATTTATACCTGAATTCCCGGCCCTGCGCAAGCGCTGAGTCGATCAGGCCGCTGCACATTTCCCAAAATGATACCACCGGATGCGCCGTGTTGCGGTAAATGTCGATGATCTTCTTGGCTGCTACGCAATGGATCAACAACTCCTCGTCCGTGCAAGTGTGGGGAATCTCCAGCATCTTGGTCACGTTGTCGTCCCAGTCAAGGAACTTGTCTACGTACGCCCTATCCACGCCCAGCTTGCGGGCAAACCCCTTGTCGTAGCGCACAGGCGGAGCGCCGAGGAAGCCCACCATAAGCTGCGAAGCAAACGATGCCCAGCCGAGGCCATAGCCGCAGCCTAGCAAAGCAGACTTGGCCGACTGACGTAAGTCAGGCTGGCTGTCCTTGGTCATGCCGGGGATGTTAAACATCTGCGCACCGAACGCAGCGTAGGGGTCAGCGCCTGACCTGAAGATGTCCAGCATATCTTCATAGTCAG
>Ga0114976_10002462_pt1 | contig 11624 bp, 10 predicted proteins | sample S_130805_EF_Meta_FD_87319 | JGI IMG/M metagenome (GOLD analysis project Ga0114976, IMG submission 87319) | Freshwater microbial communities from Lake Simoncouche, Canada to study carbon cycling - S_130805_EF_MetaG | ecosystem: Environmental > Aquatic > Freshwater > Lake | place: Lake...
AGGGATTTATTTTCGGCGTAAATTGGTATTGCGGTCTAATGCTTGGAAGGTTTTCTTGCCTAATCCACAAAGAGCCTAAACCAGTTGTGAAACCAAATTTACCGTTAAAACCTTCTTGTTTGTTTTTCTTCATCACAATATTAATGATTCCCGCATTTCCGTTTGCATCATATTTTGACGATGGATTATTGATGATTTCTATTTTTTCTATTGCCGATGCAGGTATGTTATCTAATCCCGATTGATTTCCAAAACCAGTTAAGGCAGTTTGTTTGCCATCAACCAATACGGTTACCCTGTCATTTCCTCTTAATTGTACTTTGCCTTCTTGAATTGTTACCCCTGGCAAATTTTGCATTGATTGTAAAATTGAACCTCCACTTTGGCTGATGTTGTCTTCAACTTTAAAGGTCTTTTTTTCCATTTTACCGCTTCCATCATCTCGTTTTGATAAAATAGAAACTTCACCTATTTTTTGTATGTCTTTTTCTAAATCAATCGTGGCGATGTCCAAAAATTCGGAAAGACTGCCAACGTATATCGCTTGCCTTTTGGTAGTATAGCCAGTTAAATAAATTTCAAAGTAATAGTTGTTTGGGTGAATATTAGTAAGGGTAAATCTACCTTCTTCGTTACTTACAGTTCCTGCTACAAACGCACTGTCTTTTTCGGTTTTCAACCTTACACTTACGTATGACAAAGCAGATTTGTCAACTTTGTCTTTTATCAATCCCGAAATCGTTACCCCTTTGTTTTGTCCAAAGGAATATGACGTTAAAAATATAACAAAGATTACTAGGGTAATTATTTTTTTTCGCATTGGCGGTTTTGAATTTAGTTTTAATAAACAGTGATCATTTCACTTGCTTTGGTGTCTTTGCCCATAGTAACACCATCTTTTCTTTTGGCTGTGAGTGTTACAATGAATTGGCCAATTTTGGCAAACTTGTGTTTGATTTTGAGGGACGTTGTAGTTGTGTCTTTGGTGCTGTCACCGAAATTCCAAGCAAAGTACGATGCATTGCCAGAACAAGATGCATCAAAGGTAATAAAAGAATCTCTCGTTATTGTTTTTTGCGAACATGTGAAACAAGATTCTGTTGGCTTTGAACAGGATGTTGTAAAAAAAGCAATAAACGATAAAATTATCAATGGATATATTGCTTTATTCATGTTGGTTGCCAGCATTATTCTTTGTCTTTCTCATATCCCTCATAATAATAAGACTGATCAATTCCTTTGAAAATAATTTCTCTGTTGTCAACGTCGTCTGTTAGGTTGCCCATGAGCAATGTTCTTAATTCCAAATCGTTGATTGGACTTCTTTCCATGGACTGTAAGTAAAGAGTTTTATCAACGAATTGCCAGTTTACAACTTTCATGAGCTGTTTTTTTAAGATCATGTCGAGCCAAATTCGCATGGATCTGCCATTTCCTTCTAAAAAAGGATGAGCAATGTTAATTTCAACATATTTTGCAACGATTTCCTCGAAAGAGGTTTCTGGCATTTGCTCTATTTTGATGAGAATTTCTTTCAAATAAAGTGCAGTTGCAAATCTAAAACTACCTTTAGAAATATTAACGATTCTGATTTTACCCGCAAAATCGTATAACCCTTCAAACAAATAATGATGAATTTCTTGGAGTCCTTTGGTAGTGCCAATTTCTATTTTTTGAATATCATCAGATTCGAATAATCGGTATGCTTTCGCTAAACTATTTTTATCAATGTTTTTCATCAGTTTTCATCTTCGAAAAAGGCCTTACAAAAATAGTCTAATTGAGGGTAAATTCTTTTGAATAAAGTAATTTTATTACCATCAACGAATAACAACTTTCAAATTGATTTCTTCATAATAATTATGAGAAATTTTATTCACACACCTCAGAAATCATTTTTTTTAGCAGTATCTTGTATTCCCTTTTTTTTAACACATACAATTATTTAAAACATTAGAATGATGAACGTTATACTTGATAAACTCGAAACATTGGCCGATGCCATTATCAATATTCCACTCAACAATGTGGCATTTGAAAATATTGAGGGACTTGATGAGACCGCACAAAAGTTCCAAATTGGACATTTGGAAATGGCAATTTTGTCGTTGGTGGCGGCTTCTGATCCACAATGGGGAACCATCGATGAAGCATTTATAGTGAATCGGTTAAAGAAGTTTACAAGTGGGAAAAGGTCGAGCATTCAAGCTACCTTAACTACCATGAACGAAATGGGTATTTTAACCATTTTTCCAGAGCCTGAACAAAATATTCGGGTATCGAGAAAATACAATAAAATGATCAATACAGGCGAGTGGAATGCCATCAAAAATTTGAGACCGGTTGGTTTAATTCCATTTTTGAAAAACTTTATGTCGGTTTGGGAGAATAGCAATAGCTCATCCATGTTTGGGAGAGATTGGCATCCCCTTGATTCTGCACATAATGAAAACTTATTCATTCATTTAAACCAAGATTTAACCTTGGTGAAATATTTCCACAATTACCTAATTAATCATGATTTCCCCGAAATAATTAGCTATGTGTACTTTGGTGTAATTGCCAAAAAAGTACTCAATGGCGATAGCGCCGAAATAGATATGTTTTTAGGAAAGTACAATAAGTTTGAAGTGGATGAATTCAAACAGAAATATTTAATTAACCAAACTTGGGACCCCATTGAAATAGGTTATTTTGAAGTGGTGGGACACCATTACATGAAAGACAATATCGAATTGGAATTCACCGATTTGGGAATCTCAGAATTGGTTCCTGAACTTGAGCCAGAAAAGTTGGAAGCACTATTGAATGCAACCAAGATCACTGTCCCTCATAAAGATCCCTCAAAAATAGAAGATGTAAAATTGCTATTCGATGCCCCAACTCAAAAGCAGCTGAAACCAATGATGCGATTGATGGAACCCGAAATTCGTGAGAAAATTCGAGAACAAGTGGGAGGCCGAAACAAAGGAATTTCCATGCTGCTTTATGGCGCACCAGGAACCGGCAAAACCGAATATTGTTTGCAGTTGGCTAAAAAATTCAACATGCCTGTGATGCAAATAAATGTGGCAGAAATCCAAAGCAAATGGGTGGGAGAAAGCGAAAAGAATGCGGTGAAAGCCTTCCGCCAATACCAAAAGTTGAGAAAGCAAAGCAAACGAGATTGTATTCTCCTGATAAACGAATGCGACGCTTTGCTCAGCAAAAGGGTAACAGTGAATACCAGCGTTGATGAAATGTCGAATGCCCTGAAAAATATTTTCTTAGAGCAATTGGAAGAATTTGAAGGAATTGTGATGGCTACATCCAATTTAACCGATAATTTGGACCCTGCCTTCGAACGACGTTTTCTCTATAAAGTTTGTTTGGCGAAGCCAGCACCTGAAACCGCTGCCAAAATTTGGAATTTGTATTTCCCGGGATTGCCTAAAGTTCAAGCATCGCGTTTGAGCAAAGAATACGATTTCAGCCCTGGCGAAATCTCCAATATCAAACGCAAATACGATATTGAAAAAATCCTTGGAAGCAAACTCAGCCGCACTGCTTTGATTCAATCGCTTTGCAAAAACGAACGCATCGTTACCCAACGCCTTCAAAGTGGCAAAACAGTAGGGTTTAATTGATAAATCCATTATAATCCGTTCCTGGAATTCCTTCAGTAATACCAACCTGTCGGGCTATACTTACAATTTGTCCCCGGTGATAAGTACTGTGGTTTAACATGTGGAAAATGTAATGAAATCGGGATTGATTGTTTTTCGACCAAGGCGTATCCAATGGCAATATGTGATTCAATTGACTTTCATCGAAATGCCCCATATATTCCTGTATTCGAAGCGATTGGTTAACCAAATCTTTAAGATTTTGAGCTGCTTGGTTTTCAAAAACAGACCAATCAAAATCCGTTATGTCTTCCTCATGAATGAAGGCCGACCAAAATCGCTCAACCCGATGAATGTGTTGAATGGTCAAATCTATGCTGCTGAAACTTGAATCGGCTTTCGCACAAAGAATAGATTCATCGAGGGTACTTAACCACTTTGCGATTCGCTCATTGGCCCATGCATTGTATGCCAAATTCGAATTGATTAATTGATGTAAACTCATGTTTTTTTACTCAAAAAAAGAAGAAATTGTTTTCATGGATTTAAACATTTTCTTACTATCTGGAAGTTCGATAAAGCCATATTTTAAATAGAAGTTTTTAGCCTGAGTATCTATTGGGTCAACGATTACGGCCATTGATCCAATGGCTTTCGATGTATAATAACTTCTTTTTAAAGCATCTATTAAAAGCATTTCACCAAGCCTCTCGCCATTCATATTCTTGTCTCTTGCCAATCTACCCAGTAAAGTTGAAGGGATTTCGGTGTACGATTTTGGTAATTTTTTTTTGAAATTTTCAGGTATGATTTTTTGGTCGATGCTTGAATTTGAAAGTGTATAATACCCTTTGATTACATTTGCTTTATTTGCAATAACAAAGCAAGCAGACAAATGACGTTTAATATCTTGACTAGCTTGTTTATGAATGTAATTATCAAGGATTTCATGACCACATTGAAACTCATTTTTTTTATGATTTGAATTCAAGAGTTCGGTAAGATAAATCATTGAGAATCGATTATTTCCTTATACCGTTTTACGGCATCTGTTAATGCTTGATTCGGTTTTGAAGGATTTGTTAATTCATTAAAGAAAATCTCTTGATCTCTCTTGGATGCAATGATTTTGTTATGTTCCTCTACAATCTCTTTCGATTTTTCTTGTAATGAAACAATAACAAATTCAGTCAACGTTCTATATCCACCCAAATTAGCAGCGTATTCAAAAAAGTCTTTTTGCTCTTTAGTTAATCTGGTGTCAAACCTTGCTTTTTCTATTGTATTCATAATTGAGGATTTATTTATCACTTCAAATGTACGCATAATTTCCGTACTGAAAAATTTAAATTCTATTTTTCTCACTTTTACAAAGTTAATTCCCGCACTATTGTTTAGTTATATTTTAATCAAAAATCGACGCGCGAAGTTTTGCGTTTTTCGCGAAAAAAAACGAATAATCCTTTCCCCACCCAAACCAATCTACCACCCATTTGTTATACTTTCAATGACAAAAGAAGTGACCATTGTTGGCGCCGGAATTGCGGGAATTGCATCAGCAATTCGGTTGGCTAAGTCGGGACACAAAGTACAAGTGTTCGAAGCGGCAACCCATCCCGGTGGCAAACTTCGTCAAATAGAGGAGAAGGGCTATCGTTTCGATGCCGGTCCCTCGCTGTTTACCCTGCCAAATTTGGTAGATGAACTTTTTACCCTTTGTAACAAAAATCCCCAAGACCACTTTCAATACCAAACACTTGAAGATATTTGCCATTACTTTTATGAAGATGGAAAGCAATTTGTAGCATACAAATCCTGGGATAAATTCAGTCATTCGCTAGCCAATATCGCTACCGAAAACGAGATCGCGTCCCTCAAAAAACAACTTGAAAAAGCGGCATTTCGTTACAACATAACGGCACCCGTTTTTCTAGATCAAAGCCTACATCGCTTTAAAAATTACCTCAATTGGAAAACGCTTAAAGGCATACTGAATTCCAGGAAACTGAATGTTTTTGAGTCGATGGACCAAGAAAATCGCAAACTTATTGGCAATCCCCATTTGGTGCAATACATGAACCGATTTGCCACTTACAATGGCAGCGACCCTTACCGGGCGCCAGCTTTGCTCAACATGATTCCCCATTTGGAGCAAAATTTAGGGTCGTATTTTCCCAAAGGCGGAATGTATAACATTCCAAAATCATTGTATCAATTGGCAGTTTCCATGGGAGTGCAATATAACTTCCAACACACTGTTGAAGAAATTGTTACGGAGGGAAATAACATCGCTTCAGTGCGGGTTAGAAACCTCAATACCCAAGAAGTTTTCGAGCGAAGAAGCAACATTGTGGTGTGCAATGCCGACGTTTACAATACCTACAAATTTTTACTCCCCAAACATAAGTCCCCCGAGAAAATTCTATCTCAAGAAAGATCTACATCGGCCCTTGTTTTTTATTGGGGGATAAAGGACAGTTTTCCTGAATTGGGGCTGCATAATATCCTATTTTCGAAAGATTATAAATCGGAGTTTCAACAACTTTTCCAATCGGGAGAGCCAACAAACGATCCAACCATTTACATCAATATCAGTTCCAAGTGCGAGGCATCTGATGCCCCTGAAGGATGTGAAAATTGGTTTGTGATGATCAATGTGCCAAGCAATTCCGGTCAAAATTGGACCGAAATAGCGGCCAAAGCCAAAGTGAATATTCTACAAAAACTGAAGCGAATTCTAAAGAAAGACATTGAGCCACTGATTGAATTTGAAGATGTGCTAGACCCTGTGAAGATTGAGCAACGCACATCGTCGCACGGTGGATCGCTTTACGGCACATCGAGCAACAATCGTTTTGCTGCTTTCCTCAGACACAAAAACTTTTCGAGTTCCATCAACGGCCTTTATTTTTGTGGGGGAAGCGTTCACCCTGGTGGCGGCATTCCGTTGTGCTTAAACAGCGCAAAGATTGTATCGCACTTGATAGAAGAGGATTTTGGGTAGTGGGGATTGATGCTGCTTCCAGGGTTAAAGTAAAATTAGTGTATTTTATTTCATACGATGTTATTTTACTTTATCTCATTTTGAATTTTTATTTGTTCTTGAATTCCAATTGATGTTAAACGGTACTTTTGCTTTTTACTTGTCTTTTTTTCCGAAATTGTCATTTCTATCCAATTTTTCGATAGTGCAATATCAAGGTAGTTTTCTTTAAAATTAGTTCGGTGTGTTAATTCCAACTTTTGCATCATTTCAGCTCTAGTCATTTCTCCTTGCATAACCAATAATAATCGATTGGGTAAATATGAAATTTCTAAATAATATTTATCATGTGCGGTATCATGTGCGGTATGATGTGCGGTATGATGTGCGGTATCTAAATTAGCCAGAGGTCTCCACAAAATTAACTTCCCTTAATTTCTTGCCCCAATTTCAAATGAAAATACCCCTTTTAATATTTGCATTTTTCGCAAATTGAAACTCGGTGAAAATTCAAATCCCTCATTTTGTTATTTGAGGGACATTTTATCGATTGCCGCATAACCCCCGATGGCTTCGTAGACACCTGCACCATGACCAAAACCTTCTTTTTACCCCGCAACTCAGTTGCCAAAAGAAAATTGGTTTATGTGAGGTGAGGGGTGGGTGATCACTAACTTGACTAAATAGTATTTGCAAGTTTATGAAATGTCATGCGCAAGAAATTACTTGCTAGTTAAAAATAGAAATAATTGGATTGTTGAATAAAATTATTATTTCTAACTTTAATTTAATATGTAATTCAAGTTGGTAATTAATATTATATTCGTGGTTTCACTTTTTTTTATATAGTGAATTTTATATGGTGAAATTAGACTTTGTAGATTTGTTTGCTGGTATAGGTGGCTTTCATATAGCGATGAAAACTATCAATGAAGATTCAAATTGTGTTCTTGCATGTGAAATAGATAAAAATTGTAACGATTTATATAATCAAAATTTTAGTATTGAACCATTATTTGATATTCGCGATGTTGATGTAAAAAACATACCGCCATTTCAAATTCTTTTTGCTGGTTTTCCTTGTCAACCATTCAGTCAAGGTGGGAAACAAATGGGATTTACTGATAGGATCAGAGGTACATTGTTTTTTGAAATAATGCGTATAGTTGAACACCATAATCCAACTTATATATTGTTAGAGAATGTTGCCAATATTATTAATCATGATAATGGATATACATTTAAAGTAATTCAAGAAAATCTTATTAAAAATGGATATGAATTAACTACAAATCCATTGATATTAAGTCCTTCAGACTTTGGAATACCAATACATCGTAAACGAGCCTACATATTAGCCCGAAAAAATCAAAAGTTTGAAAATGATTTTCAAGTAAAATCAATTTACCAGAATAAGGAAAATGGCAATGCCATGGATTTTTATAAATTCAAAGACTTGCCGGATAATTCATTAAAATTAACCGAATATGAAATTTCTGTGCTGAATATGTGGGACGATTTCAAAAGAGGTGTCATTAGTGATTCTTTTGGATTTCCTATTTGGATTGAAGAATTAAATTCTAAAAAACCGATAAAGTCTAAATATTTGTGGAAAGATGTTTTTATAAGGAAAAACAAAGCATTATATGATAATAATCGCGACTTTATAGATGGATGGTTGAAAAAGCACAAACCCCACAAATGGATTACAAACAAATCACACATGAAGTTTGAATGGCAAGCAAATAATTTAAATAGTGTTTTTGATGGTTTAATTCAATTCAGACCTTCCGGTGTCAGAATAAGTTCGTTGAATAAATTTAATACATTAGTGGCTATGGGGCATAGTCAAATCATCGGACCACATAAAAGAAGATTATCAATAAATGAATTAAAACAGTTACAAGCGTTTCCTGATCATATTAGAATTTCAGATTCTCGTTCAATGGCATCTAAACAACTTGGTAATTCGGTACATGTGGATGTTGTAACTGAAGTAATCAAATACTTGATTGGTAATTAAATTTCATGATGGAGAGCGCTGATTTTAATATAATTATTAAGTTAATTCATCATGCCGGTGTCCCACATGGCAAAGACCAATTACGTATTCAATTATCTCGAGATAATATAAATGAAAACAAATGTAATATTGCCATTGGATTTATTTACATCAAAAGTGTTTTGTATGCTTATGGTGTTTCATTAGACTTAAATAAAAGGAAATTTACAACGACCTCATCTATTAATTTCAATATAAATGATTTTTCAAATTTCAGTGATAATCTTAAATTACTCACGACAAATTTAAATGAGAATCTTGTAATTGGGAATAGTTTAGCCGTATTGTTACATTATGAAGAATTACTAGGAACTAGTCTGGTGGAAGTTGTTGATATTAAGTTAATTTTGTCCTCAATAGTTTGGAATAAAAGATTTGCATTTGAATTAAATAATAGTGAAAAACCAGTTGGTATTGTTAAGACAAATTATGAATTAAAAAACGGAGATTGTATTATTATAAATATTGTCGATAATTTTTTTATAATTAAACTGGTAGATTCAAATAGTAAAGTTAAAATTATATTTAATTATTCATCAATTGTGCAATTGAAACAATTTGTTTATCAACATAATATACATATTGAATCTAAGGAAATTGAGAATAAGGAAACTATAAAAATATATCAGAATGTAAATGATAAAGTTAAAATCAGGTTCGATTTTAAAATCAATAAATTCAAATATGATAACAAGGGACTTTTGTATACTGTGCCATTTTGGGTTGCCGAAAAACTTATTACTGAGAATAGTTTAGATTTAGAAATAATTGATTTACAAAATTCCGATTTTTCTGATTTGTTAAAAATGAAAAAAGATGGAATACTTCACTCAATTGGAAATAAATTAGAGGTAAAAGAATTTTATGATATTTGTTATCAAATTTTATTTGATTATTGGTTAAAAATACATCCGAATCTCATTATTAAAGATGATTTGCAAATAGATCTGATAGAAAATTATAAAATTTCAGATTCAGAGGCAGATTTAATTATAAAATGTTCAGGTGTATTAAAAAGAAGACTTTGTATAAAAGGTAGACCTTATTTATATTATCACATAAATTCTGATATTTTGGATATCAGTAGGGATTATTTAAGTTTAAATGATTTTATATCTCGTAAAGTAAATGAACAGTTTGGGGATTTATATGAAATTTTTCTAGAAATTGAAAGTATGATAGATTCCCCAGATCCTGAAATAATCACATCGACAATAAGTAGATTAATTGAAAGTAATAAATTATATTGGTCTATTTATGGAGTTCTGCACAGTGAATTTAATTTCCAATTAAATTCTAAAACTACGACTATTTGCGAAACTATTTTAGATGAATTTGTTTTGTCCTTAATTAATAATAGGAATACTGAAATTGAAATTCAACTTGATAATAATTGTTATTTTAATTTTATTTTGGATTTATGTAATAACTTAAAATTAAGTAATTTATTTCAATTTTTTAATACTGATTCTTTTTTGAGTATTACAATAAATTGTAAAACTCATAATGATTATATTGAACTTCCCAGAGAATTGTTATTTATGCCATTTAAATTATTGCCGTATTTTAAAAAAATAAAAGAAAGACGAAAAATTATCTTTAAAATTGATGAATTTATTCTAAATTACGTACCCAAATACAACACAATTTCCTATGAGCGAAAATACAAATAATAATCAGATTCCAGTTGGAGTCTCTCCCGGCATTTTTACATATTTCAAATTGAATAAATTAAAATATGTTGATGTTTTTGCAGAACTTATTGACAACTCAATAAGTAGTTGTTTAAAAAGAGGTGTTAAACCTATCATAAAAATTACTTTGCAAGATGATGCTATAGAAATAGTGGATAATGGTATTGGATTTAGTAGACAAGATTTAAATACAGCATTGATTGCTGCCGATAATACAACCACCAAATCGTCATATTCTGAGTTAAATGTATATGGTTATGGCTTAAAAGGTTCCGTGTTTTGGTTAGGAAATGTTCTTAAGATATCATCGATAAGTACAATAGACAGAATGCGTTATCATATTGAATTTGATATGCGTGATTTGCCAAAGCAACTAAGTCCTACACCAACAGTTGAATTGAAAACATTCGGTTTAGATAATTATCAAATTGAAGAAGCGATGACTAAAATTACTATTTCTGAAATAAATTCAGGAAATTATAATTTAGACCAAAGATTTATTCGCGAATTGAAAACATGCTTAAGCAGAATTTATGCACCAAGATTGGAAAAATCAGAATTGGATTTATATATAAATGATGAGTTAATTCATTTTTTACCAAGGGTTTATTTAGAAGCCCACTATTTTAATTGTTACACTGAAATAGGAAATAAAAAATACGAATTAAATAAAGAATGCCAATTAAAAGAGCAGGAAATATGGGCATACAACATAAATGAATCTTTAACTGATCCAAATTCGGGTAAAAAATATTCGATTACAGGTAGAATCGGTATGAAACCTTCTCAAAGTGCAACAGACACTGGAATTCGCGTATATAGGAGAAATAGAGGGATCTTAGGTTGTAATTCGTCTCTAACTGATTATAATCCATTTAATCTTCAACAAGGTAAACCAAGTCAACTTTTTTTAATTGGAGATATTCATCTGAATGATTCATTTGATAAACCATTAATGGGTAATGATTTGCCAGAAATGAATATTTTAAATGAATTATTAAAAGATGTTCAAAGAAAAAATAAACGTCTTTTTACCCAAGCAGACAAATTCAGGATAGCTATGTTGACCCCACTTATTGGTGGTCCAACAACACCGATGCCTCCACAGCCTCCAACATCTCCGATCCCTCCAACAATGCCGACGCCTCCACAGTCTCCAATATCTCCGATTCCTCCAAATACTCCAACGCCACCCGTTATTCCTTATACAGCCAAACGAAAAGTTATTCAAATGGTCGATACCAATTTAAAGATTATTTTTGAAGAGGTTAATGAACTCA
>Ga0114976_10002467_pt1 | contig 11612 bp, 16 predicted proteins | sample S_130805_EF_Meta_FD_87319 | JGI IMG/M metagenome (GOLD analysis project Ga0114976, IMG submission 87319) | Freshwater microbial communities from Lake Simoncouche, Canada to study carbon cycling - S_130805_EF_MetaG | ecosystem: Environmental > Aquatic > Freshwater > Lake | place: Lake...
CAAAATGCCAGCGTCGATGCGGAAACCCGCTGCGCCTTGCACTTCTGAACATCGAGCATTAATCAAAATCCCTCTTGGGGGACGACGCGGAGTTCCCGCGCCAAGAACGCCTTGAGCTTCCCGCCGTTCGTGGCGGGGACCGTAATGGACCAGCGGTCAGGTCCAAGCCTACGGAAGTAGACGTCGTACTCGGGGCCACCATTCCATCTCGGATCGTCAAAGAAATCGGCCAACACCAGCACTTCACCCGTCGAACCACCATCTACCATGAGGCCCGGAAACGCCCTTTTGACTGCCTTCACAAAGGCATCGTTGACCTCACCGCTAAACAGCTTCGACATTACCCACGTCGGCTTCATACTAAGAACTCCCTTCTTTTGCTCCACGATAGGCTAGTTAATCAGGGCGCGCATCTCGTCCGGCGTCAGGACCACCACGCCGAGGCTCTGCGCCTTTTGCAACTTCGCCGAACCCGAACCCGCGTCCTTGGCGACCAGATAGGTCAACCCCTTGCCGACGCTCGACTTAATCGTGCCACCTGCCCCCTCAAAGGCCGCTTGCATCGCCGCATCACGGAAGCCCGTCATGCACATCGACTTGCCGACCATCGCGCCCGTCGTATTCGGAGCCTTGACCTTGATGCCCGCGTCGAGCAGGCGGTTAATCAAGCCCTCACGAGCCTTGATCCCGTCGATGAACGCCTTGCCCTTCGTCGGGCCAATGCCGTCGATTCTCGCCATGTCTGCCAGCGTCATGCCGCGCAACCTGTCCAGCGTATTGAAGCCCGCGTCCACTAGCACCTTGACCATCGACCGCCCGAACAGCGGGATTCCCAAAGCACCGATGAAGATATGCAGGTCCAGCGTCATGCGCTGAGATAGGTTCTCGATTGCCTTGCGAGCGACCACCATGCCGATCATTCGACCGTCGGGCGAAATCGCGTTCGCCATTTGCGGGGCCGTCAGATTGTAAAGGTCCGCAATGTCGGACACGACGCAAGAATCCACCAGCGTCTCGATCAACCCCTCGCCGACGTGCAGCACGCCGATCTTGTCTACCCATCGCCGAATACCACCCGCCACCTGAGCAGGGCATTCTTCCCCACGGCACACCAGATACTCGCCCTCGAAGTCGAGCCTCGTATTGCACTCGGGGCACTCGTCCGGATGCGCGAAATAGTCGCCGTCGTAGGAAGCCAAGACCGATTCCACGGCGGGGATAACGTCGTTTCGGCGGGAGACCATGATGCGGTCACCCTTGCGAAGCCCACCGAGCCGCTTGATGTACCCGACGTTGTGCAGCGAAGCCTGCGTCACGTCCGCGCCCACCAGATGCACGCTGTCGAAAATCGCCACGGGCGTCACGCGGCCCGATTGACCGACCTGCCACGTCACGTTGCGGATCGTGGTCTCAAGGACCATGTGCGGGAACTTGAAAGCGACGGCACCCTTCGGTCGATTGTCCACGACGCCGTACTGATCACGGGCATCGCGGTCATTAACCTCGATTACCAGACCGTCGATCTCGTAGGGCAAGCCCTCGCGCTTCTTGCAATAGTCGTCATAGTACGCCGCGACCTGATCTGCCGTTTGACACACGGAATACTGCGGAACGTCAAACCCAAGCATGCGGGCAAGTCGAAGCGAATCGCTCTTATTGCCGCTTGAAGCATCGAACTCGTACACGAATACGGTCAAATGCTCGCATCCGATACCGTCGTGCGACTTCATCGTTCCATTAGCGGCATTTCGAAGGCTCTTGTAGCCCGTGAAATGCGTGGCGAAATCCTGCTTCGTGAGCATGACCTCGCCACGAATCCAGCCCGTGTAAGGGCTTTTAATTTCCTTCGGGAAGCGCATGCGGGCGGCGTTGCGCGTAATGTCTTCGCCCGTCTCGCCGTCGCCGCGAGTAATGGCCTGAACGAATCGGCCATTCTCGTAACGCAATGCGAGGCTGCTACCGTCCATCTTTTCCATCACGCAATACGCATCGGCCCTCGTGCTGGCAAGCCAATCCCGCGTCTCCGCGACCGTCTGCGTCTTGGACAAAGACCCCATCGCGCACCCGTGCGCCGCTTTTTTCCAACCACTACCGGAAACCCCCGCCCCTACCTGCTTGAGCAAATGGTGATTGGGGTCAATCTGCCGAAGCAAGCCCTCAAGGGCGTCGTACTCGGCGTCGGTCATAATTGATTGCCCGTTGTAATAAGCGTCACGGGCAGCGGTGATTTTCGACTCGATTTGATTGACGTTCATTCGATGATCCTTACAATTGGTCCGCGTATTTCGCGCCCTAATATATCGGTCGCGTATTGATTCACGTTCGCATCGTGTTTTTCGACGTAAAGAATCTTTACGTTTTCATTTACCGAATCGCAAATCGTATTCTGCCCCAATAATCGAGGAATATCGACTATTTTTACGGGTTTTCTTGACCCGTATTCGCAGATATACAGGTACTTCATACGCAAAGTTCGGGGTATCGGTCGCACAAATCTCGCGCCGTCGAGAGAGGCAATTGCGCGACCAATCGACCGACCGTGTTGAGTGCATTTGCGCTCTTGAGCCCGCCCATCTCGATTCGCACAATGTCGCAGAAAGGAGGCGGCATGTGCGCCAGCGGGGAAAGTCTCATCACCCGCTTGAAGCGATAGCCCTTATTGAGCTTCTGGTGCAGGACCTTCACACCCTCGTCCGGCCACTTCATAATAGGCGACGAAAGCCCTGCCGATCCCGACGCGCCGTAATTAATCTCGACACGCCCATCGGACGTGCCCGTGATTTCCCACCATTTATTGGAAAAGCCACAAGCGACCTTGTCGTTCGGGCCACGGTATTCGAGGAACGCCGTCCACGGCGTTCCGTAACGGATTGCTTCATTGACTGCTGAAATGGAGTCGCAGACTCGCATCGTGGTTTCCTTTACTTGATGCCGACTACGGCCAAACCGTACTCGGTTCGCTCTACAATCGCGTCGTCTTCCTTGATGAACCAGAAGAGACTTTTAGCACGCTTGCGAGCGGCGGCATACCCCTCGACTCGGTCGATGATGGTCCCGCGAATCGCGCTGTAAACCAGATACCTCTTAGCCTTAGCCATGACGTTTCTCCTTTTAGTTCGTTGGTTTCTCAATCACGGAGTGGGGGTCGCCCACACCGTCTCGACCGCCGAGAGAACCCGACCATCCGCGAGAATGGTCTGGGAGATTTCCCGCAGTCGCTTCTCGGAGTACCGCTTGCAATCCTCGATCTTGATTCGCTGCCCGTTCCGCGGCAGGCACGTCCGAAGCCGATCACCAATCGACTCCTTGTTAATCGAGACGTAGTATTGCTTCCAGTCCGAGTCATGCCCGACCCGCACCGTTACCACGACGGTCTTATCACCCTCAACCACCGACTTCACGCGCTTCTCAATGTAACGACTGCTCATCTCGCATCTCCTTGTTGATTTCCCCTACACCATCCAAACGGTCAGTAGGTTTGGAAAAAACTAAAAAGCGAATGTCGATTTTCGGTTTTTCAAATCGCATATACGTTCGCGCAGTAACGTCCCTCATCCAAGCACCCCAACGGTTTGCGCTCCCCGAAAAAACCGAAAAAGCGAATGTCGATTTTCGGTTTTCTACGGGCACCCTATACGTTTGGATGGTGTAAGCGGTTACAGGAGAATCCATGAACAAGGCGCGAGTGTTTTTCGATACAGAGACGACGGGCTTGAATGCCGGCGAGCAGGAAATCCTGAGCGTCGGCATCGTCCGCATTGAGACGGACGGCACGCGCCGAACCTTCACGACGAAGGTCAAGCCCGTTCGATTGGAAAAGGCCCAGTCGAAGGCGCTCGAGATGAACGCCTACACCGACGAGGAATGGGCCGACGCGCCGATCTTCGCAGACGTGGCCGACGAGATTGTCGGGATGCTGCGTGGGACGGTTATCATCGGCCACAATATCAAATTCGACTTGGCGTTTTTGGACGCCGAGTTGAAAATCGCGGGTAAGCGTGGTTTCGCCCGCAACGAAGTGGACACGATGACGATTGCTTACGAGCACCTGTGTCCGCTCGGGCTGGAAAAGCTGGCCTTGGACAAGATTCGGGATTTCTTGGGATGGTCGAAGGACGGCGCGCACACGGCGTTGTTCGACGCCGAGACCTGCGAGCGGCTTTACAACCTACTTGCGGGGTCGGGCTGGTGGACCAAGACCAAAATCAAGCTCTGCCGCAAGTTTAATCGGGAGGTCAAGTAATGCGGGATTTTCGAGCGTTCATTCGGGACACGATGGACTCGACGGCAGAAGCCGCAGGGTACGCGGGTCAAATGGCCCGTTGTGGCCTCGTGGACAATGAACTCTTTGAGACCGTGCGGAAACTCGATACGTCCGACGTGGACTACGAGACGGTTGACGAAGTGCTGTCCGGCCTAAAGCTGGCCGTCGGCATCGACTTGGGGTTGATCCCGAAGAAAACAATCGTGCCGTCCGTGGTCGATGAACTCGACTTCTTGGACGTGCTGATCTGTGCCGCCCGTTTCTTGGATATGAGAGAACGCGCCGTCGAACTCGAAGCGATGCTCGTTTGCATGATCGTTACCATGCCCGAGTATTATGCCCAAGACCGATTCCAAAAATGGGCGCGCGAGTACGCTGAACTCGTCGGGGTCAAAGACCCCAATCAAATCCGCATGCTGCGGGCAATCCTCAGTACCCGCGCAATAGCCGACGAGGACCTTCGCGCCACCGAGGGATTCAATCCGGTCGAGGTCGACAACGAGAATCGAAAGTTTTTCGATTCGTTTCGCGCCCGCAACCTGAACTAGATATTACGGCCAATCGTAATCGGGGCGGTCGTAGAAAATCCTCGATGCCAAGCTCTCCGATATGAGCGTTGAGAATAACTCAACGATCTCGTCGTGCAGCCTGTTATCGTTGAGATTGAGGTCCTCTGCTACGTCTTGCAGAGCCCGTGCTTTTTCGAGCATATCTACCAAGAGCCCTTCGAGTTTGCGGTCGTCCCTCAAAGACTCGACGAATTCCTCATAATCGAAGACAGGTGCTTCGCTTGAGGCCGCGTAAGCGTAAATCGCTTCCGTCAATACCTTCTTGGCGGCAGAGCTTGACTTCAATGCGCCTAAAGCGGCCTTGAAGTTGGCCGACGCATACCTGACCGCCACGGCCTTTGCCTGCTTCTCCTGCACGCTCAGGGTACGCTCACCCGGAGCCAGGTAGAAGTGGATCACGCCGCCGTCGTCGGTGTGAAGGGTGTTTAGCCCTTCAGGGCTGTCCGATAACGTGATTCGCTCGACCCGCGAGTAAATCGTCGGGATTCGATTGGGATCGTTCAAGTACGCTGACTTCTTCATCGAGGCATGCCTTCGATTTGATTACGTTGACCGAACACGCCCTATTTAGGGCGTGTCAGGGGTTTCTCTAACCTGCAACTTCATGACGTCGATGCTGTCGAGATGCAGGCCAAGGGCTACTGCCTTGTCGAGCGCGGCGTCTTCGGTATCGAACCGTACCGTATCCTTGTGGTTTAGGGCGGGAGACTTGAAGGCGTCCGCAGCATTCAAGAACTGATTGCCCTTCCTCAGAGCGTACTTCGTGGTCTTCACTTGGAATCCCCCTTGCGTTCACGCTTGACGACGACACATTCGGCCCCCGCCAAGAACGCGGCGGTGGCTTCGGCTTCCGAAGCGTACTCGGCAAGACGGTAGGAACCAAAGTCACGGCTCCAAGTGCCCTGCTGATTCAAGACTTCGCGGGTCTTTTTGTTCTGAACATAATAGACGGTCATGGGTAAGCCCTCAGTTGAAGGTGTGGTTAGGGGACGACGACGCCAGCGATGGAGTACCACGTCCCGTCCGCGCCCGTGATGAACAGACCGTCGAGGCTGGCCGAAACGTCTCCGGTCGCGACACCCGCAGCGTCATTGAGGGTGTTCTTCGCCGGAAGGGAGGTGACCTTCAAGACGACCGGATTCTGAAAGGAGGCGTCCCGGCGAATGTAGGTGCCCGCTCGCGCCGACATACCAATGGTTCCGATGGTGCAGTTTCCGGCGAGGTACAGGTTCACTTCGCTCGCGGGAGCCGAACCACCCGCTTCAAAGGGGCCGTCCAACTGACTGATTTCACCGGTGGACACGCCTGCGCGGAACACGACCGTTCCCGCTGCGCCAGCCGTGCCCGCGTCACCAAGCAAGACAGACTGCGCCGCCTGCCCGCCGTCGCACTCCAGCGAGGTGAACCCCGCGTGCCCGCTAATTTGGGCGTAGCCCCCGTTTCCGGCGGTGCTGCCGACCGCCCGACCACCGTTCATGTAGATGCTGGCAGAGACGGAGCACGACCCATCGACGTACAAGTTCCCCGCGTTGCCACCGGGGCCGTAGGGGTAGTCGGTGAACACGCCGCCAGCGGAGAGGAGGACGGTTTCCCGCGAGGTAAAGTTCCCGCCCACGTTCAAACTGCCCCCGTTTGCGGGCTGGGCACCCACGTTCGCCACGGTCGTCGCCCCGGTGCGGTCGCCCCCGACGAGGTTCAAATCATCATCGCCCCCGAAGTAGACGAAACTCCCCTCGACGTCGATGTCGCCGCCCGAACCTGCATAGTGCGTCTCGTTGTTCGAATTGCAACCGCCGCCATGCCCGTTGTAGAACTCGTTGATGGTCAAGTTGCCCTTCACGAACAGGGAGGCACCGTTTCCGCCGTTCCCGTTGATGCCGTGCCCGCCCTCCACGCGAACCTCGTCTAAGCCCAAATCCGCGTAGAAGTTGGCGTCTCCGCCGTTGCCACCGTTGCCGTTATCGGCGTCCCCGCCGTTCATGTCGAAGTCGTCCTCAATAGACGAGGGGCCTTCCACGCTAACATACCCGCCGTTGCCGCCGTCCCCGTAGGTGGCGTACCCGCCCTCAAACTGAAGGTCGTCGGACACGAGCAGGAAACCTTCTACTTCAAGGTAGCCGCCGCTCCCAGCGTTGTGGGGGGCGAAGTTAGCGGTATTGACCGAGCCGCCCTGCGCGTAAACGTCGTTGGCCGAAATGCCGCCGTTCACATAGATTTCTCCGGCGTCGGGGGTGTCGAGGGTGTTGCCCGCCGCCAACGTCCCGTAGCGGTCGCCGCCCGAGACGGTCATGAAGCCGCAGAAGGTTACCTGCCCGTGGACGTAGAGATTGCCGCCCGTGCCGGAACGGTACAATTCGGAGTTGGAGTCACAGTTTCCACCGTAGGCCGAGATTTCGTCGCCCGAGAAGTTCCCCTCGACGTAGATAATGCCGCCGTTGCCCGCGTTTCCGTTGTTCGCGTTTCCGCCACGAACGGACAGGATGCCATCGAAAATAGTCACGTCCGCGTAGGCGTTCATCCCGCCGCCATTCCCGGCGGTTCCGTTCGTCGCGTTACCACCCGAAAGGTCGAGGTCAATCAAGGCGTGGCAGTCACCGTATACGGTGATAGTGCCACCGTTGCCCGCGCTGCCCCCCGCGTTGTTTTCGCCACCGTAGGCGTAGACCGCGCCTACTTGCAACTTCCCGTAGACGATAATGTCCAGACCGTTAGTACCCGCCAAGAGGGCATCGCCGCCAACCCCCTCCCCTTGAAGAACGGAGCCGGGGAAGCCACCCGTGGAACCAATGAGGTCGCCGCCGACACGAAGTTGAGCCGCCGCCTCGCCGCATTGACGGAACTCCATGTAGGTGAAAATCAGATCGCCGTCCACGCGGAAGTTCTGCTGCGGCGTCGTGGTGACATCCTTGTCGAAATAGATCGCCTGCGCGTGCAAGTCTCCCCGAATGGTGACCTCGTGGCCCCCGTCGTTGATGAAGTCGCCGCGCACGAGCATTGACCCCTTGACCTCTAGGTCGCCCGTAACGGTCACGTCGCCAAGGCACATGAGGTTGCCCTCGTAGGTGCCCGTGATCTCGCCTTCGTTGGGGATGACCGAGCCGCCGCCCGTTTCAAGACCAGAGAGAATAGTACCAAAGCCGTCAGTTGCGATAGTCATAGTTCGTTCCTCCTAATCAGTTCAAGAATCGAACGAAAAAGGTAAGCGCACCCGCCGTGGTATTCGTGATCGTCACCGACTCGAAAACCTGCGGAGAAGAACCCGGCACGACGTTGTGGACAAGGTCGTAGGTGCCCGTCGCGTCAACCCACGTCGCGCCAACCTGCTTCAGCACATAGACCGCAGGGGGGTAGCCGAAGGGATGCGTCAAGGTGACCGCATCGCCCGCGCCACCGTTAGCCGCGAGGAGTTCGACGTCCTCAAGGGTAACGATGCCCGCGTCACGCCAAGCCCTCAAGTCGCCGTCGATTGCCGAACGGAGAACTTGAGACGTATTGGGCAGGTAGACCGAGAGTCCCGGCCCGATGTAGACGTCCTCACCGCGACGACCTTCGCTTTGCGCTTGGGGCACGAAACGGAGATCCCGCAGGTAAATCTTGTTTGTAGAGACGTTCGTAACCTTCATGGGTATCCCCTATTGGAGTTAGCACCGCAGCACTAACTCATAGGGATAGCCCTTCTAACGGTTACTAATCAATCCGCGTACTCTTGCATCGCCTGAAGCAAAAGCCCGTTGGCAACCGCGTTCAACGGGTCCGAAGCGGCCCTGATTTCGCTCACCTGAATCGGAAACCGCTTCTTCTTGCGGTCAAAGACCTTCTGGAACAGCGGCAGGAAGCCACCCGCCAAGGAAGTCCCGCCACCGACCACGATGGGGATTTCGCGGGGCAACGCGAACTTGTCCCGATTGCGCTCGAACTCCTTGGCGATCTGGTCGATCACATACTCGATCAGGCTCTTGTAGTAGAGCACCAACGCCTCTTCTTCGCGGCTCTTCGGAGAAATCAGGTCGATGCCCTTCTCCTTGATCGCGCAAATACGGGACGACGTGGAACCGACGGCCTTCGCCGCACCCGCGTCGATCCAATCGCCGCCACGGGCACATGAGAAAGCCATGCCCTCGACGCCGTTGATCGACAACGCCACGTTCGTCATGCCCGAGCCGAACGAGATGCCGATGCCGCTGAAGTTCTCCTTCGCAGTCTCGGCATAGACAATCGCCATTGCCTCGTTGCTCGCCACCGCGTCGTAACCGCACTCGGTCACGATGCGCTCAAGCACGCCCCTGTGGTAAACCACGTCACGGGTTTCGTCCACCGGAGCGGCAGGCACGCAGAAGTAGCAAATCTCGTTGGGCTCCTTCGGAGGGCCAAGCACGCCCTTCACGATTACGCCCAACACGCCCAAGGCGTCAATCTCACCCGCCGCGATAAGGCCGCGAGATAAAGGACGGCGCAGTTCGCGTCCAAATACGGTCGCCATTTCCAACGCCGCGTCACCGATGACCACGATGCCGTCGTCCCCGTGGTCGATGAAATCGACGCCCGAGAGCTTCAGCATCTTCTTCGCGCCCGCCTCAAGGTCGATAAAGGCGTCACGCATACGGGCGGTCGTGACCTGATCGCCCGACTTGCGCGCCGAAACGACGTTCATGGTGCCCGGATCAAGTCCTACACCCAACTGCTCTTTATTCTTCGCCATTGTCTTGCTTTCTCACTCGCTTAGGACGATTGACGGACTTGAGTGCTCGCGCAGCATCGTCAAGTCCTGAAGCGTCGGACACACCAGCCGTCGTCTTAATGTCCACGGTCTTGTCGCCAACGATGTTTGAGGGGATGTATACGGGTTCGTCAGGGCCATGCGTCACGGTCGTCGTCGTTGTTGCTACGCCCGTACCCGCGACCGTAATCGACACCTTCGCCATCGCCGATTCGACCGCACGTTCGATCATCGACGCAAGTAATGCCGCGTCCGGTTGTGCAGGTTGAGGCTGAACCTGAGCCGCCATAGCACTCGCCACCGCCGCTGCCAACTTCTCTACGTCCACCGCAGGCGCAGCATGAACGGGCACCGCTGACAACACCCGCTGAGACGGCCTCGTCATTGTAACGGCATGAATCGAAGGCTTCGGCGTTGGATTCGACATCGGCTTTTTGTTTCTCCGCTCATACGATACCCGAATCTTGCCCGCCCTGATTAGGGCATCCACGCAAACTGATCCCCTGACAACCCGTTCGTCTGCCCAACGGACTTCACCCAAGCGCAAAATCAAGCCCATATCAGGGATGCTAACTAATGACTCCCCAGGTGCGAGCGTAATCCTAGCCTCAACCATTGCTTACTTCGCACCCCCAAAAAACAGGTCATGGAAAAATCGTGGGTTTTCGACAAGCATCTTAATCGCTTTTTCACGGCCCTTACGCGCACCGCGTTCGAGGAACGTGTATTTGTAGAACCCCGGATGAATCCACGCATCCTTCATTCGGATCGGCGTGGTCCGAACCACTTTATTGCCGCCCACGCGCATCGAAGCCTTTTTCGTACCGCCCTCTTTCGTGAGCCACCACATCGGGAAAGGCGGTCGGCCCTCCGTTAAGGCTTCAGCCGTAGGCCAATCGGACACGATTTCAATGTATTCGCCATCTATCTGGTAATAAAACGACTTCAGGAACTTATCGGAGTTGGGCAAGCCCGCTTTCTCACCCGCCAACCCCAAGCCTTTTGCCATATCTTTTTTCGCTTCGTCGATTACCGTGTCCAAAATAATCTGTGCGATTTTTTTCATCATTGCAGGCGTCGGGACAAAAGTATTCGGCCCCACCTTGCGAATGATTACGTCACCCTTTACTCCGCGTACTTTCACGGCCCACGACCGCCATAAGTTATGTTAGCCCACACCGGAGTCCGGCCTCGAATCTCACGCCCGTCAGGAACCTTGGGAACCTCAGTCCCCATCGGCGTAGCCTGATACTCGTACCCGACCGGATAAGGCGGCGAATCACCGCACGGCGAGTCCTCGGGCCTCGTGTATCTCGTCTCGGGCCACGCCAACCGCTCCAAGTCGCCCATCGGGACCTTGTAGCGAATGTCGCCCTCGCCCAAGTAGCCGATCTGGAAGGATTGCTGAAGGGTAAGCCCACGAATCTGCGTCCGCTTGACCGGACCAATCGAGAAGCGTTCGCCGTTCTGCTTCACGATGAAATCGCGCTGCGAAACCGACGGCGACGGGCCAATCCAGACCTCGTAGGTGTTCTCTAGCTTGCGGCCATTAGGCGTCTGCGTCACCCGCCTCTCGGAATCGTCCGGGCCTATGATGATGTCAATCGGACCTTCGTACCCGCCAAGCCAACCCGTGCCGAAACAAGAAAAGCAGTAGTTCAACGGCTGGCCGCTGTACTCGCGCAGACGGGCATCCCATACGCAAGTGCAGGGAACCCCCGTGATCTTGCGAATGAATAGTTTGACCCGCTCGCCGCCCTGCTCAAGAATGAACCTGTTGCGACGAATCGCCTCGGTCCAAATCCAATCCAGCTTCTCGGAATTGAACGGCGTGATCGGCTCGCAATACTCAAGCGGCGTCTCGATCAATCCCGAAGGGGTAGTCCCCGTCGGGTCAATTGCCACCGTCGTCATCCGATAGAAAACCTTGGGCCTCAAATCAGGCCCCATCGTCAGCACGTTGCCACGGCCATAATAATAGTTCACCGTCACGACTGAGTTTTCAGTCGGCGTCGGTGGAACCGAGAAGTTCTCAATCGCCGGATTCCAAACAGGCGTCAGG
>Ga0114976_10002468_pt1 | contig 11612 bp, 9 predicted proteins | sample S_130805_EF_Meta_FD_87319 | JGI IMG/M metagenome (GOLD analysis project Ga0114976, IMG submission 87319) | Freshwater microbial communities from Lake Simoncouche, Canada to study carbon cycling - S_130805_EF_MetaG | ecosystem: Environmental > Aquatic > Freshwater > Lake | place: Lake...
CGTGGTTGCCGGTGCGGCACTCATTGGCCTGTGTGCGCAGCTCTACATTTATCTGCCCGGCAATCCGGTTCCCATCACTGGTCAGACCTTCGCGGTGCTGTTTGTAGCTGCGGGTCTGGGGCTTGGTCGGGGAGTCAGTGCGACGATCCTGTACGCGGTGGGCGGCTTGGTGGGTGTGCCGTGGTTTGCGCAGGGCACTTCTGGTCTGGTCTCGGCAACGTTTGGCTACATCCTCGGATTCATCCTGGCGGCGGCTGTTGTTGGCTATCTCGCGGAGCGGGGCTGGACCTCTCGCGCGTGGCGCACCGCAGTCGTCATGGTCATCGGCAACGCGGTCATCTACGCCGTGGGCGTCACGTGGCTGAAGACAGCAACGGGAATGGGCTGGAGCAAGGCCATCAGTCTTGGTATGACCCCGTTCCTTGTCGGTGACGCGATCAAGATCGCGCTCGCCGCTGGCGCATTTACTGCGGCTTGGGCGATTATCCGTCGACGCCGCCAGTCCTAGCACTCGACCAGACCTCACCACGTGAGGCGTAGCCATGGATGACTCAGGAACACCGCAGTGGCGCGGATTCGTCCACCACCTGACCGTACGTGAACGTTCCGACGGTACGTTCGAAGGGTGGTGCCTGCCAGGGCGCGGTACTCGACCATATGGCGGCCACATTCTCGCGCAAACACTTCAATTGGTGGTGCAAAAGTCTGCACGCGGCATGACACCGATGTCGCTGCATGCTCACTTCATGGCGGCCGGCGATACGCGCACGCTTCTTGAGTACAAGGTCACGAGCATGCGATCAGGTCGCTCGTTCGAGCACTGGGCCGTAGATGTCAGCCAAGGGGGGCGACCGCTCGTGGCGGCGACGGTAGTCCTTCATCATCCCGAGCCCAGCCCGGAGCACCAGGTTCGCCCGCAACGACCGGGTGGACCGAATGGACTCCCAGTCATCACACAATTTCCGCGCGCAGGGACAGTCGTTGCTCTTCGTGCCGGCCTAGAGATTCGTGCGGGCAGGAACTGGACGCAGGGGGATCCTGCTGTCGTCCCTTATCAGGATCGGTGGTACCGATGTGTTGAGCCCGTCCCCGAGGGGTGGGAGGACGCGGTCCTCGCGTGGTGCACAGATCTTGAATCGACGTGGACGGTGGACCTGCCCTACCTGGACGGCGTGCGCTCTCGCACCGCAGCGAGCTTAGACCACAACATGCACTTCCACCGTCCCTTCGATCCGAGTCAATGGTGGCTATACGAGCAGGAAAGTCCCGACCTGTTCCGCGGTCGGGGGTTGGCCACCGGCCGCATCTTTAGTCTGGATGGGGCTCTCATCGCGACCGTCACGCAGCAGACACTCTTGCGTCTGGAGCTCGAGGACTAGCTAGGGCGCGCCAACCTGTGTCCTCCTGGCCAGCGCAAGGTACTCAAGGAGAAGCACGAGAGCCGACGCAAAAATGATCGTCGGTGACACGATTGTGATCACTCGATCCGGCAGGGTGATGCCGTAGCACAACCAGGCCACGCCACTTGCGAGGCTGACCCACCACGTTGTGAGGGAGACCTCGGAGGCTCGCAAGGTGCGCCACGTGCAATACGAGGCGTACACCTGCGGCAGGCGTACGCCGAATGCTGCGAACTGAACCACGATGACAACGGCGGCGGGAGCGTTGTGCCCGATGAGCATGGCGGCCACAATCGCCAGGCCTATGAGTACGCCGACGCGTGCGTCACCCGGCCTCGGACGGGCCCGGTGAATCCCCAGAAGAATTGTCGAGGCAGTGATGAGGGCGAGGACGTTTCCCCCGAAAGCGACCCAGATGTGCTCGCGAAGTCCGTAACCCACCCACTGGCTGAAGGTGAGGCAGAAGAGCATCCACGTTAAAGGTGACACTCCTTGGCATGACCTGTCTCGCCAGATTCGCACAGACTGTGGGACTGACATCCACAGACTTAGCACACACGCCACGAGCCCGATGGCCGTGGAGACAAAGATGTTGCCAATCACGCGCGGCTACCCCTCGAAACTATCGGACGGTGTATCCGCCATCGACGTTCATGACGGCTCCGGTCGTAAAGGCGGCCCCGTCGCTCAGCAGCCACAGCACCATCGCCGCTACTTCTTCGGGACGCCCGAGTCGCCCGAGCGGGTGGAGGGATTCCAGAGTTGCCACCGAGGCATCGTCGTGACGTCGTCGCAGCAGTGGCGTGTCGATGAAGCCGGGAGCCACAGCGTTGATGCGGATGTTGTCGGAAGCATGATCAAGCGACGAGGCGCGCACCAGCCCCACCACGCCGTGCTTGGAGGCAACGTAGGGAGCCGAGCCGGCCTTTCCGACATTGGCGAGTGCGGACGCCATCACGACAATTGATCCGCCCTCCCCTCGTGCACGCATATGCCTCGCCTGTGCACTCATGCAGTAGAAAACGCCATCGAGGTTGACCGACATCACTCGCCGCCACGTGTCGGGCGTGAGATCAGCAACCGGCGCCCAGTCAGCTCCGATACCGGCGTTGTTGACTGCGCCATCAAGGAACCCAAAGTCGTCCACAACTGCTTTCGTGACGGCCTCCACCTGCGAGGCATCGCTCACATCTAGTTGGTATGCCCGCGAGTCTGCGCCGCGGTCGCGCAGCCGGACGGCTACTGCCTCGGCTATCTCTCCGTCGATGTCGGTGACGGCAACGAGCGCGTGCGCGGCTGCGAGTGCCTCACAGATGGCAAGCCCGATACCTGACCCACCTCCGGTGACCAGAACGACGCGGCCTGCGAGCGGGTGCGACGGAGAAGCGAGGGAGTCAGATTCGCCCTGATCGGCGAAGGTCACGGTGTCACGAGGAGGCTCGGAACGTCGTACCCCGCCTCCGCGTCGGTGGTCATGTCGACGGCAAGCGCGTCGGCCGTCGTGGGATCGGCACTCGTGAGCGCTGCCACCAAGGAAGCAAGTGCCTCAGCCTCAGCTTTGGCTGTTTCCGGACTACGTGAAGCGCAGTCGGGAGTTCCCTTCACGCCCACGAAGTACTGGGCACCACCATTGGAGGTCAGATGGTCGTAGTCCACGACGGGGATACCGTTTCCGTTCGCTGCTGCGATCGCTTCGGCGCCGGACGTGGCGTCGAGATTCACGACCACCAGCACGGCAGCTCCTTGATTGACGAAGTCCGTTGCCTGTGTGACAAACACCGCCGGGTCACCGGACGCGTTCTGGAATGCGACGGGGACACCTCCAGCCGCGAAGGCATCGGCAATGACCTTCTGGCCTGCTTCGTCCCAGCATGACCCGGTCGTTGAGTCGGGGAGAACGATGCCGACTGTTCCGGCAGCAAGGGTCGGCCCCGCCGAAGCTGAGGCTTCCTCGATCGGGGGGAGTTCGCTGGCCAGAGCTTCTTGCGTGGGTGCGCCAATCGTGATGCCGGCGCATCCGGTGAGCAGGAGCGAGCTCGCGGCGATAGCGCTGAGTCCCAAGGCAAGCGAAAGCTTCATGGTGAGTCCCTTCGATCAGTCGAGCCAGATCAGTTGAGTGTGACGACGGCTTTGACGACGCGTGCAGATCGACTGTCGTCGATGGCGGTGTTGAGATCGGTGAGGTTGCCGCATTGCGTGATCGTCTTCTCGTACGGGAATCGGCCTTGTCGGTTCAACTCGATCAGGTAGGGGATGAACATGTCGGGCACGACATCGCCTTCCATGTTTCCCTCGATGGAGCGACCGCCGAGGATGGTCCACGGATCCACATCGATGCGGGTGCCGGCGGGGGAGACACCAACCAGCCCAAGCCGTCCCTGGGTGCTGAGTGCGGCGTAGGCGGCGCTCATCACTTCCTGGCGGCCCGTGGTGTCGAGGATGAAGTTGACGCCGGCGCCTTGGGTTGCCTCGCGGAGAGCCTCGGTCAGGTCACCGGTCGATGAGTTGATGGTGTGGGTGGCGCCGAGTTCTTTCGCTAGCTCGAGGCGACTGTCGGAGATGTCGACCGCGATGATGGTCGTGCAGCCTGCAACATGGGCCGCCATGACACCGCTGAGACCGACCGGACCTGTTCCCGTGACCGCGAGGGTGCTTCCGATGCCCGGTCGAAAGAGATTGAGCACGGTGCCCGCACCGGTCTGGATGCCACACCCCAACGGAGCAAGCGTCTCCAGCGGGATATCCCTGTCGACCTTGACGGCAGCACTTTGATGAACCAGCGCATGGCTGGCGAACGAGGACTGGCCCACGAAGTGGCCGTGCACGGAGCCCTGCGCGCTGGTGTAGGCCGTTGAGCCATCAGCTCGACAACCGGTGAGATTCATGGCAGCCGAACTGACGCAGTACACGGGGTGTCCTGTGCGGCAGGGCAGGCACTCTCCGCAGTAGGCGAACGACAGGACCACGTGATCACCGGGCACCAGCCGGGTGACGCCTGATCCCACCGCTTCGACGATCCCGCTGCCTTCATGACCAAGGATGATCGGCGTCGGAAGCGGAAGATCCCCGTTGATGACGGAAACATCGGAGTGACAGATACCGGTTGCGACAATGCGAACAAGTACTTCATCTGCGCGCGGATCCTCGAGTGTGATGTCCTCGAGAACGAGTGGGGTGTTGCGCTCGCGCAGTACGGCTGCGTTGACCTGCATGGTGTCCCTCCCGGGAGTGGGTTCAGAAAGCTCGGTCGTAACCTGAGTAGATGGCTGCGATACGCCAATGGCCATTGTGCTTCGTCAGGGTGAATCGGTAAAAGGCCGTGGCGAGCGGTGTCTGCGACTCGGGGGTCGCGGAATTCAGAGTCACGTACCCGTATGCATCGGCAGTCGACTCTGTCTGGTCGGTCACGACGATGTTCGTGACGACGTGACGTAGTTGGTCGCTGCGCGTGGTCTGCCACGCCTGCAGCCATGACACGAGGTCGGCGGCGCGCGTGAGGTGATCGAGCGGAGCCACGCCGGCGATGCATCCTTGGAAGACGAAATCTTCTGTGAGGACCGATGTCATGAGCTCGTACTGTTCTTCGTCGACGCTCCAGCAGTAAGCCGCAATGACCTCGTGAATGAGGATCCGATCCAATGCCTGATCAGGGCCCTGAGGTACGTGTGGAGGGGTAACCCTTGCTAGGCCGTGCGCGTGGCCCCAGCCGGTGCCGAAGGCGGGTACTGCGTTGTCGGTCGTCATGTCTCTCCCTTGGTGTGACGTGGTACTGGAAGAAGAAAGTGGGGGCGCCGGTGTGTCCAGCGCCCCCACCCGTGATGCATTGTCGTACTTCAGACAAGGGCCGTGGTTACGGCGCGATGCCCTGGGACGGCTTCGTGAGGTCAACAAAGCGCGGCCCGATGGTCGCGTAGTTGCTCCACTTGAAGTACACCACTGACCGGTTGAAGTCGCGGGCGTACATACCGTTGAAGGCATTCCACGGACGTGAGAAGTTGATGATGGGAGTCATCCCCTTCGTGTTCACCGTGGACTTCGACGCAGCCTTGATGAAGTTCGCCGGGGTAAGCGGCGTCGTCATCTTGGTCACGATCTGGGTGAAGGCTGTGTACGCAGCCCACGTTCCCAGAGCCGCGAGGCTGTTGTAGTCGAACTTCGCCGGCGCGTTGTACTTCTTGAGGGAAGCGCGCAGGTTGACCCAAGCCGGATCGGACAAGGGGGGGTAGGCGCCGTAGACGACACCGTTCTTGACGCCGGGCAGGTTCTCGTAGCCCTTGGTCGAGATCTTGTCGAAGTTGCCCTGCGCACCGTAGAGGCGCTGGGTGCCACCCTTCTGGGCGAACACCGGCAGCATGCCCGCGATGTTGGAGCCACTCAGGAACATGCTGATGCAGTCCGTGCCATCGGTCACCTGAGTCACCTGGGACGTGTAGTCCTGGGTGGTCAGCGGAACCTTGACGTACTTGATCGGCTTGCCCGTGTAGTTGTAGGCCTTGGTCATGTTGTTCATGATCACGTTGACGCCGTCGGTGATTCCGCCGAGGTCAAGCTCGAGCACGCCAATCGCCTTGCAGCCATCCTGGATCGCCTTGGCGACACCAGCAGGGTTCAGGAGCGGATTGTTGCCCATCTGGAACGTGTTAGGGCTGGTGTACTCGATAGGAGCGAGGTTGCAGCAGTTGCCGAAGATGGCTGTGTTCGCTGCCGCGTAGACCGGGACAAGTACGCCCTGGTTGTAGGTGAACGAGCCGACGTCGGCGATGGCGCCGGCGGCGATGGCCTTGCGTGCGCAAGCCTCGGTCTGGGTCGGGTCGCCCTTGTCGTCGCAGGTCATAACCTCGAGCGGACGGCCGTTGATGCCGCCCTGCGCGTTGATGTACTGCTCGTAGGTCTTAGCGACGATCTGGATGTCCTCGTAGGTGGGGCCATTCCAGTTGACTGCCGAAATCGTCATGACCTTGATCGGAGGTCCGGACGGTGCTGCTGTCGCGGGGGCTCCTCCAATGATGGATAGAGCCACGAGCGAACCTGCGGTGACGAGACCAACGAGTGCCGTCAGCACTGTTCCTCGCTTCCGGGTTGTCCCTGAGTGTGCCATTGAGTCTCCTCGTTGGATGATTCATTGATGGTCTACCTACCGATTGGAAGGTGCCTGTTTTCTACCAAACCTCTGTTTGGAGGTCAAGGAAAAATTCATAATTGTGATGTTCAGATTTTCCTGCCCGTTGGTGTTCGGGCGCTCGCCTCGGTCGACCTTGTGATGGCCCGTGGCGATTGCCTCGCCGAGCGGAACTCTTTCGGAAAATCCCTTGATTGCGACTGGGTGGACGGCTACTGTCCTTCTGAAATCACCATCCGGTCGTTTGGTAGACCAGCGAATGTGAAGGCGAGTACATGGAAGAAGTGCTGAGGTTCGCCCTCATCGGGGTGGGTCTGGGAGCGATGTACTCCTTGGCCTCTCAGGGTCTGATCGTGATCTACCGCGGTTCTGGTGTTCTCAACTTCGCTCAAGGCGCTATCGGAATGATGGGCGCCTACTTCTTCTTCGAGCTTCGTGTCACTCTGAACCTGCCGTACCTTGTCGCGGCGCTCGGCGGTATCGCGTTCGCAATCCTCGTGGGTGCCTTATCGCAACTTCTCGTCATGCGGCACCTCAACCGGGCGTCTCCGCTGACCCGCGTGGTCGCCACCCTCGGCCTCCTGTTGACCATTCAGTCCCTTGCGGTACTTCGGTACGGAGGTCGTGCAACGTTTGTGCCTCAGGACCTTCCGCTCGGATCCTTCAACTTCACGACATCCATCATCTTGACGTTTGACCGGGCGATCATGCTTTTCATCGCTCTTGTTCTCACGTGGCTGTTGTGGTGGACGTACCGCAAGACTCGCTTCGGACTCAGCACCAACGCTGTGGCAGAGAACCAACTCGCCGCCGCGACCATCGGGCTCTCATCGGAGCGTATTGCTCTCGCGAACTGGGCTATCGGGTCAGGTCTTGCCGGACTCGCCGCAATTTTGATCTCGCCCATCGTGTCGCTTCAGGTATCGGTCATGACCAACCTAGTGCTTGCCGCGATGGCCGCTGCCCTGGTCGCCTCGTTCCGCTCGTTCCCTGTTGCGCTGTTCGCGGGTGTTGCGCTGGGTGTGGCCCAAACGGTTATTGGTCGGTACACGGGTGACTACCCGGGTGTTGCTCTCTCCGTGCCCTTCCTCGTGATCGTTGTGGTCCTGATGGTTCGCGGACAGTCGCTGCCCTTGCGCAACTTCCTTCTGCAACGGCTTCCAGTGATTGGCACCGGCAAGATCAAGCCGTCGTACATCATCAGTGGTGTTGTCATCGGTGGAATCTGCATCCTGTGGTTCGACCCACTGTGGCTCGGCGCATTGACGATTACGTTCGCCGCCGCGCTCATCGTGCTGTCCATCGTTCTGCTCACGGGCTACACCGGCCAGCTCTCCCTTGCCCAATTTGCCTTCGCGGGCTTTGGCGCCTGGGTGGCGGGTCGCATGGTTGCCGTGTGGCATGTGCAGTTCGAGGTTGCCTTTGTCGCGGGCGTGCTTTTGACGATTCCGCTGGGCCTGCTTTTCGCGCTGCCCGCCATGCGTACTCGAGGGATCACGCTCGCAGTGGTGACTCTTGGGCTCGGCACCTCGCTGGAGTTCCTGGTGTTCAACAGCAGCGCGCTCACGGGAGGTGTCAGTGGCACCGACATCGGCAAGCCAACAATCTTCGGCTTTCCCATCAGCGCGATTGAGTTCCCGGAGCGATACGCGGCTGTGCTGCTGCTCGTGCTCATTTTGTTCACGCTGGGAGTCGCGAACATTCGCCGCGGACGCAGCGGTCGGCGCCTGATCGCGGTTCGCACGAACGAGCGGGCTGCTGCTGCTCTGGGTATCAACGTCATCGCCGCCAAGCTCTACGCCTTCTCCTTGGCGGCCGGCATCGCAGCGGCTGGCGGCATATTCCTGGCATTCCGTAGTCAGGAGATCGCTTACGGAACCCAGTTCGTCAACTTCTTGTCGATCTCGTCGGTGGGCTGGGCCATGATCGGTGGCATCGGCTTCCTCGTGGGGCCAATCATCGGTGCCACGCTGGCACCGGGTTCGGTTGGCGCTCAGGTGTTGTTCTCCCTGCCCGGCAATGTGAGCGAGTTCCTGCCCCTTATCAGTGGGCTCTTGCTCATCCTGTTCGTGCTGCAGAACCAGGACGGTTCTGCCAAGGAGATGTCGCTGACGGGCAGGCTCATTCTCTCGAAGATGCCGTGGGGCCGTAAGCCTCAGCCGGCCCCGAGGGCGGTGGTGAAGGCGCGGGAGGCAGCCGTTGCGCCGTCGACCGCAGTCAAGGTGGCCCCCAAGGTGCTCGAGGTCAAGGACCTCACCGTGCGCTACGGCCTCACAACAGCTGTCGACACCGTCTCGTTCACGATTGAGCCGGGCAAGGTGCTGGCGGTAATCGGGCCCAACGGCGCTGGCAAAACCTCTCTCATCGATGCCATCACCGGTTTCACCCCGGTAGCCAGCGGTTCCGTGCTACTCGACGGTCAGACCATCACGGTCGATTCGGCTGCCACGCGATCACGTATGGGGATAAGCCGTTCCTTCCAGTCATTGGAACTCTTTGAAGACTCCACCGTGCTGGACAACCTCCAGACCGCTGCGGATCCGTCTGACTTCACCTCGTATATTCGCGATCTGGTGTGGCCGTCTAATCCGGGACTGCCCCCGGCGGCTGAGGCGGCCATTCGTGAGTTCGGGCTCGGGCCTGATCTCGAACGCAACGCTCAGGATCTTCCCTACGGAAGGCGTCGACTTCTCGCACTTGCCCGCGCTGTGGCGAGCCAGCCCAGCGTGCTTTTGTTGGATGAGCCCGCGGCGGGTCTGGGCGATGTCGAGACGGCAGAACTTGGGTCACTGGTCAAGCGCCTGGCGCGGGAATGGGGAATTGCCGTCCTCGTGGTCGAGCACGACATGAACTTCGTCATGAGCGTGTGCGACGAGATCGTCGTCGTGGACTTCGGGTGCAAGATCGCCCAAGGTGCGCCGGCCCAAATCCGCACCGACCCGGCGGTGTTGAGCGCTTACCTCGGCGAGACGACCGAGGAGCAGCATGAGGACGGTCTGGTCATTCCCGCTTCGAGTGGCATGGGAGGTCAGGCATGAGCGTTCTGTCGGTCACCGACTTCTCGTCGGGCTACGGCGCACAGCCGGTCATCCGTGACATCAACCTCCACGTGGAAGCCGGCGAAGTCGTCGCGCTTTTCGGTGCCAACGGTGCAGGCAAGAGCACGACACTGATGGCGATCAGCGGGGTGCTGCCGACCTTGAGCGGCGAGGTTCGCTACAACGACGAGGTTATGACGGCGCCGCTGTATCAGCGGGCACGAAATGGGCTCTCCTTCGTCACCGAGGAGCGATCGGTGTTCAAGTCGATGTCGGTCGCCGACAATCTCAAAGTTGCCTCGGTGGATCCGGTCGCTGCGGTCGCGCTGTTCCCTGAGCTCGAGAAGCGTCTCGATGTCAATGCGGGGCTCATCTCAGGTGGTGAGCAGCAGATGCTGTCGCTTGCACGCGCGATTGCACGTCAACCCAAGCTGCTCTTCGCCGACGAATTGTCATTGGGTCTGGCGCCCATGGTGGTTACCCGACTGTTCAACGCTCTGCGTGAGACGGCCAGCAATACGGGTGCCGGAGTGCTGCTCGTTGAGCAGCACGTGCGCAAGGCGCTGCTCTATGTCGACCGCGTCTATGTGATGCGCCGAGGAGAGATTTACATGAGCCTCACGGCCGCTGAGGCTCATGAGCGCTTAGACGAGATCGAGGACGCCTATTTGGCATCCGAAGCTCCGGCGGACAAGACATGACCAGGTTTGTTGTGCCTACTCGAACTAGAGACATCGACGAAGTGACCATCCACGTGAGGGGTATGAAGTGACCGCAACCACCACCGCCGACTACACGATTGGCGTTGACATCGGCGGAACGCACACGGACATGATCGTGGCCTCGGCCTCGGGACTCACCCGAAGCAAGGCGTTCACCACCCATGACGACTACAGCAAAGGCATCCTCGATGCCATCGGCGTTGCAGCCGAGACCTTGGGTGTTCAGGGTGAAGACCTGATCAAGGGATGCACGTCCTTCATCAACTCCTCCACCATCGTCACCAACGCCGTGACCGAGTTGCGCGGAGCCAAGGTCGGTGTCCTCATCACCCGCGGCTTCAAGGACACCTTCCGCATCGCGCGTGGTGCACGCAAGAACGACTACGACGACCACGTACAGACCACGCCCCCGGAGGTCGTTGCTCGGGATTGCATCGAAGAGATCACCCAGCGGGTGCTCCCCGATGGTTCTGCCATCGTGGCCCTGGACGAACAAAACGTCCGCGAGGCGGTTCGTCGACTCAAAGCCAAGGGCGTCGAGTCGATCGCGATTTGCTACCTGTGGTCATTCGTGAACAGCGAGCAGGAGGAGCGCACGCGCGAGATCGTGCTCGAGGAGTTCCCCGACGCCATCGTCATGCTGTCGTCAGAGGTTCATCCGGTCATCCGTGAGACCGAGCGATTCTTCACGACTGTGTTCAACTGCCTCTCGCATCGCGGCGCCACGCGTTTCGTGGATCAGATTGCTGATGAGTTGTCCCGTCGCGGGTTCACCGGTTCACTGTCCTTCTTCCAGGGCATCGGCGGCTCAGTGTCCGGCGAGGCCGTCAAGGCCAAGCCCATGACGATGCTGGCCTCGGGTCCCGCAGGCGGTGTGATGGGCTCGGCGGCACTCGCCAAGCAGATGGGGCTCAAGGACATCCTCATTGGCGACATGGGTGGTACGTCGTTCGACACAGCACTCCTGCATAACCTTGAGCCGGCGATCGCCAAGCGCGTCGCGCTTGGCCAGTTGCAGACGGGCGTCGACATCATCGACGTCGTCTCCGTCGGCGCCGGCGGTGGCTCTCTCGCGTGGATCGACTCGCGTGGCGTTCCGCAGGTGGGCCCGCACAGTGCGGGTTCTATGCCCGGACCGGTCTGCTACGGCCGCGGTGGCACTGAGCCCGCCGTCACCGACGCCAGCATCGTGCTCGGCCTCATCGATCCCGACAACTACCTCAAGGGCCGGCACCAGTTGGATCGTGCCGCTGCCGCTGCGGCCATCGATGAGCGCATCGCCAAGCCATTGGGTTGGTCCGTGGAGCAGGCTGCCGCCGGCATCTATGACCTA
>Ga0114976_10002470_pt1 | contig 11604 bp, 9 predicted proteins | sample S_130805_EF_Meta_FD_87319 | JGI IMG/M metagenome (GOLD analysis project Ga0114976, IMG submission 87319) | Freshwater microbial communities from Lake Simoncouche, Canada to study carbon cycling - S_130805_EF_MetaG | ecosystem: Environmental > Aquatic > Freshwater > Lake | place: Lake...
TATATTTTAATTTATGTTTTCTATCATCCGCCCATTCTAATAATTTAGGATCATAACCATTTTTTTTTGCTCTTTCTTTTGCTATTGTTAAATATAAATCATTATCAATATCCATATAATTTAAATTTCCTCCTTTAAGTTTCTCTTTTAAGTCTGTATCGTGCTTTAGTTTATTTGATTTATAAGTATTAATAAAACTATAGACTCTAGCAAACGCCCAATTTTCTTTACTCAACTTCTGAGATGGTGGCGCATCAATATTTTTTATATAAGAACCTTTCAACCTAACACTTTTTAAATTCGTTTTATGTGCCCCTATACCACGATTATAAATTTCTTGTAAAGTTTCTAATGGAATATTACTAATATTAGATAATTCTTCTAATGAATATGGTCTATCTTCTAATTTATTTTTTTTAATAAAATTTAGTCTATGTGTTAATGCTCCACCCTCTAATTCTGACAATATAATTGCTTTTTCTTGTTTCTTTGCTTTCTCTTCTGTAAGTGGTTTATTAGAAAAACATTTATTAGGATCATCTTTTTTACATACTTTATAACCGTTATTAACAGGTTTTATTATATAAGGCATATTATATAATATAATAGAAATTATATTATATTATAAGTTATCATTAATAAATTTTAAATGACGTTTTGTCTTATTGTGCTTGCTCTTATTAAAATAAGTATAAGAACCCTTACAAATGACACACTCTATTTTTTGTTTTATCTTATCTTTATTATCTTCTATAAATTTTTTATATTTTGATTTTATAATATTAATTTCTTCATTTGATTCTGATGTTTCATAATCGCTAGTAGATTGATAATCTTCTTTAGATTCTATTTTTATTTCTTCTTTGTTATCTATAATTGGCATTTTAATGTTTGCTAAATATAAAGGATTATATAAACATTGCATTTCGTGATATGATAATTTTTTAAACATATTTATTACTAATATATATATATTATTTTAATGTTTTTTTTTATTTAATTTTTTACCTCCTTTCTTTTTCTTCCCATCTTCTTCTTATGGTTCTAATGGGACAAATTCTTCATCAATATCTTCATCTTCTTTTTCTTCTTCAGGGCGTTCATATACTTCTTCTTGGACTTTTGGTTGTGTTTTAAGACTTCCTTCTAATCTATTAATTTTAATATCTACTTCTCTTTTTAAGGTAGCAATACTTCCATCTACTACATTTAGTGATTGTGAATCCCTAGAAATTTGATTTCCTAAATCTCTTGCACGATTTCTATTTTGTTGTTTAAATGATCCGAATCTTTCTGCTTCTAAATATATCTGTCGTAATTCATTATTTATATCTTGTATTTCTTGTTCTATTTCATCTAATCTAGATTCTCTTTCTCTAATACCTCTAATATAACTAGTATATTGACTGGAAACATTATAATCGCTTCTAGTTTGTCTTATTCTGTCCGCTTCTCTTTCTAAATCTTCTACTTCTGATTCATATTCATCCCTATCATTTTTAAGTTTTGGTAATAGTCTAATTAATGTATTTTCTCGTTGTCTCATATCTTCTAAATGTCCGTCAATTCTTTTAACTGTTTCTTCCATATCTCTTTTTGCAAATGCATTTTTTTGTAAATTACTTAATAATAATTTTCTTTGTTCTTCTAAATTTTTAATTTGTAATGGTTCTTCTTTTTGTAATAAATTAAATGAATCTAACGCTCTATTAATTTCTTCTATTCCCATATCTTTAAATTTTCGTTTTAATTCAATAGGGATTTTAGTCCCTGTTGAGTTTTCAAGTCTTTTAATATATGTATCAGTATCAAATTTTAACTCGTCAATTGTTTTATATTTTGCTTTTTGAACTTCATCATAATTTTGTATAAGGTCTAAAACATCCCTTCTAGATTGTGATAATGATAATATTTCTTTTCTATATTGAACCTCAATATTTTCTTGTGTTATAATATTATAATCATTTCTAAATATTTGATTTTTAATTATTTCATAAAATCCCTTTGCCTCTAATAATTTAAAAACTATTCTATGCGTTGCTCTTGATGATAATATATAATCTATTAATTGATTATATTCTATTAATAATATATCAATATTTCTTGTTATTGAATTTAATTTATTACCAATAGTAGATTTAGTAGGTTGAGATGTTCCTGGTTTTTTATATAATCTAATAACATTATTATATAATATTAATACATCGTTATAATTAACAATACTTACTGTTTTATTTGATTTAAAAACGTCTTTTGATGCTTCTTTATTTGCATCACTCTTGGTAAAGAAACTATAATATGCATCTACATCTGCTATTTTGACTGTTAATAAACTATTAATTTTTTCTATTTCTCTATCTGCATCAGTAGAAGCGACATTATCAATAGTATTTTGTTGTATTCCATAATTAGTTTTAGTTTCATCTGATCCACTTATTGGAGTTTGATTCTTTAAAAAATCATTTTGTTTAATTAAATCTAGTATAAATGCTCTATTTCTTTCATAATCTTTAAGAAAATTTTTATTTTCTTTTCTAGATGTTTCTAAAATTTTACTCATTATATATAGTATTTTAGAAAATAATTATATTATATATTTATTAATAATAATATTATTATTTATTTATTTCTTCTTGTATAGATTATTTTCTTTAATATATTTGCTTGCTTCTATCATAGATTTTCCTTGAGATGCCATAATTTCCTTTACTAATTGTTTTCTATCTATATGCTTACCACCACTTTTTCCTGCTCCTGCTCTTCCTGAAGGAAAGGGTTGAAACATACCTGCGCCTGCTTTTCCTGCTCCTTTATGCATACTATCTAACATTAATGTCCCATCAGGCATTATATGCATACCTTTTTTATGCTTACCAAGTCCAATGGCACCCCTTACCGTGCCTACTGTATCATTTATCTTGCTAGCAATAGGCATTATAATTGAATTAACACTCTCAGGAAATTGTTTAAAAAAATTTGTGAAGGAATCCCACCAACCGGAACCCATCATTCTTTTTGTGTTTGCCTTACCATACTTACCAAGACCTATCCAGGATTTAACAGTATTGAAGTTAAAGTTAGATAAATCTTTTTTGAATTCTTCCCATCCTTTACCCGTCAATCTTGTATGTTTTTTTAATGACATTATATCTCTTGGTTTTGCGAGACCCACCCAGGACTTGATTTTGTTAAAATCAAAGGATGAAAGGTCTCGTTTAAAGTCTTCCCATCCTTTACCCTTTAAACCATCACCTAACTTTAAATCATCAATAGCACTAACGCCCGCTTTTGCATATACATTATCCCCTTGTTGTTTTAATTGTTCTTTTCCCCATTTAGCAACTTCATTATACCAGGCACCACCCAACATATAACCCTTACTTTTCATTACTTCTTCTATTTTTTTAATTTGTGCTTTAGTAGGTTTTCTTTTACCGAATCCGAAAAAAGAACCTACTTTTTCAAGAATGCTTTTTTCACCTATAGGAGAACCAACAACAAAAGAAGATTCTTCAGGAGGAGGAGGTAAAGGAGCATCATAAGAAGGAGGAGGAGACACTTTCTTTTTTTTCTTAACAATACCAATTTTCATTTTAGGTCTATCTTCTTTTTTTTCTTCCATTTCTTTTTTTTCTTCAGGAACTTCTACAACTGCTGCTGCTCTTTCTTCTGGTTGTGAATAATAATAATTAGACCCACCTAATCTATCCCGCTTCATTCTATCTACATCCCAAGAATTATTTAAAGGAGACACGCCATTCATAGGATTATATAAAGCACCACCTGAATAATTTTTAGGATATTCACGCATACCACCAGAACGACCAGATCCATAAACAGGGACATATGCTTTATCATTAGAATTTTCAATCATATAATTATTATATTTATCTTGTAAATTCATTATTTTAGAATTAATATCATTTAAGTCCCTAAAGTATAATTGATTGTCATTATTTCTATACATATTTATATATAATATATTAGAAAATATATTATATAATAAATTATTATTATATATTAATTATTATTATTATAATTACTTTAAGCATTAAGCATATCAGCATCATTGTTTGTTTCATTAGTCCAATAAACAAAAACAGTTAATGTTTCATTGGCACCAGATACAACAGTCCCAGTTGCAAGAAAAGGAGAAGTGCCGGCGGCAGTTGTTGTAATTGATTTTAATTGAAGAGTATTAGCAGGTGTTGCTTTTACTAATGCGCCAGTGCCCGCTTTAGCAGCAGTAACAGAAGCAGTTGTAAATGCTTTTAAACCTAAAACTTTAGATGTGGCAAGGAATAAATTTGCGCTTGTAAAGGTGCCTGAATTGGCACCAGCGAGAGCAACTTCGCCATAGAATACAGGGGATGGTTTTGCGATTGATAAGTTAGACATATATATATATTATTTTAGAAAATATATTTCTTAAAAGATTAATTATTTATAAATAATTATTATAATATTATTTATAAATTATTAGATATTATTATTTATACTATTTTACATTAAACGGGATGAAAGGCGACCTTTTGGTTTAGCATACCCAGCAACGTCTAATACTTGAGAACCTAATTTTGCGTATGGATTATCTTGCTTACCTAACCAGGTTTTAGCATAAGGTGCCAACATAGGGGCATATTTACCGATCATACCTTTAAGATTGTCCCACCAACCAGAACCAACGAGGCGACGAGCATCACCCTTGAAAACGCCACTTTGTGAGTTAGTATCTAATACATCATTAGAATTGAGAATGCCGGTGCGTAATTGAAGACCACCATTGCCATCAAACGCCATATAACCAGAATTGACAGGGATAATAACTAATTCTAAATCAGATTGAGAAACAGCAGATTGATTGGTAAATTGAACGGTAAATGACAAGTTGCATTGAGATTGAGAACCAGGAGCAAGGGCGAGATTTGCTAATGGAATATCTTTGGCAACATTTAAAACAATAAAAGATCCAACAGTTGGAACGATACGACCACTACCAGAAGCACCATTACTCATTAAGCATTTACCAATAAATTGATGGATATTTTGAGATGATCCATTTTCAACTGATATTTGATATAATTGATGTTGAGTCAAACCAGATAAAAGACCGGGAACAGAGTCCCAAGTTAAATTAACGTTATTAATTGTCATAAATGCATCAGCATCTTGAGCGGTTTGTTTTGTGTTAAGTTTGCGGATAAACAATAAAATTGAATCAGGAATAATACCTAATTGAAGACTCTTAGCGACTACAGTAGATGAGGCACCAGCAGAAACTGAACCACCTATTGTGGTTGTTTGAGCGGTCATATCATAGTATGGAAGAACTGAACGAGGAGGAAGAGGAACAGAGGCAGGGGGAGAACAATAATTAAATATCATTTCTGAGCGGTCAAAACGAAGAAGAGTTACAGACTTAGCAAATGCTGAAGCAGTTCTAAATATTCGTTGATTTACACCGCTTGAATTAAAAGTGCAATTAATAACAAAATTTGATACACCATACATACCCGCCTTATTTGCTACAGTATTATAAAGGAACGGAGGACACATTACGCCTTCAGTAACCGTATATTTAATATAAATTGTTTGAGCGGCGCCAGTTGATGCAACCATTGGAATATCAGCAACGCAATTAGGGTCTTGACCTATATAATCAACTACGAAAGAACCACGTGGCACAATATCACCGTCAGAAGAATTTTCATAAGCACCTAATACATTGCAATTAGCACCAACACCATCGGCATAATTAAATAATTGGTCGGGCATATTAGGGCATCCAGCATAACGAACTAAATGACGATTATCAGGTTGTAAATTAATTAATGCTTGAAAGTTTTGAGCGATATTAAATGTGTATGATTGATTATTAATTGATACATTATAATTTGCTATCTGACTATTGATGGGGTAAGCGCCTAATGCGTCAGTGTTTCCTAAATTTACGAGAAAACTTGCGGCGGGGGCGGTGCCTTCAATTTTCAATACGAAAGTATTTCTAAATAAAACGGCACGATCTATAATTGTCCCCATTGATGGAACAACTACATTATAACTCATTTGATTTGTTGAAAGAGATGAAGCAGAAACGACATTTTGAGCGATAGAAGTAAACCCCTTTTCTACAGCGTAGTCAATAGATGAAGAAACGTTGAGACGGTCGTCTAAAAGTAAAGTTTTATTGAAGTCCATATATATATACTATAATTAAGAAATTATTTTTAATAATTTTATTAAAATTATTAAAATAAACTATATATTTTATTATTAATGAATTGTATTATTATTTATAAATATTATTTATTATTATTATACTTAATTTATAAAATAACATTATAATGATCGTTGATTAAAATCTTTACGTCTAAACATTATTTTAATATTGGCAGAACATCCACCAGGCAATAGAATAGGTTTATAATTACCAAATTTATCCATCCAATAAACAAATAATTGCATATTATAAATTGGACTTGTTGATTGCATATCACATAATCTATATTCACCCGTTGGATTATAAAAAATACTTGGTCTATATGAATCTAGAGCAGTAATAGGAACTTGAAAATCAGTAAATATAGGGGATGTATTAGGGGCATTAAATGGATTCTGAAAATTGGTAGTAGAATTAAAAATAGATGGAACACCAATAATTTCTGAATAGTTTGGAGCATTAGAAGTGATAACGATAGATTGAACTGGATTTAATAATGACATACAAGAACCTTCTTGATACATTTGTAAATAAACTATACCGCCTATAGTAGTTGTATTATTATTTAAATATACATTTAATAAATAATTTTTACCAAAAGAAGCACTAACACCATATCTAGTGTATTGAAAGAAAGTCATAATATTAAAAAAAGCAGTATTAAAATAAATTTGAATTGGAAATGCTAATGTCTCAGCATATGCCGCCTGATCGGCATTAATAAGCATAGTTAAGTTTATAGGGTCTATTTCAACGAATGGAACATTTAATGAAGGAAGAGCACCATTACCATCGGCAATAGATGCAGCATTTAAACCAGTAACCGCAGCAGCAAGAGCGGTATTAATCATCTTAACCCACTTTTGATAAGAATAGATATAATAATATGTAGTAGTATAATCAACACCGCCTAGGGGACTTCTTGGCGTTGGTTGTGTTGTATCAGTAGGAACATAAATAATTGCTTGTGTAAAATTAGATGTCTTATATGATAATGTAATTTCATAGACTGTTTTATTTACGCTTGTCTGTGTTGTGTCAATAGATGGAATAAAAACGGGTATAGCATCGGCACCAGTATCTATACTGAATCTGGTAATGCTGGCGTAATAATGCTTTGGATATGTTAAAATTGCCGTCCCATTGCGACTATCTGTAAATATTAATTGCTGAGGGGCAGTATTACCGCTAACATTATTATTTATTAAATTTAAATTGTAATAAATATGTGTTGGTTGATTATCTAAATCGTATTGATTACTAGTTTGTAAAGAACTCATTAATATTATATATATAATTAGTTAGATAATATTATTTATATTAATTTATTATTATAATTAATTATTATATAAAATGTTATTAGAAAATTTATTATAAAAGTATGTATAATATATTTAATTGTAAAGTTATTATTAGATTTTTACTGATAATCATCTAAAAAGATATATAATATTAAAAATTTCGAAATTTTTAATAGTAATTACATCATAATATGTTTATTTGTAAAAATGTTATAATATATTTAGTCGTAAATATCTAAATATATTATATAATATATAATAATGGATAGTATGAATGAATATTATATTAAAAATAGAGATAGAATAATATCTAATAATAAAATATATTATAAAAATAATTTAGAATATAAAAAAGAATACTTTAGAAATTATTATAATGAAAATAGAGAATATATTTTAAAATTTAGAGCATTTAAAAAATTATATAGACTAACTAATAAAGAAGATATTAAAAATAAAATAAATGAATCTAATAAACCTATAATAAAGAAATGTCCTAATAATAAATTTAATGGTATTGTATCATTTAATTTTTGTTAGTTTATCTATAGGTATATATATATATGGTTTTACTATATCATTATAATCAGTTCTTTGATTTCTTTTAAATGCTTGGCACTTGAAAGTTTTAAATAAATCTTCACTATATTTTATGAAGTATAATCCATTAGTAAAATTAAATAAAAATATTTGATTCTTATCTTTTAGTTGTGTTTTATCAAATGGTAGAAGAGTATCAGGATATGCCTCATACTTATTAGTTCTTGATTTTAATTCGTATATATTAGTTGTTCCTTCATAATCATATTTACTGAACTTTTCTTTTACTTGTTTAATATCATCTTTAAAATATTCTTCAATAATAAATAATATTTCTTCTTCTTTTTTCTTACCAAATATATAATCAGTTTTAAAACTTGACATTATAGTATATAATTATACTTAGAAAATAATTTAGATATTTAATTTTAAACTTATTTTAAAATTAAATATTTTATCTCTGGTGGTGGTTATGCTCTCAAAAATTTATTATATCAAATTACTTTATTAATAAATCTTAGATATTTTTTTTTATAAACTTTTTAGAAAATCATTAAATGATTGTTTTTTAACTCTTGATTTTCTTTTAGGTTTAGCACTCGCCCAATATTGATAGGGGTCACTTTTAAAATATCCTTCTTTTTCTCCACTTGTATCAAATAGATGCTTAGGCGGTTTATCCTGAATACCAAATGAAAACATATCTAATATTCCAGATCCATATATTTTTTTAGATAAATCAATATCATTAATATATTGTTCGTCAATAGGTAATATTTTAAATTTTGCTCCACCTTTATTTTTCTTCATTTCTTCTAATCTCATTATTTGCATTTCTAAACCGCTTCTAGTTGCTTTACTTACTCCTCTCATTTGTCCTTTTAAACTTTCAATTTTTTCATCTATAGACCACGTTGAAGGGTCGTTCGGGTCTCCCTGTCCTGTTAATTTTGCTATTGTTGCTGTTGTATCTGTTGCAAATCTTTGAAATTTATCTAGTTCTTCTGGTAGTTCTTTAATCATCTCAGATATGTCCTGGAAGAAAAAATCTTTTTCTCTATCAGTATATAAATTTTGATTTTTTAATAACATTCTAACAAAAAATTGACAATTATTTCTGAAAGAATCGTATTCAAAAAATGTTTTATCTCCTACTGCTTTTCGTGCATCTTCTAGCATCTTATAAATTGTTAATTGTTTTCCATTAAGGGGCACATCTAATAATTCTAAATCTGGTTTAGATAAGTCAAAATCTTGACTGACTGATGGTCTATCTAATTTTTCAACAATATATTTTTCACCATTTTCTAAAGTTACTATTAATCCTAAATGATAAAATTTATCAAAACCATATTTTTTCATTTTCTCTTCCCATTTTCCTAATGATAATGTATTTAACATTTGCTGAAATATCTTCGTAATAGGTGCTTTATATATTTCTAATTTTGTTATCATTATATTACCAACTTTTAATAATGTTTTACTAGTCTTATTATCATAATCCGTTAAATTAGGACTAAAAACATCTTTTACTTTTTCATATCCTTGTTTTACTTTTTCTTTTACTGTTTCATATCCTTCTTTTAAATAATCAAAGAATCCTGATCCCTTTAAATGGTTATATTCTGGTTTTAATTCTCCAAATATTAAAGATGTATTTTCATTAATCTTTTTTGTTCTAAATGTTTTAGGTTTAAATTTTTGCTTGCTTATATTTCTAAATCTATATGATTGTTTGGTTTCTCTATAATATTTCTTTTTTTTATCCTTAATAATACTATGTGCTTCTTCTTTTGCTTTTTCTAATGGCACATTCTTAGATATTATAACCGCGTGTAATGCATAATTATTTGATCCCATATATAATAATATTAGATAATTTTTAAAAACTAATTATTAATTATTTTTTTAGGTCTTCCCCTTGGTTTCTTTTCTTTTGGTTGTTCCTTCTCTAATTTCTTTTTTGATAATGATTCTTTATATGCTTCTAACATTCTCAAATAATCTTCATATGTTTTATCATCCATTTTAGTGTATGGTGTTTCATTCCTATAATAATTAAGTTGTTTTAAAAATGCTTTCTCGCCTTTCTGTTCCATTATTGCCCTTAAATATCCTTGTCTTCCTGGTGATTTTACTTTTAATGGTGTTTCTTTAGGTTTAGTTTTTGTTATTACTTTATTTTCTTTTTTGATTTGTTTCATTTGTTTTTTATTTTCTCTAATTTGTTTTTTAATAGATATTATTTCTTTTTTTAATAATTTATGTTTTTTATTTAATTCTTTATTTTCATATTCTGCATTTTTAAATTTATATGCTGTAATTTTTTCTTCTTCTTCTTCTTTACTTAATAATAAATTTTGTAAATCATTTATCTTATAATTAATATTCATTAAATTTTTATTATTATCACTTGTCTTTTTATTATATTTATCTATCAATTTTTCTTCAATATTCTGTAATATTTCATTCCCTTGTTCTATTAAATTTTCATCTGGTTTCTTTTGTATTAATGATGATTGGATCTCGTCTATTAATTTTTGAAAATCTTCTTTAGATACTCTTTTTTTAGTTTCTTTCTTAGGTTGGGGTATTTCTGGTTCTTCATCATATTCTTCATCTAATTCATATTCAAAATCAACTAATTCATTATATTTATCTTCAATTATATTTGATATATATTTATTTTTATTATATTTTTTTCTTACAACCATTAATTTCTTCCATACATCACTATAATTTTCAGGGGTTAATTTAGCATCTAGAATTGGTTTTATTTCCTTTAATATTTTTTCATCTTTTTTAGTTCCTAATTTTTCTTCTAGTTGTTTTATTAACATATTACCTTGTATAATATCTTGATTTTCTTCTTTAAGTGCTCTTGCTTCTGATGGTATTAATGATGATTCTATTTCATCAATTAATTTTTGAAAATCTTCTTTAGATACTCTTTTTTTAGTTTCTTTCTTAGGTTGGGGTAATTGTGGTTGTTTCTTCTGTTGTTTCTGTTTCATTTGTCTTACATATTCTTCTGACTCTTCTTTATTAAATGGATTATATATTTGAACGTATTTTTTAAGTTCTGGATAACTATCAAAATATTCTTTTACATCCATTTTAATTTCTCTTATATCATCATCATAATCTTCTTTAGCATCTTCATCTTTTAATGACTTATTATAGTTATTTTCTGCTTCTAATCTTTTTTTATCTATATAATATTGAAAATTTCTTAATTGATCGGGTATTTCTTGTTCTTGTTCTGGTTGTTGTTGTTTTAATTTCTTTTCTATTTTTTTTAACATTTTTGTTCCTTTCTTAATATCTTTATTATCTGTTCTTGGTATTATAGATGATTCTATTTCATTTATTAATTTTAAAATATCTTCTTTTGTTGTTTTCTTTGGTTTAGATAGACTTTTAATATATTCTTTTATATCATTTTTATGTTTTTCATCTCCAAACATTGATAATGTTCCTTTTTTATCTAATAAATTAGATACTATTTCAATATCATCAATATTATTAAATTTTTTAATACCA
>Ga0114976_10002471_pt1 | contig 11603 bp, 17 predicted proteins | sample S_130805_EF_Meta_FD_87319 | JGI IMG/M metagenome (GOLD analysis project Ga0114976, IMG submission 87319) | Freshwater microbial communities from Lake Simoncouche, Canada to study carbon cycling - S_130805_EF_MetaG | ecosystem: Environmental > Aquatic > Freshwater > Lake | place: Lake...
AATTGTTATCATTTTGTTTCTAATGCCTCCATTTTAGATTTGGCAACCAAATGCTCTGCCAATGTATAAGCGTCCACGTTAGTCGTGATAATTGAGTTAACCAAGTGTTTGTAAGGGATATGAACAAAGAACTCCACACCGTTGAAGAAAGTTAAATCATTCTTCAATTCAATACAACCTTGAACCATCTTCAAAAATAACTTGAATTGGGTTCCGTTTACAAATGTTTCGTTCAACAATACTCCAAATGTTTCGTGTTGAATCTTAATGTTGTGTGATGCCATGTTCATATCCTTACTGATTTAGAATACAAAGATAGTAATTTACTTGGAATAAAAAAATTTATTTACAAAATAAATAAAAAAACCCCACCTGAATTAACAGATGAGGTTTAGTGGCTAAAAGGTTGAGAATAGGCCTATTATTGAGAATCTTTGGAAGGATTATGTGGTTCCCTTCGTTTCCACCATCTTTTGAATGGTAACTCTCATCGCCGATTGGTTAGACCAATCACTCCTAAAGGTTTTAACTACTCTTTCATTACTCAACTCTCTTCAATCTTGCGAACTGACTCAGGATTCGACTCCTTAGAGGTCTTTGGTAAAAATACACATCAACTTGCGGTCTCAGTGTGCCATGGACAACCCATGACTGTGTAGGCGACTTTCATCAAAACCTGATGGACACTTATGCTTATTTTTTTCTGAGTATAATTGTTACATTAACATAGTAAATTATAAGTTTGTGTGTCGTGGATGATAGAAGTAGTGGTCCACCGTAAGCTCCGTTATCTTTTGAACAACAGAATACTAAACTACTCCTTGAGATGTCCCCACCTCCATATGTCAAGTTTACTTCAAACTAAGAACCTTGGTAGATTCAAAGTAGGGACAGTAACAGCACCACCTGTACACCATCATACCTTTCGGTTTTAAGTCCACTTTTGTATTGGAATTCGCAATGATGAGATTGGAGGTCCCACTTCTTACAAGATTCCTACGAGTTATTCTTATTGGAGTTCCCTCCTCAACCAAACGACCCACATCGCTTGGTCACTTCAACTCTTCACCTACAGTGTTACCCTCAGTTACTAAAGCAAAAATGATATCTCGCTTGTATACTCGAGCTCCGTTACCGAAGCCGCAATCCTGTTAACACAACAGGTTCACTTTATCCCACTTTCGTGGTTTATTTAACGACCATATACGGCCGATTACCTTTATCAGATTAAATGTCCCATAATCAACCCTAAGGTCTCATAATCAACTACTGAACGGATAAATATCTTAAATTCAAAGAACTAATTTTCAATTTTGGAAAAGGAAACCATAGTTTTACAACAACGTCAACCTTTTCGTGATTGGTCTACAAAGGTAAGATAAACTTTTCAATTTGTCAAACTTTTTTGTAAACTTTTTTTTAAGATGCTTCACTGGAAACCTTATAACTTTTCTTATCAGCTTATGGGTTAAGTACTCCTCTTATAGCATCTTATCGTACTCCAATTGGTTGCGAGAGAAGGATTCGAACCTCCGACCTTCGGGTTATGAGCCCGACGAGCTACCTCTGCTACCATCTCGCGATATATCTTAAGTAAAAGAACTTTCAAATAAAGTCCCACAAACTTAATCTTATTTTTTCAAATAATCAAATATCTGTGGGACATTTTTTTTTGAGACTCTCATCTCATTTGTTTCACAAAGTTAAAACAAAATTCTCATTTTGTCAAATTTATTTTATGAAACTATCATTGTGGGGATGTTTGTCCTTTCGGACATGAGATTATAAATATAGACTACTTGTCCAAAAAGTCAATTAATTTGATATAAATTCAAATAATTTGTATAAAAAAACACTCATTTTCATGTTTTTCATCTCATTTAATGTGTAATACCCACAATCTGTGTGTTCATGACCATCAATTGCTTCTTCTAAATCAGGTGTAAGTTGTTTATCAACATCAATAATATAAGTGTACATTAACCCTTTCATTTTACTACCATCCCTTGTATGTCTTGGGATTAAACCAGTAAATTTTAATTCATAGTTGTTAATATTAATTGCCGTTTCTTCAAAGAATTCTCTTCTTGCAGAAATTTCAACTTTTTCACCATCTTCAACTTTACCTGCTGGTATTGACCATTCACCTTGACCTAATGATTCATCATTCCTTTTACAGATTAAAAATTTGTCACCGCATTTAACGATAACTCCAACGTATCTTTTAGTATTCATTGTATTTATAGTTATGAGAGTTAAAGTTAATCAAAATATTTTTAATATCAAAACCTTAATTGATGAAAAATCAAAATATATTGGTATGATGGGTAAGAAGTTTGATGAAACCTTTAATGGTCTATTATTTTTGATGGGTGGAGACAAACAATGTTTTTGGATGAAGAATTGTATTATACCATTAGATATAATAATAATCAAAAATAATGTAATAGTTAATATACACCACAATTGTCCTCCATGTGAAGGTGAAATGTGTGGTAGTTATTGTGGTAACGGAAATATCGTATTAGAAATTGAAGGTGGTTCTTGTGAAGAACTTGGTATTGAACCTGGTGATACGGTTGAGTACTTATTTTGATTCAGCAATCTTTTCCTTTAATTTTTTCTCAAACTCGTGAGCAATCATCTTTGTAAATTTAACTGAAGGTGAGTCGTCCTTTTCAGAATCATATCTATATTGACCTTGAGGTGGTCTTTTACCTCTTCCCAAATAGTTTAGACCAGATATGTTTGTAATACATTTGTGTCCACCTGAATTGGCTTGAATAAGGTCCCAAGCATTGATACCAATCTTATCTAACATTTCTTTATGTTCTTCAGTCAAATCAGTAAATGGTGTTTCCATCATATCTTGAATATGGTCCAAAACTTTTTCACCACCTTCCATGGTTGTAAACTTATCACCATATAATGCCTTGAAATCTTTAAATGTAAATCCAACACTTTCAGGTGTTGCAGATGTTTCACTAACCCATTTGATTGTAGATAATGGAATCGTTCTTAATTTTAATTGGTCTTCCCATTTAGATATTACCTCTTGAGCTATTTCACCCAAGTTAACACCCTTGAGTTCTCTTTCTTTTTTAAAAGGATTACAAGATGCTTGTACTAAACCCATTGGCCAAGCCATAATTAAAAAGTCCGCTTCAGGATTGTTTCTAAATGGTGTGTACCTATCATAAGAACCTGGCTTAATCATTGAGCCTCCACCATATTGAAATATAATATTATCCTCAACTTTGGGATAACCTTTCATAGTTTCTTTATATGATTCAGCATTCTTTTGTAATTCTTCAGGTTTAGCCGAATTAGTTTTTTTCATCCAATCTTTAATGTTTGTCAATATAGATAATAAAGATGGTTCTGAATTTTGAACTAAACCTTCCAAGAAACCCTTTTTGTTTTTAAATGCCAATAATAACTTGTTAATAACAAGACCCATTAACATTTTATTTTTCTGTAATGATTTGTCTTTATCTAATCTAAAGATATAGTTAACAACTTCGTCAGGACTAATATCATGTTTTGCATAATCTGCGGAGTCAACAGTATTGATTAATAACACATCTGAAGATGGGAATAAATCTTTTGGAGATACTACTTGAGATATTGTTTCAACGTTTGAACGAGAAGACCTGAATGATGTAGATTTAGTATCTTCAGCACCTGCTTGTCTATCGTGGTGGTCAGTATGAATAACGAACATTGGTTTACCGTGAGCAAAATCAACAAGAACTGGCATAACATCACCAGTTGCATCAAGTTTTTTAACCGCAAATTCTTTATCACCATATTGTATAATATGTGAGTCAATAACATCAATACCATTATCTTCAAGGTATTTCTTCATTGCAATCGCAGTTGTTACACCATCTAAGTCTTGGTGAAAATATATTTCTGCCTTAGGATATCTTTTTCTCAATGCAGAAATATCACGTATTCCTGACTCCGTTATTCTTTTTTTCATTAATTAAAAAAATCTAAAATTCCTTTAGCCATTCTATCTATAACACCACTGTTCTCACTGAAACAAGCATCATATAATTTTTTATCTGCTGGTGGCATTTTTTCTGAAGTATCATAACCCCAAACACCATCAGCCTCAACACCAATTCTTGTTTGGTATTTCGCAATTGCTTGTGCTGATTTTGAATTAGGTAATCTACCTATACTACCATCTAATTTTAATTGTTGGCCAGCATCATCTTTAATCCCTTTTTTATTCAAAAAACATTGAATTATCATATTTGCCTTATAATTCTCATCTTGTTCTTTAATAACTCTTTTAACGATATTCATTAAATCGCCTTCAGTTAGTTTTATAATTTTCTTTGTCATATTTTTATTTTATTTATATAATAAGTTTTATGCGGTTTGTGGGGAACCTCCAAAAATTGTTGATAAAAACCCTAAAAATCCACTTCCACTATTAGATGAACCAACAGAACTAGGTTTTGATGCTGACATTATTGAACTAGCAGATTTACCTGAATTTCTTTGTTGTAAGTAATTGTTTATTTCATCTTTTGAATTAATTTGATTACCTCCCTCTTCATAATTTTGTGCAATGTAATCACTTGTTTTTGGGTCTTCAGCTAATTTTGACCTAAATTCAGGGTCATTAGACATCATTTCTTCAAAAGTTGTTAATGATGGTACACCAAAATAAGCCAATAAGTTATTAGCGCTGATAAATTTTCTAAACGCATTTTTTCTATCTTGTCTTGCTGCAACATTTAACCACCATTTTTGTATACCAGCCTCAGGTAGTACACCATGTTTTGCAAAATATTTTGATAATCGTTGTCCTTGAAAATAGTCTTTTAATCCAGTTTTAAATGTTCCTCCAACCATAACTTCTTTACCTGCAGCTCTTAACCCTGAAACGGCATTACTTGTACCTGTTAGTTGATTCAAACCATTTTTTAATTTTGTACCTAAATTTGAATTAACTTTAGTAATGTTTTGAACTGTTTTTTGAACCGCTGGTTCATTAACATATTTACCTAAACTACTAAACTTACTTGCCATCTCAGGATGTTTCGCTAAATATTCTGTAAGTGTTTTACCACCAGCCTTAACCGCAACCATACCTTCTCTACTTCCTTTAAATAATCTAATAATAGGTTTAACTATAAAATCACCAACAGTTGGTATTAAAGCAATTAACATTAATGCCGCATATAATTTTTCACCTTTATATAGATAATACATAATTAATGCAATATCAGCAAGTTCACCAATAACGGGTACAAACCCTGCAGTCATTAAAACATTTTCCCAACTTAATAGAGATTCATTTAATGGACTTTTGTTTGATTGTTTTTCACTTAAAACTTTATTGGTAATAAGTCCCAATTGTTTTTCAGTTATTATAATTTGGCTCATTTTGTTTTTTAATTATAAATATCCATAAAACAAAAAAAAGGGTCGTTAAACCCTTTTACTTAAATTCTATTTTAGTTTGTTTATTTAAATCAACAAAATGTTGTACTCTTTTATTGGCAACTTCAACGTAATTTGGACTGAGTTCTATTCCAATCCATCTGCGTTCAGTGATTTCCGCAGCAACCAAACTAGTTCCGCTACCAGCAAAAGGGTCAAGAACAATATCATTTTTATATGTAAGAATCTTAATTGCTTTCATTGGGATGTCCATTGAGAATGTTGCCTTTGTTTGTTGTTTAGTGTCCGCGAAATACTCCCATTGACCATAAACTAAAGACATAAACTCTTTTTTATCTTCTTCTTGGTAAACCGCTTTAGTTTTTACGGTTCCATCTTCTTGTTCTATATCAACCATTTCGGATTTCCATTGTGGTTGACCTTTAATTTTCTTAATACGGTCTTTCTTGTAGGCTAAGATAACACACTCTTTTGGGTTATAAATGTAAGGGCTTGAAGGACTCATCCATGAACCCCATGCCGTGGTCTTACTTCTGTGTGGTGAGTTCTCATCAAGGTCAACTAACCCGTAGAATTGGAATCCGACAGATTTCATTACTGACCAAAACTCAGACATAAATAAAACTCTACCTCCTCTATCTTGTACGTTCACTTCGTAAGGAATGTTTACGGCAATTCTACCATCGTTCTTTAAAACACGGAAAGATTCGGTCAACCACTGTTTAGTGAAATCCCAATATTCTTCCATTGTCATATTATCTTTGTGTGTGTCATATTCAATCCCAACATTATATGGAGGAGATGTTACAACCAAATCAACAGAGTTTTCAGGAAATTTAGACATTTCATCTATACAGTTCCCATTAATAATTTTTCCTGTTTCTATCATATTCTTATTTTTTATCTAATATAAGCAATTTTGTCCTTAATAACAATCTCGTTGTCTGTTTCAAATTTAATTTTTCCGTTGTGAGTAATTTTATCGTTAAAATTACGAGTTTCAATTATGGTTTCAATGGGTACTTTAATATCAAAGTTTACCACACTCAAACTAATTTCATTATCTTCTGAATATATTACAAATCCAGTATTACCTCTCGCAATAATAGAAAATACCATTACTCTATCGTTACCATTTCATTTTCCATCGTTATTCGTTGAGCATCACAACCAATTTGAGTTTTAATACCAATTCCTGGTATATCTTCAGTAAATCCTTTTGTTGGACAATTAAATCTAACATTATCTACTAATAGGGTCGCCCCATCTATGGTTAACTTCCAAGGTTTTTCACCTGAGTTATGTCTAGAATTATATCTGAGTCTGACTTGCATCTTTAATGTTCTGTATCTTTCTTTCAAGATACCATAAAGCTTTCTTTAGGTCTTGAAGTTCTTTATCGGTTCCTTTTTTACCTGCTCTTGAAATATATTTCACAGTATTACCAAGATGAAAATCTAAATCCCAAGCTTCAATAACTTTAATTGCCTCGTATGGATTATCTTCTCCACCATAATGTTGTGGATGGTTCACTTGTTCTGTCATATTATTCTTCCCTATATTCTTTTAATAATTCTTCGTTAGATAATGCACTATATTTTTCACTCAACTTACTGGTGTCAATATCGTCGTACATTACATGTAGTGTATCATCAAGTTCTTTTGCAAGTTCCAATGACTCACAAATAACATTTAGAATACGATAAGGATTTGCGTTTGATGATGGTCTTCTATCTTCAAGATAACCTTTCCAAGTTTCACCTACAGATTTTGGTACTCTAATTGAAGCTCCTCTGTCTGACACACCCCAACTGAACTTATCAATTGATTGTGTTTCATGTTTACCTGTTAATCTTAAATGATTGTCTGAACCATAGTTTTCAATATGAATTTTTGCTCTTGATTCAAATACTTTGAATATTGAATTGAAGTATTCTTCTCCTCCTGTGTCTCTCATTCTTTTGTTTGAGAAGTTGGTATGAAGACCTGAACCATTCCAATCTCCTGTTGTTAAAGGTTTTGGATGTAACTCAATTTGATATCCATGTTTCTCGGCAATTTTGTAAAGGAAGTAACGAGACATCCATAAGTCGTCAGCGGCTTGAACTTTACCTTTGGCAAATACTTGGTATTCCCATTGTCCTAAGGCAACCTCAGCATTGGTTCCTTCAATACCAATTCCATATTTCAAACACATTTCCAAATGTTCTTCAGTCAAACTTCTTCCAACCATTTGTCCACCAACACCACAATAATATGTTCCTTGAGGGTCAATGATACCACCATTATTGAATCCTATAATCGGTTTGTTATGTCCTGAACGAATGAAATATTCTTGTTCAAATCCAACCCAAAAATCCTCATCCTCTTTACCCAACATTGCTCTGTCATTTGTTTCATGAACTTTACCTCTACTGTCCATTACTTCGCAAAGAACATATACAGTACTGTATTCAGAAATCAAACTCTTAACATAAACTTTAACGGGTTTCAAATAACAATCTGATGAATACCCTTCGGCTTGTCTTGTTGATGACCCGTCAAATCCCCATTCAGGAATGTTCTTAAGGTCTTCCTCATTAGTTAACTCAATAACTTTAACTTTACTTCTTAAATTTGGTTCTGGTTTATAACCATCAAGCCAAACATATTCTAATTTAATTTTCATGATAAAAATGTATAATAATTGTTCTTAATTTTTAACGACTTTTTGTGTCCGTTTCTTACACTAAAGGTTGGTGTTTTTGTCCAAGCAATTCCAAGTTTGAATATTCTAAACCAACCACCATCTTTATGATATTGAATTGAGAATAAAAACGTTTTGAAAGCTTTAATTGAAAATGCTTTGACGTATTCGTTGTTAATCTTATACGTTTTTAACCACATAATAATCCTTTGCGTATTTTGATTCTTCAATAATGTTATCTTCAACTAGTTTATCAATGATGTTTTTTGTTTCTTCCATTGATTCTTTAAGAATATACTTTGATATGTAATCAATGTGTATGGGTTGTCTAAGTTTACCCATTAAAGTTTTGGTTGCTTTTTCTTCCATGTTATTGGTTAATTAATTTTATTATTTCTTCAGTTGTTTTACCCTCCACAAATAAATCATAAACTTTTGCACTCTTTTCATCGTTAAAGATAAAAGCATCACTTTTTCCATAATAATCCTTTAATGTGTTAGATTGAAGGGCGATTAAGGTATTTTGGTAATTAATATATCTCTTGTTAAATCCCATTATACCCAATTATAAATAATTTTTTATTCGGAGTCAAAGTTTTTTATCTTACTTAAGTTAAGAATTTGAAAAATATATGCCATAATCTTTCTTTTCATGATTGGAACGATTGTTTGTTCCATTGGAAAATCTTGATTACATTGCATTTCAAAGACAGGAAATGTTTTATAATTTTTTGTCTTAACAAATGAAGATTTAGTTTCAATAATTGAAGATAGAGTAATGTCTTCGGGTGAATTCTCATATATCAATTTAATTGTGGTTTTGTTTGTGTTGGTATTTTTTCGGTCTCGTTTTATTTGATACTCCCAAACATAAACCTTATTCTCTTTCTTTCTATAGTAAAAAGAGTATCCCATTCCACTTGCCAAGTAACTTTTATTCTTTTTTAATGAAATCTCCACATTATCAAACGCTAAGTTCCATATTGACTTGGCAAGATTAAATGTGTCAAATAACTTGTTGTTTGAATATTGGATTGTCTTGGTTAACTCTCCTTCTTCTTCCTCAGATAATTGGCGTGGTTTTTTTGGATATAAATCTTTCAACATGATTTCATCATCACATGATTCAAATTTCTTATCCGTTAATAATAATGTATGTTCTTTTGTTAGAGATTGCATGTTTGCCAAGTGTAAAGATAACTCAACAAAATCAGGATATATTTCAAACCTATCAAGACTTTTTTCACATTTTTGAATGTAGTCCAATAGAGTATATTTGTTATACTCAAAATCTAACGGCTCCTTTAACATCCACTCTGGATTCAACTTGAATTCCATTTTCTTTTTTCTTGCCATAAAAAAATAATAATTAAAGTTTTATGGGAATCAATCTAATCTCATGACATAATACCATTTGTCCCCAACCTTAATCTCATCCGCATTTCCATCATAACCATTCAATGTATGACCATAACCATCCGCATCAATAACTCCCTCAATAAACTCATCCTTGTCAATGTAATCCTCCCAATTCAACCCAAAGTCTTCCATAAAGCCCATAACGTCATATCTAACATCACTCATTCTATTTTCAATTGCTTCTTCAATCTTGTCTTCAGGGTAATCACCGTCAGGGTTTTCCTCAATTTCAGTTATCTCATCGTTCAACTCCTCAATTCTTTCATTCATCTCATCAATCCTTTCTTGTAAGTCATCATCATTTTCACCATCCATTTCAGATTCAAACCTTTCAATCATTGATTCCGCTTGAGATATTCTTATCCTCAATTGTTCTATCTTTTCTTCTTGGTCTCTAGATAAAAGTCTATCTTCTTCATCAATATATGATTCTGGATTTTGTCTAACATCATCATCAAACAAATCTTCAGCATAACTAATAACTTCATCTTCATCAAGATAACCCTTTGCGAAGCCTTCGTTGAATCCTCTATATCCAATTTCATCAATCAATTGGTCAACATAGCGATACGCGCTTGATTTCATTTCATCCTCATCACCAACAGCATATTTATTACTCTCAACATTTGAACTATCAATTACTTCAAACTCAGTTGTATCATAGAATTCTCCTGTTGGAACAATGTTATAAACATCAATCTTTGATGTATATTCATCCAACTTATCCTCAAGTTCACTTATTTCATCCAACAAATCACCTCTTACTTCTTCATCATTATCGTAATCTGCTTGAAGTCGGTCAATCTCATTTTGAATTCTTGCAATCTCACCTCGGTCTTCGTTGGTTATCGCTTCAACATCGTTATTGGAAACCAACCAATCAAGTAATGCATGTGCCTTTAAACCTTCATCAGGACAAGCTGGGTCATCCAAAGACCACCAATTATCCAATCTTCTTTCTTGAGCTTCTTCCCTTCTACCTTGTAAAACTCTTTGAATTCTTAATCTTTCTATTTTTTCTTTTTCTTTTTTTGCTGCTTCTTTATCTGAAAAGATTTTGATTTGTTCAGCATATTCTGTGTTAAGGTAATCATCAATAGATGATAATATCTCTTTTAACTTATTTGTATTATATAACCACTTATCTTTGATGGTCTCATCTTTGGCATCATAATAAGTTTTGTCCCCATCAAATTTTCTAAGAAGCGCAACCTTATAAAATGGGTCATTTGTTGGTAGTGTTCTATCTAATATGTAGAATAACTTTCCATCATCATTATACTTTTTAAAGTGTGTGTCTGTTTCGGCTGCAGTACACCATTTGGTACCTTTACCATAATAGCAAGATGATTCGTGAGTTAATGGATTAACAACAAAGTATCTACCGTCATCATAAACCACATTACCCCCTTCAACCTTCTTAACGTTTCTTCTTTGTCTACCTTCATATTCACTCAAAGCATTTAATAACTGACCAACACTTTTATATTGTGTTAAATCAGTAATAGGTAAATTACTTGAAATCTTTTCAAACTTGTTTAAAGCCTGAGCTGTTTTACCAAATATTTCATCAAAGTTTACAACATCCAAGTTCTTTCCAACCCAATCCAAATATTTTTGAGGGACTGAACTAACAATCTTGTTTACATTTTCCCCACCAAATTTCTGAGAATACTTGGCTTTAAAGTCATCAACCCTACCTTCTTGTATTAATTTTAAAAAATCCATCACACTTTTATTTGATAAATATTCTTTTGTGTCTATATTTCATCAAAGATAATATTTATTATTAGGAAACCAATAAACTAATTAAATTACAATACCATGGGATGCGGATGCAAAAATAAAGGAAACGAATCACAACAGCCTTCACCACAACAAGTTCAACAAGCACAAGTTCAGAAACAACAAACTGCTGAAAGTGTTAAAAGTGCTATCAAGAAGACTATTGAAAAGTACTACAATGTGAACAAGACAAGTAACTAATTGTCTTACATTTAACAAAATTATTAAAGGGGTAAAAATTTACCCCTTTTTTTGTATTTATATATTATGGATATTCATGATTTAATTG
>Ga0114976_10002472_pt1 | contig 11599 bp, 9 predicted proteins | sample S_130805_EF_Meta_FD_87319 | JGI IMG/M metagenome (GOLD analysis project Ga0114976, IMG submission 87319) | Freshwater microbial communities from Lake Simoncouche, Canada to study carbon cycling - S_130805_EF_MetaG | ecosystem: Environmental > Aquatic > Freshwater > Lake | place: Lake...
AATATTTGAAACAGATATTCACTGACAAAACAGAAAATGAAAACACCAATGCAGAACTTAATCTGTTGCATGGCGGCGATACAGGACGAAACAAAAGAAGCAGGAAAAAAAAAGCTGCTTGATCAACTGATTGATACAGCTATTGATCTTCAGCGCGAAGAAAAGCAGGAACTGATCAAAGCTTTCAATGAAGGGCAACTGTTCGGAATGTACAATTCAGGCATTCCTTTAGAAGCAGGAATGATTTATTACAAGAATAGATTTGTGCAATACAATAACGATAAGTAGTAACAACAACAATAACAACAATGATAAAGAACTTTGAACAAGTAACAGCCGATTTGAATCATGATGAAAAGAAGATTGTGCCGATTATTGTTAAACGCTTTCAGAACTTGAAAGGAAAGCAAAACATCGTAACGAATCAACAAATCATTGATGGGCTTTATAAACACTACAACATCAAACTTACACAGCCGCGCGTTCGAAAGATCATTCAATACATTCGATTGAACAACCTGCTTGCAGGATTGATTGCAACACAAGGCGGCTATTACTACACAACGCGCGAATCAGAAATTCGTGAATGGATTGAAACAATGAAGCAACGCGAAGCAGCAATTCGCGCTTCTTATCAGATAGCAGAAGAACATTTGAAAATGCTACGAACAAAAGCGCAGGCAACAATCAGTTTCTGATCGTAAGAAGGCAACAACAACAAGCGGCGAACGTATCGCATCAAAATACAATCATGAAAAAGAAACAAACGGCGCAACAAATGCGCGAAGAAAAAGCAAAGCAAATGACAGAAGCTGTTCAAAAGGTTTGCGAACTTTATGAAACAGGGCTTTATCCTGTCAAAAGCTGCTGTGAAGAAAGCGGAATTTCAATTCGATCGCTTTACAATTATCTTGATCAAGATGCAACGCTTGCACAGTTATTTAAAAACGCGAAAGAAAAAGCTGTGAAGAACTCAAAGGAAAGCTTGCGTGAAAAGGCGGCGAACGGGCTTGAACGCGCAATCACAGGATTCTTTATTGAAGAAACTGAAACAATTGAGCGCTTCAATAAGCATGGCGAATTTGCAGGAAAGGTTATTACAGTGTTCAAGAAGTTTATCAATCCTTCAACAACAGCAATAATCTTTGCGCTGAAGAATTGCGATCCGAATAATTGGAACAATGAAAATCAATTCGAGCAGGGCGGCGAACCGCAAGTGTTCAAGATAGGCAATCAAACAATTACATTCAGTTGATAGTAATGAGCGAAAAAGAATTTCAGCTTTATGTTGATTCTTTGATAAGTGAAAAGGGCGGCATGCTTCAGGCATTGCATGTAATTGAAATGAAGATTGATCACATTGAATTCCTTGTTGATGTGCGCGCCGAATTGATAGCACGAATAAACATGAACTAAAACATGAATGAAGTTTCTTTAAGTGAACATGAAGTTGATATGCTGATCAAATCAATGCTTTATGATTTCAAAACGTTTAGCAAGGTTGAACGCTTTATCAGCAGAATGATTCTTGATATTGAATTCGAACAATCAACACGCGGCGTTGATCAATCACAGCGCAACAGCCGCGCCGAATGGCTGTTCGTTTATCAATACTTCATGAAGCATGAACACTTTTACAAACGCGAATTGAAAGCATTGTTTGAATGATTGCATTCGAACCTTTCCCCAAACAACAAGAATTCATTGAAGCAGCGCTTTCGGGGCGCTATCGATATTTAATGTACGGCGGCGCTGCAGGTGGCGGCAAAACTTACGTTTCAATAGCGCTGCTGATATTGCTTGCGAAGTTTTATCCTAACAGCAGAAGCTTTGTTGTGCGCGAATCTTTGCCGCGCCTGAAGAAAACTTCAATCAAAAGCTTCTTCAAGATTTGCCCGAAATCCTTCATTCGAAAATACAATCAGCAAGATAGACTTGTTACGTTCGTGAATGGAAGCGAACTTCAATTCATTTCAGAAAACTTTGATAGCGATAAGGAATTAACGCAATTCGATGGACTTGAAGCGAACTTCTTCTTGCTTGAAGAAGGGCAGGAACTGCAGGAAAAAACGTTGAACAAGTGCGCGCTTCGAGCAGGGCGAAACATTCTTGCATCAAATCCAAAGCCTTTGATATTGATCACTTGCAATCCTTCGCAAAATTGGACGAAATCAAAGTTTCACGCGCCATACATTGCAGGAACTTTGCCTGAAGATCATTACTACTTGCGCGCAACAATGCAAGACAATTATGCACTTCCTGAAGAATATTTGAAAGGGCTTGAAAATCTTGATGAAGTAACGCGCGCAATATTCGTTGAAGGCGATTGGGAAACAGTAGATGTTGAACGCCCTTTCGCTTATGCATTCAAAAAGCAAAAGACTGTTCGCGCTGATCTTCAAGTGAACAAGAATGAACCGATCATTCTTTCATTTGACTTCAACGTTGATCCGATTACATGCATTGCAGGGCAATCATTCAATGATTCAATTCGCGTGCTTAAAGAATTCAGGTTGCGCAATTCAGATATCTTTGCTTTGTGCGAAGCAATACGCGTTTCGTTTGGCGATAGGCTGTTCATTGTTACAGGCGATGCTTCAGGCGCTAACAGATCGGCAATGACGAAAGGCGCTTCAAACTTTTACATGATCATAAAGCAAGAATTGAATTTACCGAAAAGCGCGTTTCGTGTTCCTTCAGTGAATCCTTCAATCAAGAATTCACGCGTGCTGTTGAACTCACTTCTTGAAAAGCACAAAGATTTGTTGATTGATGCAAGCTGTCAATTCTTGATTCAAGATTTGTTGCATGTTGAAAGCAACGATGAAGGCAACATCAACAAGGCAAAGGATGCACAGCAAACACACTTGCTTGATTGCTTTCGTTATTTCTTGTGGACTTTTCACAGTGACTTCATCAAGTATTTAAAATGATGTTATCTTTGAAAAAAAAACATCATGCCGAACAAATCTAAATTCAGCCCAAAGTTTCACAGGTGTGTTTCTTCAGTGCAAGCAAGCGGAAAAAGCAGCAGCGCTTCTTATGCGATTTGTCAAGTAAGCGTAAACAAAGCAGGCGGCGGCATAATCAAAAAATCAAAAAAGAAATGAAGCTATTCAGGCGCAAACAACAACAGCCCGAACCAACAACAACAACAGGTTCAAAGATTCCTTTGAAGCACTTGTTTACAGATTCAAGCGGCGTTAAGTGGTATGAATTTGAAAATCCTTTAACAATGCCTGCAAGGCGTGCAATCGCAGCTGAAGTTGCAACGCGCCTTGCTGAAATGAATCTTACAAAAGAAGTAATGATTCAGTTGATTGCGAAGATGAAAGAACACGCTAATGAAGGCAATATTGTTTCGCTGTTCTCAATCCTGAATGAAGTTGAATTCAGAATGAATTATGCAGGCGAAGAACAAACATTGATTGAACTTGCTGCTTGTTATTTCGTTCGTGAAGGCGAAGATGAAACAACCTTTGATGAACTGCAGCGAAGAAAGAAAATTGAATTATTCAAATCAGATTCAGCGCTATTCAGTTTTTTTGTGCAAAGGGCGTTCGAACTCACAATGAATTATTCGACTACATCTGTAACCGATATTCAAGATTATTTGATTCGAAACGCCCGAAACAACGAAAAGCTTTTGAAACTTATTCGCAACACACAATAGGCGTTTATATTGACAACATTAATTACTTGAATCAAATCATTTGTGAAAACAAAGTAAGCGAAATGAAAGCGCTTGAATCTTTATCAACTGATGAATACTATCAAACGCTTTCGACTTATTGCAGAATCATTGATGAAAGAAATGAATCGATAGATCCAAAGCACACAAGCAGCGAACAAGGAAGCGGAAACAGCAACAACAAGCGAACTTCTTTAAGAAAATAAACTTCGAAACATGGCTGTTAAAAATGTTCTGTTTAAGATTCAAGCCGATACGGCGCAACTTCGCCGCGAACTTGATTCAGTGCGCGCGCAATTAGGGCAATTGAATTCAACAGCTGATAAAGCACAAGGCGGCTTTTCAAAATTGAAGGGCGCTTTAGGCGGCGCGGCTGCAGCGTTCGGAGGCATTCAGATTGCAGGCGCTGCTTTGAATTTCGGAAAGGGCGCGCTTGATGCGGTTTCAAGTTATGAATCATTGAACATTTCATTTGAAACGTTTTTAGGAAATGCAGATCAAGCAAAGAAAACACTTGCAGAACTTGAAAGCTTTTCGGCTGCAACGCCTTTCACAAGCGATCAAGTGCAAAATGCAGGAAAGGCTTTGCTTGCATTCGGCGAACCTGTAGACAATCTTGCTGTAACGCTTGAACGTTTAGGTGACGTATCAAGCGCAACAGGAAAGGACTTCAACGAACTTGCTGTGATATATGGCAAAGCGCGCGTTCAAGGTACGTTGTTCGCTGAAGATATCAATCAGCTAACAGAAGCAGGTGTTCCGATCATTGATGAATTTGCAAAGCAGTTTGGCCTTTCCACTTCTGAAGTAAAGAAGTTAGGAAGCGAAGGAAAGATTTCGTTTGCAAATCTTGAAGAAGGATTCAGATCGCTTACTTCTGAAGGAGGGCGCTTCTTTGGCTTAACTGATAAATTAGGGCAATCAACTGCAGGAAGAATTTCAACGCTTGAAGATAATTTCAAGAAGCTGCAGCGATCAATCGGCGAAGGATTGCTTCCTGTATTCGAATTCTTGATTGATACATTCAATGCAGCGATTGAAGGAATAAGGGCTTTGCCTGAATTCATTGATCGAAACAAAGTTTCAATCACTTTGCTAACAGGCGCAACAGGTGTGCTTGTTGCACTTCAAACAAGACAGCTTCAAATAACTGCAGCAGAAAAGATAAGTAAAACAGCTACATTGATTCTTGATCGTGCAAAGCTTGCAATCACAACAATTCAAAACACTGCAACACGCGCACAGGTTGCGGTTACGAATTTGCTTTCAGGCGCAACAACAAGACAGGCTGCAGCAACGCGAATTGCTACTTTAGCGCAACAAGGATTGAATGCAGCCTTCAAAGCAAATCCTGTAGGCTTGATAATAGGCGCGCTTTCGTTACTTGCTGCAGCGTTCTTTGCTTTCGGCGATAGCGTTGAAGAAGTAAGCAATGAAACTGATAATTTCATTTCAGAACAAGAAGCACTTGCAGCTGTTGAACAGCAAGCAGCTGAAGGCGCTGCAAAAGAAAAAGCCGAACTTGATATTTTATTCAATTCACTTTCAAACACAAACAAAGGTTCAAAGGAAAGGGCGCAATTGATTGATCAAATAAATTCAAAGTATGGAACAACGCTGAAGAATTTAAGTGATGAAGAAGCATTCTTGAAGCAAGTGAAAACTGCTTATGATAAACTTACAGAATCAATCCTGAAAAGCGCGCGTGCTGAAGCTATTCGTTCACAGCTTGCAGAACTTGCAAAACAGGAACTTCAAATTCTTGCAACAGTTGGGCAATCAAGAGCAGCAGCAATTGCGGCAACGCTTTCAGGACAGGCTGATTCATTCGGAAATCTTTTGTTGCCTTCAAAGCTTGAAGTGCAAAAGCAATATTCAGATTTGACAGCAACTGAAATTGAAGAAATATTAAAGCGAACAGGCGAACTGAATGCAGCTATTCAACGCGAAGCTGAAGTTCTTCGCGGCGCCTCTTTAGGACTCACAGAAGATCAAATCATTCAACAGGCAAAGCAACGCGCGTTTGCATTTGCAGGCGTTGATCAAGCTATTCTTGATGATCAACTTAAAGCGTTGCAAGAAACGAAATCAGCGCAAAACAAATTAACAGGATTGCTTATTGAATCACAGCCTTTCACAGCAAATGCAGGCGCTGATAAGGAAGCAATCAAGCTTGCTGATAAGCGCAAAGAAAAGCTTGAAGATTTGCGAAAGGAAGTTGAAAAGTTAAACAATGAACTGAAGCAAGGATCAACAACTTTCGTTGATCCTGTAGGCTTTGATGAACAGATCAATCAGATTAATGATTTAGCAAAGCTGCAACAAGAAGCAACTGATCAAGCGTTTGAGCGCCGAAAGAATGAACTGAAAGAAGAACTGAAAATCACAAGCGATAACAATGAACTGATTCTTGAACTTGAAGGAATCAAGCAACTTGAAAAGTTAAAGATTGAACAAGAAACACAAAAGAAGATTCAAGATTTAACGCTTGATAATAAAGAAAAAACAGATGAAGCGCTGAATGATATTGAACAAACAAAGTTTGATATTCAGTTGCAACTTGAACTTGAAAACATCAAGAAGCTTGAAGATGAAAAAGCTAAACTGAAAAAGCAATATGCAGAAGCACAAACAAAAGCAGAACGCGAAAGGCTAAAGAAGTTGATTGATCAAAACATAATTGATTTGAAAGGCGCTTATGCGCGTGAATTCAAGTTAAGCAGTGATAAGATTACTTCGCAAACAAAGTTCGACTTGAACAACGCGAAGCTTACATCAACACAAAAGCAGGGCATTCAATTGAAAACAGATTTAAGCCTTTTGAAATTGAAAGCTGATTTCGTTCAAAAAGATGTTGATCTTACACAAGAAGGAAGCAATGATAAAAAAGAAATTGATAAAGAAGAAAAGAAGAAGATTATTGCCAACATTGAAGAAGCTACAGATGCAGCGCTTCAATTATCAAACGCTTTAATTCAAGCGGCTATTGCGCAAAGCGAAGCACAGATCAAAGCACAAGAAGCACGCGTTGAAAAGGCTGCTGAAATCGCTGATAAAGGCAATGCAGAAATTCTTGAAATAGAACAGAAGAAGCTTGATGCTTTGAAGAAGCAGCGTGAAAGATATGTTCGCCAACAACAAGCGCTTGCAGTTATTGAAATAGCAGCAAACGCCGCAATTGCTATTGCTAAAACAGCAGCAGAAACGGGCGCTGTTTCACCGTTATTCATTGCATCAACGCTTGCAGCGATGGCTGTAGGATTTGCACAAGCACGCGCACAAGCGCAATCAGCTGCATCATTTGCGCGCGGCGGTTACACGGGTGATGGATCAAGATTTGAATCAGCAGGAACAGTTCACAAGGGCGAATTTGTAATGAACGCTGATCGAACAAGGAAGTTTCGCCCTATGCTTGAAGCAATGCATTCAGGAAGAAATCCGAATTTGCTTAATGGCATGCAAAACAAAATGCTTGTTGTTGATAACAGTTTAAATGATGAAAGGCTTGAACGAATTGAAAAAGCAATTCGTGAACAGCAGGGCTTACAGCTTTCAATTGATGAACGCGGCGTGCATGGCATTGTTTCGCGCATTGAATACAAACAGAAAAGAATAAAGAACAAAGCAAGATGAATGCACCTGTAAGAATACACTTAAACGGAACGCTTATCACAGGGCGCGTTGATGGGCTTGATTCATTTCAGATCACATTTCGAAACAACATTGAAGAAGGTTACTATCAAAAAAGCTATTCAAGCGAACTAACTTTTTTTGATGATGGCTTCAACATCTTGAAGCAAGAATTGATTGATAGCGTTGATGCTTTAGGCAATGAAGTAAAAGTTGAAATCTTTGATGAATGCTGCAGCAAATCAATCTTTGAAGGCTTGATTAAATTTGATTCGATCGATTGGTGCGAACCGATTTGTTCAATCACTGCAAGCGTAATTGAAAAAAAGAATGAACTTGATTGTTTAAAATCAACTTTGATAACAGATAATCATGCAGGATTCTTAGCAACGCCGCAAAAGAAACTTCGCTATTGCATTGACTTTCGCCCTGATGCACTGCTGTTTATTTTATTCTTGATTTATTCAATTTTGAATCTTGTGATTTATGCAGTGCTTCTTCCTATTTCACTTGTTGTTGTTGTGATTCAAGGCGCTGCATTTCTTGTTTGTCAGATTGTTTGTGCAATTCCTTTTACGCCTTGCAATTCAGCAACTTGCATAGGTGGAACATGGACTAATCCTGAAGGATCTTTTTCTGAAATAACAGGTTGGATGGATGACTTTCAAAGCAGAATGATTATGTGCAATTGGTATCATCCTACAGCGCTTCTTCGCGATTACATCAAGAATGCTTGCAGCGCTTGCGGCTTGCAATTTGAATCTTCAATCTTGAATGATCCTGCTTCAACTTATTATGATACACTTCTTTTTTCAGCGCCCATTCGCAAAGGTTACAAACCTTCGCAAACGCAAGATTTATTGATAAGTGAAAACCTTCCGCTTGAAACAATTGAAACTTTGATGCGCGATCATTTAATGACGTTGTTCAATGCGCGTTATTGGGTAAAAGATGGAAAGCTGATATTTGAGCGAAAAGATTTCTTTGATGAAAGCACTATTTGGATTGATGCTGAAGCAATGCTGATCAATAATGAAATAACAGAAAATCAAATTTGTTTTAAGTACATTGATAAAGAACGCCCTTCATTCGCAATCTATTCTTATGCAAGTGATGCAACAGATTACATGGCAAATGAAGCGAAAGGAAAGTTTGATAATATCATTGAATGGAATGATCCTTATTCATCAACGCAAAGCGGAAAGCATGAACTGAATTTTCTTTCATCACAGGCGCGCTTTCGCAATGATCAAATAACGCGTGATGCTTATGAAGAACTTGCAGAAATAGGTTTGATTAACGCGCTTTTTGGTAATGCATTCAGCGAAGCAATTCGAAATCTTTTCATGAATCAGCACACTGCAACAAACTATAAATTTCTGATTTGGGATTCATCTTCAGGCGATAATTTTGCTTATGTAAAAAGCAATTACAGTGATGCTTTCACAGGCGGCGATTACTATCTTTTTCGCGCAAATTCAAGCGGAAGAATAAGCGTTGATAGTATTGATGAAGATTTGCGTTACAATTATCCTTTTACTTTTTATGAAGGTTATTACCGCCCTGCTAAAAACAATTTGTATTTCGACTTTCACATCATTGATAATCCGCGCAAAGGATCAACAAAGAAATTTGAATTTAGTTTTTCATTCAACTTTGATTGCGATCAAATCGCAGCATTTGATTTCACTAAAACAGTTCGTTTAAGACAGGGCAACACAATCAAGTTTGGCGAAGTGAAAGAATTGAAAATTGATTACTTGCAGCGAACAGTAACGGTTGAAGGAATTGTTTAACTTTGAAAAAAAACAAACATGGCTTCAAGAAGAATCATAATAACTGAAGGAATAAATTTTAGTGAAACAAGTGTAGGCGGCACGTTGAACAACTTGCTTTGTTGTTTGCCCTGTCAAAGTATAACGGTTACCTTTCAAAACGTTCACAATACAAATTTGAATGTAACTGATATTGCTATTACGAACACAGGCGTAACAATTACAGCAATCAATGGTGTTGCACCTTCATTCCCTTTTTTAATTGCGCGTGATGAATTCTTCACAGTAACATTTGAAATTTGTGATGGCAATATTTTGCCTTATTGGAAACTTGATATTTCGACTGCAGAACATGGCAATGAAGGTTTCTATTACATTCACATGAATTGCGTTTCGTTGCTTGATTTAATAACCCCAACATCAATTGATTTTGGCGTTGTTCCTTCAGGCGCTGAAGCTTCAACAGGTTTAACAATAACGAACACAACTATTGCTGAAATTCCTTATGAACTTATTTTAGACGATTGCCCTGTATTAACAGGAACTGATCTTACAGGAACAATTGCAGTTGGAGCAACAGCAAGCCCAACTATTACATGGAGCGCAGGCGGTGCAGGCGATGCAATAAGTTGTGTTGTTAATTACAATTCAGGTATAAATTGCAGTGAAGGTTTGAATGTTACAGGAACTGTTGAAGATATTGTTTGCGAAGAAGGCGCTTGCTTGTGTTGCGTTGATATTGCAGTTGAAACAGTAGGCGGTTATTTGAACACTATAAACGGGCTTTGCGATCCGATTAATCTTTACAATCAATCAAGCTTTCTTGATCAAAAGAAAGTTGTGTTTCAGATGTTATATCCTTCAGGAATTTTCAGCGGTTGGCAGCTGCAGTTCAATCCGAATCTGTTTGATGTGAATTGCAGTTCGCCCTTTGAAGGAAATTCGCCTTTGCCTGTAGGATATTCAATTTATTACGCGGCTTCTTTAATGCCGAATGGAACTGCTCACAACATGGCTTTGAATGGAGCAGGTGTGAATCAAATGAATCAGCAAAACTATCAAGTAGTTTTTCGCCCTGTTGATGCAGCAGCAGGGCTGTTCAACGTCGAACTTACTTTCTTTTTGATTCAAGATTTCAACAATTTTGTTGAATCGTATTTATACGATAATAGCTTAAAGTTGAAGCGCAACATCACAAGCGCGCCAATTGATTACGATAATACTTTCAGTTCTGTTTACAATACAAACAAAGTATTGAAATCAGCGTTCTTTGTAACTGATCCTGTTGTTGTTGTTGATGGCGGCTTCTTTAGATGCAGCCACATTCAATGTTTCGGCTTTACTTCGCGATTCTACAACAAAGGACTTTACAACGCTGCAAGTGAATTCACAGCGCCTTTATTCACGCTTGAAAGAACAGCAGGTGTTGTTACAGATTTCAGCACAGTTGAAAAAACAAAGGTTACTTTTAAGATCAATGTTCCTGCAACTTATGGCGGCGCACAAGCAATCACTTATCATTTGTTTGATGAAACGCTTATCAATCAAACGCAAAACTTTTTGCTTGCAACAGATTCAAGCCGCGCAAACATTACGAACGTTGCGCCGATTTCTTTGCTTGATAATCACTTATTCACGCCTTCAACTTTTACGCCTTTATTCGGCGGCAATTATGAATGCAGCGCTTATGTTTACATCAACATTAATCCTGCTTCAAGATATCGCATTGCTGCAATTGTTTATGCGAATGATGGAATTACAGTAAATACTTTTATCAGTGATTCAATCACAGTAAGAACAATTCCTGATCAAGATTGCGATTGCACGCCAACAATTGAAAGCACATTCAATCAGTATTACACAACACAAAACACTGAATGTTTGCAGCCTGTTGCGAAAGAAAGAATCAGGCATTTGCTTGATTTAACTGAAGGTGATTTCGCTGATTGCCTTTCTACATGGGGCATATCTGCTTTAGTTGATGATTGGCGAACGTTGCTTACTTCAATCACATTGAACATATACAAGCGCCGCGATCTTTTTCCTTCAGCAACGCAATCAACTTTCTTCATGTATGAACAACATGTTTCAGTTCGTAACGGCGGCTTTGCAGGCAATTGGCAAAACTTCAATTCTTTAATTGTAAAAGATTATTCAGGCGGCATTGCAACAAGCATTAATGATAGGCGCGTTCGATTCGATCCTGTTGCTTTTTCAGGAAATGTTTTTACTGCAACAACTGCAAGCTACATGCAGCGAACAACAGCAGGCGCGCTTTCTTCAACATACATTGCAACAACAGGTGTTCAAGATAGTTGGATCAATGATGAAGTTTACTTTGAATATATTTTCAGGTTTGATTTCAGGGGCTTATTTGCACAACCTTACTTCTTGAATCTTGTGCGCGCTTACAAAGTTTTAGCAATAGATGTTGAAACAAATAACAGCGGCTATCCTACAATTATCACAGATGTTTTAATTGAAGGCAAGGATAAAATCACAG
>Ga0114976_10002473_pt1 | contig 11591 bp, 10 predicted proteins | sample S_130805_EF_Meta_FD_87319 | JGI IMG/M metagenome (GOLD analysis project Ga0114976, IMG submission 87319) | Freshwater microbial communities from Lake Simoncouche, Canada to study carbon cycling - S_130805_EF_MetaG | ecosystem: Environmental > Aquatic > Freshwater > Lake | place: Lake...
ATTTCCCTGCGCCGTGTCAGAACCGCTGGGGAACGTACAGTTCCGGTGGCAGGACCGCGCGTTCGTAATCCGGGTTGAACACGCGCTCTGGCAAGATCACCTCTTCATGCGGGACAGGCTCGTAGGGCAGCAGGCTGAGCAGGTGCGAAATGCAGTTCAGCCGTGCGCGTTTCTTGTCATTGCCTTCGACGATGTACCAGGGCGCTTCGGGGATACTGGTGCGGCGGAACATCTCTTCCTTGGCTTTGGTATACTGTTCCCACCTGACCCGTGACTGCAGGTCCATCGGTGACAGCTTCCATTGCTTCATCGGATCATGAATGCGCATCAGAAAGCGCATCTGCTGTTCTTCGTCGGTGATCGAGAACCAGTATTTCACCACCACGATCCCGGACCGCACCAGCATGCGTTCAAATTCGGGAACGTCGCGGAAGAACTCTTCGACCTGGTCTTCGGTGGCAAAGCCCATGACGCGTTCGACCCCGGCCCGGTTGTACCAGGACCGGTCAAACAGCACGATTTCCCCGCCTGCCGGAAGATGCGGGACATAGCGCTGAAAGTACCACTGCGTGCGTTCGCGGTCCGACGGGGCGGGAAGGGCAACGGTGCGCACCACGCGCGGATTAAGCCGCTGCGAGATCCGCTTGATCACGCCGCCCTTGCCGGCGCTGTCGCGCCCTTCAAAGACGACCACCACCTTCTTGCGGTGATATTGCACCCAATCCTGCAGCTTGATCAGATCGGCCTGCAGGCGGATCAGCGACTGGAAATAGGTGCGCCGGTCGATCATGTCGGGGTGACGGTCGCTGTAGATGCGGCCGATTTCCTTCGACAGGACGGCGTCTTCCAGGTCCAGTTCATATTCCTCGTCGAAGGTTTCGGCGAGTTCTGCGTCCAGCCAATCCTGAGAGCCTGTCATCGTATCCTCGTTGGTTGCATCGTAGCGCGACCCGAGCATGGCAAGGTGACAGTAGCATGACAGATCCGCAGGTGCCGGGATCAGAGGCGCTTGGCCCGAAGCAAGTCGTCGATCATGCTGTGCTGGCGGTCGCGGGAGAAGCTTGGAAAATGCCCGCTATGGACGATGCGCGCAGGCAGGTTACGCAGGCGGCGCATGGAGCGGGCATAGTCGGCGGCATCGGAATGATAGGTGTCCTCGATCAGCGGCCCGTCATGGATAAGATCGCCGGAAATCAGCACGCCCGATGCGGCTTCCCGCAGGGCGATGCCGCCGCCGCGGATGTGCCAGCAGTTGCAGCGGTAGAAGGTGTGGATATGCGGCTCGTCGATCAGGGTGATGCCATCGCCCATGAGCGTGACGCGCCACCAGTCCTCGGGACGGGCGCGGTCTTGCCGTCGATGGTCTGGTTCGCGTCCATCACCAGTTCGGGGAACAGCGTAGCACAGGGCAGCTGATCGGTGGGCAGCGGCCCCAGAATGCCGGCGGCCACGGCGCGCGGTACGTCGATGCCGTCGATCACCAGCACGTCCCAGTCGCTGGGCTGCGACTGTTCGATCAGGGAAAGCGCGGCCCCGGTGCCTTCGTATTCCTTCAGGTTCACCTTGACGCCGAACTTCTCTTGAAAGGGCTTGATCAGCGCGTCATCAGTATGGTCCCACCAGACCAGCGCCTTGAGTTCCTGCGTCTGTGCCCAGGCGCCAGCCGGAAGCAGGCCCACGCAGAGGGCGAAAGTCGGGATCATGGATTTCATGCGGTCGTTTCCCCGCTGGTTAACGGAGTATTGCGCAAGGTAGCGCGGTTTCAATCATCGTCCCGCCGAAGCGGCATCGTCATGCAATGGGCACTGCCGCCACCGTGGGCGAACAGGCGCAACTCCGGGTCAAGGACCGTGATGCCTTCGGCGCGCAGGGCGGCATTGGTGGATACAGAATGGCGTGGCGACAAAACGCGGTCCTGACCCAGGGCCAGCACGTTGCAGGCCATGTCCGCCATCGCCTCGCGGTAGCTGACATTGATCAGGCGAATCTGGTGATCGCGCAGCCAGTCCAGAAAGTCTGGCGGCAGGGCATCGGTACAGGCCAGGGCAAGGCCCGGCGCGCACATCGAAAAGATCACATCAAGGTGCAGGAAGTGGTCGTCGAACGGCACGATCCGCACCTCCCACCCTTCGGTCCGCAGCCAATTGGCGTATTGCGCGGCACCCTCGGGGTCGGTGCGCCCGCCGCTGGTGCCGATGGCCGCCAGACCGGGGCGGATCAGGTGGATATCGCCGCCTTCGACCGTGCCAGAGGTCGCCATTTTCCACATCCTGTTGTCGTAGAAATCCAGGATCGCCGCATATTCACCGCGCCGCTGCGGCATGGCGAGCATCGTCAGCACCGGACCAAGGGGAGAGACCTGCGAGGAATCGCGGGTGTAGACCTGATACTTCAGATGCGCCTCGGGCGTCAGGTAATGGCGCGTCACCCCGGCCTGGTCCAGCGCCGCCTCGAATTCCGCATACTCTGCGTCCAGCCGGGCGCGGTCCAGCGGTGTGCCGGACGACAGGGTGGCGCGGGCAATCGCGTTGGTTGGAATCCAGGCGTAATTGTCCGGGCGGCACAAAAGCACGTCCGTAAGGCGGCCGGTTTCAGACTGCAGGGTCCAGGTCATGAGGCGTCTCCATGTCTTTGCAACTAATGGCAAGAACGCGGACCGGGCGAAACGGGAAAAAATGCGCCGTGGTGTGGCTTGGGCGAATTCGTCTTGAGGGCTGGTCCGGAATTGCGTGCGGCATTGCCGCAGGTTCTGGCCATGAAGACGACAGCGAGCTGGCAGGCAGCATCGCAGGCTTTGGTGCAGGCATCCTGTCCGGTCTCCGGGCAACGCGCGCCGGACTGATCAGGCACGGCGTTCAGGTCAAGACAGCTCTGTTGAAGCAAGCCGCGTGACCAAAGCGCAGCTTCAGTCACGCGGCGCAACAGATCCAACAGCAACAAGGCTGCGGCTTTGCAGCCTCAGAAATCCAGGTTTTCGACGTTCAGCGCGTTCTGCTGGATGAATTCGCGTCGCGGTTCCACCACATCGCCCATCAGCTTGGTGAAGATGTCGTCGGCCTCGGCCAGGTCCTCGACCTTCACCTGCAGCAGCGTGCGCGCTTCGGGGTCCAGCGTGGTTTCCCACAGCTGATCCGGGTTCATTTCGCCCAGACCTTTGTAGCGTTGCAGGCTTAGCCCCTTTTCGCCTTCGGCCAGGATTGCCTTCAACAGATCGATCGGGCCGAAGATGCTCTGTTCGCGGTCTTTACGCACCAGTCGCGACGGCGTGCTGTAGATGTCCCGCGTGGCACCCGATACCTGCGACAGGCGCCGCGCCTCGCCCGAACGCAGGACGGCACCGTCCAGCGTTCGCAGTTCTTCCACGCCACGCAGCACGCGCGACAGGCGGATGCCGCGATCCTGCGTGATCCGGCCCGTCCAGCCGCGTTCGAATTCCAGCGCAGCATTGTCCAGCCGGTGCGCAACCGTATCCGCCACCTTCTGCAGGTCCGCATCCGCCTTGCCCGCGTCAAAGGCCCCGGCAAGTGCTGCGTGTTCCAGGATGTGGCGCGGGTAATGGGAGGGAAAGGCCTCCAGCACGCGGCGGAACTGCCGCGCGCCTTCGATCACGCGGGCAAGGTCCGCGCCCGCGATTTCCTCGCCAGAGCCAAGTCGCAGAACAGCGCCTTCGACGCCCATCTGCACAAGGTAGTCTTCCAGCGCTGCCTGATCCTTCAGGTAAACCTCGGACCTGCCGCGCGCCACTTTGTAAAGCGGCGGCTGCGCGATATACAGGTAACCGCCGTCGATCACCTGCGGCATCTGGCGGAAGAAGAAGGTCAGCAGCAGCGTGCGGATATGCGAGCCATCGACATCGGCATCGGTCATGATGACGATCTTGTGGTAGCGCAGCTTCCTGATGTCGAATTCATCACGCCCGATGCCGGTGCCAAGGGCCGTGATCAGCGTGCCGATTTCCTGGCTGCCCAGCATCCGGTCAAAGCGCGCGCGTTCCACGTTCAGGATTTTGCCCTTGAGCGGCAGGACCGCCTGGTTGGACCGGCTGCGGCCCTGCTTGGCCGAACCGCCGGCGCTGTCGCCTTCCACCAGAAAGATCTCCGACTTCGCCGGATCGCGTTCCTGGCAGTCTGCCAGCTTGCCGGGCAGCGAGGCCACGTCCAGCGCGGTCTTGCGGCGCGTCAGCTCGCGGGCCTTGCGGGCGGCTTCGCGGGCCAGAGCGGCTTCGATGATCTTGGCGACAATCTGGCGGGTGTGGCCGGGATTTTCCTCGAACCACTCGGCCAGCTTTTCGTTGACCAGGTTTTCGACCGCCGGGCGCACTTCGGACGACACCAGCTTGTCCTTGGTCTGGCTGGAGAATTTAGGATCGGGCACCTTGACGGACAGCACGCAGGTCAACCCTTCACGCGCGTCATCGCCGGTGAACTCGATCTTTTCCTTTTTGGCGATGCCCGAGGTCTGGGCATAGTTGTTGATCGTGCGTGTCAGCGCGCCGCGAAAGCCCGCAAGATGCGTGCCGCCGTCGCGCTGCGGGATGTTGTTGGTAAAGGGCAACACCGTTTCATGGTAGCTTTCATTCCACCACATCGCAATTTCCACCGTGATCCCGGCGCGCTCGCCCAGAATATAGATCGGCTCTGGCATGACGGCGGTTTTCGAGCGGTCCAGATAGCGGACATATTCCCGCACGCCGCCTTCATAGAACAGTTCCGACCGCAGCGGTTCCGCCGGACGCTCATCCTCCAGCAAAATGCGCACGCCGGAATTCAGGAACGCCAGTTCGCGCAGGCGGTTTTCCAGCGTCTTGAAGACATAGTCGAGGTTCGAGAAGGTCTGGGTAGAGGCCAGAAAGCGCACCTCGGTGCCTTTTTCGCCCGGCGCATCGCCAACAACGCGCAGATGCTCTACCGTGTCGCCATGCTCAAAGCGGGCGAAATGTTCCTTGCCGTTGCGCCAGACGCGCAATTCCAGCCAGTCGGACAGGGCGTTGACCACGGAAACGCCAACGCCATGCAGACCACCCGACACCTTGTAACTGTTCTGGTCGAATTTCCCGCCTGCGTGCAGCTGGGTCATGATGACTTCGGCGGCCGAAACGCCTTCTTCGGCGTGAATGTCCACGGGGATGCCCCGGCCATTGTCGCGCACGGAAACCGAGTTGTCGGCGTGAATCTTCACCGTGACGGCGGTGGCGTGACCGGCCAGAGCCTCGTCAATGCCATTGTCCACCACCTCATAGACCATGTGGTGCAGACCCGACCCATCGTCGGTATCGCCGATATACATGCCTGGCCGCTTTCGGACAGCCTCCAACCCCTTGAGAACCCGAATAGATTCTGAATTGTAATCGTCGATTTTCATTGCAGCTTCGGCCATTCGGACCCGTCCTTGTTCCTGACCCCGACTTATAGTCGGTCCGCCGGCGAATGTCACGCAAAGGACACAAGATTTGGTGTCGGGCGCAGGGTGGCGCGGTGCCCCTACATCAGGGCGATGGCCCCGCCCACAAGGATCAGCAGAACCCCCGCCGTCAGGTTCAGCCGGCGCAGCGCCGCCGGCGAGGACAGGACGGATCTGACCCGGTCCACCATCAGCGCGAAGATCAGGTTGCCGGTCATCGGAATGGCCACCGAGACGGCAAGGATCGCGGCGATATCCGGGCCGGTGATGGTGCGCAGATCGAAAAAACCAGGAAGGACCCCCATATAGAACAGGATGGCTTTGGGGTTGCCCAGAATGGCCGCGACACCGGCGGCAAAACCGGCCCAGCGGCCCGGCCTTGTCAGGCGGCTGTCCTGCGAGATGGGGCGGTCGGCGTGCCGGATCAGCAGCCAGCCCATCAGCAGAAAGATCGCAACCGCGACCCAGCGCATGGCATCCATGAAACCGGCATAGACCGTCACTATCCAGCTTAGCCCGAAGATCGCGGCCAGCGGCCAGACCAGATCCCCGATCGCCACGCCCACGGCCAGCGGCCAGGCCCCGCTGAACCCGCCTGTCAGGCCGCGCGCGATAATCGCGACCCAGACCGGACCGGGGGTCAGGAACAGGATCACAAGGGCCCCGCAGTACAAAAGCAGACCGTCCAGCGTGATCGTCATGACGGCACCTCTGCCACGCGGGATATGCCACCGGCTTCGGTGACGTCGAACTGTTGCGCCCGATGCCCCAGAGTCTCGAACAACTCCTGCCCGGTGCCTGTCATCAGGGCCTGCGCGCCAAGTCCGATGATTTCGTCATAAAGCGACGCGCGACGGGCAAGATCAAGATGGGCTGCAACCTCATCCAGCAGCAGGATCGGCGGCGCACCGATGTCGCCGGCAAGGGCACGGGCATTTGCCAGGATCAGCGAGATCAACAGGGCCTTCTGTTCGCCAGTGGAGCATTGATCCGCCGCAACGCCCTTCAGGGCATAGATGCCCACCAGATCGGCGCGGTGAGGGCCGGTCAGGGTGCGCCCCGCAGCCATGTCGCGCCGCCGCCCTTCGGCAAGCGCTGCCGCCAGGCCGGCTGCATCTTCGGGCAGTGGTTCGGGGTTTGTCAGATGCAGATCTGCCCGGGGAAAGACGGTTTCGGCCCCGTCCTGCGCTGCGTCCAGACGCGCCAGGGTGAGGGCGCGGTTGGCGATGATCGCCGTCCCGGCATCGGCCATCTGGCCTTCCAGCGCGCCGTACCAGGCCGCATCCGTGATGCCATCGCGCAGCAGGCGGTTGCGGTCGCGCATGGCCTTGTCATAGGCCAGACTGGCCTCGGCATGGTCGGGGCAGAAGGACAGCGTCATGCGATCCAGGAACCGCCTGCGCCCCTCGGCAGGTTCGATCCACAGCCGGTCCATGGCGGGCACCAGCCACAGGATGCGGGCAATGCGGCCCAGCGCCGTCTGCGGGGCTGCCTTGCCGTCAATGCGGACCTGCCGCGCCTCGGTGCCGTCGGACCAGGTCGTGATCTCATGCGTCCGGTCCTGGCTGTGCAGATGCGCGTCCACCTTCCAGCCCAGACACTCCGGGCGGCGGGCCAGATCGTCTGGCGCGGCGCGGCGCAGCCCGCGGCCGGGCGACAGCAGCGAAATGGCTTCCAGTACGCTGGTCTTGCCCGCGCCATTCGCGCCGAACAGCACCACCGGGCGCCCGTCAAACTGCAGCCGCGCCACCCGGTGGCTGCGGAAATGCGAAAGGGTCAGCGCCGTGATCGCAAGCCCTGGCACCGCCCGTCCTTCTTCATTTTCTGTTCAGAAATATCCTGCGGGGGGTCCGGGGGGTGCAAAACCCCCCGGCGGTGCGTCACACGCGCATCGGCATGACGACATAGACTGCCGACAGATCGTTGCCTTCGCGCATCAGCGTCGGATCGCCCGACGAGTTGAACAGGAAGACGGCATTCTCGCGGTCCACCTGGCTGGCGATTTCCAGAAGGTATTTCGCGTTGAAGCCGATCTCCAGGCGTTCGTCGGCATAGGCGACGGCCAATTCCTCTTCCGCCGCCCCGCTGTCAGGGGCGTTGACGGACAGGATCAGACGGTCTTCGTCCAGCGACAGCTTCACGGCGCGGCTGCGTTCCGAAGACACGGTCGCTACGCGGTCCACCGCCTTGGCGAATTCGCTGGCGTCGACTTCCAGGCGGCGCGTGTTGCCGGTGGGGATGACGCGGGTGTAATCGGGGAAGGTGCCATCGATGACCTTCGAGGTCAGCGTGATCGCCGGTGTTGCAAAGCGCACCTTGGTTTCCGACACCGAGACGGCAATCTGCGCCTCGTCATCGTCCAACAGCTTGCGCAGCTCGCCCACCGTCTTGCGCGGTACGATGACGCCGGGCATGCCCTGCGCGCCATTGGGCAAGGGCGCGTCAATGCGGGCCAGACGGTGGCCATCGGTCGCAACACAGCGCAGCACTGCGCCGCCTTCACCTTGCGAGACATGCATGTACACGCCGTTCAGGTAGTAGCGCGTCTCTTCGGTCGAAATGGCAAACTTGGCCTTGTCGAACAGGCGGCGCAGCAGCGGGGCGGGGGCCGAAAAATTCGAGGAATACTCGGACGAGGCCATGACCGGGAAATCTTCCTTGGGCAGGGTCGCCAGGCTGAAGGTGGACCGGCCCGCAGCAACGGTCAGCCGCCCCGTGGCGGCGTCTTCCGACAGGCTGACCAGCGCCCCATCCGGCAGTTTGCGGACAATCTCGTGCAGCATGACCGCCGATACCGTGGTGGCGCCGGGGCGTTCCACCTTTGCGGGGGCCTTGTCGACAACTTCGATATCCAGATCGGTGGCGCGGAAACTGACGTGCCCGCCATCCGCCTCGATCAGAACATTGGCAAGGATCGGGATCGTGTTGCGCCGTTCCACCACCGACTGGGCCTGGCCAACGGCCTTAAGCAGCGCGCCGCGTTCGATGCTGATTTTCATTACATCCGTTCCCCTTGACCACCGTCCCACCCGGAGCGGGACGGGAAAACTACCTGTTTTTCGTCACATCTCAAGCATTTTCGGGACTGTCGGTTGGTTTGGCCGGGCCGTCAAGGCCCAGCCCCGCCTCAGCCTTCCAGCTGCCGGCGCAGAAGCTGCAGGTCGTCGGCCATCTGCGAATCCGTCGTCATCAATTCTTCGATGCGGCGCACGCCGTGCATGATGGTCGTGTGATCGCGCCCGCCAAAGCGGCGGCCGATCTCGGGCAGGCTGCGCGGCGTGAGCTGTTTGGCCAGATACATGGCGATCTGGCGCGGGCGCGCGATGGTGCGCACGCGTTTGGGGCCGATCAGATCGGACAGCCGCACGTTGTAATGTTCTGCCACGCGGCGCTGGATTTCCTCGATCGTGACCTTGCGGTCGCTGGCCCGCAGGATGTCGGCAAGGCAGTCCTGCGCCAGGTCCAGGGTGATTTCGCGCCCGACAAGGCTGGCAAAGGCGAAAAGCCGGGTCAGCGCCCCTTCCAGCACGCGCACATTGGTGGTGATGCGGTGCGCCAGGAATTCCAGCACGCCATCCGAAATGACCAGGCCACGATACTGCTGGCGATAGAACTCTGCCTTCTGCTGCAGGATGCCCAGGCGCAGTTCGTAATCGGTAGGATGCAGGTCCACCACAAGGCCGCATTGCAGGCGGCTCTTTATGCGGTCCTCCAGGTCCTTGATCTCGCCCGGCGCGCGGTCCGCCGAAATGACGATCTGCTTGTTCTGGTCGACCAGTGCGTTGAAGGTATGAAAGAATTCTTCCTGCGTGCTGTCCTTGCCGGCGATGAATTGCACGTCATCGACCATCAGCACATCGACCGAGCGGAACAGTTCCTTGAATCCCATGATCTGGCGTTCGCGCAGGGCCTGCACGAAGCGGTACATGAACTGCTCTGCCGACAGGTAAAGCACGCGCAATTCGGGATTCCGGACCTGCAGCTCATGCGCGATGGCATGCATCAGATGCGTCTTGCCCAGACCGACGCCCCCGTACAGGAACAAGGGGTTGAAGGTCACAGGCCCGCCTTCGGCCACCCGGCGGGCCGCCGCGTGGGCCAGTTCGTTGGGCTTGCCGACGACAAAGCTGTCAAAGGTGAAACGCGCATCAAGGGCTGCACCCCTGAGGTCTTCCTCGGGCGCGGTGCGCGCCCGGGCCGCGACAGCACCGGCAGAGGTCCGCAGTGCGCCATTGCCCCGGCTGGCCTGACCTACGCTGAATTCGACACGATCCACCGTCTCGCCCAGACGGTTCAGGTCGGACCGGATCTGATCGGAGTAATTGCGCGAGACCCAATCGCCGAAAAAAACTGTCGGCACTTCAAACCGGGCGACGCCCGCGTCGATGCCGCACAGGCGCATGGGTTCGATCCAGGTTACGAAGTTGTTGTTGCCGATCCTTTTGAGCAGGTCATTCTTTGCGTTTCCCCAGGTCTCGTCGGTCATTATTTGGCCCGTATAAAAGCAGTTTCCCGCATGCCCCACGACCCAGTCGTCCTGATCCTGCACGGCCAAGGGCACCCCGGAAGGCGCCAATGCCAAGGCTGAACCACGATGGCGGCGCATAGCCTGCAAGGGCCGCACCACCACGCATCCAAGCCAGATTTCCGGACAAGACCTTCGTTTGCCGCATGACAGAGTCATCCGGCACACGTCAGCTTTCGGCCAACGAAGAAGCCCCCTTCTTCGACCCGACCAAACGGTTGATCACAAACTTCTTTCCGAACAGACTCCTGCACCGGCAGCGGTGCGTCGGAGTCACGGCAAGGCAGCCCGCGATCTTCCCATGTCCCCCCAGGACGATGTGAATCGCCTGACAACGCTAGCAACTGCCGCTTGGTTTTCGCAACTGAACTTCTCTGTTGACTCACCGATTGGGTCAGCGAATCCGGCAGGTGCTGAGGTTCCCGTGCAACACTGGCCCGCCAAGCATTTGAAAAGAAAAAGGGTGCCCGTTTCGGGGCACCCTTTTTTCATCTGCAATGGGCCGTCAACTCAGGCGGTAGCGACCCCCAGCGACTTAACGCGGGACGAGAGACGCGACATCTTGCGGGCCACGGTGTTCTTGTGCAGCACGCCCTTGCTGATTCCACGGGCAAGTTCCGGTTGTGCCATACGCAGCGCTTCAGAAGCGGCGGTCTGGTCACCGGTTGCGATGGCTTCTTCCACCTTGCGCAGGAATGTGCGGATACGCGACCGGCGTGCCTTGTTCACGGCATAGCGGGTTTCGCCTTGGCGGGCGCGCTTCTTGGACTGGGGCGAGTTGGCCATGTGTCGAAATTCCGGTTCTTCGGTTCGGGTAAATCTGAAGTCGCGTCTTTAGGACCGAGTCGGGGGCAAGTCAACACTGAAACGGCAGCTTGGCCGGACCTAGCGGTCGCGGAACTCCGGCGTGCGCTTTTCCAGGAACGCGGCCATGCCTTCCTTCTGATCTTCCGTGGCAAACAGGGCGTGAAACAGGCGGCGCTCTGCAAGCAGCCCTTCGCGCAGGGGTGTTTCCTGCGCACGGCTGACCGCCTCTTTCGCGGCCAAGACCGAAAGCCGCGATTTCTGGGCAATGGCCAGGCCGATCTTGCGCGCTTCGTCCAGCAGCAGCCCTGCCGGCACCACGCGGCTGACCAGACCGCTGCGTTCCGCTTCGGCGGCATCCATGAAGCGGCCCGTCAGATGCATGTCCATGCTCTTGGCCTTGCCGACCGCGCGGGTCAGCCGCTGTGTGCCCCCCATGCCGGCGATGATCCCAAGATTGATTTCGGGCTGGCCGAATTTGGCGGTATCGGCAGCAATGATGAAATCGCACATCATCGCAAGCTCGCAGCCCCCACCCAGTGCATAGCCGGCGACCGCAGCGATGATCGGTTTGCGCACCCGCAGAATGGCGTCGGCCTCGGGTCCGAACAAATCCGCCCCAAAGACGTCGACAAAGCCCTTCTGTGCCATCTCTCGGATGTCGGCCCCGGCGGCAAAGGCCTTGTCCGACCCTGTCAGCAGGATGCAGCGGACCTTTGGGTTTGCATCGGCTGCCGTCAGGCAGGCAGCCAGTTCCTGCATCAGTTTCAGGTTCAGCGCGTTCAGGGCGTCGGGCCGGTTCAGCCGGACAAGCGCCACATCGTCTTCGATCTCGACGATCAGGGTTTCATAGGGCATCGCG
>Ga0114976_10002474_pt1 | contig 11590 bp, 9 predicted proteins | sample S_130805_EF_Meta_FD_87319 | JGI IMG/M metagenome (GOLD analysis project Ga0114976, IMG submission 87319) | Freshwater microbial communities from Lake Simoncouche, Canada to study carbon cycling - S_130805_EF_MetaG | ecosystem: Environmental > Aquatic > Freshwater > Lake | place: Lake...
ATGCTGCTGGTATTCGCTTGCCTTATTTGGATGCAGTGATGGTATCCTTCATCAGTGATAAACAAAGTGCATTTTTGGAATTTTTAAAAGGCAATCTTGACTTTATTTCTGGATTAGATGTGAGTTATAAAGATGATTTGTTGACGCCAGATGGAAAGCTTCGTGGTAAGTACAAAGGTAAGATAGTGATGCAAACTGGTCCATACTTGAATACAGAGTACTTAGGAATATTAGCAGATTCCACACTTCCAATTATGAAGGATAATCCATTAAATAATCTGAAAATTCGTCAAGCAATTAATTACGGATTTGATAGAAAAAAGATGATAAAATATCTTCGAAATGATATGGCATATCCTGGAATTTATGGAATGGTTCCATTTGGAACACCTGGATTTTATGATACTACCTCTATTTGTTATGACTTTAATCCTCAAAAAGCGCAACAGTTGTTGAGTGAAGCGGGTTATCCTAACGGTAACGGATTACCGACAATTGTGATGAGTACTACGGCAAGCTATCAAGATTTATGTGAATATATTCAAAGTGAATTAGCAACATTGGGAATCAAGATTAAGTTAGAAGTAAATCAAGCAGCACAACATCGTCAAATGGTAGCTAAGCAACAACTCACCTTCTTTAGAGGTTCGTGGATTGCTGATTATGGTGATGCAGAAAATTATCTATCACTCTTTTATTCGCCAAACAAGTCGCCAATTGGCCCTAACTATACACATTATAGCAACGCAGCTTACGATAAAATGTATAATGAGTCGATGAGTATAGCAAATGATTCGGCACGTTGGAATGTTTACCGAAAGATGGATCAATTAATGATGCAAGAATCACCAGTTATTATTCTTTATTACGATAAAGTACTACGACTTACACATAATACTATTCATTCACTAACTATGAATCCAATGAATGTTTTGAAGTTGAAAGGGGTTAAGATAAAATAGTTGCTCATTAAATTTTAAATATAATTTGGATTTAAAAACTATCTCACCACCATCAATTTTTGAGTCACTGCATTATATCCATTAATACTCATTACCATCAAATAATTTCCAATTGTATAATTAGATACATCAAGAGGAACCTGTTGTTCACCTTTTGTTAGTGGAACTGATGTAATTTGTTTTCCTTGCAAATTGAAAACATATAAATAGGCGTCATTTTTTCCTGTTATATTTGAGTAAGGTATATCTGGAACAAAGGTTGTTACTGTTGTTATGTATGAAGCAGGGTTAGGTACAGGAATACTTAAATCTGCCAATTGAAGTTCTCCACTTACTTGCTCAATACCAGTAGTAACAAAACCCAATGTATCTGTATGTACTACCCAGCCATAACTTGCGCCAACAGGGCTAATTGGGTAACTTGCACCTGTTAAAACATAACCATCGCAGGCTTTTGCTATATCATGAAAAAATTGAAAAGAGCTTGTATCTCCAAATGTTCGAGTCCATAAACTATCTCCATTAGCATCAGTTCGCATTAGGTAGCCTTTAATATTATAGTAGCCAGAGTCCGATAACCCACCTGAAAAAATAATGCCACCATCACTTAATTCAATTCCATCACTAAGCCCTCCAAATTTAAAACCTTTATAAAATTTTTCCCACAAAAAAGTCCCATTTGGAGCATTGCATCTAATTTGATTTAAAAAATTCTGATTACAACAAGATGTATTTCTTTGGTGAAATGAAACAATATTATTGTTCTTCAAAACAACTGGAGTGCCTCCTGCATCTTCAAAGGTTCCGCCCATAGTTGAATCAGCCCAAATTAAATTTCCCGTACTTGTTAATCTTGCTAAAAACGGATCATAAAGCGAACCCCAACCTTGATCAACTGATCCAGAAATTATGATGTCACCATTTGCAGCCTTATCCATTTTAAATCCATTTCCTCCTGTTGGATGTGGTAGCGATTTTCTCCAAAATAATGTGCCATCTATTGAATACTTACAAATAAAAACTCTTGAATTATATATAGGATTACCTGAAACATTGAATGGAACATAAGCTCCAGAGATAATAACCGATTGGTTGTCATACTGCATCATGGCATAAACGGATATGGATGTGTCTTGCAACAATATCTTCCTTGACCATAGAGTGTCACCATCTAGATTGTATCTAACGACATGACTATAGTAATGGTAATATTCCTGTACAGATGTATCTTGATACTGACCTGCAACTATAATAATACTATCTTGTAATAAAGATCCACACCGGTACCATACACCAGGAAACAATCCTGTCTTTCCATAATAATTTGTTGGGTCATCAAAACCAAAATGCTTCATCCATAATGTATCTCCATTTTCATCCAGCCTATTTACAAATCCTGCATAATTTTTGGTCCCCACTGAATCATAAGTTTGCCCGCCAAAAGTTATGAAACCACCAGTTGACAATGGTTCAATGCCAAAATTCTCTTGAAAATGAATAAAATTAGAATATTTGTTGAAATTTATACAATTAGTTTGTGCTGTAACAATGTTTGCTGCAACAAAACTATATATCGATACTAGTATATATATATTTTTCATAGTAGTTATAATTAAAGGAGTCTCATTAAAACTAATGAGACTCCAAATAAAATTTAATTATTTAACTTTAAAGTTGTAAGTGGGGAATTTTCATTAGTCAGTTGCAATAAGTAAATACTTTTTTGTAATTCAGGTAATGTTATTTCACAGGCATAATCGCAATTTAAAAAATACTCTTTTATCTTTCTGCCTTGAGCAGTATATAGAGTTGCCATATTACAATTAATGAAATTACCATCACTACGTGATATTACAAATTGGTTTGAAATACTGGTCTTACTCAATACATATTCTGTAATTGCACTTATGCTACTTAATTCGCTTTCGCTCAATCTATATACAGCTGTATCGGATTGATACGATAAGTAAATTTTTTCATCAAAGACCATCTCTATAATACTCCGGGCTTGCTCTGAAGCGGACGTATAGTGTGCTGCTATTTGTCTAATTGTTACTTCTTCAGAAGAATCCATTTGGTAAGGACTCCTGTTCTCTATTTTCCAAGTAAGCACAATATTATAAAGCAATCCTTGGTCAACTTGCTCGTTGTTACCCGAATTTATTAACTCTTGAATTAAATACTGAGCATCAACTAAATTATTAGAAAAAATATAAGCAGGTATCAAACGAAGGGTAGCTGCATCGTTCTGTAATGTTTCCAAATATTCAATTGCTAATGGTAGCTGATTATTGCTGTTGTACCATTCAACTAATTTAGAAATCATATACTCTTTACGAGCTGGGTCAAGTTGGTTTAATATATCCGTCTTAGTTAATTCTGGCTCTATAACTTTATAAAAAAACGGATCACTAGCACAATATCCATTAGGAAGAGGCTGTAAAGTGTTTACCAAATTAACTCGTGTTGCACTATTAACCGTTGGAATATAAGCAGCTCCTAATGAATGTACATAAATGAAATTTGCACCACCTGTACCTGCAACACTAAAAATCTCACGATATGAAGGTGTTGGAGCATGGGTAAATGTGTTGCCTGCTGGCTTGTTTAAACTGGGATTAAATATATTAATTAAACCTTGATTGGCAAGTGTTCCACCAATAAACCATGCTGCACTAATTGAATTAACAAACGAATTACAAGTAATTTTTAGTCCAGAATTATTACCTTTGGTATGAATACCACGCCAACAATATAAAAATTGATTTCCTACGTTTGCGTATTCAATACGGCTTTCTAGTTCCAAACTATTTATAACATAAACTCCATATCTCATCCTATTAAAAGTATTATCTTGAATTGTAAATTCAGTGGTTTTATCTAAGTAAACACCATAAAAATTATTGCTTTGGTCAGTTGAGTTTTGGGCATTAAATATATTACCCACTATTCGGTCGCGAGAGCCAGCAATAATATTGATACATGTATGCACATTATTAAAAGTATTACTCGAAAAATCGTGTTGGCTGATATAAGCCGAGTTTCCACTATTATCAGAATGAATCCCAAATAAACAGTCAGTAAATATTGTATTGTTCACATCAAGTGAAGACTCAACCAAACGAATTCCAACCTCAATATTGGTAAATCTTGTTTGCGCTCCACTAAGAATAATATTCTGAACATCCCAAGCTGTAAAGCCTCTAGCAGTTCTTGTATTTGCTGTGTATGGTGGTAAGAGGTTTGATGTACAAACAAACTTACAATTTGAAAGTATACTTTGAAAACCTGAATTATTTCCAAGATTATTTTTGACAAACTCAATGCCTCGATAGCAATTTATAAATTCAGCATTGGTTGCTATTACCAATCCTCCTGACATTGAATAATCATTAGCCTTCCAAGCTCTAATTCCATTTACAGCATTCATAATTTTAGAAGTAACTCCTGAATTATTACTTATTAGCGTAATTTTTCCTTGGCTACTTGATATTAAAGAGCCTGTTGTTCCCCACACTTCAACACCTAGCCACATATTATTACATTTAATTGTTGTAAAGGTAGTACCTTGCAACTCTAATTCACCACCAGGTTCAATAATTACATTTGCTGTAGATGAGAACTCAAAAGTCATGTCTCGTAGTATAACTTTTACTCCTGCTGGGATTCGCAATTCATCCTTTACCTTAATAACAGCAGTATTATAAGGATTACCCGTTCCTGGGCTCCAGGTCGAATTAGACCGAATTGTTAATCTTTCAAAAGAATAATCTGAAGTAAATCCTTCACAACATGCTGGATTTGCAAAATTTAAATTGTGAAATTCATTGTCAACTTGATCTGGTAAAAGATAAAGAGTATCTTTTAAAACAGGTCCATTCCAATCATCATGTGTACCATCATTTATTGAAAGAGGTTGTGCATAACTCAAAAAATTTAAATTAAAACTTAATGAAGTTGGATTGTTCGTATTAGAGATTTTTGCCAAATTAGTGCTAGATGTAAAATAGAGATTTTTATCAACGCCACATTCAATCTGAGAAAATTTAAAAGCTGCAAGGTTCGGGGTGTTAATTGGCAATGGAATCTTAGTTTGATTAACACAATCATAAACCGTCAAATAAGGCGCAGTATTATGTGTTACATATAAATAATCACCGTTACTTGAAAACTCTATTCCTCGAATTTTTTGACGATAAGCTATATTCACTGTATTAAGATTTAATATAGGCACTTCAACCCAATTTACGAATGTATTTAAATTATTAAAATTGAAAACCCCTACCGAGCCAAAATAAGTTCCGCTATAGGTCCATGAAGAATTATCGCCTGGTATTGCAATACTATAGCTTCCATCAAGATGCTCAGAAATTTCCATTTCGCTTCGTATTATTGATGAACCATTAAAAATAGAACCGCCATTTGTAGCATTCGTAATTGCATTTAAGTCTAATTGTGAATCATAAGTAATTCCTGTATTAGTTACTTTTTATCGATATAAAATTCCTTGACCTGCTGCTACAAACAAAAATCTTTCATTATTGGTGTTCAGTTTCGTCATTGCTATTTGAAGTGTTCCAGTATGAGCCGACAAATTATTTATATTGGTTAACTGTACACAATTTGTTACTGTGTTTGTTGGAGTCAATACATTTATAAGTTTAGGCAAAGTTGGGTCTGAGATATCCAATTTTGAATAAAAAACTTCAGGATCGCCAAGCACGGTATTGTTTGTCTTGTCTGCAGTAATTATATAATAATTGGAACATTCGCCAGGAACAGGAACAATTATAGCTTCCGTTAAACCATGAACTAAATCTCCAGGTGATTTTTGCATTTGTAAATTTAATGTAAACCCTTCATCAACTAAAGATGCATCATTAAATGCGAATTTCAATCCACTAAAATCACTAATAGCATTGTTAGCGCTCAAACAAAAACCGATTGGATTTGACCCAAAAAAAGTGTTATTTATCGTTGCAGCACCAGAACCAGTCATTTCAATATAATTTCCATCTGAAAGTGCCCAAACTGGATTTTGTGCACTAATTTTGGCGGCCGTTAAAACTATATTTAAAAGAACAAACAACAATAGTTTCCTGTTTCCTGTTTCCTGTTTCCTGTTTCCTGTTTCCTGTTTCCTGTTTCCTGTTTCCTGTTTCCTGTTTCCTGTTTCCTGTTTCCTGTTTCCTGTTTCCTGAAAAAGGGCTTAATTTTACTGATAAATCCTGTAATAAAATGTTGTATCTCATGTTAAAAAGGTTTAAGGTTAGAAATCAAATTTACCATTAATTACTTTACAAATTGAAAAAAAACAAAAAAATTACTTTTAATTTAACACGACTTATAATAATTTTCCTCTAGCTCACATTAACTATCAAAAAGCATAAAAAATGTGAACCGTCTTTAGGCGCTATCAGCAAAGTAGTATTCTGCTTGATATAGCAAAAAATGCAAAAGCTAACAAGTATAGCCTAAAAATCCCTACTTAATTAGCACCTTACTTCTGCACTTTACGATATAAAATTGCTAATATATTCGCATTGAAGGTATAAATCAATCCTTCCAATCAGCAATAAACAAATTCGTATCGCGTGTTCCGTTGTTATTTCGGTTTGAGGAGAAGATTAATTTTTTACCATCGGGCGAGAACATTGGAAAAGCATCGAACATCCCATCGAATGTGATTTGAGTTAGATTCTTTCCGTCAATATCAATCATGTATAAATTAAAAGGAATTCCTCGCGTAGCTTTATAATTTGAAGCGAATATTACTTTCTTTCCTGAAGGATGAAAAAACGGAGCCCATGAAGCGTTTGGCAACTCTGTAATTTTTTTCAATTTACTTCCATCTACATTACAAGTATATAACTCCATATGAGTTGGTGTTACTAATCCTTCGCTCAATAAATTTTTATAATCTGCAATCTCTTCAGGTGTTTTAGGTCGACTAGCTCTAAAGATTAACTTCTTGCTATCGGGAGAGAAAAATGCACCACCATCATATCCTAATTGTTTGGTAACTTGTTTCACATTACTGCCATCAATATTCATAGTATACAACTCCAAATCACCAGAACGCAAGCTAGTAAAAACGATTTTCTTACCATCAGGAGAAACGGTACCTTCGGCATCATAACCTTGAGAATTTGTTAATTGCTTTGTTATTTTTCCATTCAAATCAGCAACGAAAATGTCGAAGCCAGGATAGATAGCCCATACATATTTTCCATCAGAACGCTTCTCAGGATTTGGCGGACAATTTTCATCTGCCAAGTGTGTTGAAGCATATAAAATAGAAGTATCACCTTGTAAATAATATGCACAAGTTGTACGACCCTTTCCTGTACTTATAAGTTGTGGTGCTCCAGCTTTCATATCGCCATCAGCAAAATTGAAACGGTAAATTTGATCGCATTGCGTTCCCCAAGCCTTATTATTTGCTTGAAAACTGATATTCTTTCCATCAAAACTGAAATAAGCTTCAGCATTGTCACCGCCAAAAGTTAGTTGACGAACATTTGAAAGATGCTTTTCTTCGCCTTTATACAACAAGGTTGCTGCATTAAACTCTACTCCTTTTTTATCAGTTTGTGCTGACAACAAATTAGTTACACCTAAAAAAACTGATAATACTACTATCTTCCTCATAATTTTCTAATATCCCTGCAAAACTAGTTTGTTTAATAACAAATGGACGTCACTTACAAGTAAAAATAAAATCTGCGACCATCCTCTTAAATCCGGCAAATCTGTGTTCTATTGATCATTAACGCATCTATTGTCAGATTAATGCGTAATAATTGAGTAATAATACTTCAATTAACAACCATTTAACATAATAAAATTGCAAAACCCAGAATCATTGTCGTACATTTGAATTATTATTTAACACATACAATAATCATAAAGTATGAGCGTTAAAGCTAAAAGTCTGTCATTTCACTAACCTTAATCCATTTTATATAGATTCAACTTCTACACATTAATCTGACTATTTCAGATCTCATTCTAACCCTAAAAAGGAAGATTCTATGTGTAAGTTGCAAACAACAGACAATGAACTGGTTTCTCGTTTCATCAAAGGCGACGATTCTGCGTTACAATCATTAATAGTTCGTCACGAAAAGAAAATTTATACTAGCATTTATTTGCTTGTTAAAGACCGTGATCTTGCTAACGATATCTTCCAAGATACGTTTATTAAAGTCATTAACACCTTACGATCAGGCAATTACAACGAAGAAGGTAAATTCCTTTCTTGGGTACTGCGCATTGGGCACAATCTAGTTATCGATTATTTCCGTAGCCTAAAACGTATGCCTTTGGTACACGATACTGAGGAATACAGCATCTTTGACACCCTTCCATTACTGGATGAAAATGTAGAAGACAAGATAATTGCTGAACAAATCCACACGCAAGTACGCTCTTTAATTGAAGAATTACCTCTTGATCAGCGAGAAGTGGTGATTATGCGCCATTTCGGAAATATGAGTTTTAAGGAAATTGCAGAATGTACCAACGTAAGTATAAACACCTCGTTAGGACGAATGCGTTATGCCTTAATAAATCTGCGAAAACTGATTGACGAGAAAAAATTAATGTTGACGAAATAAAATACAATATTTGGCCATAGGCATGCGTTAGATGTAAAAATTGCAAAATACGCCTATGAACAAACGTTCTACACTTGACTCATTAGTTCTTTACTTGTACAATGAAACAGAGTTAACCGATTCTGTTCTTATACAAGATGCCATCGATCACGACGATGAAATTGCAGAGACTTATAATAGCTTAATACAAGCTAGAGACTTAATTCATCATACGTTGTTGAGCCCAGAACCAATTTTGCGCGAGAATATTATGCTCTACGCAAAGTTGACAGCAGCTCACGCATAAAGAACTACAAAATTAGTAGCCATCATCAAAATTTTGATGATGGCTTTTGTATTTTTACACGTGACTAAGAAAGAAAAATTCCAATTTGTAATTAATTACTTTCAGCAACATCGTCCCGAAGCTGAAACCGAATTATTTTATACTAATCCTTATGAACTTTTAGTTGCTGTCATACTTTCGGCACAATGTACCGATAAGCGTGTGAATATGGTAACGCCTCCACTCTTTCAAGAGTATCCAACAGTAGAGCACATGGCAACAGCATCTTCAGATGAGATTTTTCCATTCATACGCAGCATTAGTTATCCTAACAACAAAGCCAAGCACCTTGCTGGAATGGCAAAAATGTTAGTAGACAAATTTGAGGGCGAAGTACCAGCAACAATCGAGGAATTAATTCAACTACCTGGCGTAGGTCGTAAAACAGCAAACGTAATTGCATCGGTAGTTTATGATATGCCTGCGATGGCTGTCGACACTCATGTATTTCGTGTTTCCGCTCGCCTGGGACTTACAACCAAAGCCACCACACCGTTAGCAACCGAAAAGCAACTCATAAAATATTTACCCGACGACATTATTCCGCTAGCTCACCATTGGCTTATTTTACATGGAAGATATGTTTGTATAGCCCGAAAACCTAAATGCGAGCAATGTAGGTTGACGGAGATATGTAGTTACTTTAAGAAGAATTGAGTAATTTGCTAATGGGTTAATTTCTAATGGGTTAATTTCTAATGAGATATTAAATTGGGGAGTTAGAGAGTTGGAAACAAGATATTTATTTTTATCATCTGATATACTAACAAGAATACTTGTCCTTTAGGGACAATAATTTTCTAGAAAACGAAAAACAAAGACCAGTGCAGTGGGTACGAAATATGCTTCTAAAAACAACCTTAAAACAATCAAATATTTAGTTACAATAAGATTTAAAAAGGCAAGTAGATGATTAATTCACAAGTGTTAAAAATTAAAGATTTACTAATAGTTCATTATCAATGTCAATCCGCGCTTCTTCCTCATCAAACTCCCATTTAAACTTACATCTTTTCCTTCCTTCTTTATAAAAAGGCGCTTCAACTACAAATGATTTAGATTTCTTTATTAGATCAATTATAGAATCTTGATTACTTAAGAATATTCTATCATCGTTATTTTCTGCTCTAATTATTTTACTAGTCAGCGTCCAATTATTGTCAAATTCAAACTTTACATCTCCTTCTTCTGTCTCAAATTCCCCTTTGAAAACTATTAAGTAAATTTCTAATTTATCATTTAGATTACGAATATTTAAACTTAATGTTGATCCACCATTATATGGTTCATTGAAAAATAATTTATCACTTGAAGTTAAAATTGCTAATCTGTCTTTCCTCCCTGTTTCCTCATTCACTTTTTCATCAAAGACCCACTTATCGGCATTTAAACTATCCAGCGTCCTCATGACATAATCTACTTCTAAAACGCTATCATTAGTATTTTTTGATGTGCGTTTCGCTAGATCAACGTTTTTGGGTAATTCATCAATAATAATACCTACTATCAATACAATAATAATGAAAACTACTATTCGTTTTAACATTTAGATAAATAGAAATTGATTTTATGAAATAAACAATATGGACATTTAATTTTCACTCTGTTAATCGTGCACTTATTCTAGTTGTTTGTTAAAACCTCGTCGCCATTAGCAAATTCAAATCACGAAATGGTAATTTGAATAAATCGGCAACATATTTATTGGTTACTGTTCCACGATAGAGATAAGCTGCACAACGAACGTGTTCATTACTCCATAATAGTGGATCCATCCCTCCTTCATCACCCATACTTAATAAAATCGGTGTGAAAATATTACTCAATGCATAGCTGGCAGTACGTGCTACTCTACTTGCAATATTTGGAACACAGTAGTGTGTTACTCCATATTTTTTAAAATGTGGATGTGAGTGATTTGTGACTTCCGAAGTTTCGAAACATCCGCCTTGATCTATACTCACATCAATAATAACTGAGCCATAGCGCATCTCACTAACCATCTCTTCAGTAACAACAATTGGTGATCTTCCTTCTTTTCCGAGTATAGCACCAATTGCCACATCGCAAGTACGCAATGCTTTCAACAATATTCCAGGATTTAAAGTAGATGTATACACTCTTGATCCTAAGTTGCGTTGTAAACGTCGAAGCTTATACACAGAATCATCAAAAACTTTTACGCTTGCTCCTAATCCCATCGCAGCTCTTGCAGCATATTCCCCAACGGTTCCTGCTCCTAAAATCACCACTTCGGTGGAGGGAATTCCTGGTACTCCTCCTAATAATTCGCCCTTTCCTCCACTTGTATTCGACATCAACTCGGATGCAATCAAAATGCTTGCACTACCAACAATTTCACTCATCGCTTGAATCACAGGATATACATCTGCTTCATCTTTTAAAAATTCATACGCTAAGGCTGTAATTTTTTTAGTACTTAACTTTTGCACAAAACCTTCGGGCTGCATGCCTGCTTGAAGAATAGAAAGCAACGACTGTTTATCTTTAAAATACTCTAACTCTGCTGTTGTTGGTGGAGCTACCTTCAAAATCATATCGGCTTTGTAAACTTCTTCTGCACTATATGCAATTTGTGCTCCTGCTTCACTAAAATCCGAATCTGTGAAATTCGCATTTACACCGGCATTCGTTTCAACTAAAATTCTATGCCCATTATTTAC
>Ga0114976_10002476_pt1 | contig 11585 bp, 8 predicted proteins | sample S_130805_EF_Meta_FD_87319 | JGI IMG/M metagenome (GOLD analysis project Ga0114976, IMG submission 87319) | Freshwater microbial communities from Lake Simoncouche, Canada to study carbon cycling - S_130805_EF_MetaG | ecosystem: Environmental > Aquatic > Freshwater > Lake | place: Lake...
ACATGTGCCAGCTCTAGGAGGAGCGCCTCTTGACTATACCCTGAGAGCGGGTGTGAATGGCCCGTATGGTCAGTTCCCCAGTTACCAGCAGGAGGGTCTGGATCGCTACTATGGCAGCGCCTTGTCAGCAGACTGTGGAAAGCCCAATGGGTTCCCGACAGATGGATCTGCTGCTAGTCAGAAGGGAGGTGGCATGATGGATGGCCTCTTCCGCCCTTTAGTATCAAGCAGCCCTCCTAATTTTGCTTACGCTACAATGATGACTGACGTGAAGGGTACTACGCCATACCCTTCTTCTGACCCGACTGGCCAGCCTCCCCTCAGAACAATGAGTGCATCCTACGTTACTAAAGCTCCTATGGCAACCTGGGCTAGAGGCACTACTGGCGACATCTACAAAAACTAGGCTATTAACTGATCAATACACACTATCAAAAAACATACTGATTGTATATTTTTTGATATGGTTCGGACTCTGCGAGCATGGGCCCTAAAGGCCCATGCGAGCACGCCTTTGCTCTACAACACATTTTGTCCTGTGCGAAATAGAGTCAAGATGGCACAGACACGCTCAATGGAACTTCCAAGAAGACTCTTGGACCAGTATTTCCAAACAACTCAATACCCTTATACACGTCATCATTTAGATTCCTACAATCAGTTCCTAGAATCAGACTTACCTGCAATTATTAAATCACAGAATCCTCTTATCATCCTCAAGGACTTGATCCCTGGCACGTCAACCTACGAATACAAGGTTGAGATCTTCATCGGAGGCGAAGACGGCTCCAAGATGAATTTAGGTACTCCCACCCTCCAGCACATGGGTGGTGAGGAAGTGCGTCTACTTTTTCCCAATGAGGCGCGTCTCCGTGATTTGACCTACTCAGCCGGCCTCTACACGGATATTCTAGTGCGGGTAACTTTCGCCAGCCAGAAGGATCCAGACGGTAAGCCTCTAGTGAAGGAGGTGGTATTGCCCCAGTTCCCTCTTGTAGACATTCCAGTCATGTTACACAGCAAGGCCTGCTTACTCAATAACAAGCCGCCCGAGTTCCTAGAGTCTGTTGGTGAGTGCCCTCAGGATCAGGGTGGCTACTTCATTATTGCAGGTTCCGAGAAGATATTGATCACCCACCAGGAGCAGGCCTTCAATACTCTCTATATTCAGAATCAGGAAGCAGATCCTCAACTGGCTAGCTATGCATCCATCTCCTGTCTCTCGCCTGAAACGAGACAGGTGCGTCGTGCTACCTTCGCCGTAATACGTAAGACAGAGGCACTGCATGTTGGCCTACCTTTCGTCCGCAAGTCGATCCCAGTCTGCATCTTATTCAGAGCACTGGGCATAGAATCTGACGAGGAAATCGCAAAAAATATAATTGCAAATCTGGATTCTGACGAGGTCACCCTCATGGAACCCTTCTTGATTGCCTGCTTCACAGATTCTTACCCGATCCTAGACACTTATTCTGCGATCCAGTATATTAAGACTTTGACGAAGGGTTTCGGTGAGGCTCACGTCCTAGATATCATCCACAATCAGACATTCATCCATGTTCCAGATTCTCCAGGGGCCAGAGCAGCCTATCTGGGCGATTGTGTCAAGAAGATCTACCGCGTCTATGCGGGCTTGGACGGTAAGACAGATCGCGACGACACCAGAAACCAGCGCTGCCTCGTTTCTGGATTCTTGACCCAGAGCCTCTTTCAGGGCGTTTACAAGACGTGGACCAAGGCGGTTGGTCGTGCCGTCGATGAGGAGTACAACTATAACAAGAGCGTCTACCGCGGTGAGTCATTCATGAACATTTTCTCAGAATCCAATGCGGGAGAGATTTTCAAGTCGCCGAAGGTACACGGATCTGTACAGGTGGATATGTTGACTAGAGGTCTGATGCGCGGATTCAGAGGCAAGTGGGGGACTGGCGTGGGCAAGGACAAGGCAGGCGTCTTACAGGCGCTGTCTCGTCTCTCCTACATTGACTTCATGAGCCACTGTAGACGTGTAGTGCTAGAGTTTGATACCTCCATGAAACTGACGGGCCCTCGTCATCTGCACACGAGTCAGTACGGGTATTTTTGCACGAATGAGACCCCTGGAGGTGGTAGCATCGGTATTGCGAAGAATCTGAGTGTATTGACCAGCATCAGTATTGCGACCCCTATCAATGAGTTTATGGGATGGCTCTTCAAGCGTGGTTACATCATGCGCGTTGTGGACGCGTCTGGTCCTCTCAGAGCAATGGCGGTGCCTGTGTACATCAACAACGGCTTGATTGGCTACACCTTGTCTGCCAATGAGCTGACTAGACTCGTCAAACTCATGAAGTGGACTGGTTGTCTCTCTTCCTCTGTTGGCGTGGCCTTCTTCATCCGTGACAGACGCATTTTGCTCAACTTTGACGAGGGTCGTCCTGGACGGCCTCTCCTACACATGGAGCCTTGGGGGCCTGATCGGTATCCCAAGGATCGCTTAGCGGCGGTGGGGACTACCTGGCGTGACATGGTGATGGGCTCACTACCGCAGACCCAGGAACACAGCTTGTCGTGGGTCGGATTCTTGGATCCGCTCAAGGAAAAGGATACGCCGACGATGAAGGACTATATTGAGTATCTGACTCCTTACTGTGGCCTCATAGAGTATGTGGACCCCTATGAGCACAATGAGTCCCTGGTGACAAATTTCTTGGAGCAGGTTGATGCAAATACGACCCACGTGGAAATCCACCCTTCCACGATCATGAGCGCAATCACGTCACTGATTCCTTTTTCCCACCACAATCAGTCTGTGCGTAACCAGCTGGGCGATTCCCAGTCAAAACAGGGTATTTCCGTCTATGCGACCAATGCCAGTGTGCGTTACGATAATCAAGCACACATTTTGACAAACGGATCACCGCCTCTGGTGCGTACTCTGTACTATGATTATTTGGGCCAGGGCAAGATGCCCTATGGCACCAATATTATTCTGGCGATGGGGATGTTCGCAGGCTATAACCAGGAGGACGGCATTGTCATCAATCACGATGCCCTGCAGCGGGGCCTCTTCAATACCGTGCACTACCGTTCCTACACTATCTTTGAGGAGGATGATGAGCGGGCAAAGACTAAGACGCGTATTGCGAATCCTAAGACTGTTCCTGGCTGGACGGACATGAAGCCTGGTATGGACTATTCTAAGCTGGATGAGGCTGGTATCGTGAAGATTGGGTCGTATGTGGATGAGAACACGATCATCGTTGGTCGCCACTTGGAGCTTCCCAATGGGAAACTCGCGGATGCATCTGAAGCTACGCAGGTCTGGACACATGGCCGTGTGGAGTCTGTTGTGGTCATGGTGAATAACAAGGGTCTGAGAACGGTGAAGGTGCGCTGTGTGGAGTACAGAATGCCTGAGCTGGGCGACAAGTTCTCTAACAGGCACGGGCAGAAGGGTACCATTGGGATGGTGGTACGGTCACATGATCTGCCTAGAACTGTAGCTGGCATTGTGCCTGATATGATCATGAACACCCACGCAATCCCCTCTCGTATGACGATCGGTCACGTGATTGAGATGGTGATGGGGAAGATTGCGGCGAATGTTGGGTCTATCGCGGACGGTACAGCATTTACTGATGATGGCCGTCTGACTAAGCAGATGAATAGTGCTTTGGAGCAGCTGGGCTTTGAGAAGTTTGGCAATGAGATCATGTATGATGGCATAGGCGGTAAGCAGCACACAGTGGATATGTTCATTGGTCCCATCTTCTCAATGCGTCTAAAGCACATGGTGGAGGACAAGTGGAATGCGCGTGGCAAGGGACGCAGAGAACAGAGGACCCACCAGCCGACGGGTGGTCGTGGAGCACAAGGAGGTCTGCGTATTGGTGAGATGGAACGTGATGCAATCACGGGTCACGGCATCAGTGCCTTCATCCATGAATCATATATGTTGAGATCAGACGGTGTGAGTTTCAGAGTCTGTAAGGGGTGTGGTACAATTCCTATTGAAAATCCCAAGACTGGCTTCTTTGTGTGCCCGACGTGTACTGGACCTCTCAACTATATTGGCTCTGGTGCAATCGATCTGGAGCTGATCCCGCCGATCAGAAAGACTATGGTGGCACCGGTGACAATAGAGATGCCCTATGCCTTCAAAGTGTTGGCTCAGGAGCTGGAGACGTATATGAATATCGGTATGCGTATTATGACGGAGAAGGATTTAGTCTTCTTGGACGGACTGAGAAAGTCTGATTTACCTCAGGATACTACTGGCTTGGAGGGCAGACAGATTGTATTGCCTGAACGTGTATTACCTGAGGCTGCAGTACCTGAATACAGAGAAGAAGAGGAAGGGCCGTCTGAGGCATCGCCTGAACTTCTGATGAAGCTGGGAGCTATTCCTAGGACAGTGCCTTTGACGAGTTCTGACTCAGATGGCGACGTAGTTGTAGACGGAACTGGATCAGGCATAGGAACGGGTCAGGCTATTGCTAGCGCGGCTGCGGCTGCTGCAAATCTTCAGAGTTCGACACCTGGTGTGACATCGGGTACCTTGATTCAGACTGAGCAGGGGCCAATGTTCCAGCCGAATCCCACGACAGTGACGGTGGTGCCGCCGGCGAGAACGATCAATATCTTACCTGGCGAAGGTGAGGAAGTGGCTGCAGATGAGGTCTTAGGCGCAGCTACTGGCGCAGCACCAATGCAACCGCCGCCAATGCAACCACAAGCGCAAGCGCCCTACGGATACCCAATGCAGCCACCCTACGGATACCCAATGCAGTCACCCTACGGATATCCAATGCAGCCAATGCAGCCAATGCAACCAATGCAACAGCAGGCTTTCCCAGCTCTGAATACTACTGCAACCCCAGCGATCTATGCAAATTCCCAGCCCCCACCAGGCCAGATCTACAGTTCTGGAGTACCAGGAGCCCCTCCAACTATTGCAGTGGAGACAGGTCCTGCTACCATGGGGCAATTTGGGTCACCCCAGATTAAACCTAAGAAAGCCAATATCACTCTGAGAAAGGGGCGCGGCATTTCTTTTGCCCCTGGATCAGGAGGTAGTTCAGGCGGCCAAGAAGATGTGCAGAGTGGTGGGTCAGTAGTTGTAACCGTTTCTAAAATGGGTTAAGATGTCCCGCTAAATATATCGAGAGTCATACACCGAACAGAACCACCAGATTGTTCAAATTCGGTTGTATCAACCTCTTTTATCTTCAAATTCGTGATAGATGCAATGGCATGTTTAGCTTTTGCATCTGTTATTTTATGTGTAATCAGATTCTTACCGTCTACAATAGAATTCAAGCAAAAGGTATCAGGTGTATCAATAACATACACCGAATTTGCTCCAAGAAAGTCTTGAATACGTTTCACACTTTTCTCAGAAAACGCCCTTTTATGTACAATACACTTATTACCAAACTCTAACATTCCCACATCGAGATGATAATAGTCGTCTGATTCAAGAGGAAGAGTTAGTATCTTTGGTGGATTTAATCCTGCCTTCTTGTAAATGCGTTCTAGAAGTTTTTCTAATATATCAAATGTCTTCTTAGTTGATCTGTGTCCATATCCTGCAATAGCTAGAGTACCTCCTTGAAACCACTTAATTTCGGCCTGTCCCTCAAATGGCGCAGATGAAGAACCAGGAAACTGTATAGTTTTGATACCGATTTCATTATACATTTCTTTCAAATAAGGCAACTCCTTCTTTCTCTGACTGTATTTCATATAAGGAAGAATAATTAATGGCTCAGGAAGCCTCGGTAAAGAAAGTCCTCCATTTGCCACAAAGACCAAATCGGGCAAATGTTTAGTAGAGTCAACCGTGTAGACATATGTCGGAGTAGTAAATTGTTTAACTAAATTCTTATGTGACTCTTTAACTTTTTTTTGTACAACCGAATGCCGTACATCAATGTAAGGATTTTGTTTATCCTGCATTGATGTAATTTCAAATGTGTTCGGTTCAATACATATTCGTATCATCTAACTATTCTTCCCACTATAAACGGGGCGCCTGACGTGTAAGAAAATCCGTATTCATCTTTTTTGGCTTGAAATATTTATTAAAGACGGCTAGGGCATCATTTTTCTTGAATATCTTGCATGAGAATACATCAAGATATACTTCATTTGTATCTTCACTGAAATGTGCAGTAATACACGATGTCTCAATGAGTTGTACCAGTGTATACCCCTTCTGCACAGATGTTCCGAAGCGTACAATCTGGGGCTTACCATAGGCTACCATATCAATTCGCTTTACAAGCTCATCAGAGAAGGCCTTGATAATTTCTTTTGACTGTATTGCCTCAGCGTCACATCCTGCAGCATTTACAATAAGATGGTATCCCCAGGATCTCTTTTTTCTAGTTGTCCGCATCTAATATAGCTTGGATATTATAATTTTAGTTCATACTAGGCCTAAAAATTGATCATTAATAAATCAGAGGGAAGGCATAGATGGCACAAGAGAGTATTGAGAAGATTTTCCGTTCACGTCAGGTACTCCTAGATATCTTACATGAACGCGGCTATGACACTACAGGCGCATCAAAGTACGGCCCTGAGGAGATTCGTGAGGCTCTTGCAGCAGCGCCCAATGGCAAGGCACTAGAGTTCACGGTGAAGGCGCGCGAGGGCGTAGAGACCCAGACTCCCACTGTCCGTGTCTACATCTTTCTCCAGCGTCTGAAGCAAAAGCTACCAGGATTCTTGGCATCTCTAGAGACACCCATTGGCTCAACAGCGGATGCTAGCTCGAGACAGGCTGATAAACTGGGATCCCCGGTTGACCCTGCACAGACTGCTGTGATCTGTATGATCAATGAGCCAGTTGTCCAGGTATTCAATACGGCCTCTGTGACTGCCTGGGCCAAACGAAATCTCCGGTTATCCTTCTTCTACATTGACAGTTTCCAGATGAACCCGATGAAGCACTATCTTGTACCGCCGCATGAGATAGTGCCGAAGGAGCAGCATGAGGGTCTGATGAAGACTATGTATATTACGCAGAAGTCGCAGTTTCCTCTGATCAGATATCACCAGGATCCTATCACGAGGGTCATTGGAGCGACTCCAGGCGATATCTTGAAGATCACCAGACCGAGTCCATCTGCAGGTGAATACACGGTATATCGTGTTTGTGTGCCTTGATCTAGTTCGTAGCCCTAAATAGAGATGGCAAGCCCTACATGTCCCACAAATAACAATTATAAACAAACTTACTTGGCTATTAAATATGACTACGATACACACTGTTCAATGACAGATGAAGTTTTAGATGGCTACATTGATGTATTGGATGCAAAGGTTAAAAATTATGAAACATCTTTACCTGATACTAGACCCTCATACTGTTTTAATTCTGCTGGTCAAATTCAAGGTCAAAGCGATGTTGTAGATGGTCGTCAAATGTATACAGAAAATGAATGCAAGGAACTATTACGAAGGGTTAGTCCAGGTACTACATGGAATCCTAAGTCCTTTCAAGGATATGATGTGACAACATCAAGATTCCAAGCAAACTACTATGGATATTGTCAGAGTGCAGATGGTACAACACCATATTCTTATACATGTAGAACTCCAGCAAATGCTGGCACAGCATCTCCTACACAGCAGGCACAAAAAGACCTCTCAGGTGCCTTTCGGCCCATTTCCCAGTACTACTCCAATCTGATGAGTATTAAGAAGCGACTCAGTGATTTTTTAGAGTGCTCAGCTGATAAGATCCAGGATGCAAACCCTCGTTCTGTTAATAAGGAACGCTTTTTTGAACGTGCGAATCCACAAGATTCAGTAATGCCGCGTGAACTGGTATTCGGCTTATTCTCACAATTGAGACCATCTACTATTCCGTTTGTAATGGCGGCAGGAGTCTTTATGAGTTGTCTAGCATTACTGATAATCTTTCAGATGTTCGGATTCACGGGAGAGATTCACATCCCCCCGGCACTATCAGGCGCTGGTGCTGCAGCTGCAGGCACTTCCAGTACACCTCTCTATCAGAACCCGATGGTTCTCAGTGGTATCTCAATCGTCTTGGGTGCTGCTGTAATTATACTAGGTGTCATGTATTATAGATCTAAAAAATAGGTAGTAAATAGATATGTCATCATTTTGTCCAGCGGAAACAACTCCCATAACAAAGGGAACATATATGGCTCCATACGTTCCGCCGGCTGGTATACCTAGTTGCGTACCCCCATCGAGCGTGATTAAAGAAGATGGTACAGTTGATTCAGCTGTATTGAATGGATTTGTTACAACATTTCTGAGTACTGCGACCCCTCCTTCCACTCTCATGGCTGCAACTCCTAATAATCCGGCAAAGGACTTTGCCACAAAGTCTAATGCTCTGAGAACTTCCATGCAATCCGAGTATTGCTGGTATTACAACCGCTACGTATGGGCTCTAACTAATGTATTAACAGCGGCCTCACAGAGTGGAGGCGTGGTTGATCCCACGGTAAAGAGTAATACGGCTGAACTGAATACCAAGTTAAATGGTATTCTTCTCGTGATGAAGGCATCTATAAATTCACGCATGGACACTCTGAGTAGTTATTACGATAAGGATATCAATTCACAAAATGGTGATCTTGATACTGCTCGCCAGCGTCTGAGGGATCACTCAGAGATTCTTGAAAAGAATGACCTTCAATCTGATGTCCAGGCCGCTCTGGTTGACTACAGCATTGAGAAAAATTCATCATCCCGGAACATGCTGGCCATGTATGGCTTTATGAATATTGTGGCGGTTGGCCTGCTTTTTTACCTATATACAAACACCAAGGATTAAGATTTACATAGTAAATCTAGTACAATAAATTATTTAGATTAAGTGCTTCATGTCACATAATCTAAATATCAAGAACGAATCTTATTTTTCATCGTAGAAGTTAGAGAGGATGAGTCTATCAACTCAAATCAGTAATGCAGAGCAAGCTGCAGATATTGAAATGACGACATTTCTGAACAGTATGTCTGATTCTCAGCGTGGCACATATGCTGGTGAAAATATGATGACTGCTCTGAATCGCGTAAAGGCTGCTAAGCTGGATCGGTTTCAATATATGGCTGAGGATTTGACTGGAACCGACAACAATATTACATCTACGGCTTACTATGTTCAAAGAGCCGCAGACATGACAAAGATGGCAAATGATTTTGACGCCGTCGCTACAAAGCAGCTAAATTCGTCAAGTATTAACGCGGGTCTTCTTGGCAGACAGGAGGAGATCAATCAGTGGGCTAACAGTAACAAGCTAGATACGCTGTTTTTCTTACAGATTCTCTTTGTTACACTGACATTCATCTCCAGCATGGTCTTTCTGAATTCAAATGGCTTGATATCTTCTTACTTGCTGAATCTATTTATTGTTCTTGCTGCTTTCTTTGCTGTATTTGTCTTAATAACAAGAGCACGCAAGACTTCAGTACTGCGCGATGGACGCTACTGGAGCAAGTTTAGATTTGGAGGTGCGAAGGCTCCTCCTATGAAGTCTACTGAGAAATGCCCTGGCGACGCTCCTCCTCCAGTTGAAGTCCCAGCTTCTAGTAAATCTACATGCAATTCTAATTTGAGCTTGTTGGGTGATATGCCGGCAGAACTACCCATTGGATGGGGTGGAAAGCCTCCTAGCAACTAAATAGTCAGGCCATTAAGTTAGAGGAATGTCTGGAATCTCAGTACATCCAAATGCACCATATAGTCGTTTGAAGAAAAATATCATTGAAGGTTTCACTGCAGGAGATGTATTCGATCAAGTCTTGCGAATGCCGAAACCCAGTATTGTACCTACAAAGGCAGTTCCCGGCAAATCATCTGGTGTAACAAATACAAACAGTGGTAGTTGTCCGCCGCCAGTAGTCCCAACAGCAGCCCCAACAGGGACAGCAACCGCGATAAGTCCTTACACTGCACCGCCGTTTCTAAAGAAGCTCATTCAAGAAGAGAAACAATCAGTTGAATCCCTCCTACGCACGGCAGCAAAAATAGGCCCTATGGCGAACACGGTTGTAGAAACTGAAGATGCTTCTGACGCAGCATTTGTATCTAAGATCCCTGCTCCGATCCCAACATATGGGTCAACAATTCAGGGATTCACATTTATCCTATTTTTCTGGTCATGCATCTCTTTAGCCATAGTTGCATCTATTTACATAAATCAAACCACTGGTAATACGTTGAATGCTGTTGGAACCTTTATTGGCTTGATCGTTCTTTTAGTTATAGCCTTTGGCTTTATTAAGCGTTACGGATAAGCCAGTTAACTAAGTCTCTCGATATCATACGCATCAGCGTCCTCTTCCGTGTTGAACACGAAGAGGCCACTGTAGTACTTGCTCTCCTTCGGCCTTCCGAACTCGTCCTCCAGACGCCTGTTCAGATCAGCCTGGGTGAGCTTCTTGCCTGCACCACCCACAGCCTCATACCAGTAGCGGTAAGCCCGCCAGATATCCGTTAGAGTGCACTTCTCATCAGAGTCACGGTTCACCCGCATCCTGCCAAAGCGGAACTTGGCATAGGAGTCAAAGGCCTCACGGTACTTCAGACTCTCATTCATCACAATCTCGGGGGACGGCTCCAGAGTGCCGTTATCAGAGACAGCATACTGGGTCACATAGATGTGGACCAGAAGAGCGAAGAAGGACTCACGCCACCGCTTCAGCTTGGTATTGAGATTCATGTCCTTCAGAAAGACATTGGGCTGACCGAGCTCCTTGTCGCCGACATTGACGAACTTGCTCTCAAAGGGGATCAGACGCACACGACGCCAAGTACCACGATCCATGGAATTGATCGCAGGCAGATTGTTACACATCATGAAGAGCTTGCCTGACACCTTGAAGCGCTCCTGGTCAGCATAGAGGCCACGTGCCTCCACGGCATCCTCACCACTGAACTGCTTCATCCTGGACGTGTTGAGCGGCTCCTTGTCATCCGGCTCCTGCATGTAAATGAAGCGCTTGTTCTTGATGCTCATGATATCCGGATTCGCTGCACCGGACTCAGGGCGCTTCCTGGTCAAGGCAGTGGACTGGAGAGAGGACTGGTAGTCACCCAGAGTCATCACCATCAGCTCCACCAGCTTGGACTTGCCATTGCCGCCCACACCCTGGAAGGTGTAGTAGCACTGCTCACGGTTCTTGCCCTCGAGACAGGAAGCGAGAAGCTTGAGAACCCAGGCACGGAGCTCGGCATTAGGGAAGAGCTGGGAGAAGAACTCGGCAATCTCCCTTTGCAGAGGGTCCTCAGGGTCGTAGGGGCGGTAGTGGAGAGGCTCGTGCTCGGGCATCTCATTGCCGGCCTGGAAGGTGACATAGTCATCAGGTGTGCCGTGCTCAAAGAAGTTGTACATGTCGCCCTCATCCTTGCTCATGGCCTTCATCTTCCCGGGATTCGCCGGATCGGGCTTGATCGCATCCAGCCGGATGACTCCGTTGGCGCAACCGATGCGGAAGGGGTTGGTATTGAGTTTGCGCTCAAAGTCCTCCTCATAGAAGAGGCCCACGCACTCCTTCATGACACTCTCCTTGAACCCGCAGTTATACAGCTTGTCCTCCAGATTGACCAGCTC
>Ga0114976_10002477_pt1 | contig 11584 bp, 13 predicted proteins | sample S_130805_EF_Meta_FD_87319 | JGI IMG/M metagenome (GOLD analysis project Ga0114976, IMG submission 87319) | Freshwater microbial communities from Lake Simoncouche, Canada to study carbon cycling - S_130805_EF_MetaG | ecosystem: Environmental > Aquatic > Freshwater > Lake | place: Lake...
AGGCTTTCGCCTCCTGGCGGGAGAGCCCGAGAGGGCAGCGCCCTCTCGGTGCCCACCAGGCTCCCGCTACCCCGCCACCTCCGGCTCCTGCAGCAGCTCGATCTGCCACCGCATCTCCGCCTCGCCCAGCGGCCAGCCGCCCTCGGCCGGCGCGATCAGCGCCGCCTTCGGCGCGATCCGCCCGAGCACCGTCTGCGCCGCGACCAGCGCGGAGAGCCCGAACCCCGCCTGCCAGCAGAGGCTGACGATCGCCTTCGGGCTCTGCAGCCCGGCCGCGCGCTCGATGGTTGCCACCGGCAGCCCTGCCGCCTCGGCCAGCGCGGCCGCCATCGCCGCCCGGTCGCCGCGTTGCGCCGCGGCCTCGAACCGCGCCGCCGGCGTTTCCTCCGCCGCCAGCCGGACCGTCACGCGCGCGCGCAATTCCTCGGCGAGCGCGGGGTCGAGATCCGGGCGTTCCGCCAGCGGCTGCAGCAGGTGCTCGGCCACGATCCGCGCCAGCGCCTGCGCCGCCCGCGCCGGCAGCACCGGCCGACGCACCAGCGGCGCCTGCCAGGCGATGCGCGTCGCGGCGTCCGCGATCAGCCCGTCGAGCGCCGCCTCGCGGATCGCCGCCGAGGGGTTCTCCAGCAGCGCGGTCACCGCCGCCTCCTGCGCCGAAGCGATCACCGCATCCGACAGCACGGCCGAGAGCGCCGGCCGGCGCGCGACGGCGACCACCGTCTCCGGCACCGGCGGCTGCTCGATCAGCGCGAGCAGGTCGGCCTCGTCGAGCAGCGGCGAGAGCCGGATCACCGGCCCGGCCACCGCCATGGCGGCGTCGTAGGCGAGTTGCAGGATCAGCGCGCGCGGCGCGTCCGGCAGCGCCGCCACTTCCTCCGCGATCACCGCGCGCACCTGCTCGGCGGCATCGGCCGCGAGCGCCGAGAGCGTCTCCCACGCCAGGCGGTGCGCCTTGTCCTCGGCCACCGCAAGCTCGGGCGCGCGCGGCGCCAGCTTGCGCCCGACCGCGGCGCGCACCCCCGGGTCGTCGTCGCGCGCCAGCTTCCGGTCGGCCTGCGCCGGCGTCGCCGCATTGGCCGCGACCGCGCCACGGATGCCGGGCGCCGCATCGCCCGCCAGGTAGAACAGCAGCTCGGGCGACAGGTCCTCGCGCCGCGCCAGGTCGAGCCGCGCGGCCTCCTCGCCCTCGGCGGCGATGCGCTTGGCGGCTTCGTACTCGGCCGGCGTCACGCCGGGATCATGGCGGCCGCCGGCGCCATCGCGCAGCGCCCGCGGCCCCCGCGCTTGGCGGCGTAGAGCGCGGCATCGGCGCGCGCCAGCAGCGCCTCGGCCGGCTCGCCGCTGCCATGCCGGCGCACCGCGCAGCCGGCCGAGAGACAGAGCCGCAGCCCCGCCTCGAGCGGCAGCGCCGCGACCGCGGCGCAAAGCTGGTCGGCCCGCGTCGTCGCGGCGGCGCTGTCGGCCGCCGTCAGCCAGAGCGCGAACTCGTCCCCGCCGAGCCGCGCCACCAGGTCGCCCGCCCGCACGGACTCGCGCAGCAGGCGTGCGACCGCGACGAGGGCGGCATCGCCCGCGGCATGGCCGAGCCGGTCGTTGAGCGGCTTGAACCCGTCGAGATCGAGCGCGATCAGCGCGCCGCGCGCGTCCGGCGCCGCCAGCCGCGCCGCGAGGTCGCCGAAGAAGGCGCGGCGGTTCGACAGGCCCGTCAGCGGGTCGGTCCGCGCCTGGCTTTCCAGCGCGCGCTGCAGCCCGTGATGCGCCAGCGCCACCGCCAGCAGGTCGGCGACGCCGCCCAGCAGGTGCATGTCGTCCGGATCGAAGCGGCGCGAGGGTGCCTCCCGCCAGGCGAGCAGGGCGTGGCCGGGATCGAGCGGCAGCAGCGCCAGGCTCTCGCCCGCCGGCCCCGCGCGCAGCAGCGCGGCGTCGAGCGCATCCGGCGGCGGCAGCCCGGCGAGCAGCCCGGCGGCGGCGGCGCCATGCGCGTGCAGCACCCGCGCCTCGCCCTCCGTGCCGGGGCCGAGGATGGCCGCCCCGGTCGCACCCAGCGCGCCTGGCAGCGCCTCGAGCGCGGTCGCCAGCATGCGCGGCGCCAATAACTCGCCGCGGACCTTGCGCGCCAGCAGCCCGAGCGCCTGGGCGCGCCGCAGTGCGGCGGCCTGACGCTCGGCGGCCAGCGCCTCGGTGGTGACGTTGCGGCCGGTGCCGCGCAGCCCGAGGAAGCCGCCCCGCGCATCGCGCAGCGGCGCGAGGGTCACGCTGAAGCAGTCCTGCCCGGCGCCGGCATGCCGCAGCCAGAGCCGCAGGTCGCGGCGCGGCGCCACGATCATGAAGGGGTCGGGCTCGCTCTCGACCAGCAGCAGCCTGGCGGGCTGGCCGAGCAGCGCGCCGGCCGGCCAGTCGAACAGCGGGTCGGGCGCGTAGAAGGTGAAGCGGCCGTCGGCGTCGGTCTCGAAGACCAGGTCGGCCGAGAGCTGGGCGAAGTCCCGCCAGCGCTGGCGCGATTCCAGCAGCGCCGCGTGCAGCCCCGGATCCGGCTGGGCGGCCTGCGCCCCGCCGCCGGCCCTAGGCCTGGACTCCGTCAGCCTGCTCGTCGACATGCCGGCACTCTCCGGCCGGGACGGTTTACGCAAGGTTACCCCGCGGCGGCGAAGTGCCGGCCCCGCGATCCTGCGCGGTCCGCGCGGTGCCGGGTTGCGCACGGCGCTGCCGCGTGGTCCGTTGCGCATCAAACCGCCCGATCGCCGGCCCATCCGGGGCATGTCGATGGATGTCCGGGCGCTGATGGTTTGGGGAGCGCAGCGTGGGTCAGCATTGGTCGAGACGGCTGGGGCCGATGATCCCCCTGTGCGGCGCGGTCCTGGCGCTGGTCGCGGCGGCGGCGTCGACCGCGGCGAACGCCACCACGATCTTTGCCGCGAACGGCGCCAACGCGGCCGCCATCCAGACCACGGTCGACAACTTCCGGGCGGCCCTGGGCAGCGATAACGGCTCTGCCGCGGGGCCCTTCGTCACCGGCCGGCGCGAGGTGAACTGGGATGGCGCCGCCCTGATCGGCTCGCTCGATCCCTTTCCCGGCGATTTCTTCCAGGCCTCGCGCGGCATCGAGTTCTCCACGACTGGCACCCGCCTGAAGGTCAGCGGCGATGCCGGCACCGCGTCCTTCGAGTTCGCGGATGTCACCGCGCTCCTGCCGAACATGCAGCCCTGGGGGCCGGTCGAGCTGGCCAGCTTCAGCCCGCAGCGCATGTTCGCGCCGATCGGCAGCACCATTACCGATATCAGCTTCGTCGTTCCCGGCACCTCACGGCAGGCCGGGGTGCGCGGCTTCGGCGCGGTCTTCGTCGATGTCGACCTGGCGAACACCTCGAAGCTCACCCTGTTCGGCGCGGATGGCGCGGTCCTGTTCGAGAGCTTCATCGCCCCCGCCGGCGTCCTGTCCGAGGGGCTGAGCTTCCTCGGGGTCGTGCTCGACCCCGGCCTGCTGGCAACCCGCGTGCGCATCATCGGCGGCTCGGACCCGATCGACACGGTGTTCAAGTCTCCGCCGCCGGACGGCATCGCCATCGACGACGTGATCTTCGCCGAGCCGACCGCGATTCCGGAACCCGCCGGCCTCGCGCTGCTCGGGCTGGGCTTCGTCGGCGTGCGGCTGGTGCGCGGAGGCGCGGCGAAGGGGCGGGCGGACAGCGGGGTCCGGGCGGCAGGCTGAGGCCAGCCGGCCGCCCCCGCGGCAGGGCGCCCGCCTCGCGTTGACGCGGCCGGCCCGTCTCGGCATGGTCCGGCGCCCTTGCCGCCGGATGGATGCCGCCCATGGACGCCAGCACGCTGAAGCCCCGCATCGAAGCCCTCTGGGAGAAGCGCGAGACGATCTCCTCGGCGACCGGCGGCGATGACCGGAAAGCCGTCGAGACCGCGCTCGAGGCGCTGGACGACGGCAAGGCCCGGGTCGCGGAGCCGGACGGGAAGGGCGGCTGGCAGGTCAACCAGTGGCTGAAGCAGGCGGTGCTGCTGAGCTTCCGCCTGACCGACAGCGCGCCGATGGACACCGCCGCCGGCGCCTATGACAAGGTGCCGCTCAAGTTCGCCGACTGGGGCCCGAACCGCTTCAAGGAGGCCGGCTTCCGCGCGGTGCCCGGCGCCGTGGTGCGCCGCTCGGCCTATATCGCGCCAGGTGCGGTGCTGATGCCGAGCTTCGTCAATGTCGGCGCCTGGGTCGGCCGCAACACCATGGTCGACACCTGGGCGACGGTCGGCTCCTGCGCGCAGATCGGCGCCAATGTGCATATCTCGGGCGGCGTCGGCATCGGCGGCGTGCTCGAGCCGCTGCAGGCCAACCCGGTCATCATCGAGGATGACTGCTTCATCGGCGCCCGCAGCGAAGTGGCCGAGGGCGTGATCGTCGAGACCGGCGCCGTGCTCTCGATGGGCGTCTTCATCGGCGCGTCCACCAAGATCATCGACCGCGCCACCGGCGAGGTCTTCATGGGCCGCGTCCCGGCCTATTCCGTGGTGGTGCCGGGCTCGCTGCCGGGCAAGCCGTTGCCCGACGGCTCGCCGGGCCCGTCGCTCTATTGCGCGGTGATCGTGAAGCGCGTCGATGCGCAGACCCGGGCCAAGACCAGCATCAACGAGCTGTTGCGCGACTAGCCGCGTGAGCAACCAGCCCACCGACCCGGTCCCGCTCGCGCAGGCGCTGATCCGCTGCCCGAGCGTGACGCCGGCCGATGCCGGCGCGCTCGGCGTGCTGGAGGCGGCGCTGACCCGGCTCGGCTTCACCTGCCACCGCCTGACCTTCGGCACCACGCCGAACCTCTATGCCAGGCGCGGCACGGATGGCCCGCATTTCTGCTACGCCGGCCACACCGATGTGGTGCCCACCGGCCCGGTCGAGGGCTGGGCCGACGATCCCTTCGCCGCGGTGGTGAAGGACGGCGTGCTCTACGGCCGCGGCGCCTGCGACATGAAGGGCGGCATCGCCGCCTTCATGGCCGGGCTGACCGACTACCTGGCCGCCAACCCGCAGGCCCCCGGCAGCATCTCCCTGCTGATCACCGGCGACGAGGAAGGCCCGGCCAGGGACGGCACGGTCAAGGTGCTGGAATGGCTGTCCGCGCGCGGCGAGATCCCGGATTGCGCGCTGGTCGGCGAGCCGACCTCCCGCGTCGCCCTCGGCGACCTGATCAAGGTCGGCCGCCGCGGCTCCATGACGGCCTACATCACGCTGTTCGGCACCCAGGGCCATTCCGCCTATCCGCAGCGCGCCGACAACCCGATCCATCGCCTCGTGCGCGTGCTGCACCGCCTGACCGCCCAGCCGATCGACGCCGGCTCGGAGTTCTTCGAACCCACCACGCTCCAGGTCACCGGCTTCGACGTCGGCAATACGGCGAACAACGTCATCCCCGGCGAAGCGCGCGCGATGCTCAACATCCGCTTCAACGACCGGCATACCAGCGCGTCGCTGACCGAGATGCTGCACGCCGCGCTGCGCGCCGAGGACGCCCGCCATGAGATGCGCATCGACTGCTCGGGCGAGAGCTTCCTGACCAAGCCCGGCGCCTTCGTCGATGCGCTGAAAGCCGCCGTCGAACGCACCACCGGCCTCACCCCCGCGCTCGATACCGGCGGCGGCACCTCGGATGCCCGGTTCCTGGCGCGCTACTGCCCGGTCGCCGAACTCGGCGCGGTCGGCAGCACCATGCACAAGACGAACGAATCTGTCCCGGTCGAGGAGTTGCGCGCGCTCGCCAGCCTCTACCGCGCCGTGCTCGACGAGGTCTTCCGCTGAGCGGCACGCCGCCCCCCGGTACCCCCTCGGCCACCGCGCTCGGCCTGCGCGGCGCCTTCCTGCTGGCACGCGGCCGGCCGGAGGGCCTGGCGCTGATCGGCGCGACGCCGGAGGCGGCGCTGCACAGCTTCTGGGCTGCCGCGCTCTGCCTGCCGGGCTTCATCGCGCTGCGGCTGATGGCCTGGTCGGCCAATGGCGAGCCCGCGGTCGGGTCCTGGCTCGGCATGGTCGTCGAACTGACCGGCTATGTCGTCGCCTGGGCCGGCTTCGCGCTGGCCTCGCTGGCCTTCGCCGAGGTGCAGAACCGCCGCGCCGAATGGCCGCGCTTCCTCGCCGCCTGGAACTGGACCAACGTCGTCCAGTACACCGCGCTGATCCTGCTGACCTTGCCGGCCGGTCTCGGCCTGCCGGCGTCGATCGCCAGCGGCCTCGGCCTCGCCGCGCTTGGCTATGCGCTCTGGCTCGAATGGTACGTGGCGAAGACCGCGCTCCGGATCGAGGGCGGCCAGGCGGCGCTGCTGGTCGGCGTCGACCTCTTCATCGGCATCTTCATCAACGGGCTGGTTGGCCGGATCGGCGGCTGATCACGCCGCCGCCTGCCGGTTCCACGGCATGCGGCGCAGGATGTTCGCCATCGCGCAGGTCCCGCTGGCGCCGGCGAAGACCAGCCCCGCGCCCACGAAGCCCGCCAGCCCGTAGAAGCCGGGTGCCACGAAGGCCCCGAGCAGCACGCCGGCCAGCACCAGGCTGCCCGCCACGATCTGCACCTGGCGCATGATCTCGATCGGCGCGCGGCGATCCTCGGCGACCGGCAGCCCGGCGGCGCGCCAGGCATCGAGCCCGCCGGCGACCACATAGGCCGCACCGCCGCCCGCCTGGTCGGCCAGCAGCGCGGCATTCGCGCCCGTCCGCGCCCCGCTGCGGCAATGGAACAGCACCGGCCGGTCGGCCGCGACTGCCAGCCCGGCGCCCGGCAGCCGCGACAGCGGCAGGTTGCGGGCGCCCGGGATATGCGCCCGGGCATGCTCGTCCGGCTCGCGGATGTCGATCAGCGTGGCGCCATCCTCGAGCAGGCGGGCGGCCTCGGCCGGGGTGATGGTCTGCATCGGTCAGGTCTCCTGGTGCGTTGCAGCGACTGATTCACCGCTCCGTCGTGCCGCCGTCGCGGATCAGGCGCTGGGCGGGCAGTAGAGGTCGCGCAGCACCTCGAGCAGCCGCGCGGCCTTCGGATCGGCAAGCCGGTAATGGATGGTCTGCGACGCGCGCCGCGTCGCCACCAGCCCATCGGCACGCAGCCGCGCCAGGTGCTGCGACAGCGCCGATGGCGAGAGGCCGATGGTCGCGGCCAGCGTGCCGACCGTGACCTCGCCGGCGCCGGCCAGGTGGCAGAGCACCAGCAGCCGATGCTCGTTCGCCAGCAGCCGCAGCAATTGCGCGGCCTCGGCGGCGCGCTCCTGCAGCCGGGCGAGATCATCGGTCACGGTCGCGACACCCATCGGGGCGGGGTTCCAATTCAGCTTGATCTAAATTAGCAAATGCGCACATAAAGCGTCAAGGACGGACCCCATGACGACCGAGACCCGCCAGATCCCCTGTCCCGCCTGCGATGCGCTGAACCGCGTGCCGACGGCGCGGCTGGCCGACAGCCCCCGCTGCGGGGCCTGCAAGGCGCCGCTCTTCACCGGCCAGCCGCTGGCGGTGGACGAGGCCGGCTTCCGCCGCCAACTCGCGCGCTCCGGCCTGCCGCTGCTGGTCGATTTCTGGGCGAGCTGGTGCGGCCCCTGCCAGGCCATGGCGCCGGCCTTCGCCGAGGCCGCCCGCGCGCTCGAGCCCGGGATGCGCCTGCTGAAGGTCTCGACCGAGGAAGCGCCGGCGCTCGCCGCCGAACTCGGCATCCGCAGCATCCCGACGCTGGCGCTGTTCCGCGGCGGGCGGGAGGTGGCGCGCCAGGCCGGCGCGCTGCCGGCCAGCCGAATCGTCGCCTGGGCGCGCAACGCCGCGGCGACCTGACCGAGAGGAGAGAGAGCGATGACCCGGAATGTGGGGAAGACCGACAAGCTGCTCAGGATCGGCGGCGGCCTGCTGCTGCTGGCGCTCGGCGCCTTCGGCCCGCTCGGCTGGTGGGGGCTGGTCGGGCTGGTGCCGCTGGTGACCGGGCTGCTGGGCAACTGCCCGGCCTATGGGCTGCTCGGCGTGAACACCTGCGGGGTCGGTGGCAGGGCCTGAAAACGATCTGCCCTCCCTCGCGCAGGCGAGGGCGGGCAGGGGTGACGACAAGGTGACCGGCTGGCGCGGCGCCGCGGCTCAGGCAGACTGGCGCCGGCGCAGCATCAGCCCGCCGATTCCGACCGCGAGCAGGACGAGCGTCGCCGGCTCCGGCACCAGCAGCATGGTCGGGCCGAAGACGGCGAAGGAGGCGCTCGTCGACGGGAAGGCGAAGCTGGAGGTCGGGCTGCCGCTGCTGATGCCGGAGACGGCGGTGATCTGCGAGACAGCGGAATACATGACGACGTTGGCCAGCGGCACGGTCGAGAAGAACTGGGCGCCGATCCGGTAGGTGCCGGGCTGCAGCGTCAGCGGCGCGAAGGTCTCGAACAGCCAGCGGCCGGCGGAATTCGCCGAGCGGTCCGGGAGGCTGGCGTCGGTGACGCTCACTTCCGCGAGCGAGGTGCCCGCATCGGTCCAGAGCCCGACCTTGATCGAGGCGATGCCCAGGCCGTTCGGCGCCTGGTCCCAGAGGCCGAGGCCCTTGATGGCGAGCGGCGCGGTGACGGTGAACTTCCACCCATAGGTCGTGCCTTGCGGGTCGGTAGCGCCGGGCGGTCCGCAGTCGGTGCCGCAGGTCGCCGCGTTGCCGCCGGGCATGAGGTCGAGGGCCGGCAACGCCCCGGCTGGCCGCGACGCGACGACCGCGAGGCTTGCGCCCAGCGCGACGGTGGCGAGGCAGGTGGTCCAGCAGCGCTTGGGGGGTGCTCCGTGGCAAGACAGACTGGGCGGCAAGGTCGTAACAGACTCGCGACGCCGCAACAAGGGCGTTTCTTAATGACGTATTGACGCATCATGAAGACGCGGCTGATGGGAACGCACCCGTCGGGCGCCGGCCTTGGGCGATCCGGATACTGCTTGATTATAGGAAAAAATACCGCCATACTGGCCGCTTCGCTCGGGAGCCGCCCCATGCCCGCCACCCCCATCCCCATCGACCCCGGCCCCAGGCACAACCGCCAGGCCCGCTTCACCCCGCCGCGCGCCTGGGCGCCGCTGACGGATGCCGAATGGGCCGTGATCGAGCCCGAACTGCGCCGCGTCACCTATGGCGGCCGGCCGCTCCGCGACGCGCGCGGGCGGATCAACGCCATGCTGCAGATCGCGGTCACCGGCCTGCCCTGGCGCGCGGTGCCGGCGCTGGCGGGCAGCCCCGACACCATCTCGCGGCATTTCCGGCGGCTGGCGAAAGCCGGCCTCTGGCAACGCCTGGTCGGGATGGCCCGCGCGCCGGATGCGCCGAAGGCCCTGCAACGCCTCGACTACTGGCTCTGCCGCGCGGCGCGGCGGGCCATGCGCGTGCTCGGCCTTGCCGCCGCCCAGGCGATGGAGCGGCTGGGCGCGCTGACGGCGATGCCGGTGCTGCCGGTCTACATGCCGCGGTCGCTGAACCTGGCGTTTGTCCGAAACTGGCAGCGCCGCATCATCGACGCGACCATGGCCGAGCCGCTGGCCGCCCCGATCGGGCTGCTGAAGCGGTTGCTGAGCCTCGAGAAGCACTTCGAGGGCCGGCCCTGGCACAAGCGCTACGCGCCGCCATAGGCATTTAGTCTTGCAACCGCGCCCGCATCCTGGGAGGATGCGGGCGGGGCCGGTCCGCCGGCCCCTGCTCATTGAAACCGTGCATCCGCCCAGCACCAGCCGCGAGGAAACCGGCGCGCGGCGAGCGGCCTAAACTCCCTCAAACCCTCAATTTTTCGGCCGATAACCTCTTGCAGTCGTTGAAAATCAGGCCGAATCGCCCCCGCCGAATTTGAGGCGAATTGAGGGTCTCAACCGCCTCAATTCCTCAATTTCCCTCAGCAGGCCAGGTAGCCGCCATCGACGTGCAGCTCGGCCCCGGTGATGTAGCTCGCCTCGTCCGAGGCCAGGAACAGCACCGCATAGGCGACCTCGTCCACCTCGCCCGAGCGCCCGAGCGGGACATGCCCCAGCATCTTCGCCCGGAACACCGGATCGGCCGTCGCCCCCGAGGTCCGCATCGGCGGCATCAGCCCGGGATGCACGCTGTTCACCCGGATGCCCTCGGCCCCCTCCTGCACCGCGACCGACTTGGTCAGCAGCCGCACCGCCGCCTTCGAGGCGTTGTAGGCGCAGTGGATCCGCTCCTGCCCGACCACGCCGGAGATCGAGGAGAAATTCACGATCGACCCACCGCCCTTGCCGCGCATGGCGGCAACCGCGTGCTTCACGCCGAGGAACACGCCGCGGCCATTGACCAGCATGATCCGGTCCCAGAGGCCGGTGTCATACAGGTCGTTGGTCGCACTGCCGCTGATCCCGGCATTGTTGACCAGCACGTCGAGCCGGCCCCAGGCGCCGAGCACATCGGCGATCGCCGCCTCCCATTGCGGCTCGTCGCTGACGTCGAGCCTGATGAAGCGGGCCTCGCCGCCGGCCTTCACGATCTCGGCGACCACCGCCTGGCCCTCCGCCTCCAGCATGTCGGTGACCGCCACCTTCGCGCCCTCGCGGGCGAACAGGCGCGCCGTCGCCGCGCCCATCCCCGACGCCGCGCCGGTCACCAGCGCGGTCTTGTCCTTCAGCCGCATCGTCCTGCTCCCTGTCATTCGAACTTCACGCCGGAGGAGACCACCACCTCCCGCCACACCGCCGATTCCGCCGCGATGAAGGCGGCGAAATCCGGCATCGACATCCAGCTCGCCTGCGCGCCCTGCGCCGAGAGCGCGTCCTTCACCGCCGGCGCCTCGCTCGCGGCCTTCAGCGCCCGCGAGAGGGTCTCGGCGATCGCCGGCGGCAGGCCGCGCGGCGCGACGGTGCAGTACCAGTTCTCCGCCAGCACCTTGGGGAAGCCGTATTCCCCGGTGGTCGGCAGGTTCGGCAGTTCCGGCGCGCGCTTCCGCGCCGCCAGCGCGAGTGCGACCAGCGAGCCCGCCTGGATCTGCGGCAGCAGCACCGGCAGGTCGGCGAAGAGCAGCTGGATCTGCCCCGCCACCAGGTCGGTCACCGCCGGCGCCGCCCCGCGATACGTCACCACCTCGACCGAGGCGCCGGTCTGCATCTTGAACAGCAAGGCCGCGAGATGGCTGATGCCGGAGGCGCCCGCCGTGCCGATGTTCAGCCGGTTCGGCTGCCGCTTCGCCAGGTCCAGCAGTTCCGGCAGCGTCCGCACCCCGAGCGAGGCGGGTGCGACCAGCGCCTGCGGCACCTGCATGCTCGGGCTGATCGGCGTCATGTCGTCCGGCACCCTGAACGGCATGTTAGGCATCAGGTGCGGCGTGATCACCAGTGAGCCGCCATTGGTCGCCGCGAGGGTATAGCCATCGGCCGGCGACTTCAGGACGAAGTCGGTGCCGGCGATGCCCGAGCCGCCGGCGCGGTTCTCGACCAGCACCGTCTGCTTGAGAATGGTCGAGAGCACCGGCGCATAGAGCCGCGCGGTGATGTCGGCCGGTCCCCCCGGCGGGAAGGGCACGATCATCCGGATCGGCCGGTTCGGATAATCCGCCTGCGCCCGTGCACCGATCAGCAGCACGCTGGCCGCCGCGGCGCCGAGCATGGTCCTGCGCA
>Ga0114976_10002478_pt1 | contig 11584 bp, 9 predicted proteins | sample S_130805_EF_Meta_FD_87319 | JGI IMG/M metagenome (GOLD analysis project Ga0114976, IMG submission 87319) | Freshwater microbial communities from Lake Simoncouche, Canada to study carbon cycling - S_130805_EF_MetaG | ecosystem: Environmental > Aquatic > Freshwater > Lake | place: Lake...
TGACGGCATGGGAACAAAGGGAACAAGCGGGTTTCAAATTTCGGGCGATAATTTCGTGACAAAGTATATCGCAAATATACTAATAGTTTAACCTATGTTTTCGCCCATTGGCCTCACTCTTCGCACTGGAAATTTTGAAATCGACCGCGCTTTCCGCATCGCCATGGGCGACATGCTTGGCAATGTCATCCATTACAAAAGCGGTCTTCTGGAAAAACCCACGCCCTGTCTTTCGGCGGGCTTAAGCTATCCCGATCCGTGGACCCGCGACACGGCGTTTAATACCTGGAGCGGCGCCGGAGTGATCATTCCCGATGTGATGAAAAACACGCTTCTCTCCTGCCTGACGCGCGGCGATGCCACAGCTGGTATGGGAGTTGGGTGCAATGATGTGGCGGGCAGCAAAGTGCCTCCCGGCGTGGTTTCGATCAGTGGTCAATACTGGGACCGCGTGATCTGGGCGATCGGGGCGTGGGCCTTCTACTGCCAGAACGGGGACAGGGAGTTTCTCGCGCTGGCCTTGGAGGCGGTGCGCAACTCGCTTCCCTATCTGGAGGAGAACGAGTGGGATGGAGAGAAACAACTTTTTCGTGGGGGCGCCTGTATCGCCGACGGCCTTGGGGCCTACGGGGATATCTACTCGAATGTGAAGGACTCGGGCATCTATCAATGGCCGGAGAAGAATTCCGACAAGCGACATCCGAAGGGTGCCGGTCTGCCGCTCATGGCGCTCTCAAGCAACTGCCTCTACGTCGAAGCTTATCGCCTGGCCTCGGTCATGGCGGTGGAACTCGGGCTGGAGGCCGATCCCCATTGGAATGCGATGCGAAAAAAAGTCATCGAGGGAATCCAGACCAACCTCTGGGATTCCGAGGGCGGATTTTTCCGGGTCTATACGGATCCTTGGGGCGGCTCGGGGCCGCGTCAGGAGTGCCTGGGCAACTGCTTCGCCCTGCTCTTTGGCATCGCCACCGAGGAGCAACGCGCGCTCATTGTCAAAAACCAACCTTTCCTCGCCTATGGTCCGCCGGCGGTCTGGCCGGACTTTCCGCGTTACGCCAAGGCGGATGTGCCCATCCAGCGCTGCCCTCCGGGCCGCCCGGATATCGCGGCCGAGAATCTCGTGCTCTCACAATTCCCGAATATCCGCAACGGACTCGCTGGGCACGGCGGCATCGTCTGGCCGCTCATGATGGGCATCCACGGCGAGGCCGTGCTGCGGGAGGGACGCGGTGATCTGTTTGATCGTGAGCTGAAACTGATGGCGGAGGTCTTCTGCCGCGCCGTGCAATCGCCGGAGATCATCCATCCGGAGTGTGGGGCCCCCGGGGGGGCTGTTGGCGAATCCGGCGGCACGGCCGACACAATTGACCGCGCCGTCTCCTGCTACCGCCAGACCTGGTCGGCGACGAGCTATCTGCGGATGATCCTGCACGGAATTTTCGGGACGGAGTTTTTGCCGCAGGGGCTGCGGTTTCATCCCCGACTGCCCGAGGGCATCGAGCGCGCCGAGCTTCTCGGCATGCCGTGGCGCAACGCCCTGCTGCACATCGAGGTGAAAGCTTCGCCAGTTTGCCGGATCACGCTGGACGGCCAACCGCTCGAGGGCGGAATGCTGCCTGCCGACCTCTGCGGGGAACATCGGATCTCCATTTCATGACGCAGGAACCGGCCATGCAGGATGTAGATCAACGCGGCCCAGCCAGGACGCTTTCGTCCAGGCCGTTTCACATCATGACGAAGCCGATCGGGCCGATCTGCAATCTGGATTGCGAATACTGCTTCTATCTCGAGAAGGAAAAACTTTTTCCATCCAATGAGAATTTCAAAATGAGAGACGATGTCTTGGAGGCTTACATCTCCGGGTATATCGCCTCGCAGAACACGCCGGAGGTGACCTTCGCGTGGCAGGGCGGGGAACCGACGCTGCTCGGACTCGATTATTTCCGCCGTATCGTTGAGCTGCAAAAAAAACACCGTGGCGGAAAGGTCATCCACAATGCGATCCAGACCAACGGAACCCTTCTCGACGATGATTGGTGCTCCTTTCTGAAGGCCGAAGGTTTTCTGGTCGGGCTGAGCGTGGACGGGCCGGCGCATCTGCATGATGTCTACCGTGTGGATAAGAAAAAGCGGCCGACATTCGACCGTGTCATGAACGGTCTGGGCCTTTTGAAAAAACACGGTGTGGAGTTCAATACGCTCACCGTGGTCAACGCCGTGAACTCGAAACATCCGCTCGAGGTGTATCGCTTCCTCAAGGAGATCGGCAGCGGTTTCATCCAGTTCATCCCGTTGGTCGAGCGCAAGGCGGATCCGCTTGCCCAGGCGTCGGGACTCTATCTGGGGGCGCCGACGGATGGCGCGGTGGCCGAGTCTCCCGTCACTTCGTGGAGCGTCCCCTCGCGCGGTTACGGCGAGTTCCTCTGCGCGATTTTCGACGAATGGGTGCGGCGGGATGTCGGGAAATATTACGTGCAGATTTTTGATGTGACCCTCGGGAACTGGATCGGGGCGGGATCGGGCCTGTGTGTTTTTTCCGAGAAATGCGGTTCCGCTCTCGCGCTGGAGCACAATGGCGACCTCTACTCGTGCGACCACTACGTTTACCCGCAATACAAGCTCGGCAACCTCCTCAACCATTCCCTGGGGGAAATGGTCAACTCGCCGCAGCAGATCAAATTCGGCAACGACAAATCCGACACCCTTCCGCGCTATTGCCGTGAGTGCGAAGTGCGATTTGCCTGCCACGGCGAGTGCCCCAAACACCGGTTCATCAGCACTCCGGACGGCGATCCGGGCCTCAACTACCTCTGCGCCGGCTACAAACTTTTCTTCAACCATGTTGCTCCGCACATGAACACCATGGGCGAGCTGCTCCGTAGACAGCAGGCGCCGGCGCAAATCATGGAACTCCTTGCCCGGCGTGGCACAGCGGAAGCCATGCGGACCGCAGGACGCAACGACCCGTGCCCGTGCGGAAGTGGAAAAAAGCGCAAACACTGCCACCCCTGAATGCCAATCTACCCAACTGATATCTCCATGAACATCCTCTACCTTCATTCCCATGATACGGGTCGCTACATCCAACCTTACGGCTACGCGGTCGAGACGCCAAACATGCAGCGCTTTGCCGAGCAGGGCGTGCTCTTCCGTAATGCGTTTTGTGCTGCACCGACCTGTTCGCCCAGCAGGGCGGCGCTCCTGACCGGGATGTATCCGCACAGTTGCGGGATGCTCGGATTGTCGGGCAAGCGTGGTTGCCGGATCAACGACTATCGGCAGCACCTTAGCTATTTCCTGAAGGCCAATGGCTACGCCACCGCGTTGTCTGGCATCGAACACGAAGCGCCCCATGGTGAGACGAAAGCATTGCTCGGCTATGACCAATACTTAGACGAGTCGTGGGCATCCTGGGCGGACTGTTTCCTAAAGTGGAACGAATTCTACGCGGAATCTTCCGCCGAATACATTCTCGAAGCGGATCCCAATAAGCCATTCTTTCTCTCCTGCGGCTTCTCGCTGACCCATCGCATGGGCCCAGGCGAGCAGTGGCACACCTCGGAGAAGGCGGCCGAACCGCTGGGCGATCCCCGCTACGTGCGTCCTCCCGCCCCCTTGCCGGACACGCCGGAGACCCGTCGCGACTTCGCCGATTTCCGCGTCGCGGCCAATCATCTCGACCTGTGCGTGGGCCGGGTCCTGGAAGCCCTGGATCAGGCCGGTCTGGCGGAAAAGACACTCGTGATCATCACCACCGACCACGGATTGGCTTATCCGCATATGAAATGCAACCTCACCGACCACGGCACCGGCGTGATGCTGATGCTACGAGGGCCGGGATTGACTGGCGGAAAGGTGAGTGACGCTTTGGTGAGCCACGTGGACATCTTCCCGACGATCTGCGAAGTGGCCGGATTGACGCCGCCGCCATGGCTCCAAGGCGTGCCGGTCTCGAGGACACGCGAGGAAGTCTTCGCGGAGGTCAACTGGCACGCCTGTCCGGAGCCGATGCGCTCGGTTCGCACCGGCCGTTACAAATACATTTGCCGCTATCTGGTTCGGCCCGCCTCGGACAACTGCGACGCGAGCGTCAGCCGGACGTTGCTGCGCCAGCACGATTGGGACGAGCGCTCGCAGCCACGCGAGAGTCTTTTCGACCTGATGTTCGACCCGCAGGAGGCAAACAACTTGGCTGCCGATCCGGCGCACGCCGTAGAGCTCGCGGACATGCGCGCACGGCTCGCCCGCTGGATGCAGGAGACCCATGATCCCGTGCTAACCGGCCGGATCGAGCCAACTCCCGGTATGCTCGTCAACTGCGGCGAGAAAGACCGGTCCAACGGGCAACCCATTTCGGCTGAATCAATCGTTGTGGAGGACTAAAAATCCGAGATGTCATTGTTCAATGAAAGCGCCATCTCCGGAACATTCTCGGGACAAAATAAACCAAGCGGCCCGCTCATCGCCGCCCTCTACATACTGAAGGAGCGCAGTTGACGCATGAAACCTTACCTCGTCCAAATTATGTCCTACGAGCATTGCGGCTTTGCGATGTCCTGCATCGGCGATCCCAACGTGATGATGCCGAATCTGAAACCGCTTGCTGCTGGCGGGATGCGTTATGGGCGTGCTTATCCCAACTGTTCGGCTTGCAACCCCTCGCGGGCGGAATGCTATCTGCCGACCTCTGCGGGGAACATCGATCTCCATATCGTGACGCAGGAACCGGCCATGGAGGGTGCCGATCAGGCCGATCCGGTCGAGACGCTTTCGTCTAGGCCGTTTCACATCATGACGAAGCAGATAGAGAGCCGATCTACAATCTTGCGTAGGATTGAAGAGGGGCGAGTGGAACGCCGTCAGTCAAATCCAGATCTGCAAGGGGCGCATGGACGAATTTCATGATGGGCGTGCGGTCAAGATCCATGAAATACCTCAACCTAATTCTCTTTATGTGTGGAATTGTTCTTATGGCCCTTTCGACTGAAGCGACTGAAATATCCCCAACTCTTAAGGGCGTGAAGCGAATTGCTTTCTTTGGGGACAGCCTCACCGATGGAAGTAACTATCCCGATTACGTGGTGAATACGTTGAATCGGCTCCACCCGGAAGTGAGGTATGAGCTTTTTAATGCCGCGATCTGCGGGGATACCTCCACGGATTTGGTTCGCCGCTTGGATGCCGACGTGCTTACCCTGCGGCCGGATCTGGTAGTGATCGGGATCGGCACGAACGATGCCCTCGGTAAGATGGAGCCGGAGCAATACCGGGAAAACATAACGACGCTCATCCGTTCCATTCAGGAGCACAAGGCGAAAGTCCTGCTGATCCTGCCCTCGCCAATGAGCGACGAGAAACGCGAAGAGAAGCTGCTGGCGTTGATCCAGGTCCTGCGTGAACTGGCCGTGACTTATGATCTCCCTGTTGCTGATGCCCACGGACTGTTCCAACAATGGGCGAAGGATGGAAAATCGGTCGTGGGCTCCGATGGAGTCCATCACGGTCCGGATGGTTTTGCGTGCATGGGCTGGGCGGTTCTGGATGGGCTCGGATATCTCGGAGTGCCCATGGAGACGACGATTCGGCCAAAGTCTGGTTTGCTGGAGGCATGGGAGACCTCGTCCCCTGTGACAAAAAAGAAAAGTGAGGAATATGATCTCACCGAGGCTGTTTCCTGGAGGCCCTATCTTCCCGATCCCCTCCTGGAAAAGCTGGGCTGGGCGGATGCCCCCTTTGTCGCCCGCGGAGCTTGGATGCCATTTGATGGGTTGCCCTCGAAGGACCAGGTGGCATTCGGCCGATCGTATTTTGAGGCCCCTGCGGTTGGCGTCTGGCGGATGGAGGTGGGGGGATCTCCTAAACCCCTCATAGTCTGGGTCAACGGCCAAAAAGTCTGGTCCAGTTCCCGTCTTCATGGATACCATCCGAATGTCGACCGATTCCCCGTCAAGTTGCTTGCCGGGAAAAATGAAATCATCGTCGTGAGCCGCTACATGACATTTGTCGGCCTCTACCCGATCTCCCCGGAATCCTGAGATGCCGACCAACCTCCTTGTTATCCTCTCCGACCAACAACGGTTTGATACCATTGGGGCCTTGGGAAACCCCGCGATCCGAACGCCGAATAGGGACCGGCTTGCTGCTGGCGGGATGCGTTTTGAGCATGCTTATGCCGACTGTCCGGTTTGCACCCCCTCGCGAGCGGGATACTTACTGCGGATCTCTGCGGGGAACACTGGATTTCCATAAAATGACGACACTACATGACAACCTGATCCAAGGAATCAAGCGGGCCGAGGCCGTGATTCCTTCTGAAAACTCCCTCACCGATGAACTGCGTCACAATCAGGAGGAGCTTCTCCGGCGCGCGGAAAAATCGTGTGAGGGGTTTGTGCATTACACCGGAAGCGCGCCTGTGCTGGTGGGGCGCAGGAACATTGACTGGCTCGGCGCTCATATCGACCATCAGGAATGGCACCACCAGCTCAACCGTTTCTTCGATCTGCCCGCTCTCGCGGCGGCATTCCAACAAACCGGCGAGGAACGCTTCGCCGAGGCCGCGCGGGATTACATCGACGACTGGATCCGGGCCCATCCCGCGGTCGAGGGCTGGCGCCCGCATCCCCGCGATGGCGCCCTGAACATGGGAGTCCGCATCGGTTACGGGACGATGGGCTGGCTCGGGACGCTGCCGGCTTTTTTGCCGAGCAGGGCCTATGACGAGGCTTTTCTGGGGCGTCTGGTGGAGTCGCTCCAAGCCCAACTCAATTGGCTTGCGGCCAACCTCCCCTCGCACGCCAATCCCCGGGTGAGTAGCGCCATGTGCCTGCTGGAATCGGGGCTTCGTCTGGACTTCCTGCCGCAGGCTGCCTGTTGGCTGGAGTTCGCCGTGGGGGTGATCAACGACGCCTTCCGCCGCAATGTCCTGCCCGACGGCGCCAGCCTGGAGCGCGACGCGCATTACCACAACTGGATGAAGAATCTTTATTCCAAGTGCTATTTCGCCGGAATCTCCGATCCGAAGCTCGGAATCGTCATTCCGCTCGAGACGCTGGCGAAGATGCACGACTTTGCCGTGGCCGGTCGCCGTCCGAATGGCACCGAGAACGGACTGCATGACGGGAGTGCCCACTGGGAGGGATCTCATGGCGATGCGGCCCAGCAGGCACGCAGGGAGTTCCGCCGCCGCGCGGGGTTGCCTGACATGCCGCTGCCGACCTCCCAATTCTTCCCCAATGCCGGCCAGATCTCGATGCGCACCGGGTGGGGGGAGGCCGCCTCCTGGATGTGCTTTGACGCCACTACATGGGCCGGTGCGCACACCCATCTCAGCAAAAACGGAATCCAGCTCCATGCCCACGGCAGGACTGTGCTTATGGATCCCGGCGCGATCAATTACGACATGGGAGACCCGGCGATGTTCTACGGCAAGAGCACCCGCGCCCACAACACGGTCAGCTTCAATGGATGGAACCAGTTCAGTGCGAATCCTGACTGGACGCGCTTCTGGACGACGCCGGACTGCGACGCCGTCGCCTCCAGTTACAGCGGCGGTTACTGGCCGGGCCGCTTCGGTTGGTGGTTTGACCAGGCTCTTGGGCAGGGGTTCGCCGCCATCCACCAGCGTTCGCTGGTCTGGATCAAGGATCGCGCCGCCATCGTCATCGACAATGTGTGCGCGTGGGACGAGGAGAAGCGTGGCGACCACGGCGCGCCCTCCGTCGAGTTCAACTGGAACCTCGCGCCCGCCCCCGTGAGGCTTGATCCCGGCAATCGGCGCGCCTGGACGGAGCATCCCGAATCGAACCTACTGATGCTCTTTCCCCGTATGCCGGAAAACGCAACTATGTCCGTTCATGTCGGAGAAACCGATCCGTTGCGCGGATGGGCGGGAACGCCCGACCGCTCCATGGCGAATCATCCCACCGCCCCGTTGCTCACGGTGGAGAGCAAGCCTTGGCGCGATCTCATGGGGACCTATGTGAGCGTGCTGATTCCTTTCGCGGGAACGACCGTGCCCCAAGTCAGCGCCGAGGTCGTGCCTCCGGCCAATGCCAGCGCCCCCTGGCGTCTCAACCTTCTTTGGGAGGACGGCCGCCGCGACACGCTTCATTGGTCGGAGATCGCCGCAGCGGGTGATGGCACTACCAAGATGCTCGGCCGCCTCGAGGGATTCGACACAGATGCCTCGATACTCTGGCTGAGCCACGACCCATCCGGCGGAACTACCGGCGGTGCCGCCCTCGACGGAACCCGGTTCCGCTGGTGCGACGGACGCAACGCGCCGGTGGCCGTGGCGGAGTGAAATGCAATGAACAATGACTCCAGTCCCATTTTTCAAGACGGTGATGTGCAGAGGCCTCGCTTTGAACTCAAGGGATGCCCTGTATTCTCGATGGGGGGCGGCCACCCGTTGGCGGATGGCGTCCAACCCAGAGCCGAATCCCGTCTCGATTGTTTCTTCTTCAACCCGATGCGCCCGAAATTTTTAGCGGAATTGCCAAGACAATGATCCTTGTTGATTTTCTCCCTGCCGAGCCGAACCAGTTGTGGTCACTTGCCCAGCAGGTTGGCATTCGCCATGCCATCTGCAAATGCGCGCCGGAACTGACCGGCATGAACCCGCCGTGGGATATCGAGGCTCTGCGGACGATTCGGAACCGTTTCGTCGAGGCCGGTTTCACGCTTTACGGGTTGGAAGGCGACCAGTTTGACATGTCGCGCATCAAGCTCGGCTTGCCCGGGCGCGATGAGGACATCGAGCGTTACCGGCAAATGCTGCGCAACATGGGCGAGCTTGGCATTCCGCTGCTCTGCTACAATTTCATGGCGGGCATCGGTTGGCACCGGACACGGACCGACCTGCCCTCCCGTGGCGGCGCGATGGTCACCGAGTTCAACCTGGACGATGTGCCGGTCACCGGGACCGGCCTCACGGCGGAGCAGGTGTGGGAGAATTACGAGTATTTCATCACGCGCGTTCTGCCGACCGCCGAGGCGGCGGGCGTGAAGATGGGGATGCACCCCGACGATCCGCCGTTGCCGCTCGTGCGCGGCATGGGACGCATCCTGTGCCAAGCGGAAGGCTTCGACCGCGCCCTCGCGTTGTCGGAGAGCCCTAGCCACGGCATCACGTTTTGCCAGGCGAACTTCAGGCTGATGGACGGCGAGATGGAACCGCTCGTGCGCCGCTGGGCGGACCGGATCGTGTTCGTCCATTTCCGCGACGTGCGCGGCACGGCCGAGCGGTTCGAGGAGACATTCCACGACGACGGACCGACCGACATGCCGGCCATGCTGAAGCTCTATCACAACGCCGGGTTCACCGGTCCTATCCGCGTCGACCATGTTCCCACGATGGCGGGCGAGGACAACTCCCAGCCGAGCTACGGCGCGCTCGGCCGCCTGTTCGCCACCGGCTACCTCAAAGGGGCCCTGCAAGCACTCAAGATTCCTTTCCAATGAAAAAGACACCAAAAAAGACACCGAAAAAGAAACCCAGCCTGCTTCAGCAGGAGGCGAAGATGATGAAACTCGAGAAGCTCATCGCCGAGCGCGAGTCCGTCTCGACAAAGCCGTTCCCCGTGCCGGTGAAGGAACTCCTCGGCCGCTATGAACAGATCTACACGGGGGCCATCAGCGATGTGCTCCGCGAATTCGCCCTGCTCGACCAGGCGCTGCCCGGCTATATGCGCCCCCTGCGCGACAGCGACGTGGTGGCCGGCATCGCCTTCACCGTGAAGAGCGCGCCGAACGTGAAGATCACCGGCGAGATGACCTTCCGCACGGAGATGCTGGATGCGATGGATCCCGATTCGTTCGTGATGTGGGATACCTCCCACGACGAGAAGGCGACGCTCTGGGGCGGTGTCATGACCGCGACGGCATACGGCAAGGGCGTCCGCGGCGCGTGCATCGACGGCGGCATCCGCGACACGAAGCAGATTTTGGAGAAGCCCTTCCCGCTCTACTACAAGCACCGCATCCCGAACGGCTCGCTCGGTCGCTGCCTCATCACGCACTACCAGATTCCGATCCAGATCGGTGATGTGCTCATCAAGCCCGGCGATGTCATTCTTGCCGATTGCGACGGCGTGGTGAGCGTGCCGCGCGACATCGCCTACGATGTGCTGTTGCGCGCCGAGGAGATCCTGGCCAACGAAAAGAAAATCTTCAGCTGGGTCGCCAAGGGCGAGACCATCCAACAGATCACGAAAAAGGGAGGATACTTTTGAGTTGGACCGGACATATCCGTCCGCGATCAGCGTTGGAAATCGCCTCGTCGAATTGGCCGGTCGGCGGCGAGACGCTTGAGCTTCCACTCTACGATTCACCCATCCTGATCGCCGACAAGTCGGCACTCCCGTTATGAACGAAGACATGCTCCTCCACTCTCCCGCAGCCCGGCGCCTCTACCACGAGCACGCCGCCGGTTTGCCGATCATTGACTACCATTGCCACCTGGATCCCCAGCGGCTCGCCAGCGACGAGCCGTTTGAAAACATCACGCGGCTCTGGATCGCTCCCGATCAATACAAGCACCGCGCGATGCGCGTGGTCGGCGTGCCGGAAAAATACATCACCGGCGACGCCACCGACCGCGAGAAGTTCGACCGCTGGGCGGCGACTGTGCCGCTCACGCTGGGCAATCCGCTCTTCGAGTGGACACAGCTCGAGTTGAAGCGCTACTTCGACATCGACGAACTGCTCACGCCCGAGAGCGCCGACCGCATCTGGGAGCGCTGCAACTCCGTGCGTCTCACGCCCCGGCAGCTCCTCGCCCGTTCCAATGTCGAGCTGGTCTGCACCTCCAACCTGCCCGACGAGGAACTCCTGCCGCTCGGCCCGATGGTCATGCCCTCGCTGCGCGACGCGGAAAAAGTGGACGCCGCCCGCTTTGATGAATTCGAGAAGTGCGGCTGCCGGCTCTCCGATCATGGCGTGGACGATCCCCGCCAACTCGACCCGCTTCTGCCGCTGGCCCGCGAATATGCGCGGCGCGGCTGGGTGATGCAGCTCCACCTCGGCGCCCAACGCGAGACCAGTTCCCGCCTGCGCGCCATTGCCGGCCCGCGAGGCGGTTACGCCACGATCGGCAACACATGCGACATCCCCGCGCTGTGCCGCTTCCTGGACACGCTCGATAAAGACGACGCACTCCCGCGCACGATCCTCTATCCGCTGAACCCGGCCGACTACGCCGCGATCGCGACGCTCACCGGCTCATTCCCCGGCAAGCTCCAGTTCGGGCCGGCCTGGTGGTTCAACGACCACTCGCTCGGCATCCGCCAGCACCTCGAAGCGCTCGCCAGCTACGGCCTGCTCTCGACCTTCATCGGCATGACCACCGACTCGCGGTCGTTTCTCTCGATGTCCCGGCATGAATACTTCCGCCGGATCCTCTGCAACTTTCTCGCCGAATTGAGCGAGGATGAAACCCTAACCACCGCGATGGTTCGCGGCATCTGCCACGACAACGCACACCGTTGGCTCCAACCCTGATTATGAACGACTCCCACTACCAAAACAAAACCGCCGTGGTGACCGGCGCAGGCGGCCTCATCGGCTCCGCGATCGCCAA
>Ga0114976_10002479_pt1 | contig 11578 bp, 7 predicted proteins | sample S_130805_EF_Meta_FD_87319 | JGI IMG/M metagenome (GOLD analysis project Ga0114976, IMG submission 87319) | Freshwater microbial communities from Lake Simoncouche, Canada to study carbon cycling - S_130805_EF_MetaG | ecosystem: Environmental > Aquatic > Freshwater > Lake | place: Lake...
ACTCCCCATCTCCAGCGCCTGCATCGCATAGCTCCAGCCCAGGTTGCTCTTGATGCCGGCCCGCTCCAGGGCCTGCTGCAGGGTGTCGGTGGTGAGCACACCGAAGATCACCGGGATGCCGGTGTCGCGGGCCACGGCGGAAACGCCCTTGCCGACCTCAGCAACCACCACATCAAAATGGGGGGTGTCGCCGCGGATCACGGCCCCGAGGGTGATCACCACCTGATAGCGGCCGCTGGCCGCAAGCTTCTGAGCCACCAGGGGGATCTCAAAGCTGCCGGGCACCCAAGCCACATCGAGTTGGCCGCTGGTGGGGGCCGTATCGATGCCGTGACGCGACAAGCAATCCAGGCAGCCGCTCAGCAGCTTGCCGGTGACCAAGTCATTGAAGCGGGCAACAACAACGGCAATCCGCAGATCCGCCGTGTCGGTGAAACGACCTTCGAAAACCGCCAAGACCTCAGACCACGAAGAAGCTCACACCCCAGTTCAGCAGAACGAGGGCCACCCAGGCGGCGCCTCCGATCAGAATCAGGCGATTCGAGCGGCCGCTGTCCTCGCTGCTGGCATACAGCACGGGGACCGCAACGATCAGCGCGAACGACAGCACCACCAGGGCCAGAACGGTGAGTGTGTTGATGATCTGCATGAGAAGTGCTGGGAGGGTTGGGCGCGCCGGCCGGATCAGGCAGTGGGGGGATTCTCACATGACGCCCCAGCCCGGCCGCGACGGAACAGGGGCTTCCTTCACAAGTTGTGGGGTGGAGCCGGTGGCAGCGGGCTGACACGCCGGAATGGACCCCACCAGTGGGGTCTCCTAAGATGAGTTTCCCCACCACCAGTGTCATGGCGGCGCAGGCCGAGCAGCAGCTGTCACTGGGTGGCGATCTTGGCGGTGACGGTTGGCAGGGAGATCTGTTCGGCGAGCCCGCTCCGCTGGCGGGGAAAGGGTTGGCGGATCCAGCGGCACGTCATGGGCGGGGCGAGGAGAACGAAGTTCTTGAGGCGGATCACCTGCTCGAAGCCGATGCGGCAGCGCGTCCCAGAACACGACAGCCGCCGGACCGGAGCCGGGACTTGGAGGGGAGCCCGGGCGGCTTCGCGGCCGGGGGGGAGGACAACGGGGCCGCGGAAGGGTCCAGCGAACAGGACGGGGCAATGGGGCACCGATCCCAGCTTGATGGTGGCGCCGTTGCCCTCGGATCCCGCGCCCGGACCGTGGACGAAGAGGGTCCCGGCGCGAGCGGCGACCGCACCGATGCCGCCCCACAGCCTGGAGGCGTTCCGAACGGAAGCCCGGCGGGAGCTCCACAGGCGCCTGGCGGTGCCAAGCCACCTCGCGAGTCCTCCCCGACCCGCCCCGGCGCCATCGCCGAAGAGAGCGGCAGCGACCTGCCCCGCTGGCACCACCACCGCCTGGTGGACCCCGCTGCCCTCACACCGGTGCTGCGCCATTACGTGGAGCTCAAGGCGGCCCATCCCGAGCGGGTGCTGCTCTACCGCCTCGGCGACTTCTACGAGTTCTTCTTCGAGGATGCCCTGCTGCTCTCGCGGCTGCTGGAGCTCACCCTCACGGGCAAGGAGGGTGGCAAGGGCATCGGCCGGGTGCCGATGGCGGGCATCCCCCACCACGCCGCCGAGCGCTATTGCGCCGAACTGGTGCGCCGTGGTCTCAGCGTGGCCCTCTGCGACCAGCTGGAAGCCACGCCGGCAAAAGGAGCGCTGCTGCGCCGTGACATCACCCGGGTGCTCACCCCCGGCACCGTGCTGGAGGAGGGCATGCTCACAGCCCGCCGCAACAACTGGCTCTGCGCCGTGGTGACCGCCGGCGGCGGGCGCTGGGGATTGGCGGTGGCCGATGTGAGCACCGGTGAATTCCGCGTGACCGAACGGGAGGGAAGCGGGGCCCTGCACCAGGAGCTGTTGCGGCTGGAGGCCGCCGAGGTGGTGTGGCCCGGGCCCGCAGTGGGCAGCTTGGAATCCGCCACGGCACTCGCCTACGGAACTGAAGGCGGCCAGCCCGACGGGCCAGCGCCGGCCCCGGCCTGGTGTCCCGAGCCCCAGCGGCTCACGGCCCTACCTCGCACCCCCTTCGAGGCCCCCCAGGCCCGGGCCCGGCTGCTGGGCCACTTCCGCCTCGCCAGCCTCGATGGCCTCGGCCTCGGCGAGCTGCCCCTGGCGATGCGGGCGGCCGGCGGCCTGCTGGCCTACCTCGACACCACCCAGCCTTCTCCTGAGCGGGGGAGCCTCCGGAGCAACCCGCGGGAACGGGCCGCCACCAGAGCGGTGCAGCTGCCCAAGGATCCGGCAGCTCTCGCGGATGGGGCTCCACCAGCCAATCCCACGCCGCACCAACACGGCCACGAAGACCCCAGCGGCACAGGGGGCGAGCGGGGAGAGGGGGCAACGCCGGAACCGGAGCCCGGCTCCCCCCGCATCCCCCTGGAGATGCCCACCGTGTGGCACGCCGGCGACCAGCTGGTGCTCGATGCCCAGACCCGCCGCAACCTGGAACTCACCCGCACCCAGATCGGCGGAGGGCATCACGGCTCCCTGCTCTGGGCCCTCGACCGGACCGCCACCGCCATGGGGGGACGCTGCCTGCGGCGCTGGATCGAAGCGCCCCTGGTGGATCGCCAGGCGATCGAGGCCCGCCAGGAGGCCGTGGGGGAGTTGGTGGACCACCGCCCCCTGCGGCTGGCCCTGCGCCGACTGCTGCGGCCGATGGGAGATCTCGAACGGCTGGCGGGCCGGGCCGGTGCCGGTAGCGCCTCGGCTCGGGATCTGGTGGCCCTGGCCGACGGACTGGAGCGGCTTCCGAGGCTGGCGGGACTGCTGAAGGACAGCGGCAGCGGTCCCCTGCGGGCCCTGGCCCAGCCCTGGCCGGAGCTGGTGGCCGTGGCGGAGGAACTGCGCCACCACCTGCTCGAGGCGCCTCCCCTCAGCCTCAGCGAAGGGGGCCTGATCCACGACGGTGTGGACCCCCTCCTCGATGGCCTGCGCAACCAGCTCGACGACCAGGACGCCTGGCTGGCCGAGCAGGAAGCGTACGAACGCCGCGCCAGCGGCAACGCCAACCTGCGCCTCCAGTACCACCGCAGCTTCGGCTACTTCCTGGCGGTGAGCCGGGCTCGCGCCGCCTCCGTGCCCGATCACTGGATCCGCCGCCAGACGCTGGCCAACGAGGAGCGCTTCGTGACCCCCGCCCTCAAGGGCCGCGAAGGCCGCATCCTTCAGCTGCGGGCCCGCTCCGCCCAGCGGGAATACGACCTGTTCTGCGCCCTTCGCGCCCGGGTGGGCGAGCGGGCCGCTCCGATCCGCGCCGCGGCCCGCCTGGTGGCCGAGCTCGATGCCCTGGCCTCCCTGGCGGAGGTGGCCGCCACCGGCGGCTGGTGCAAGCCGGAGCTGGTGGAGGAGCGCACGCTGATCATCGAGGCCGGCCGCCATCCGGTGGTGGAACTTCTGCTGGTGGAGGACACCTTCACCGCCAATGACCTGTCCCTGGGGAGCGGCGGCCCGGAGGAATCCCCCGACCTGCTGGTGCTCACCGGTCCGAATGCCAGCGGCAAAAGCTGCTACCTGCGCCAGGCCGGACTGCTGCAGCTGCTGGCCCAGATCGGCTCCTGGATCCCGGCCCGCTCCGCCCGTCTGGGCATCGCCGACCGCATCTTCACCCGGGTGGGCGCCGTGGACGACCTCGCCACGGGCCAGTCCACCTTCATGGTGGAGATGGCCGAAACGGCCAACATCCTGCACCACGCCAGCGAGCGCTCCCTGGTACTGCTCGATGAGATCGGCCGCGGCACCGCCACCTTTGATGGCCTCTCGATCGCCTGGGCGGTGGCCGAACACCTGGCCGCCGACCTGCGGGCCCGCACCATCTTCGCCACCCACTACCACGAGCTCAACGAGCTGGCCGACCTGCTCCCCAACGTGGCCAACGCCCAGGTGCTGGTGGAGGAAACGGGCGAGGAGCTCCTTTTTCTGCACCGGGTGGTGCGCGGTGGCGCCAGCCGCAGCTACGGCATTGAGGCCGCCCGGCTGGCCGGCGTGCCCGCCTCGGTGGTGCGGAGGGCCCGCCAGGTGCTGGGCCGGATCGAGGCCAACAGCCATGTGGCGGTGGGGCTGCAGGCCGATCCCCGCAGCGCGGTGAAGGAAGGGAGTCGATCACAGGGCCTCGATCCGGACCGCCCCGGCCGAGGCGGAAGCGGTGAGGCAACAGCCGGGCGCGGAGGAGCGCGGAGCCGACGGCGGGCCCCGGTGGATCCCCGCGCGGCCTGAGGCCTTGGGGGTGGCCGAACAATCCCTGCTCCCTTCACGCCGCCTGCCTGGGCAACAGCCTGAAGCGCGTTTCGCGGCGATCTCCTAAGCGACCGGCCCATCGCCCTGCCGTTCCAACCAGGCGCGGCGCAACAGCGCATTGGCCGCCGCGGCCACCAGGCCGGCCCCGCCCCGGCTGCCCTCGAGTCGGATCTGGGGGAGATCACTGGCTGCCAGGTGCCGCTTGCTTTCGGCCACACCCACAAACCCCACCGGCATGCCGATCACCAGGGCGGGGCGGGGAAGGGCCGCTGCCGAGCCAGACGCCACCCGGTCCAGTAAGAGCTCCAGGGCCGTGGGGGCACTGCCGATCAGCACCACCGCTCCGGGGTGGGCCGCCAGGGCCCGCTCCATCCCCGCCGCGGCCCGGGTGCCCCCCGGGGGCGGGGTGGCAGGGGCCCAGTCGAGAACGGTATGCACGGGGTTGGCGAAGGTGCGGCGCGCCATCGGCGCCACGGCACTGGCGGCCATCGCGGTGTCGGTGAGGATCGCGGCGCCGGCAACGAGGGCCTGGAGCCCCACCGCACAGGCTCCCGTGCTGAAGCGCAGCAAGGGGGCAATGCTGAGGTCGCCACTGCTGTGCACCAGACGCTCCAGCAGCTCCCGCTCGACCCCCGCCAACCCGGTCTCCCCGAGGAGCAGCCTGATGCGGCGGATGCTCTCCAGAAAGATCGGATGATCAAACTGCTCGGCGGCCCGATTCATGGCCTGGATCCCCGCTCCGCCAGGCGTTGCAGACCATGGCGCCACATGGCCGCCAATCCTTCGGCGAGGGAGATCCGCGGCGCCCATCCGCTCGCGTCGGACAGCTTGCGGGAATCGAGCACGTTGGCGGCCACATCAAAACGCCGCTCCGGCAGATGGCTCACGCGCACCGAAAAACCATCGGCAGCGGCCAGGCTCTGCAGCAGGCGAATCAGATCGAGATTGGAGGCACCGATGCCAGTCCCGAGATTGTAGATGTTTCCCTCCTTTCCACGCTGAAGAACCGCCACAATTCCGGTGGCCACATCGCGCACGTTGATGTAGTCACGAATCGTGCCCTCAAGACCATAAATCTGCACCTCGCGACCCCGCTGAATCGCATCGATGGCCGCCGCCATGAATCCCTGTCCCACCCCGGTTCGCTGGGCCTCTCCATAGGCATTGGCAGGGCGAGCAATCAGCACCGGCAGGTCCGTGGTGGCGTGAAACATGCGCGCATAGGAATCAATGGTGAGCTTCGTGATTCCGTAGGGACTGATCGGATTGGTGGGGTGATCCTCCGGGATCGGGAGCGTTGAGGCTGCGCCATAAACCGTGCCCCCGGACGAAACAATCACCAGGCGGCGCACCTCAGCGCGTTGCACCTCCTGAAGCAGGGCCACATTGGCGGGCAGGTTGGAGAGTAGATCGAAGGTGGGATCGGCAAAACTCGTTTTCGGAACCGTGGAATAGGCCAGATTCACCACATCACACCCTGGAATCAGAAGGGTGCGCAGGAGCCCCAGATTGGCGTAGTCACCCTGCACATAACGGCAGCCGTTGGGCAGGGACAGGGGTTCCTTCCCGCGGCCGAGGATCACCACCTCGCCCCCTGCCTCGAGCAGCAGTCGCGAGACCTCGATGCCGATGAACCCGGCACCACCGATGACGAGGGTGGAAGGCATGGCGCGCTCAGGGGCCTTGAACCGTCCATGATCGCCCTGCGCCGGTCTGGCTCCATTGCCGATCCACCTCTACTGGGGCGACGACGAGGCCGCCCGCACCCGGGCCGTGGAAACGCTGGTGGAGCGTCTGGTGGATCCGGCCTGGGCTTCGATCAACCTCAGTCGGCTCGACGGCAACGACAGCGGCCAGGCCGGCCAGGCCCTGGAGGAGGCGCGCACCCCTCCCTTCGGAAGCGGAGCGCGCCTGGTGGTGCTGCAACGGAGCCCGTTTTGCAGCCAGTGCCCAGCGGAGCTGGCGTCCCGGCTGGAGGCAAGCCTCTCGCTGATCCCAGCGGACTGTCACCTGGTCCTGGTGAGCGCAGGCAAGCCCGATGCCCGGCTGAAGACCACCAAAGCCCTGAAAAAGGTGGCCCAAGAGCAAGCCTTCCCCCTGCCCGCCATCTGGGATGGCGAAGGGCTGATCGATCTGGTGGAGCGCACCGCCCGGGAGCTCGGGCTGCGGCTGGAGCCGGCGGCCACCGAAGCCCTGGCCGAGGCGATCGGCAGCGACAGCGCCCGGCTGGCCACCGAACTGGAGAAGCTTTCGCTCTACGCGGCGCGTGCGGCCGGTGGAACGGCCTCCGAGGGGCCGGCCGGAGGGCGAGCCAGCGCACCCTCCGGCAGCGGCCGCGACCCGGCACCCCCTGCAGCGGCAGGCGCCGCCCCGATCACGGCCGCGGCCGTGGCGGCCCTGGTGGGCGGCCGCAGCACCAGCGCCCTGGCGGTGGGTGATGCCCTGTTGGCCGGCCAGGGCGCCGAAGCGATCGCCCAGGCCGATGCCCTGCTGGCCGCCAACGAGCCGGCCCTGCGGATCGTGGCCGCCCTCACCAGCCAGATCCGCGGCTGGCTCTGGGTGAGCCTGCTGGAGCAGCAGGGTGAACAGGACGTGGCCGTGATCGCCAAAGCGGCCGGCATCGCCAATCCCAAGCGGATCTATGTGATGCGCAAACAGCTGCGAGGCCGCCGCCCCGGCCAGCTGCTCACCCTGCTGGGCCAGGTGCTGGAGGCGGAAGCGGCCCTGAAACGGGGGGCTGAGCCGGGCGAGGCGTTCCGGGACGCCTTTCTGGTGCCGCCGGCCGGCGCCTGAATCGGTCGCTCGACACCTGCCCCATGGCCTGGCCGCCGGAGCCGCCCCGCAAAGCCTTGCGCCCTGCCCGGCCGGGAGCGGCCACACCGGAAGCCAGCCACCCCCCGCCTCCGATAATCGCCCCATCGCGATCCGCCACCGATGGCCCTGCTGGTACAGAAATTCGGAGGCACCTCCGTGGCCGACGTGGAACGGATCCAGGCGGTGGCCCGGCGCATCGCCGCCAGCCGGGAGGCGGGTCATGATCTGGTGATCGTGGTGTCGGCGATGGGGCACACCACCGATGAACTCACGGGCCTGGCCCGGGCCATCAGCGCCGATCCACCTCGGCGCGAGATGGACATGCTGCTGGCCACCGGCGAGCAGGTGTCGATCGCGCTGCTGGCCATGGCGCTCCACGCCCAGGGAATTGCGGCGGTGTCGATGACCGGGCCCCAGGTGGGGATCGTGACCGAATCGGCCCATGGCCGGGCCCGCATTCTCGAGGTCCGCACCGATCGCCTGCAGCGGCTGCTGGAGGAGGGCCAGGTGGTGGTGGTGGCGGGTTTCCAGGGCACCAGCAGCGGTGCCGCGGGCACGCCGGAGATCACCACCCTCGGCCGTGGCGGCTCCGACACCTCGGCGGTGGCCCTGGCGGCGGCCCTCGGCGCCGACGCCTGCGAGATCTACACCGATGTGCCCGGGGTGCTCACCACCGATCCCCGCAAAGTGGCCGATGCCCAGCTCATGGATGCGGTGAGCTGTGACGAGATGCTGGAACTGGCCAGCCTCGGCGCCGCCGTGCTCCATCCGCGGGCTGTGGAGATCGCCCGCAACTACGGCGTTCCCCTGGTGGTGCGCTCCAGCTGGAGCGAGGCCCCCGGCACCCGGCTCACCAGCGGTGTCCCCCGGCCGATCGGCAGCGAGGGTCTCGAACTCGGCCGGCCGGTGGATGGGGCGGAGCTGGAGGAGGGCCAGGCCGTGGTGGCCCTGGCCCATGTGCCCGACCGTCCCGGTGTGGCGGCCCGCCTGTTCGAGGCCCTGGGCGAAGCGGGGCTGAATGTGGACCTGATCGTGCAGGCCACCCACCAGGGCAACAGCAATGACATCGCCTTCACCCTGGCCGAAAGCGGGCTGGAGCAGGCCACCACGATCTGCCGCCGGCTGCTGCAGGAATTCGGAGCGGACAGCGCCCAGCTGAGCGCCCAGGCGGGCATGGCGAAGCTGAGCATCGCCGGCGCCGGAATCATGGGCCGGCCCGGCGTGGCGGCGCGGCTGTTCGACACGTTGGCGCGACTGGGCATCAACCTGAGGCTGATCGCCACCAGCGAGGTGAAGGTGAGCTGCCTGGTGGAGGGAAACCAGGGTGGGAAGGCCCTGCGGGCCGCTGCCACGGCCTTTGAACTCGCCGATCACCAGGTGCGGCACGGAGCCGCAGCCTGCAGCCCGGAGAGTCCGGCCGTGCGCGGCGTGGCCCTCGACCGCGACCAGGTGCAGGTGGTGGTGCGGGGCGTGCCGGACCGGCCGGGCGCGGCCGCGGCCATCTGCCGGGCCCTGGCGGATGCGGGCATCAGCCTCGATGCGATCGTGCAGTCGGAACGCACCCATGGGGTGGCACCGGAACTCAGCCGGGACATGAGTTTCACCCTCAAACGCGACGACCGCCCCGGCGCCGAACGGGCCCTGGGGGCGGTGCTGGCCGGCTGGAGCGGAGCCCGCTTCGAGGAAGGACCCGCCATCGCCCGGGTCAGCGCCGTGGGGGCTGGCATGGCCTGCACGGCGGGAACGGCGGCCCGGATGTTCCGCAGCCTGGCCGATGCCGGCATCAATATTGAGCTGATCGCCACCAGCGAGATCCGCACGAGCTGTGTGGTGGCCGAAGCCGATGGCATCCGGGCACTCCAGGCGGTGCATGGGGCCTTCGGCCTCGGGGGCGCAGTGCGCAATCGCGCCGAGGGCAGCGAGGCACCCGAGCTGGCCTGAATCCCCCTCGGCGAACCCTGGGGCCCCCAGGCGAACGGGTCATGCGAAGCCCCTGGGTTGCTCAGGCAGGCGCTCAGGCGAGAACCAGCCGTCGTGGTTCGGTGGCGCTCACCCCTTCCCCACCAGCTTCTGGCGGAGCCCCTTGATCCGGTCGCGCAGGTTGGCCGCCTCTTCGAACTCCAGATTCTTCGCCGCCGCCTTCATCTTCTCCTCGAGCTGCTGGATGAGCTCCGGCAGGGCATCGAGCGGCACGGCGTTGTGCTCCGCCTGGTCGGCAGCCTCCTCGAGTTGCTCGTCGTTAAGCCGGCGCGACACCTCCAGAAAGGCCAGGATCGCGTTGCCGGCCCGCTTGCCGGCGGGGCTGGGGGTGATGCCGTGCTTCTCGTTGTAGGCCTGCTGGATGGCACGACGGCGCTCGGTTTCGGAGATGGCCTTGGCCATCGAATCGGTGAGGTTGTCGGCGTAGAGCAGGGCCACGCCCTCCACATGGCGGGCGGCGCGGCCAATCGTCTGGATCAGGGAGCGCTCGGCCCGCAGAAACCCCTCCTTGTCGGCATCGAGGATCGCCACCAGGGACACCTCCGGCAGGTCCAGACCCTCCCGCAGCAGGTTCACTCCCACCAGCACGTCGTAGGCGCCGTTGCGGAGGTCCTGGATGATTTCGATCCGCTCGATCGAGTGAATCTCCGAATGCAGATAGCGCACCCGCACACCGTTCTCGGCGAGGTAGTCGGTGAGGTCCTCGGCCATCCGCTTGGTGAGGGTGGTCACCAGCACCCGCTCCTGCTTGTCGGCCCGCACGCGGATTTCACCCAGCAGATCATCGACCTGGCCGTCGGTGGGGCGCACCTCCACGATCGGATCGAGCACCCCGGTGGGACGGATCACCTGCTCGGCCACCTGGCCCTGGCTCTGGGCTAGCTCCCAGTTGCCAGGGGTGGCGCTCACAAAGATCGTTTGCTTGGCCTTTTCCCAAAATTCATCCCCTTTGAGGGGCCGGTTGTCGGCGGCGCTGGGAAGGCGGAAGCCATGCTCGATCAGCACCTGCTTGCGGGATTGGTCGCCGTTGTACATGGCCTGCAGCTGAGAGCAGGTCACGTGGCTCTCATCCACCACCAGCAGCCAGTCGTCGGGGAAATAATCGATCAGGCATTCAGGCGGCGTACCGGCGGGGCGGCCGGCCAGATGGCGGGCGTAGTTCTCCACGCCGTTGCAGTAACCCACCTGCTCGAGCATCTCGAGGTCGTAGGTGGTGCGCTGCTCCAGCCGCTGGGCCTCCAGCAGGCGCCCCTGAAGGTTGAGCGCATCGAGGCGCTCGCGCAGTTCAGCGCGGATCGCCTTGATCGCCCCCTCGAGCCGCTCCTTGGGGGTCACGAAGTGCTTGGCGGGGTAGATGTTGATCTGATCGAGGCTCTGGAGGATCTCGCCGCTGGTGGGATCCACATAGCGAATCGCCTCCACTTCATCGCCAAACAACTCGATCCGCACCAGCCGGTCTTCGTAGGCCGGGCCGATCTCCAGCACATCGCCCCGCACCCGGAAGCGGCCACGGGAGATCTCAATGTCATTGCGGGAATACTGGTTGTTCACCAGCTCCCGCAGCGAACCGCGCAGGTTGAGCGCTTCGCCCACCCGGAACTTCACCGCCGCCTTCAGATATTCCGAAGGGATGCCAAGGCCGTAGATGCAACTGATCGAGGCCACCACGATCACATCCTTGCGCTCAAACAACGAGCGAGTGGCGGAGTGACGCAGCATGTCGATCTCTTCATTGATCGATGCCGTCTTGGCGATATAGGTATCCGAAACCGGCACGTAGGCTTCGGGTTGATAATAGTCGTAATAGGAGATGAAATATTCAACGGCGTTATTGGGGAAAAACTCCCGCAACTCATTGCAGAGCTGGGCCGCCAGCGTCTTGTTGTGGGCGAGCACCAGGGTGGGCCGCCCGGTTCGGGCGATCACGTTGGCGATCGAAAAGGTCTTGCCGGTGCCGGTGGCCCCCAAAAGGGTCTGATACCGCTCACCGCTCTCCACACCGGCGGTGAGGGCGGCGATCGCCGTGGGTTGGTCCCCCTTGGGCGCGTAGGGGGCGTGGAGCTGGAACGAAGCCATGGCCCCATTGTCTCGGAAACCACCAGCCGCTGTGAACCGCAGGCCGTGGCTTGGATGGCTGGATGGCTGATCCCAGCATGCGATGAGACCCCAGGCCACAGGTGCCTGCCTGAGCTTCCGATCCGGTTCAAGCGAGCCGAGAGGCCTTCAGGCCAGCGGACTGCCAGAAAACTGACCCATGGCCCGAAGCCAAGGCACAAGTCCCAGTACACGCAGCAAAAAGAAACTGGCGAAGCTGTAGACGAGTGAACCGAGGGCCGCACTCACCAGACCGTTGCGAAGACGGAAGCCCTGAATCAGCCAGGCGGTGAACCCGAACAGGAGGATGGAGATCAGCCACTCAAACAAAAAGCCCACCGGCAGCAGCCCGCCGAGGGTCGTGATCATTTTGAACGGGGTAAGGATC
>Ga0114976_10002480_pt1 | contig 11578 bp, 7 predicted proteins | sample S_130805_EF_Meta_FD_87319 | JGI IMG/M metagenome (GOLD analysis project Ga0114976, IMG submission 87319) | Freshwater microbial communities from Lake Simoncouche, Canada to study carbon cycling - S_130805_EF_MetaG | ecosystem: Environmental > Aquatic > Freshwater > Lake | place: Lake...
AGGATGCGATCGCTGACGTCGTCGAAATTCTGCGTGAAGGTGACTTCTACCGGCCGAACCATCAGGTCATCTTCGGTGCCATTCTCGACCTCTACGGCCGAGGCGAACCAGTCGATGCGGTCACCCTGTCCGCTGAGCTGACACGCATCGGAGAACTCGTCCGGGTGGGTGGCGCCCCTTACCTGCACACACTTGTGCAAATGGTTCCCACGGCGGCCAACGGTTCCTACTACGGCACCATCGTTCGCGAGAAGGCCATCCTTCGTCGGCTGGTCGAGGCTGGCACCCGCATTGTGCAGATGGGCTACGCCGGCACTGGTGACGTTGATGATGTTGTCGATCGTGCGCAGGCCGAGGTCTACGAGGTCACCGACAAGCGCACGAGCGAGGACTACGCACCCCTCAGCGCATTGATGGGCGATGCGCTTAACGAGATCGAGGCCATCGGTAATCGCGGCGGCGAGATGATCGGTGTGCCCACCGGCTTTGCCGAGTTGGATCGCATCACCAATGGCCTGCATCCGGGCCAGTTGATCATCCTCGCGGCGAGGCCCGCCTTAGGTAAAGCGCTCGCTCTTGATACCCCTCTTCCCACCCCCACGGGTTGGACCACCCAAGGGGAGGTCCTTCCTGGAGATGAAGTCATAGGGCACGACGGTCTTCCCACGCGAGTGATGGCCGTGAGCACGATCTGGCACGAACGCCCTTGCTATCGCGTGAACTTCAGTGACGGATCATCCATCGTCGCCGACGCCGAGCATGAGTGGCTCACCGATACCCGAGCGTCACGCAAGTCCGCACAAGTCGCGAGGTCAGGTGCTGGCGGTGTGCGTCAGCAGCGAACACTTCCTGGCGTCCGCACCACCGAAGAACTGGCGCGCACGGTGTATTGCAACACCAAGGACAAGCGACTGAACCACAGTGTCTCGTTGGCGGCGCCGCTCGACCTTCCGTCCCGCGACTTCCTCATTGCGCCCTACGTGCTTGGCGTGTGGTTGGGCGATGGCACCTCCGCTGCCGCCCATTTCACCAGTGCCGATCCGGAGATCGTCGCCCACGTTGAGGCCGAGGGATACGACGTTCCTGACTTGGGTGGCCTTCGCTACGGAATTCGTCTTGTGGAGCCGGAGCTTCTGCGCCAGCGTGAATGTTTGGTGTGCGGTGAGCTCTTTATCCCTCGCACCCCCGAGGTTCGCACCTGTGGCCGCACCTGTGGCGGACGACTCAAGATGTTCGTGGATCCGATCGGCCTTCGCCGCTGTCCTGACTGCAATCAGGAGTGTCGTGGGTTTGTGCGATGCGGCCCGTGCACCCGAGACCATGGCTCGGTGCAGGCGCTCCTACGCAAGATCGGGGTACTGAACAACAAGCACATCCCTTCCGACTACCTCCGCGGATCAATCAGACAGCGGCGCGATCTCCTCGCCGGACTGCTGGATACCGACGGGACGGTCACGTCCACGGGAAACATCCAATTCACCACTACCTCGTCCGTGCTTGCCGATGGCGTGCACGAGCTCGTCGTGAGCCTTGGTTATCGGTGTTCTGTGGCAACCAAGGCCGTGATGGGTCGATCGCCCGCGTCCAGTACGGCCTACAACATCAACTTCACGACAGACGAGCAGGTGTTCCGGCTTGAGCGCAAGAACCTGCGACACAAGGAGCGACTGTCTCTCGGTGGTGTCGCCCGACGCACTACGCGTTTGATCACGTCGGTCGAACGGGTTGAGTCGGTTCCGGTTCGATGCATCGAGGTTGAAAGCCCGGCACATTTGTACTTAGCCGGAAGATCCATGATCCCGACCCACAATTCCACGCTAGGTATGGACATTTGTCGCTCGGCTTCCATCAAGAATGGTTTGGCGACAGTGTTCTTCTCGCTCGAGATGGGTCGCAACGAGATCATCATGCGTTTGCTGGCCGCCGAGGCACAGGTTCCGTTGCACCATATGCGCTCAGGCACCATGAGTGATGCGGACTGGACTCGTTTGGCCTCGCGCATGGGAATTGTCAGCGAGGCACCCCTGTTCATCGACGACTCACCCAATATGACTCTCACCGAGATTCGCGCGAAGTGTCGCCGCCTCAAGCAGCGCCACAACTTGCGCATGGTGGTCGTCGACTACCTGCAGCTCATGACCAGTGGCAAGCGCGTCGAGAGTCGCCAGCAGGAAGTTTCGGAGTTCTCGCGGTCTCTCAAACTCCTCGCCAAGGAGCTCGACGTCCCCGTGATCGCGATCAGCCAGCTCAACCGAGGCCCCGAGCAGCGCACCGACAAGCGGCCCATGCTGTCCGACCTACGCGAGTCGGGATCGCTCGAGCAGGACGCCGACATGGTGATTTTGCTCCATCGTGAGGACGCCTACGAGAAGGAATCCCCCCGCGCCGGCGAGGCCGACTTCATCATCGCCAAACACCGCAACGGACCTACGGGCACCGTAGGGGTCGCTTTCCAAGGCCACTACTCCCGATTCGTGGACATGGCCCAGAACTAGCCACCTACCGACGGCGCCGTTGGGCTGCAATACTGCGCCCCGTGATCGATCTCGACAATGTCGTCAAAACCTTCGGCACCACCCGTGCCCTCGATGGGCTCACCCTCCATGTGGATGAGGGTGGCATTCACGGCTTCCTCGGGCCCAACGGTGCAGGAAAAACCACCACGCTGCGTATCTTGCTCGGACTGCTCAAGCCAGACACTGGCACCGCACGTCTCTTCGGTGCCGATCCGTGGGTCAAGCCAGAGGAACTCCATCGGCGACTCGCGTATGTTCCGGCCGAAGTGTCCCTGTGGCCAGGGCTGACCGGCGGCGAGACCATCGAGGCCCTGGGGCGCATGCGCTGGGGATATAGCCCGAAGCGCCGCGACGAACTCATCACGCAATTCGACTTCAACCCCCGCACCAAGGTCTCCGCGTACTCCAAAGGAAATAGGCAGAAGGTCGCCCTTATCGCGGCGCTGGCCTGCGATGTGGATGTGTACCTCTTTGATGAGCCCACCGATGGGCTGGACCCGTTGATGGCCGAGGCTTTCCGCGAGTGTGTTCGAGATCTGCACACGCGTGGCCGAACCATTCTGCTTTCGAGCCACGTTCTCGCTGAAGTCGATGCGGTGTGCGATCAGGTCACCATCATCCGCAAAGGAAAGGTTGTGGAGTCGGGGATGCTATCTGATCTCAAGAAGGTTGCCCTGCACACTATCTCCGCAGTTTTTGAAGGCGATCTCACCGTTGCAGACATTGCGGGTGTGACGAACGTGAGCATTGTCGGTAAGACCTTTACTGCGTCTGTCGACACAGCATCGGTCCCACTGGTCGTGAGCCGACTTGTGACCGCGAACGCCACATCACTCGAAGTTCGGCCACCGTCACTGGAGGAACTCTTCCTCACGTTCTACGACGGGAAGTCCACGACACCATGAGTGATGCACTGCCTCGCCTGGTGAACTTCACTGTTCGCCAGGATCGTTTCCGAATCCTGGCGTGGGCAGTTGCCTTGGGACTGCTTGTGCTGGCGACTGCTGCGGCCTGGAACAACCTCTATCCAACGCAGGAGTCACGAGAAGCTTTCGCGTCAGCTCTCGTATCCACTCCTGCAGTGACAGCCTTTCTCGGCCCGTTAAACGATGCCACCACCGTAGGAGGACTTACGGCCTGGCGATTGACCAGCATCCTCACGCTGGTGCTCGCACTTGTGGGCATCTTCTTGGTCGTGCGACATACGCGCACCGAGGCAGCGGCGGGGCGCACCGACCTGTTGCTGTCCGGCCAGCTGACTCGACAGTCGCTGCCGATCGCGGCTCTCGTGCCGCCACTTCTGACATACGCGTTGTTCGCGGTGATCTCGTGGATCGTGTTGATCGGCTTTGGTCAGGCACCCATGGGTTCACTCGTGTGTGTCACTGCCATCGTCACGAGTGCACTCACCTTTGTGGCGCTCGCACTACTCGCGGCAAATGTGTTTCCTACCAGTCGCGCCGCCAGTGGCGCCACGACACTTGTCACCGCCTTTCTCTTCCTTCTCTTCGTCGCGTCCAATACTGATTCCGGCGTCTCATGGCTGGGCATATTGACCCCATTCGGGTGGGCAAGTCGTGCCGGCGCCTTTGCAAGTAATAACTGGTGGTGGATCGCGCTTCCCGTCGCCGTGTTCCTCGTGGTGACGGCGGGAGCTGTTGTATCTACCGGTCGACGCGACGTAGGGGCCGCGCTCATTCCGCAACGTGAAGGACGCCAGTCGGGCGGCTTGTGGTCAGGGTCGCCGTTGGCATTGGCCTGGAGAGTTGATCGGGCATTGGTCTTCCTGTGGCTGGGTGCACTGACGGTGCTCGCCGTTATCGTCGGCATCCTCACCAAGTCTGCGACCACGTTGCTCGACTCAAGCCAGCAATTGCAGGAACTCGTCGAGCGTCTCGGTGGCTCGAGCAACTTCACGAATGCGTATGCCGTGAGCCTGATCGGTGCCATGTCACTGGCCACCACGGCGTTCGCCATCACGCTGGTGCTGCGAATCCATGACGATGAGGTTGAGGGTCGTACCGAGCTCATCCTCAGCACAGATGTATCCCGCCGACGTCTCCTGACCGCTCGCATCGTGATTGTCGGTGTTTCCACTCTGGCAATTCAGGCTGCAGTAGGTCTGGCGATCGGCGTGGCGTACACACTCGCCGCAGACGCGGGGTGGTCTCCCGTGGGCAATTACCTCGGCGTGGCACTACTCAATACAAGCGCCGTGTGGCTCATGGCTGCGGTGGCGCTGTTAGTCGCGGCTGCGAGCCCGAAATTCGCGTGGGTGGCGTGGGCGGCGTTTGCTTACGTGGTGGCCATGGGAGAACTCGGTGCACTTCTCAACTTGCCCACGTGGATTCAGGGCACCACTCCGTACTGGTTTGTACCTCGATGGCCGCTGGAAGCGTTCAACCTGCTCCCGGTTCTGATCCTGCTCCTGATCTCAGCAGCCCTCGTGGTGGGTGCGTATTTCGGATTGCGTCGTCGAGAGATTCCGGCCTAACGCACCGCGGGGAGGGTTTCCGCTGCCCCGGACATATTCGACGTAAGGGCAGCAGCGAACACTCGATGTGAATCCAGTGCCTCACGCGGGGTAGCACAACCGAACCGCTCTCCGAGTGCACCGGCGCGCTCAGCAAGATACGCCGCCCACATCTGTAACAGGGCATCAGTGAAGCCGAACTCAAAGATCCCGCCAGTGATAGTCGGCCACACGGACGCATTCCCCGGCTGGAACTCCTCCCAGACCTGCTCACTGCCGTGACGCGTGAAGCGCTGAACCACGGCAGGGTTGCGGGTGGAGAAGCGAACTCCACCATCCATGCCGATGGCCTCGAACGACCACGAATTCATATGGCCTGGGGCAATTCGTCGTGTCTCCCACAGCATTGAGAACTGGCGTGATCCTTGCGGTACTCGGCAAGCCAGAAGTGCGTTGTCCCAGGTGTCGCACGGCACAGGCGTTCCGTTTGGCCCTGGCCGCTGCGTGACGACATCGTCCAGCATGGAATAGACCGTGCTGGGGCGATAGCCAAGGCGAAGGGGCACGTGTGCAACATGCATGCCTAGATCACCCATCACCCCGATCTCGCCGCACGTCTCTATGCGTCGCTTCCAGTTGATGGGCTTGGTGCGATCGATGTCCGATGAGTGGGCAAATTGCGAACGCACATCGAGAAGTTCACCAAGCGCCCCCGACGCGGCGTGCGCGTAGGCACGAAGGGCTCCGGGGAAGAATGGCATCTCGCTCGAGACCCGAACGAAGGACGTGGATGACTCAATGGCGGTGACAATGCGTTGCGCCGCACCAAGGTCAATCCCGAACGGCTTCTCTCCTAGAAAGTCGCGGCCAGCATTGGCGACCGTGATGTAAAGCTCCTCGTGGAGGTTGTGCGGGACAGCGAGATAGAGCACATCAATGGAGTCGTCCTCCAGAAGAAGACGCCAGTCATCCACCAATGTCTTCACGGAGTCGATCTGGCGGAACCAGTCGAGAGCCGCAGGGTTGGGATCAGCCACCGCAACCACCTTGGGCTGCACTGGGTGGTCAATCAGGCTCATCCAGCGGCCGCACACGACAGCAAGTTCGCGGCCCATAAGGCCGCCTCCCACTATTCCGATGCGCACCTGCGTCATGACGCCTGCAGGATGGTGAGTGCCGCGTCCGCGTCGGCTCCGTCATGGAGCATGGCCATCAGTGCTCGCGTCATGCCTACCGGCTTGTCATGTTGAATGATGTTGCGGCCGTAAACCAGTCCGGCAATGCCTTGCTCCAGCAGCGCCTGCGTGCGCTGAAGCAACTCGGCTTCGGGAGCCTTACCGCCTCCTCGCACCAGAACGGGGATGTCACCTGCAATACGGATGACCTGGTGGTACTGGCTGGGATCATCGGTGGGATCAGCCTTGATGATGTCGGCCCCTAACTCCACGGCTTGGCGTACAAGGGGCAAGATCTTGTCGAGGTCACCGTTGACTCCGTAGGAGCCGGTGGGTGTCTCTTTCATCACCAGTGGCTCGACCATGAGTGGCATCCCGTAGCGCTCGCAGTCCTGCTTGACCGCAAGCACCGCGCGAATACATGCTTCGCGCACCTGAGGGCGCCCGGGCAGGTCGAACAGATTGACCACGACACATGCGGCATCAAGCCGCACGCCCGCCAGAGCGGCGTCAGGAATCGTCAGATCAAACATGTGATCAGGCAGGGGCGAGCCGTAGACGTTGGCAATGTCTGTGCGTAATACCAGCGCGGGGCGATCACGCCCTCCTTGCGCCTGCAACAGGCGTGCTTGCCCAGGAGTGAGCTGAATGGCGTCGGGACCCGCGGCGGCAAGGGTGTCGACTGCCGAGGCGAGGTCCTCGATACCCGCAAGGAAAGTTCGCTCACCAAAAAATCCGTGGTCAATCGCGATGTCGAGGCATCGCCCTGACGTGGGATTGAAGAGGCGGCGCATCCGGTAGGCAACGTCACTCACGGCAGACTCCTTGCTTGGGTGTTGCGGGCGGGGGTGGGCTCGCATCAGTAACGTAATGGTTTGTCGTAGTGCCCAGACCCTCGGGAGTGAAATGTCGGTTGACGTGCTCCTGGGCGTTGACGTCGGGACCAGTGCTATCAAGGCCGTTGCGGTGTCGCCTTCGGGACTCACACTCTCCGTTCACTCCGCGCCTACGCCATGGCGGCGCGAAGGACCCCACTTCGACATCGACCCGCATACGCTCGCCAGCGCCGTCACTGAGGTCCTCGTGCGCGCGGCGAAAGCAGCTGGCGGGACGGTCGTAGGAATCGGCGTCACGGGAATCGCCGAGACAGGTGTGCTGCTGGATTCGCAGGGTCGCGCATGTGCGCCCGCCCTGGCGTGGTTTGACCCACGGGGCGATGCGTCACGAGTCAAGGCTGCCGTGTCGGATGTCGAATTTCGTCGGGCCACCGGCATGCGGCTCAACAGCAAACCCTCGATCGCCAAGATCCAGTGGCTCTACGACAACATTTCGTCCGCGCGCGATGCGGTTGTACATCTGGGTGTCGGCGACTGGATCGTGCATTGCCTCGGCGGCGATCAGGCGACTGAGGTTTCTGTGGCATCTCGCACGGGACTGATGGATGTCACGTCCACCAAATCATGGGGTCCCGGAGTCGAACTCATGGGAGATCTCCTGCCGGCCCGGCGTGCGTGGGCAGGTGACGACCTTGGTAGGGCCGTGGGTGATATCCCAGACATCCTGCGCGGGGCCGTGCTCACCAATGGCGGGCATGACCATCAAACGGCCTGCCTCGTGGCGGGTGCCGCACACCCGGGAGTGCTCTTCGATTCGCTCGGCACAGCGGAGGCTCTCATTCGGGTCGTCCACCCGGTGTCGAAGGACGCCATTGAGCGGCTCACCGGATCGGACATCAGCGTCGGTCAGACGATGCTTCGTGAGCACCAGGTGTTACTCGCTGGTCGGCTCACGGGACTTTCGCTCGAACGCATTGCTTCGCTCGTCGGTGCGCAATCTCGCGAGCAACGTCAAGATCTTGGCACTCAGGCAGCGGCGCTCACCCGCGACTCCACCTTCCCCCGGCTCACGGACGTAGGTAACGATCACATCAGCGTCGTGGACATCACTGATGGTGTGAGCCCCGCTTCCTTGTGGCATGCCGCTGTCGATGACCTTGTCGAATTTACCAATGCCCCTCTGGAGTTGATGGATGAAGTGGCGGGATCACACGAGTCATCCGTCGTCGTGGGGGGTTGGATTCGCAATCCCATGATGGCGGCCGCCAAGACACGGCAGTTGGGCGACTATCGCGTACTCGACGTCGATGAACCAGGGGCGTATGGCGCCGCCTTTACCGCGGGTGTCGCTGCGGGCCTCCTTGAGCTTCCGGCGCTTGGCAAGGAACCACAGTGGCTCAGTGCGTGAGCCAGTACTTCACCAAGACCACGATCACACCAACAAAGCCGTACGCAACGGCGTAAATCAGGACGCCCCGCCAGCCAAGGCCCACCCGACGCCCCGCAAACGTGCCCCAACCCACGAGGTTGGCAGTACCCAGGACGAGCAGGATGTTCGCCGCTGAGCTCGCGGAAACGTTGAAAGCGAGCAAGGGAGCCAAGATCACCAGTGTGATCACAGCAATGTAGAAGAACTGAAGGTTGTGTCGCACGATGTGACCCATGGCCTTGGCATCGAGCCGAGTCTGCGTGCGCACCTCGTAACCCAAGGCGTCTGCGAACGCATGTGCAACGGCGACCGCGGCCACCGGCGCGAACGCGGCACCGAACACCTTTCCCCACTGACTCCAGGAAAGCTCGGTGTCTTGGAAGTCCAACAGAGCCAAACCGGACATCAGGATGATCGTCGAGTAAACCGCGATGCGCGGGTCGATCGGAAGCCCCGCGATGTGCAAAGAAAGCAGCGCCTCTTCGCGCTCTTCTGGATTCTCGCTGTGGCGATCAGTGGCGGATGACATGTGGCAGAGCCTGCCATGTCGTGACCAGCGGTCAGGCGTTGCGACTGGCGGCGATCACCGTGACATCGTCGCGATTCCATGACGTAGCTCGGTGACGGACGTGGGCCAGCAGCAGTTGGATGACCTCATCCGGCCGTTGCCGAATACCTGGGTCGAGGCCGACGATGAAGTTCGCCAGCTCCGATTCATCCCAGTGGTCGTCAGGCTTGACCTCGACTTCCACCAGGCCGTCGGTGAATCCCACGACCACGTCACCATCTGTGTAAGGCATCATCCGGGTCGACCAGTAACCGCCTAAGGACGACACGAGTGGTCCAGTGGATTCGCAGAGGTGCTGAGACCCGTCGGCTCGCACGAGCACAGCCGGCAGGTGTCCGGCGTTGCACCAACTCAAGGTGTGCTGGTGTGGTGCAATCTCGAGAATCACCGCCGTGACGAAGTGCCCGGGATGTGTCATGGAAACTGAAGCCTTATCGATGGCGGTCGACAACGATTCTCCCGTGAGTAGGGCGGCACGGATGATCCCGCGTACCCGTAAGGCGGTCACGCCTGCAACCGGGTCGTGTCCAGACACGTCGGCGATGACGAGGGCGATCGATCCATCGGGGCGTGGAACTGCTTCCCACCAATCGCCCGCGATGACCCCTTCGGAGGCCATCGTGGCGCCTGCAATGGCTACCCCTTCGACGGGAGGTACTTCAGGTGCCGCAAGTTCATCGCGCATAGCCGCGGCAAGCGGCGCATCTTGCATGAGCGCCTGCCGTGCTGCGGTTGCCTCATCGATTTCCTTGACCAGCCCGCGCCTGAGTTGCTCTGCATCTTTGGCCACCGCCATGAGTTCGGGTGGACCAGCTGCTCGCACCGGAGTGCGATGATCAGGCTCATTCGCGGCCCTCTTCAAGTCATGGCGAATGTGCATCAACGGAGTGAGCACCCACCGCTGCATCCCGAAGACGAAGTACGCCACCATCGCTGTGATGATTGCGCTGATGAGAACGAGGATGATGCCCAGAATCGTGGCGAATCCGCTTGCGGAGTGAACGGATTCATCGCGACGCATATTGATGGCGTGACTGAGGTCTCGTGAGGCCGTGGTCATTGCTGAATACGCCTCCTTGGAGGCGGCGGACCCCGTCAACTTCATTGCCTTCGTGCGCCGTCCGGCATCGAGTGCGGTGACGATGGGGGTGCCCACCGCATCCACCCATGCGGTTTGGGTAGCCCGAGCAGTCACAACAAGAGCACTGAGCGAGGCTTCATCATCGACAATCGCGTCGTCGATCTGCTTCAGGAGTGTGGTGGCCTGCCCCACCGAGGTCCGATAGTCCTGGACAGAATCTCCCCGACTCAGCAGCGTGGCGTCAGCCAAAGCGAGGCTGGCGTTGGCCTGCGCGAGCGTGAGTGCAGCGGAGAAGTCAGCGGCCGGGGAAAGCTGGTCATTTATCGAAGCATTGGCTGACACGGTCCGCGAGAACTGCACCAACAGAACGATCGTCATAAGAACGATGACCCCGAGCGCGACTACGGAAGTCAGCACGGTTCGGCGTTGCAGCGTCACAGCCTCAGGCTAGCCGGATGTCACCTTCTGTGTGCGCGGTTGAACTTCACGCACCGTCGTGAGGGCCTCGACCATCGGCTCCTCAAGGCGAAGCGATCCGGTCACACTCAGATGGGTCGCATCCTGAAACCACGGCTCTCCGTCTATGCGCGCCCAGCAACTGCGGTCATCGCACAACGCAGGGAAGGGGTCAACGAGTGTGAGTCTGGGTACCTGTGCCGCAATGCTCTGCTCAGTTGTGAGTGCCGGGGCCCGCTGGCGATCAAGGGCGCTTCGACCCTTGCGGTAGTCACCTGCCCCAAATGCCTGTGCCGCGATTGACGTCCGATCGACGTATCCGGTCATCTCAGGTACCGCGTGAACGACCACGACAGGGATCCCGGCCGTGGATAGCTTCGTGACGACTGACCTCAGCGCTCGCGCGTACAGGTCGGTTGCCTCCGCGACACTGTCCGCCCGTGAGCCATCGGAACGTGCAACGGTGCGCCAGCGAAGCTCGGGATGCACGTAGCCGGTACTGCGATTGGCAATGACGACGGCCAGCGGCCTCGTCCGGAGTGCGTAGGACAACACGTCCTCCTGCCACGAGGCGCAGGGAATGTCATGGGATCCACTGCTGGGCAGGCCAAGGAACGGACAACCGGTATGGCTCGTGACCTGCGTGCTGAACCCGAGCGAGGCGGCGGCTGCGATGAGCCCGTCGGCAACGGCGTACGCCTGAGAGTCGCCCGCCAGTAAGACGCTGGGTGCGCCACTGGGTCCGAATGTGCAGGTGGTCGTTGTCAAAGGCGCGTTAACGCATCCGGCTTTCACGACAGCATGCTGTGAGCGAAGGCCGCCACTTACGGACACATCGTCGCCCGCTGATTCAGTCATGACGTCGGGATTGAGTGACGTGTTCTCGGAGGGTGCAGTCGGACGTGCGGCACCACCACTCACGGGTGCAGGCTCCGCTGCGGCTTCTTTAAGGCCCCACCCGGTGTTCGCCCCGATCAGCAAGACAAGGCAGGCAACGAGGGGTGGTGTCAGCGTGCCGATCGGTACGGCTGTGCGCTGCCACAC
>Ga0114976_10002481_pt1 | contig 11573 bp, 12 predicted proteins | sample S_130805_EF_Meta_FD_87319 | JGI IMG/M metagenome (GOLD analysis project Ga0114976, IMG submission 87319) | Freshwater microbial communities from Lake Simoncouche, Canada to study carbon cycling - S_130805_EF_MetaG | ecosystem: Environmental > Aquatic > Freshwater > Lake | place: Lake...
CCCTGGCGGCGGGTGTCATTGCGGCCGGGAACCACGAACAGCACGTTGGCGCCGAGGCTGCTCAGCTGGCCCTCCGCCAGGTTCTGGGCCCCTTTCCCCACCCCCACCAGGGTGATCACCGAGGCATTGCCGATCACGATGCCCAGCATGGTGAGCAGGCTGCGCAGCCGGTTCGAAGTCAGGGTGGTGAGGGCCATCCCGACGGTCTCACGGATCGGTAGACGGGAAGCCATGGTGGGGGGCGCTGCCCTACAAGATTGGCTTGGCGCTGACCTCAATGGGGTTGAGGGCCCCGCGATGCACCACGCCTTCGTGGACCGTGAGCGTGACGATTTCACCTTGGAGCAGATCCACCGTGGCATTGGCCACGCCCACGATCACGGGGATGCCAAGGCGCTCGGCGATCACGGCCGCATGACTCTGGCGACCTTCCTGCTCGGTGATCACCCCCTTGGCCCGGCGGATGGCTTCCAGATAGTCGTCCGAGGTTTCGCGCACCACGAGAATTTCACCGCTTTGCAGCTGGGCGGCCTCCTCAGCTGAACGCGCCAGGCACACCTTGCCGCTCACCGAGCCGCTGCCGATCCCCGTTCCCCGTCCGAGGATGGCCGACACCAGGCCCACCCGCACCAGATCGGTGGACCCGCTCACCCCCTCGAGGGTTCCCTGGGTCTGCACCACCAGCTCGCCCTCGTGGAGCAGGCCCATTTCCTGGGCCACGCCCATCGCCACATTGAAGGTGCTGCCGCTGTTCACCTGTTTGGCGATCAGCAGGGGTGTCACCCCCCACACCAGTTGCAGTTGTCTGGCCACGTTCACCTCGCTGGTGATCGCCAGGATCGGGGTGCTCGGCCGGAACTTGCTCACGTTGCGGGCGGTGGAGCCGCTCTTGGTGAGGGGGAGGATCGCCGCGGCATTGAGCTGCCGGGCGATGCTGCTCACTGCCTGGCAGATCGCATTGGGAATGGTGGTGGCCATGTGGCTGTCGAGCTCCCGGCGGGGGTAATCCCGCTCGATGCGCCGGGCGATCTGGGCCATGGTGGCCACCGCCTCCACGGGGAAGTCGCCCACCGCGCTTTCGTTCGAGAGCATCACGGCGTCGGTGCCATCGAGGATGGCGTTGGCCACATCGCTCACCTCGGCGCGGGTGGGCCTGGGGCTCGACACCATTGAATCGAGCATCTGGGTGGCAGTGATCACCGGGATGCCCAGGCTGTTGGCCTTGCGGATCAGTTCCTTCTGCAGCAAGGGCACCTCCTCGGCGGGCATCTCCACCCCCAGATCACCGCGGGCCACCATCACCCCGTCACACAGGGGAAGGATGGCGTCGATGGCGTCGATCGCCTCGAATTTCTCAATCTTGGCCACCACCGGGGTGGCATGGCCGTGGCTGCGAATCAGCTCCCGGATCTCCTGCATGTCGGAGGGGTTGCGGACGAAACTGAGGGCCACCCAGTCGACGCCCTGTTGCAGGCCGAACGCCAGATCCTCACGGTCTTTGTCGGTGAGGGCCCGGATTGAGAGCTGCACATCGGGGAAGTTCACCCCTTTGTTGTTCGAGAGCACCCCACCCACCGTGACGCGGCAATGGAGGTTCTGCTGCTCCACATCCACCGTCTCCACCACCAGCTCCACCTTGCCGTCATCGATGAGGATGCGACTACCGATCGGTACCTCGGAGGCCAGTGTGCTGTAAGTGACCGTGGCGATCGAGCGATCGCAGGCCACCGCGCGGGAGGTGAGGGTGAAGGGATCACCGTTGGCCAAGGCGATCGGACCATCGGCAAAGCGGCCGAGTCTGATCTTCGGGCCCTGAAGGTCCTGGAGGATGCCCACATGCACGCCGAGTTCGTCGGCCACCTGGCGGATCGTGGCGATCCGCACGGCGTGGTCGGCGTGGTCGCCGTGGGAGAAGTTGAGCCGGAAGGTGGTGGCACCGGCATCGATCAGGCGGCGCAGCATCTCGGCCGACTCGGTGGCCGGGCCGATCGTGGCCACGATCTTGGTGCGACGCATGAGATGGGGCTTGGCCATGGACCACCACTACCAAGGGCGGAAACTACCATCCGGCCCAGCACTGCCCCGCTCGCGATGGACTTCCAGGCCTACCAGGAGCGATCCCGCACCACCGCCCGCTATCCGGATGCGGGACGCAACCCGATTTATCCCACCCTGGGGCTGTGTGGCGAGGCCGGTGAGGTGGCCGAAAAGGTGAAGAAGGTGTTGCGCGATGGCGGCGGTGCCTTCAGTGAGGCGGTGCGGGACGACCTGCTCCTGGAACTGGGCGATGTGCTCTGGTACGTGGCGCAGCTGGCTACCGAGCTGGATCTGAGCCTGGACACCATCGCCGAGACGAATCTCGCCAAGCTGGCCAGCCGCGCAGCCCGTAACGTGATTGGCGGTGACGGGGATCGACGCTGATGCAACCGGTTCCTGGGAACACCATCAAAATTGTGCTGGGTCTGTTGCTCGGCTTGGCCCTTGGCCTGATGCTCTGGCAGCTGCTGCCGGCCTCCGCCATGGCCGCGGAGCTTGAGGTGGGCCAGGTGCGCCTCGAGCCCTGTCCGCTGGACGATCCGGGCAGCCAGAGCGGCATGAAACGTGCTGCGGGCGCCAGTTGCTACGCCCTGCGGGGCGAGGTGCTGAATCCCGGCCGGCAGAGCGTGGTGGATACGGATGTCTTCGCCCTGATTCTTGACGCCAGTGGCGAACCGGTGCTGCCCAACCGCAGCCGGGTGGGCTCGATCGGTGATGTTCCGCCCGGCCGCTCCGAATTTGCCCTCCGGCTGGCTGTGCCTCCGGGAACGCCCGGACCTTTTCAGGTGCGCAAGGTGCGGGCGCGGGGCTTTTCGGCTCCCGTGAGGATGCGGGCCGCTCCTGACCAGGAGAAGCTGCCCCTGGAGGAAGCGCTGGGCTGATCCTGAACGCTCGGGCGTTTCCCCGGTAAGGGAAACGCCCGAGCGCAGCAGCTCGATCAGTAGCCGATGCCAGAGCCGGCCAGGCTGGTGGCACCAAAGCCCAGTAGACCCTGGGCCAGTTGCAGGGCCACGAAGGCCACCAGCGAGGAAAGGTCGAGGCCGCCCACGGGTGGGATCAGGCCGCGGAAGGCGTTGAGGTAGGGATCGGTGATCGCGCTGACGCTCGAGAGAATCGGATTGCTCCAGTCGAGGTTGGGAAACCAGCTCAACAGCACCCGCACCAGCAGGAACAGGGTGTAAATGCTGAGGGTCTGGGCCAGCACCTGCAGCACGAAGACAACGATTTCCATGGGTGGAGGCTGGGGAGATCAGACGGAATCAAACCTGAATCTATTCAGCGCTCGCCCGATCAGCCGGACCGGCTGCACCGCATGGCTGATCGGATCAGGGATCCGCATCAGGCGGCTGCGGGTGGCGTTGTCTCGCTGCCTTCCAGGGCCGATCGGGGGGTGAGGGATGCGTTCGCTGCCACGTCATCGGGGGGGGCCTCGGAGGCGAGTTCCAGCTGGCGGCTGCGCAGGTCAGGAACCCCCAGGCCCTGGGCCCGTGGCATCTGCCCTTGAACGGCAAACGTTCGGTGGAATTTCTCGCTCAGGCTCAGCCAGTAGGAGCGGCCATCGCTCTGGCGGCGACGTTCGATGAAGTTCTGCGCCAGCAGCTCCTTGATGTGGTCGTAGGCGCCGGAACCGCGCAGTTCCACCAACTCCGATTGGAGGATGCGCTTCTTGAGGGCGATCGTGGCCAGGGTCCGCAGGGAGGCGGTGGAAAGGTCGACCGGCAGCAGGTTCTGCACCAGATCACCGAGGCCCTCCCGCAGCTGCAGGCTGTAGCGGCTGCCCTCCTGGTGGATCTCCAGGGCCGTGTCTCGGTGGGCGTAGTCGGCCATGAGGGTGATCAGGGCCAGCTCCGCCGTTTCCCGTTCCAGGCCCGCCACCTCGGCCAGTTCGGCCAGGGTGAGCGGGCGGCCCTTGAGGTAGAGAATCGCCTCAAGCCGGGCGGGGATGGACAGGGTTTCCAGGGCCAGGGCGGCCGCTTTGTCCGGCCCGTTTCCGCTGGCTTCTGCCGCCTGCCGCTCCGCGGGGGATCCGGTGGCCTGGGCTGCCGTCTCGGGACTGGCCATGGGCGGTCCTGGGCGGAGATGGCCTGAACCGTATCGCAGGCCTCAGGTCGCCACCAGAGGGGGCTGGTGGGGAAGGTTGCCGGCCTGCTGCCCCAGGAACAGCCGGTAGGCCGGGTTGGCGGTCTCATCCCAGTGGGGAAAGGGCAGACCGTTCACGAACCGCTCCCACTCGCTGCGTTCGTGCCGCGGCACCTGCACGCCCACCACGATCCGCCCCACGTCGGCGCCATGGTTGCGGTAGTGAAAGATGCTGATGTTCCAGCTGGGATGCAGGCTGCTCACAAAGGCCATCAAGGCGCCGGGACGTTCCGGGAATTCGAAGCGGTAGAGGAGTTCCTCCCCCTGGTCGAGGGCCTCCCCGGCGCTGGCCGGCAACCGGCCACCCACCATGTGGCAGAGGTGGAGCTTTGCGAGTTCGTTGCCGGAGAGATCGAGGCAGGGGAAGCCCTCGCCCTGCAGCTCCGCCATCAACCGGCGGGTGTCGGCATGGCCGTTGATCTGCACCCCCACAAAGATGTGGGCCAGCCGGGGGTCGGCGAGGCGGTAGGAGAACTCGGTGAGGCTGCGCTGCCCCAGCACCGCACAGAAGCGGCGCAGGCTGCCGGGTTGTTCGGGGATCTCCACCGCCAGCAGCGCTTCCCGTTCCTCCCCCAGCTCGGCCCGTTCGGCCACGAAGAGCAGGCGGCCGAAGTTCATGTTGGCGCCGCAGGCCACCGCCACCAGGGTGCGGTCCCGCAGGCCCCGTTGCTGCACATCCGCCTTCATGCCGGCCACCGCCAGGGCACCGGCCGGCTCGAGGATCGAGCGGGTGTCCTCAAACACATCCTTGATGGCAGCGCACACCGCGTCGGTGTCCACTGTGACCATCCGATCCACGTAGCGCCGAGCCAGGTCAAAGGTGAGTTCCCCCACCTCGCGCACGGCCACCCCATCGGCGAAGAGCCCCACCGTGTCGAGCCGCACCCTCCGCCCCGCCGCTAGGGAGCGGGCCATGGCATCGGCGTCCACCGGCTCGACGCCGATGATCTCCACCTGGGGCCAGAGGTTTTTTACGTAGGCGGCGATGCCAGCGATCAGGCCACCACCCCCCACGGCCACATAGATGGCGTGGGGAGGTTCGGAGCACTGGCGCAGGATCTCCAGGGCGATGGTGCCCTGGCCGGCGATCACATCGGGATCGTCGAAGGGGTGGATGAAGGTGAGCCCCCCTTCCATCTCCAGCCGGCGGGCCTCGGCGTAGGCGGCGTCGTAATTGTCGCCGTGGAGCACCACCTCGGCGCCGCGGGCCGCCACCGCCCGCACCTTCATCTCCGGTGTGGTGACCGGCATCACGATCACGGCGCGGCAGCCCAGTCGCTGGGCGGCCAGGGCCACACCCTGGGCGTGGTTGCCAGCGCTGGCCGCGATCACGCCCCGGTCGAGCTCCGCGCGGCTGAGGCCCACCATGCGGTTGTAGGCGCCGCGCAGCTTGAAGCTGAACACCGGCTGCAGATCCTCCCGTTTGAGCAGGACCCTGTTGCCCAAGCGCTCCGAAAGGTTGGGGGCGGGATCCAGGGGGGATTCAATCGCCACGTCGTAGACGCGGGCCCGCAGGATTCGCTGCAGGTAGGACGCCGGCTCCGGTGGGGTGGTGGCGCCGGGGACCCGAGCGGCCTCCGGCATTCCGGCGGGCTGTTCGGGCTGGGGCAGGGCGTTGACGTCAGCATTCATCGAACCAGTCTCGCAATCAACCGCTGGAACGGTTGCGGTTGTCGCCATCCACCCGTCGGCACCACGTACATTGGATCTCTAGGGAGCCTGAAGGCATGCATCTCAGCGCGTTGAGCCATCCCAACCAGCTGCATGGCCTCTCCATCACGGAACTGGAAGCCGTGGCGCGCCAGATTCGCGAACGCCACCTAGAGGTCGTGTCCACCAGTGGCGGTCACCTCGGCCCGGGGCTGGGGGTGGTGGAACTCACCTTGGCCCTATACCAAACCCTTGACCTTGACCACGACCGCGTCGTCTGGGATGTGGGACACCAGGCTTACCCCCATAAATTGATCACCGGCCGTTACGCCGATTTCCACTCCCTGCGCCAGAAGGGTGGCGTGGCCGGCTACCTCAAACGCAGCGAGAGCCGCTTCGACCATTTCGGTGCGGGGCATGCCTCCACCAGCATCTCGGCCGCCCTAGGGATGGCCCTGGCCCGTGATGCCCGCAAGGAACAGTTCAAATGCGTTGCGGTGATCGGCGATGGGGCCCTCACCGGCGGCATGGCCTTAGAGGCGATCAATCACGCCGGCCACCTGCCGCGCACCAATTTGCTGGTGGTGCTCAACGACAACGACATGTCGATCAGCCCTCCGGTCGGCGCCCTCTCCACCCACCTCAACCGCATGCGGCTCAGCAAGCCGGTGCAGTTCATCCAGGACAACGCCGAAGAGGCGATTCGCCATCTCCCCTTCCTGCACGGAGAGCTTCCCACCGAGCTCAAGACCCTCAAGGAGAGCATGAAGCGGCTGGCGGTGCCGAAGCTCGGGGCCGTGTTTGAGGAGCTGGGCTTCACCTACATGGGCCCGATCGACGGCCACGACATCGCGGCCATGGTGCGCACTTTCGAGGCCGCTCACCGCACGGAGGGTCCGGTGCTGGTGCATGTGGCCACCACCAAAGGCAAGGGCTATCCCTATGCCGAAGCCGACCAGGTGGGGTACCACGCCCAGAGCGCCTTCGACCTGGCCACGGGCAAGGCCTACCCATCCAGCAAACCCAAGCCCCCTAGCTGGAGCAAGGTGTTTGGCCAGACCCTGGTCAAAATTTGCGAGCATGACCCCCGCGTGGTGGGTATCACCGCCGCCATGGCCACCGGCACCGGCCTCGATCTGCTCGAGAAGGCCCTGCCGAAGCAGTACTTCGACGTGGGCATTGCCGAACAGCACGCCGTGACGATGGCGGCCGGCATGGCCTGCGAAGGACTACGGCCTGTGGTGGCGATCTACAGCACCTTCCTGCAGCGCGCCTTCGACCAGCTCATCCACGACGTGGGCATCCAGAACCTGCCGGTCACCTTCGTGCTCGACCGGGCCGGCATCGTGGGGGCCGATGGTCCAACCCACCAGGGGCAATACGACATCAGCTACCTGCGGGCGGTGCCGAACTTCACCGTGATGGCCCCCAAGGATGAGGCCGAGCTGCAGCGCATGCTCGTGACCTCGATCGCCCACTCCGGACCCTGCGCTATCCGCATCCCTCGGGGCGAGGGCGAAGGCGTGCCCCTGATGGAGGAAGGGTGGCAGCCCCTGCAGATCGGCCGCGGGGAACTGCTCACCGATGGTGAAGACCTGCTGTTGGTGGCCTACGGCGCCATGGTGGCGCCGGCCATGGCCACCGCCGGCCTGCTCCAGGAGCAGGGCGTGCGGGCCGCCGTGATCAATGCCCGCTTCCTGCGGCCGCTTGATGAGGCCCTGATCCTGCCGATGGCCCGCCGCATCGGCCGGGTGGTGACCTTCGAGGAAGGAGCCCTGGCCGGTGGTTTTGGCGCTGCGGTGGTGGAAAGCCTCAACGACCACGATGTGCTGGTGCCGGTGTTGCGCCTTGGCATTCCCGATGTGTTGGTGGACCACGCCAGTCCGGATCAGAGCAAGGAGGCCCTCGGCCTCACCCCACCCCAGATGGCCGCTCGCATCCTGGAGCGCTTTGGCACCGCCATTCGCGCCGGCCATGGTGTGGAAGAGCGCCGCTCACCCGACGACCTTCGCACTCCAGTGGTGGCCTGAGCCCTTCGAGGTTCGGGGCGTTGCGCTGCCGGGTGCTGGTGGTGGGTGCCGGTCCCGCCGGCGCCGATCTGGCCCGGCAGCTGGCCGCCTACGGCGTGGATGTGCTGCTGGTGGAGCGCCTCCCCGATTTGCGCCGCGCCGCCTTCAGCAGCGCCGCCCTCCCCCTTGATGCCCTCGACCGTTTCGGCCTGCCGGCGAGTGTGGTGGCCCACAGGTGGAGCGGCTGGGAGCTTCTGGGCCCCGGTGAAGCCCGCCGGCGCTGGCAGGGTGGCAGGCCCCAGGGGGTGGTGCTTGATTTCGGGGCCTTGCGGGAGTGGCTGGTGGGGGAGGCGCAGCGCTGGGGAGCCCGGGTGCTGCTTGGCCATCGTGCCCTGGCCTGCCACCAGGACGCGGATGGGGTTCACACCGTCCTGCGCCGGGGCGATGGCCGTCGGCTTGAGGTTCACAGCGACTGGGTGATTGATGCCACGGGCCAGGAGCGGAGCCTGCTGGGCGAACCGCCGGCGGCCGGTCCTGGAGCCGAGACGCTGGTGGGCGGTGTGGGGCTGGAGTGGCTGGTGGAGGTGCCCCAGACCTGCTGGGAGCGTTGGAGCGATCGGTTGGCCTTCTGCATGGGCAGCGACTGGGTGGCCCAGGGCTACGGCTGGGTGTTTCCCATGCGGGCCCCGCGCCTCAAGCTGGGGGTGTGTCGCCTGCTCGACCCCGGCCGGGACCAGCCGCCCCTAGGGGGCGTGCTGGAGCGGTTGATCGAGCGCCTACTGGAGCCAGCCGAGCGGCAAGCCATGGTTGTGGTGGATCGCCATGGCGGCCTGATTCGCAGCAGCATCCACCGCCGTGAACCGCACCGCCGCGGCCGCCTGGTGGGGCTGGGGGATGCGGTGAGCACCGCCAACCTGCTGGGCGGCGAAGGAATCCGCCATGCCCTCACCAGCTCCCGGGTGCTTGCTCCCCTCCTCTTGGAGGAGCTGCAGGACCAAGGCACCATGGGCCGTTTCCTCGACCGTTACCCGAGGGAGCTTCGCCGCGCCCTGGGCTGGCGTTGGTCCCTCAGTGGCCGTCTGGCCCGGCGCACCTGGCTGGGGCTACAAGGAGCAGCTGCCGATCGGCGGCTCGGATCCTTGCTCACAAGCCTGGAACAGGAGAAGGCCTCGGCCCTTTCGGATCTGCTGTTCGGCTACAGGTTCGAGCGCTACGGGTTGAGGGCCCTTCCCTATCTGCTCGGCCTGCGCTGAGCGTGATGGGCAGCGGTGGCCTTCGGACTTCACCCGAACACCACCGTGGCTCAGATCAGAGCACGCCCCTGGAGGCCAGGCCCTGGATGGCGCCCATGCCAAGGATGTGGCCGAGGCTGATGGTGCCCAGCATGGCGCCGTGGCTGAGGCCGCCGAAGAGGTTGGAGCTAGGCAGTTTCAGGCCCACGTTGGGCTGCTTGATGGTGGCCTTGCCGATGGCGATGGCGATGATGTTGGCGAGGATCATTACCAGGCCCACCTTCGGCGACCAGGAAACGGTGGCGGGAGCCAGAGCCAGGAGGGGAGCGATCATGGAGCCATGTGCCGACGTCCCATCTTGAGGTTGAGCAGCCGCCTTGCTGCTCCCACGTAAGACTTGTTCACTCAGCGTGGTTGCTGATTCCGGCCCCAGGCAAAGCCCAGCATCACCAGCGCATTGCTCAGGGTGAGGAAGGCCTCAGCGCCACCGTGCAACGGATCCACGTCTGCGAGCTGGCGGCCGAAATGCAGCTGGGCCACCACCGCCGCCACGATCGTGACGGCCACGAACAGCAGCGTGAGCTGGAAGCCTCGCAGGGCAAGCCTCGGAAAGGCCCTCACCTGCGACGCCCACCAGAGGAAGGCCAGATAGGGAACCAGCGAGAGCACGAACAGCGGAGCCGGGTCGATGCCGGCCAGGGCCGCGAGGGGCACGGAGGAGCCGGTCATCGTTCGTCGATCGCTGCAGGGTCCGGCGCCGGGCTGGTTGTGCCCCCATCAAGGCGGCGTTGCTGACGCAGAAGATTCCAGCCGGCTAGGGCCAGGGTGCCGTTGCCCAGGGTGGTCAGGCCTGCCTGAAACACCACCAGCCCGCGGAGTTCCTCGGGGTTGTCGAACAGATGCCAGGTGCAGGCCGCCATCGCGCTTCCCAGCGCCGGCAGCATCGCCAGGGCCAACCAGCGCCAGCCGCCTTCACGACGCCGCTGTCCGAAGGCTTGAACCGCCGCGATGGCCACGATCCACTCCAGCACCGAGGTGACGTGGATCCACCAGGTGCCCAGCGACAGGGCATGCATGGTGCGGACTCCCGAGTGGGTGCAATGTAGGAACCTGCTGCTGCGGGCGGGGCGCCTATTTTCAGACCGCAGGCATCGGCGGGGCTGGTGGTGGTGGGCGGAGATCAGGAGCTCGGTGGTCCCAGGGATCGCACCGCTGAACCGTCCCATCCTGATGGAGCTGGTTCCGGCGGGGGCAAGGTGCTCCTCTGCGGCTACTACGGCGAGCACAACCTCGGCGACGACGCACTCCTTGAGGTGTTGCTCAACCAGGTTCCGGCAGGTTGGGAGCCCCTGGTGACGGCCCGGGATCAGGACCTGGTGCGCCAGCGTTTCGGTGTGGCCACCACCGACCGGCGCAGCCTGGGCGGGGTGCTGCGGGCCCTGGCGGGCTGTGATGCGTTGGTGCTCGGCGGCGGCAGCCTGCTCCAGGACTCCACCAGCTTCAAGAGCCTTCTCTATTACGCCGCCCTGATCGGCGCCGCCCGTCTCCAGGGCAAGCCGGTGGGTTTGTGGGGCCAGGGCCTCGGCCCCCTGCGCCGCCGCCGCAGCCGCCAGCTGGTGCGGGCCCTGTTGCCGCTCGCCACTGCCATCAGCTGGCGCGATCCCGCCTCGGCCTCCCTGGCGGCCGGTTGGGGGATCACGGCGCCCTTTGGCAGCGATCCGGTGTGGGCGCTGCGCACCAGGCCCTGGCACGGGCAGGGCGGCCCCATCGTGCTGTGCTGGCGACCCGTGGCCCAGCTCCAGGGGCCTGGCTGGCGTCCCTATCTGGAGGCACTCGATCAGCTGGCGGCCGGTGCGGATCGGCCGGTGCACTGGCTGCCCTTCCATCAGGAGCAGGATCGGGGCCTGCTGGCAGCGCTGCATGCCGAGGGGCTGGTGCCGCCGCGGCTGATGGAACGTTCCCGGGAGTTGGCGGTGGCGGATCCGGCCGCCGCCCTCGAGCAGTTTGCCGGCGCTTCCCTGGTGCTAGCCATGCGCCTCCATGGCCTGATCCTGGCGGCCTTGGCCGGTGCCCCCTGCGCTGCCCTCAGCTACGACCCCAAGGTGGCCGCCGCCGCCGCCGCCATCGGTTGCCCCCTGCAGGTGCTGGGAGAACCGCTCGGCTCCGGTCTAGGGGCTTCCTGGGCTACTACTTTGGATCACCCCCCTTCGGGTGAGCGGGTGGCCTGCCTGCGCCGGGAGAGCCAGTTGCACGCGCTCGTGCTGGAGCGGTTGCGGCCAAGCCGCTCCGGCGATACCCATTCCCCGGCCTGAGCTTGGGGCCCCTCTGGGGGAGCGCTGCCGCCGAATCAGTGGCGCAGCACGGCTGCGTCGATGCGATCTCCCCGATCACCCCAGCCCTTCACCTCCAGGGTTGTGGGGGTGGCCGTGATTTCCGCGAAGCTGTGGCGGCTCAGGGCCTTGGCGCTGCGCTCTTCAGGCACCACGGCGCGCAGCGACGCTCCGCC
>Ga0114976_10002482_pt1 | contig 11571 bp, 7 predicted proteins | sample S_130805_EF_Meta_FD_87319 | JGI IMG/M metagenome (GOLD analysis project Ga0114976, IMG submission 87319) | Freshwater microbial communities from Lake Simoncouche, Canada to study carbon cycling - S_130805_EF_MetaG | ecosystem: Environmental > Aquatic > Freshwater > Lake | place: Lake...
AGGTACTTGCGGCCAAAGTCACCGAAGGTATGGTCGCTGTGGGTGATCAGATCCTTGCTGACTGCCTTGAAGACCGACAGTTCGCCGATGGCGCGCAGTTCGTCGATCGAGCCCCGGATCACCAGTTCGCGCGGGGCGGGTGGCGGTGGCGGGCGCCGAAATGCGCGCAGCAGCCAACCGCCGCCAAAGCCGATCAGCATGAAGGCCAGCAACCCGAGAGCGTGCGAGAGTTCCATAGAAAGATTCCGGATCAGGCGAGCAGGAAGATCCAGATGATGACCGCAACCGATGCCATCCAGACCAGCGATCTCAATGCAGCGAGATTGCCGACATAGGTACCCACATAGACCAGGCGCAGCGCAAGCCAGATGCAGGCCAGCAGGTCCAGGCGATCTTGTGGCGCTTGCAGCTGGTGCGCAACGATGACCGAAGCCGCAAAAAAGGGCAGCGCTTCGTAGGTGTTGTTCATCGCAGCCACGGCACGGGCCCGGTAGCCGTCGAGTCGGCCCTCCCATTCGCGCGGGGAGGCATTGTCGTAATCGCGCCGGCCCGCCTTGGCAATGCCGGCACAGATCACCGGCAGGAAGAAGGACGCGATCAGGATCCAGTAGGCAAGGGTCAGTTTCATGGGTTTCCTTTGAGGTGTGGGTCAGTCGACGCGGCGACGATCACGCATCGCCTGCGCCACGGTGGCGGCATCGACATACTCCAGCTCGCCGCCGACCGGCACACCGCGAGCCAGTCGGGAGACCCGGAGCCCGCGGGCGCGCAGCATCTCGCCGATGTAGTGGGCGGTGGCCTCGCCCTCCTGGGTGAAGTTCGTGGCCAAAATGACCTCGCTGACCAGGCCATCGGTGGCGCGTTCGAGCAGTCGGTCGAAATGAATCTCGCCGGGCCCGATGCCGTCCAGTGGCGACAACCGGCCCATCAGCACGAAATACAGGCCCTCAAAGCTCAGGGTCTGCTCGACGGTGAACTGATCGGCCGGTGTCTCGACCACGCACAGCAAGGCCGGATCACGGCGACTGGACGCGCAGGTTTCGCACAATTCGGACTCGGTGAAGGTGTTGCAGCGCGTGCAGTGCCGCACCCGGGCGGTCGCGTCGATCAGGGCCGACGCGATCGACTCGGCCGCGTCGCGGTCGTGCTGCAGCAGGTGATAGGCATAGCGCTGCGCAGTGCGGGGGCCGACACCCGGCAGACGCTTGAGCGCAGCCACCAGGGCGTCGAGTGCAACGGGCGCGCCCATGGTGTGCGCAATCAGAAGGGCATCTTGAAGCCGGGCGGCAGCGGCAGGCCGGAGGTTACCGAGGCCATCCGCTCAGACGAGGTCTGCTCGGCGCGGCGCAGTGCATCGTTGACCGCTGCGGCGACCAGATCCTCGAGCATGTCCTTGTCGTCGGCGAGCAGGCTCGGGTCGATGCTGATGCGCTTGACGTCGTTGCGGCAAGTCATGACGACCTTGACCAGGCCGGCGCCCGACTGGCCTTCAACTTCGACGCCGGCGAGCTGATCCTGCGCCTTCTTGAGGTTGTCCTGCATCTGCTGGGCCTGCTTCATCAGCCCGGCAAGCTGGTTTTTCATCATGGTGTTTCTCCGGTGGGTCCGATCGGCTGGATCGAGTCGGGCACGATCGTACCGTCGAATCCGCTGATCAGTGTCTGCACGAACTCATCGCCTTCGATTCGGGCACGGGCCTGCGCCTGAACCTGTTCCTGTTCCCGGGTGCGCACGGCGGCGGCGGTCGTGCCGCGCACCACGCCCACTTCGACCTTGATCGCAACCGGGCGGCCCAGATGGCTGGTTAGCACGTCGCGTACCTTGGCCACCAGCCCGGGCTCGGCCAGTGGCTTGACCGGAACCCGAATCGTGAACGCATCAGCATCCCAGGCGAGGAGCTCGCTTTGGGTCATGAACTGCCCGACCAGGCCGGCTCGACCGAGCCGGGCATTCACCGCGGCCGCCAGCGCAGGCCAGTTGCCATCGAAGGACTGTGTGTCCTGCGGGGTGGGTGCGCGCGGGGTGGGTGCTTGCGATGCCACTGGTTCAGGCGGGCGGGCCGGGGGTGCGGGACGAACCGGTACGGCAGCACGCGCAGCAGGGGTCGGCGAGGGCCCGGGCGATGGCGTCGTATCAGCCCTGAAGGCAAGCAGCCTGAGCAAGGTCATGGTGAAGCCGGCATGCGGATCAGGGGCCAGCGGCAGATCGCGGCTGCCGTAAATCGCGATCTGATACCAGGCCTGCAGGTCCTCGGGCGAGATGCGGGCCGCACGCTCGGCCAGCGCCTCGCCCGGATCTTCATCACCGGGCAATGCGCCGACCTGCGCCAGCGCCAGGCGCTGCACCAGGGCTGCGAAATCAAGCAGAGTGCGCTCGAAGGGGGCGTTGCCGGCGAGCATGTCGTCGGCTATCGCCACCAGCGCTCGACCGTCACCGGCTTCGAGGGCATCGAGGATGCGGTCGAGGTCGCGGCGGTCGACCACACCGAGCATCTCGCGCACGCCGGCTTCTTCGACGCGACCGCCGCCGTGGGCGATCGCCTGATCGAGCAGGGACAGGGCATCGCGCATGCTGCCGGCAGCCGCGCGGCCAATCAGGTTGAGGGCCTGCGGCTCGCAGGGCACCTGCTCGGATTCAAGCACACCCGCGAGGTGACGGGCGATCAGGGGCGGCGGCAGATTCTTGAGGTTGAACTGCAGGCAGCGGGACAACACCGTCACCGGAACCTTGCGCGGGTCGGTGGTGGCCAGGATGAAGACCACATGCGAGGGCGGCTCTTCGAGGGTCTTGAGCATCGCATTGAAGGCATGCCCGCTGAGCATGTGCACTTCGTCGATCATGTAGACCTTGTAGCGACCGGCCACCGGTGCATACACGACCTGCTCGAGCAGCTGGGCCATGTCTTCGACGCCGCGATTCGAGGCGGCGTCCATCTCGACGTAATCGGCGAATCGCCCCTGCTCGATCGAGACGCAGGCACTGCACACCCCGCATGGCCGGGCACTGACGCCGACTTCGCAGTTCAGCGCGCGCGCCAGGATGCGCGAGACAGTGGTCTTGCCCACCCCGCGAGTGCCGGTGAACAGATAGGCATGATGCAGTCGGCCGGTGTCCAGCGCGTGAGTCAGCGCTCGGACCACATGCTCCTGGCCGACCAGCGACTCGAAGGCTCGCGGGCGCCACTTACGGGCAAGGACCTGATGGGACATCTGGGACGCAGGCTGCGGGCTCGATGGGCCCGCTGATCATGCCGGCGATGGCGTGACACGGCGGGGCGTGACGGGCGGGGGTGGACGAGCCCGACCCTCGGCACTTCCGGAGAGCGGCGTTGGCTGCTTCCTTCCGGACCTGACCAGGTGGACCACGCCGAAATGCGAGGAGGCCCGTCCATCCCGATTGTATCAGCCGGGGCGCCGCCCCTCCTGATCGGGTTCGCCTGCGATCGACGGGTCCAAGCCCGGCCGCGGATGGATCGCGTCTGTCAGGTCGATGTCGAACTCGACGCGGCGCAGGCTGGCATCGACCAGGACGGTGCGAATCGGCCCGGGTGCATCAAAGGGCCTGGGCAGCATCTGCTCGACCAGGGCGCGATAGCCGGCCAGCTGCTCGCGGTATTCATCGCGGCGCTGCACACCGACCGACCATTTGTAGTCGATGATCCAGAGTGCGTCGCCCACACGGGCAATGCGGTCGAGGCGACGTGCAACGCCCAGTGCATCAAGAATTTCGTACTCGGCAACCGCCGGGGCGGCGTCGTCAAATGCCGGCGCAAGCTCGGCCAGTCCGAGCACCGAGCGCGCCTGAGCGAGCGCCTGCTCACGCTGGGAGTCGCTCAGATCGAAAGCGGTCATTGCCTCCAGGACCTGCGCCTCATCCAGCCCGGGAGGCGAGCCGGACTGCACCAGTTCAAGAGCCCGATGCAGGGCATGGCCCAGCTCGGTGGCCACCCGCTCGCCTTCGGACAGCGCCGGCGCGCGCTCGATCACGGCGCCTACGCACAGTCGGGGCCAATCCGGCAGATGCAGCGTAAAGCCCTGCGCGTGCGGCTGCTCGGCGGGGACCATGCCATCCGGCGGCGGTGCATCCCACATCGGCGGTGCTTCGACGCCGTGCAGGATTTCGTACCAGGAGTCTGGAAGTGCATAGCGCGATGCCGTGCCGCTGACGATCACCCCATGGCGCGCACGGGTGATCGCGACATACAGCAGGTTCATCTGTTCGCGATCGCGCAGCTCGGCATCACGCTCAAAACTCGACTGCCGAGACAGGCCTCTGAACGCCGATCCGAGCGAGAACGACACATGCTGCGGTCGCAATGCATCAGGAGACCAGTCGACGAACAACTGGCGACCCTGCGGGCGAAGCGCATGGTGGGCATCGGCGAGCACGACCAGCCTGGCCTCCAGCCCCTTGGAGCCGTGGATCGTCATCAGGCGGATGGCATCCACCGAGTCGGTGCGCCCCTCAGCCGGGCCATCGCGGTCCTCGAGCGCGTCGTAGTCGCGCAGCTTGCCGAGGAATTTCGCCAGGCTCGGAAACCGGCCGGCATCGACATCGAGCGCGAGCCCAAGCATTGCGCACAGATTGGCCAGCACGGTGTGCCGCCGGGCGGCATCGACCGCGGCCGGATAGGCTGCGAATGCATCGGCTCGAGCCAGCACCGCATCCAGCAGATCATGGACCGGGCGCTGTGCCGCCAGACCGATCCATCCCTGCAACTGCGCGACCACCTGCACCAAGTCGAAGGGCGCAGCCGGATCGACTTCAGGCCCGGCCAGGTCCGACCAGGCCTTGAGCCGAGCCCACCAGTCTCGATGCGATGCCGATTCGGCGGCGGCTTTCGCGGCGATCCAGTCGATCTGGTCGGTATTCAGCCCGACCAGGGGCGAGGCCAGTACCTGCGCCAGCGAGAGGTCGTCATCCGGTCGGCGAACGAAGCGCAGCAGCGCACAGAGGTCTTCGGCCTCGAGGCTGCCGAGCAGACCGCCCGGCCGATCGGACACCACCGGCATCCCCGCTTCGCGCAGCGCGCGTTCATAGTCCGGAAAGCCGGTGCGCGAATGGGCCAGCACGAAGATCTCGCCGAAGGGGCAAGGCTGGCCCTGCCGGGCCAGTTCGGCTCGCGCCAGCTCGATTGCGCGGGCAATCTCGCGCCCTTCTTGCAGACGCAGCGTCGAGTCGTCGGGCGGCGTGGCATTGAGCCAATCGTCTTCCGATGCCGGCGCCGGCTCGGGCAACGAGGTCGCGGCCGCAGTCAACGGCAGCTTCCAGAACAGACCCTGGCCGGCATCGGCCAGCGTGGCCTGGGTCCGGTAATGCGGCATCGCAGCGGGCAGGCAGCGGTTGAGCACCTCGACGATCGCAGCCGCATTGCGCCGGGTGGTGTCGGTGCTGGCCTGGCGGGCATCAAAGCCATCGCGCAGCAAGGCACGCGCCGATTCGAAGACCCGGGCTTCGGCGCGCCGAAACCGGTAGATCGACTGCTTCGGATCACCGACCACGAACAGCGAGGGCCGATCGCCTGCACCAGCGTAGGACTGCAGCCAATCCGACAGCACGCGCCATTGCAGGCTGCTGGTGTCCTGGAACTCATCGAACAGCAGATGGCGATAGCGTCGATCAAGGCGGCACTGCAGGTAGGCCGCCATGCCGGGATCGCGCAACAGGCGATACGCGATGGATTCAAGGTCGGCGAAATCGATCAGGCCCTGGGCGCGTTTAAGGTCGCGCAGCACGGCCATGAGGTCGGCGCCACAGCGCATCAGGCGCGCATTCAGATCCAGGCCGTGCCACTCGTCGAGATAAGCGCGCGCGGCCACGATGCGTGCAGCCAGCGACGCCCAGCGCGCCAGCGCAGCGTCTTCTCCGCCATCCTGTGCAAGCCGAGACTTGAGCGCCTTGGTGGGCGACAGGGCAGCGGGGGCCCCCTGCTTCGTGAGGACGATCTGTGCAAGCTGCTCGACCCAGTCCTGCGCCTCACTCAGATCGGCCGGCGGCGATGCGGCCAGCAAAGCGGCCGACTCGGACTTCGCGGTCCATTTGCTGCCGTTGTGCGGCAGCCACCGCGCCAGGCAGGCCACATCCTCGCGCATCTGCGGATCAAGGCAGACCTGCCAGGCAAGCGCCTGGGGTGAATCGATTGCGACCTGTGGCGCGGCCCCGCACACCGCCACTGCCCATTGCGAGGCGCTGTCGCACCAGAGCGCACGATAGGCCAGCGCGGCACGGTCGGCCGCCTGCGCCAGCGCTGCGCCGGGTGCATCCGGATCGACGCCCAAAGCCACCGCCCAGTCGGTTCGCTGCTCCAGCATCGACTGCAGGCACACGCGGGTCTCATGCAAACCGATCGCTGCGACCACGGCTTCAAAATCGGCCCGAAGTGCGGCGCGGGCCGGCGTGTCGATTGAATCCAGCCAGGCATACCAGCCCTGGCGGATCAGCGAGGCGCCTTCATCGGTCAGCGTGGAGCCAGCACCGAGCTCATCAGTCAGCGGCGCAAGGCGCGCCAGCAGGCCGAACCAGCTGTGAAAGGTGGTGATGTCCGCGCCGCGCGGATGGCTCAGGAGGTCTTCATACAGACCGCGGGCCCGATGCATCCGGTCGGCCGCCTCGGCTTCGTTCAAGCCATACCAGTCCTTGAGCGTTCCGAGCAGCGCTGGGTCATCGAGGGTGGCCAGGTCACGCAAGGAAGAGACCAGACGCTCGCGCATTTCATGTGCAGCCAGACGGGTGAAGGTGACCGCCAGGATCTGATCCGGCTCGGCGCCATCGAGCAAGGCCCTGACAATGCGCCCGACCAGCAAGGTCGTTTTGCCGCTGCCTGCGCAGGCCTCGACCAGCACGCTCACCGAAGGGTCGATGGCAGCCCGGCGAAAGGCTTGTGAGTCAACTGACCGCGCATCGACCTCGAAGCGCTCGCCGTTCATGCCCAGTGCGCCTTTCGACACAGCCCGCGACTGGCGCAGAAAGCGCAATCAGTGCCCGAGGCGACCAGCGGCGCGCCCTCATCGATGCGAGCCAGCGTGTGGGGCAACTGCGTCTGCCACCACGACAGGGTTTCTTCGATCGACTCCGAGCTCATGTGAAAAGCCAGCTGCCCGCGCTTCAGACTGAGATAGCCGGCCTGGGCGACCTGCGCACCATCGACAGCCTGTGCAAACCAGGCATACATCGCCAGCTGCGCATCGCGTCTGGGTTGAGCAGCTCGCTCCTTCAGGCGGGTAGCCGAGCCGAGCTTGTAGTCGATCACCCGAAGCCCGGCCTTGCCTTGATCGATGCGGTCGATGCGGCCTTCGATTCGAACCGTCCGATCGGTCTGCGCCCGCTGCCAGTGAAGCTCGATCCGATCGGTGCGCTCGCCGGCCTGCCATCGCCATCCCTGTTCCGCCTGGCTGATCGCCCAGTCGAGGTATTCGGGCAGGGTGGCGCGCCATTCGGCCAGCTGATCGACTGCGCTGGCGCTGCCCTCGTTGACCTCGACCGCCGCCCGATCGGTGATGGCCACGAGGCGTTCGAGCAACTGCGTCCGTGCCTGCGCTGTAAGCGGCTGATCGTCTTGGGCCAGCCCGGCGTGAAAGCGCTCAAGGATGAGGTGAACGAGCGTGCCCCGCTCGCGGATGCCGGGCGCATCGACCGCCTCGCGCCGCTCCCGCAGCCGCCAGCCAGCCTGCGCGCCGAACCGGAACGGGCAGGCGACCAGGTGTTCGATGCTGCCCACCGACAGTCGCGACGGGACACCGGCCGACAGGGTGATCGGCATCGGGCGGGCCGGCTGAGCAGGGATGGTTCGTGCGACACCGGGACGGTCGTAGCGGGTGTTCATCGGGGAGGCATGACGGATCGATTCGAGCCGCTCGATCAGGGGGCTGGGCCGTGCACCCGCCTCGGGCTCGGTTCGACAGCTGATCGCCGATTCACCCGCCAGTGCGAGCAGCAGGATCAGATCGCGTTGCTGCCTGAGGGCATGCCTAGCCAACGTCGGCAGCCCCAGCCACTCGCGCATCGGATCATTGACCAGCGGCAGGGGCGCAGGCGCTGCCGGCAGCGCGCCTTGAGCAGCCCCAAGCACCAGCAGCGCATCGAAGGAGCGGCCAACTGCATCGGCAGCGGTGAGCATCATGACCGGACTGTCGATGGCGCCGCGATAGCGCTGTCGCTCGAAGACCAGGCTGCACAGCGCCCGGAACTCAGAGAAACCGAGATCCTGCCGGTGGGCGATTGCGCTGGCTTCGCGGCGCAAGGCCGCCAGCACCGCCAGCACCTGGCGGCCGGCCTCGTCGGCTCCGAGCGCCGAAAGCGCACCGCACCAGCCCAGCATGCGATCGAGGCAGTCCAGGTGCTGCGCAAGCGATTTCGCCGCGCGCTGCTGCGCGCCTGCCTCGATGAGCGTCTGCACGCCCTGCGGCGCAGGCTGCTCGGCGCTTCCGAGCAGGCCTCGCCAGCCGCGCAGGTAGCCGTCGACACTGGCGCGCTGCTCGATCCATTGCCACAGCTCGCGAGCCTGGCCAGGCCGCACAAACGGCGAATCGAGCCAGCCCAGCAGGTCGTCGTAATAGCCCTGCCCCGACACCGCATCGAGCCAGCCCATGACTGCACTGGCCGCGACGGTAGTCGACAGCAGCCAGCCTTCGCGATCGTCGATCAGCACCAAGGCCCGCTCGAGCAGCGCCCTCACCCGGCGAGCCAGCCAGCGGTCGAGCGCGATGATCGCAAGCTTGGGATCCGGCTCGCCCGACGCCCTGGCCGCGCTGATTCGCCCAAGCAGCCATTCGACCGCCAGATGCGCCTCGCGCTCACGATCGGATGCATGCAGCACGACCGGCGACGGCCCGCGTGGATCGTCCTGCCACACGCTCTTGCGCTCTGGCAGAGGCTGGCGGGGCAGATCGAAGGCTTCTGGCCAGGCAGCCTGCAGCAGCGGAGATTGCTGCCCGATGGCGGGCCAGTCGGGCGTGAGCCAGACCCGATCTGCGGGCGGGACCTGCTCGCGCAGGCGCGCCCTGAGCGCGGCTTCGAGCGGCGTGTCGGGATGCCAGGACAGCCAGGCCACGCGCGTGCCGGTGCGGGCCCAGGCCAGCCCCATGCGATCGATCCGATCCAGGTCGATGCGGGCCGCCTCGGTGACCGATGACCCGAGCACCTCGGCCAGATCGGCCAGCACGGTGAGCTCCTGCGCCAGATGCTCGAGCGGTAACGGGGAACCGAAGGCCTGCGTCGCCCGGGCCAGCCAGTCCGGATCGCGCAGGCCACTGAGCTCGCCCGACAGGGTGACCGCATCGAGCACCTGCATCAGACCCGCCGCCATCGCCAGGCGCTCGGTCGGCGAGCGTCGCTCGGAGCCTTTGGGCATCACCGAATCGACTGCAGCGAGCACCTGCAGCAGGCGGGCCAGCGGGTCGGGGCGCCGCACCGGCGCGACGGCGTCGAGCCAGGCATCGAGCGGGCGAATCGGCGGCGCAGCAAAAGGCCGGCCATTGAGACCCCAGTGTCGATAGAGGGCGCGCTGCAAGGGGGCCACCAACTGTCCGGCCGGCACGATGATGGCCAGCGGCCTGCGCTGGGCGGTTGTCGCGTCCAGGGCAAGCCCCTGCGAGAGCGCGGCGGCCACTGCTGCCCAGAAGGCCTCGGCACCCGCGGCGGCGGGACGCACTCCCACAACACAATCCATCGGAACCGGACCCGGATGCGTCGCACTGTTCATGGGCATTTCACGATGAGGCTTCATTCGGGGACGGGCGGTCGGTGTGGTAAGTTAGCCGATCTTCAAAGGGTTTCCCATGGACATCACACACACTTCCGACGCCAATTTCGATGCTGACGTGCTCAAGGCCGACACGCCGGTGCTGGTTGATTACTGGGCCGAATGGTGCGGCCCCTGCAAGATGATTGCACCGCTGCTCGACGAGGTCGCACGTGACTATGACGGCAAGGTCCGTGTGGTCAAGGTCAATGTCGACGACAACCCGGGCGCAGCCCAGCGCTTCGGCATTCGCGGCATCCCGACCCTCAAGCTGTTCCGCAATGGCTCGGAAGTGGCCACGCAGGTCGGCGCAGTCTCGAAATCGCAACTCGCGTCCTTTCTGGACAGCCACCTCTGATTCGTCGTACCCTTCGGTAAAACGCACAGTCGTTTCCGTCCGCCGCGGCATGTTTCGGTCCTGCCGAATCATCTTCAGCCGCGACGGTTCCGGGGTCAGCCCCGGCCCCCCCAGATCGTTTTCCCGTGTCTGCCCGGTTTTCGGCGTGGGCACGCGCAGCCGGCAAGCTCGTTCAGTCCACTGATCGAACGCGCCAAAGCGCCGCTCCCCTGCGGGACACCGACCTGTCGCTAGCTGTACACCCCTGACGATGCACCTGTCCGAACTCAAAGCCCTTCATGTTTCGGCACTGATCGAGATGGCCGCCGGCCTCGAGATCGAGAACGCCAACCGACTGCGCAAGCAGGAGCTGATGTTCGCGATCCTCAAGCGACGCGCTCGGACCGGCGAATCAATCTTCGGCGACGGCGTTCTGGAAGTGCTCCCGGACGGCTTCGGCTTCCTGCGCACGCCCGAGACCTCCTACCTAGCCAGCCCGGACGACATCTACATCTCGCCCTCGCAGATCCGTCGCTTCAACCTGCACACCGGCGACTCGATCGAGGGTGAAGTCCGCACACCCAAGGATGGCGAGCGCTACTTCGCGCTGGTCAAGGTCGACAAGATCAACGACCAGCCGCCCGAGGTCAGCAAGAACAAGATCCTGTTCGAAAACCTCACGCCGCTGCACCCCGACAAACCGATGACGCTTGAGCGCGACACGAAGTCGGAGGAGAACTACACCGGCCGGATCATCGACATGATTGCGCCGATCGGCAAAGGCCAGCGTGGTCTGATCGTAGCGCCCCCCAAGGCCGGCAAGACGGTGCTGATGCAGCACATCGCACATGCCATCACGGCCAACCATCCGGAGGTGGTGCTGATCGTTCTGCTGATCGACGAGCGGCCTGAAGAGGTCACCGAGATGCAGCGATCAGTGCGCGGCGAGGTGGTCGCATCGACCTTCGACGAACCCGCCACGCGTCACGTCACCGTGGCCGAAATGGTGATCGAAAAGGCCAAGCGCCTGGTCGAGCACAAGAAAGACGTGGTCATCCTGCTTGATTCGATCACCCGGCTGGCCCGCGCCTACAACACGGTGGTGCCGGCTTCCGGCAAGGTGCTGACCGGCGGCGTGGATGCAAACGCGCTGCAGCGTCCCAAGCGATTTTTCGGAGCTGCTCGCAACATCGAAGAAGGCGGATCCCTCACCATCATCGCCACTGCGCTCGTCGACACCGGCAGCCGGATGGACGAAGTGATCTTCGAAGAGTTCAAGGGCACGGGTAACTCCGAACTGCACCTGAACCGGCGCATGATGGAAAAGCGGGTCTATCCGGCCATCGACATCAACCGTTCGGGCACGCGCCGCGAAGAACTGCTGATCCCCAAGGAGCAGCTCACCAAGATCTGGATCCTTCGCAAGCTGCTGCACGACATGGATGAGCTGGCCGCCATGGAGTTCCTGCTCGACAAGGTCAAACAGACGAAGAAC